>Ga0182736_1003218_pt1 | contig 11222 bp, 13 predicted proteins | sample eDN5th30CKraftBY_FD_128882 | JGI IMG/M metagenome (GOLD analysis project Ga0182736, IMG submission 128882) | Enriched backyard soil microbial communities from Emeryville, California, USA - eDNA 5th pass 30_C Kraft BY (version 2) (version 2) | ecosystem: Environmental > Terrestrial > Soil >...
CCCGGCCCCGGTCCCGGCGGCGCTGGCCGCGATCGGCGCGGAGCGCTACGAGCGTTACCAGCTGCACTACAACCCGGACGGCCACGGCGGCGAGGGCCCGCGCGCCTGATTCCGCACCGGTCGAGCGACCGGCTCGAACCGGACCGACCACACCGGCGCCCTCGGGGCCGCGGACGCGAAGGACTCCCATGCCCGGAGACGACGACCGGTGCCGCTCCGCCCCGCTGCTCGCCTCGGGGCCCGGCTCGCTGGGGCAGCTGCCCGACCTCGTCGATCGTCTCGGCGTGCGCACCTCGCTCCTGGTGGTCGGTCCGGTTCGGGCCGGTCGCTCGACCGGTGCGGAATCAGGCGCGCGGACCCTCGCCGCCGTGGCCGTCCGGGTTGTAGTGCAGCTGGTAACGCTCGTAGCGCTCCGCGCCGATCGCGGCCAGCGCCGCCGGGACCGGGGCCGGGTCCTGGAGGAAGGGCTCCTCCTCGTCGCACGCGTGCTGCCAGGTGGCGAACTCGAGCGCGATGTGGTTGACCGGGTCCTCGAAGTAGATCGAGTGGCAGAAGCCGTGGTCGAGCTCGCTCTTGATCTTGACGCCGTTCTCCTCCAGGAGCCGCTTGGCCTTCTGCAGCTCGGCCTCGGAGGGGACCGTGATGGCGAGGTGGTTGCCCGCCCCGAGCAGCGAGTTGTCGGCCGGCACCTCGACGTCGGCGAACTCGAAGAACGCGATCGTGTCCTGCTCGCTGATCCGGAAGAAGTAGTGCCGGCTGCCGCCGAGGTTGCCCGGCACCGCACCCGGGAACGGGTCCGGGTTCGGGAGCTGCAACGTCACGACCACCGGAAAGCCGAGGAGACCGTTATAGAACTTGACGGTCTCCTCCATGTTGTTCGTGACGAAAGCCATGTGGTGACAACCAGTCGTTCGGACGCCCATGTCATCTCTCCTGTTCGTCGCCCCGACGAGCCAGACGGCCGTCGTATGACGGCGCTCACGTTAACGTGATCTTGTTTCCACGTCAATGACTTTCTCGGATCCGTCGCGGCCGCCCGGTCCACGGCCGCCGACAGGCATGATCGTGTTCGCCGGACGGCGACCGAAGGAGCGAGAGCGTGACGTAAGGTGAGAGGACGCATTTTCGTCACGAGGGGAGGTCCGGTGTCGACGCCGACGTGCCGCGTCTGCGGCCGCCCGCTGTCGGTCGGCGAGCAGGGCCGTCCGCCGCAGTACTGCTCCGCGGCCTGCCGGCAGAAGGCCTACCGCGCCCGGCGCCGACAGCCGGTCAGGAAGAGCGAACAGAACCGCCGGGTCCGACGGCCCGTCCCGGCGCCGGAGATCGTCGAGAAGGACGTCCCGCACCTGGAGCGCCGGGAGCTGCTGGCCTGGCGCGGTGTCCTGGAGGTGCAGACGGCGATCCTGCCGATCCTGGAGACGGAGCTGCGTGAGCGCACCGGGCTCACCCTGAGCGAGTTCGACGTGCTGTACCAGCTGTGGCGGATGCCGGACAAGCAACGCCGGATGGTCGACCTGGCCCGGGCCGTGCTCGTCACCCCGGGCGGGGTGACCCGGATCGTCGCCCGCCTCGAGGAGCGTGGCCTGGTCCGGCGGGTCTCCTCGGCCGGCCGCCAGGCCGTCGTCACGCGGCTGACCCCGCGCGGGGAACGTGAGCTGGGCGCCGCGATGGACGTGCACTTCGACGGGGTCCGACGGGTGTTCGTGCGGCACCTCGACGACGCCGACCTCGACCGGCTGATCGACCTCTGGGCCCGGATCCGGAACGCCTCCCCCACACCCACCGACCAGCCCGCACCGTCGGGCGCGACCGACGAGAGCACGTGACCCGCTGCGGGAACGGACCCGGACACCGCAGCTGCGACGGCCCACCCGCCGCTGCCCGTGCACGAACCCGGCCGCAACCTCACTGCTCGTTTCGGCGCGACCAGCAGCAGTGAGGTTGCGCGCTGAATCCCGGCGACCGGCGACCGACGGGTGGGCCGCCGTGGGGACAACGCGCGACGCCGTCCGCGCACCACGTACCTGCGTTGCCGCAGCACGGCGAGGCAGGGACACGTCACAGCCGAGCCGCATGGGCGGGCGAGCGCGGCGCCGCTGCGATCCGATCGATGTCCGCGTCCAGCCGCGCGCCGGGTCGCGACCGCCCGCGCTTCAGCCGAACACGGACCGCACCCGCCGCCGTGTCGGGGCGACCGTCCCCAGCGCCGTAATGCGCGTCCGGGCGACGCCGCACCCCTGCCCCCGAGATCGCATCCTCGATAAATTCAACGTGCGTTGACTTCAACGCCTGTTGAGTTCTACCCTGGCGATCCGACACCGGTGGCGAGGCGGACGGGCGAGGCCGGCCGACCCCTCCGGCGGTCGGGGGTGCCGGCGCGACGGGCCGGTTCACCGAGCCGAGCGGCGGCCGGGGCGCGGCCGCCGCACCGAGGAGCGACACATGAGCGTGTTGGACGTCGATCCCGTACCCGCGACGAAAGGCGCACCCACCCCGTGGGCGCAGGTTGCGGCGGTCGTCGTGCTGTTGACGGTGGCCGTCGGCGTCCTGCTGACCGCGTTCGGACTACCCGCGGTCCGGTCCTCCGTGCACGCGGTCCCGATCGCCCTCGCCGGACCGAGCGCGGCGACCGATCGGATCGCCGCCGCGCTGGAGGAGCGCCGGCCCGGCGCGTTCGAGACCCTCGCCGTTCCCGACACCGCTGCCGCCGAGGCCGCGATCGTCGACCGTGAGGTCTACGGCGCGATCGACGTGAGCGGCGGCCGACCCGAGGTCGTCGTCGCGACCGCGGCGAGCCCGGCGGTCGCGCAGACGTTGCAGGCGCTGGCGGCCGGCCTCGCGGCACCCGGTGAGGCGACCGCGCCGTCGGCGACGGTTCGCGAGCTCGTCCCGCTGCCGGCCGCCGACCCACGCGGGATCGGGCTCGCCGCGGGATCGTTGCCGCTGGTCATCGGCGGTGTGCTCGCCGCCGTGGTGCTCACCCTGCGGGTCCGGGGGGCCGCCCGCCGCCTGGTCGGCGCGCTGGCGTTCGCGCTGACCGGTGGGTTGGCACTGGCCGCGATCCTGCAGTTCTGGTTCGGCTCGCTCGGCGGGAACTACTGGACCAACGCCGGTGCGGTGGCACTCTCGGTCGCCGCGACCGCACTGATCCCGCTCGGCCTGGAAGCGGTGATGGGCCTGCCCGGGATCGGCCTGGGCGCGGCGGTGCTGCTGCTGGTCGGCAACCCGCTCTCCGGCAGCGCCTCGGCCCCGGAGATGCTCCCCGGCTGGTCCGGCACCCTCGGCCGGCTGCTGCCGCCGGGCGCAGGCGCGAGCCTGCTCCGGTCGACGGCCTTCTTCGACGGCGCGGGCGCCACGCAACCGGTGCTGGTACTGCTGGCCTGGTTCGGCCTCGGACTGGTCCTCTTCGCCGTGGGTGCCGTGCGATCCGGCCGGGCACGACTGACCGTCGCCCGCCGCGAGAGCACGGTGACCGCCGCTCCGGTCTGACGTCCCTCCGCGCCGTGCCGACACCCGGGCGACCTCGGCACCGTCACACCCACGATGCAGAATCAGGCCTTTGGGGTCGGCCACCACCGGTCTCGATCACGGCCCGACCGACGGCGGACGAACCGCCTGACCGTCCACCCGGGACCAGAACGCCGTCAGGGCGCGAGCCGCCGGGTCCGGGTGCGTCACCGGCCACCAGTGCCCGACCTCGGCGAGCTCCGCGATCTCGGCACCGGCCGCCGCGGCCGCGGACCGGTGCTGCGCAGGCGTGCCGCTGGCGTGCCCGACGTCCGCGAGAGCGACCAGGGCCAGGCCGGGCCGCTGCCGCGCCTCGGCGAGGTCGCGGCCCGCGTCGGCCATGACGGGCTGGACCGCTGATCGCAGGAGCGAGAGCACCGCCCGTCCCATGCCGTCGTCCATCCCAGCGGCCACGCGTTCGGCGGCCGGGCCGGTCATCCCGAGCGCGCGGACGACCTCCAGCCGCTGCGCGAGCGTGCCGCCGAAGAGCTCCTTCACCGAGGCCTCGCCCGCCCCTTCCTGTTGCCACACCTGGGCCCGCGCGTGCCAGACGTAGTCCGGGTCGAAGAGGCCGAGTGCATCCGACGCCCAACTGCGGATCAGATCGGGGCGCGTCATCGCGATCTGGACGACGTGCGCGCCACCCCAGTCGTGACCGACGAGATCGACGGGCTCCCGGAACTGCTCCAGCCGCGCGGCGAGCCAGTCACGGTACCCCTCGACCGTGGCGGAGAAGTCGTCCGACGCAGGCACCCCGAATCCGGGCGGGGACAGCGCCACCGCGTCGTCCCGACCGAGCGCGGCGATCAGCGGTCCCCACACGCCGGCGCTCTCGGGATTGCCGTGCACGAGTACCAGGGGAACGGACATGATCACTCCTTACTTGCGTGTATGTATGCAAGTAAATGTAGCAGTGGTAGACGCCGGAGACCACCGCCGGAAGCTACGGCGTGACCGCGAACGCCCCGCGGACCGAGCGCGCCGCCTCCTGGATGAGGGCAGGGACGTCGCGGACCGGAGGTTCGGCGATGAGTTGCAGCCCTGTCCCCCGGACCAGGCCGACGATCAGCACGGCGGCGGCGGCCGGGTTCGCGTCGGGTCGGACGGACCCGTCGGCGACGCCCTGGCGGACCACGTCCGCCAGCAGCTGCCGGAAGTCGGCGTCCCGGCGGGCGAACAGCGGAGCCAGCACGGGGTCGGCCGCGATCGCCTCGCCCCACAGTTGCAGGAACGCGCGCGCCGAGGGTGTCCGCCGCACGACGTTGCGCAGGTACGCCTCGATGATCCGCACCAGGTGGTCCAGGCCGTCTCCCTGGTAGCCGGGGATGTCGAACCGCTGCGCCTGGTCGACCACGGCTTCCAACAGCCGTTCCCGGCTGCCGAAATGGTGGTAGACGATGCCGCGGCTGTACCCGGCGGCTTCCCCGACCTCGGCGAGCGTGACGGCTCGGGACCCGCTGCGCGCGATGAGCGCCATCGCCGCGTCCAGCACGCGCCGTTCGGTCTCGGCCCGCCGTTGTTCCTGCGTCCGCCTGGCCGGCCGATCGGTCATGCGTCGTCCCCCCGGCCGGCCTCGCTGTCGACGAGATGTGCCACGGCGTCCTCCCGCAGGTGCCCCGCCATCCGACCTCGATGCCATTGGTCGCCGAGAGGACCGACGCGGGGCGTGATCATGGAACCAGCGGGGACCAGGCCTCTGAGCTGGGGAGAAGCTCCTCCGACTGGACTCGAACCAGTAACCCTGCGATTAACAGTCGCATGCTCTGCCAATTGAGCTACGGAGGACCGCTTGTGTCGCCGAGGCCGTGCCTCACCGACGTGCAGAACTCTAGCGCACCCGTTCGGACGCACCGTCCCGGGGGGCTGCCCCCGCCAGCACGCCTGACGACCTGCACTGGGGCAGGATGGGGTCATCACGGGCGACCTGCGGAGGCGACATGCTGAAGTTGTTGTTGGGTGCGGCCGTCGGTTACGTGTTGGGCGCGCGGGCCGGCCACGAGCGGTACGAGCAGTTGGTGCGCGCGTACCAGCGCGTCACCGACCATCCTGCGGTGCAGGGCGCGGCGGGGGTGGTGCGGGCGCGCGTCGACGAGGCGGTCAACGGGCGCAGGCACGCCGACGCGTCGAGCAACGGCCGCGGTCACTGATCCTGCGCCGACGATCGCGACGGCGGCCGGCCCGGGACAGCTCCCGCGGCCCGGTCGTCGTCAGGATCGCTTGTGCGCCACCGCGAACAGCCTGCGGAACGGGAACCAGGTCGAGCCGTCGGCATTGGCGGGGTACGCCTCGCGCAGCCGCGGGGCGAGCTCGGCGCGGAAGTCGTCGTAGCCCGCAGGGTCGAGCGCGTCGCGGACGGGGCGCAGCGCGGTCGCGGTGATCCAGGTGAGGACGGGGTCCTCGCCGGTGAGCCGCTGCAGGTAGGTGGTCTCCCAGACGTCCACGTCGACACCGGGGCGGCCGATCAGCTCGGCGTACTCGGCGGGCTCCCCCACGGCGAGCGTGTCGCGGACGGTGATGCCGCGGGCGGCGGCGAGCTCGCGGACCAACACGTGCGACGGCGCGCCGAAGTTGCCCGGGACCTGCATCGCGAACCATGCGCCGGGCGCGAGCGCGTCGATCCAGCGCGGGAGCAGCTCGCGGTGCGTCGGCACCCACTGCAGGACGGCGTTGGTGACGACGACGTCGACATCCGGCCCGGGCGACCAGGACTCGACGGCGGTCAACGAGGCGTCGATCCCGCGCTCGCGGGCCGCGGCGACCATGTCGGGCGAGGAGTCGAGGGCCTCCACGACGGCGTCGGGCCACCGCCGGACCAGCACCTCGGTCAGGTGCCCGGGCCCGCACCCCAGGTCGACGACCCGGCGCGGCGACTCGGCGCGCACCCGCGCGACGAGGTCGAAGAACGGGCGCGAGCGCGCGTCGTCGAACGTCAGGTAGAGCGTCGGGTCCCAGGTCGTGCCGGTCATCCCTGCCGCGCCTTCCGCGCCACCTCGAGGGCGAGGCGACGCACGAGATCGGGGTCCGTACCCGGGTCGGCACGGACCTGGAGGACGGTGCCGTCGGCACCGGGGACCTTGCGCTGCAGGAACCACGCGCCGCCACCGGGCAGATCGCGGTGATGTCGCGACGTGATCGAACCCGTGACACGCTCGTGCACCAGCTGCGGGACCTTGCCGGGGTCCTCGAGCCGCAGCCTGCGCGGCGGCAGGTCGGTGAGCAGCACGACGCCGTCCTCGACCGTCTCGGTCGCCTCGGTGACGACGAGCGCTCCCCCGCCCCAGACCGCCTTGCTGACCAGGTGCCAGCCGATTCGGCGAGGGGCGTCGCCGGGCAGCCAGATCCCCCACGACGTCACGACGACGTGGCTGCCGCCGACGATCGGGGCGACCGCGAGGACCCGCTCCTCGGGTTCGAGTGTGGCGTCGAAGCCCGCGGGCAACTCACCCCGGCCGGTGACGATCTGGGTGATGCGGCTCACCAGACCCATCAGACAGCGGCTCCCATCGCCTTGTCGCGCAACGCTATCCGGTACTGCTCGAGCGGGACGAGATCGCCGAAGAGCTGGTGGTAGGCGTCGGCCTCCTCGACCGGGTTGGTGCGCTGCAGCCGCGCCTTGAGCTCGGCGATCTGCGCCTCGACCAGCGCCAGCCGCACCCCGGCCACGACGCTGGCGACGTAGCGCGCCTCGTCGGTGAGCCCGTTGCCGTTGCTGCTCGCGCGGGCGGTCTTGCGCGGCAGCTGCATCGGCTCGACGGCCAGCTCGTGGACGAGGCCGCGGAACTCGGGGGCGCACTCGGCGCCGACGGCCTCGATCCAGGCGGGCCCGGACAACCCGGCGCAGACGCCGCCCGCGGCGGCGATCGCGCGGTGCACGCCCGCGAACGCGGGATGGCTGAAGGCGGCCTCGGGCAGCTCGTCGTAGGCGGGTCCCGCGATCGCGGGCTCCTGCAGCGCGGCCTTGACGGCCTCGCGCTGCAGGTGCAGCCGCGGGTCGTCCTTGGGCGGGGCCCCGACGGGCGGCGCGGACCTCCGGCCGCGGACCGGCTCGGCGGGCGCCCCCGCCGTCTCGCGGACCCGGCGGACCACCATCGCGATGTCGTCCCAGCTGGTCCACCCCGCAAGGCGGCGCGCGTACTCGTCGCGCAGGTCCTCCCGACGGATCCGGGCGACGAGCGGGACACAGCGCTGCAGCGCCGCGACGCGGCCCTCGGCGGTGTCGAGGTCGTGCTCGCGCAGCATCGAGCGGATCGCGAACTCGAACAGCGGCTCCCGGCGCGCGACGAGGTCGCGCACGGCGGTGTCGCCGCCGGACTGCCGCAGCTCGCAGGGGTCCTGCCCGTCGGGTGCGATGGAGACGAACGTCTGCGCGGCGAAGCTCTGGTCGCCCTCGAACGCCTTGAGCGCGGCGGCCTGGCCCGCGGCGTCGCCGTCGAAGGTGTAGATCACCTCGCCGAGGTCGAAGCTGTCGTCGCCGATCAGCCTGCGGATCACCGACACGTGCTCGGCGCCGAAGGCCGTCCCACAGGACGCGACGGCCGTCGGGACACCGGCGAGGTGCATGGCCATCACGTCGGTGTAGCCCTCGACGACGACGACCTGCCGGCGCCTCGCGATCTCGCGTTTGGCCAGGTCGAGCCCGAACAGGACGTGGGTCTTGCGGTAGACGGGCGTCTCGGTCGTGTTGAGGTACTTGGCCTCGATGCCGTCGTCGTCGAAGAGCCGCCGCGCGCCGAAGCCGACGACGTCGCCCCCGAGGTCGCGGATCGGCCACAGCAGCCTGCGGTGGAACCGGTCGATCGGGCCCCGCCTGCCCTCCTTGGACAGCCCCGCCTTCATCAGCTCGTCGAGGCCGAACCCGGCGGCGAGCAGGTGCTTGGTGAGCAGGTCCCAGCCCGCCGGGGCGTAGCCGCAGCCGAAGGTGGCCGCCGCGGCCGAGTCGAACCCGCGGGCGGTGAGGAACTGCAGCGCGGGCGCGGCCTCGGGAGTCCGCAGCTGCTCGGCGTAGAACTCGGCGGCCCTGCGGTTGGCCTCGAGCAGCCGGGTGCGGGTGCCGCGGTCGCGCTGGACGGAGCTGCCGCCACCCTCGTAGTTCAGCCGCACGCCGACCTTCTCGGCGAGCCGCTCGACGGCCTCGACGAACCCGACGACCTCGATCTTCATGACGAAGTCGATGACGCTGCCGCCCTCGCCGCACCCGAAGCAGTGGAACGTGCCGTGGGTGGGCCGGACGTTGAACGACGGGGTCTTCTCGTCGTGGAAGGGGCACAGACCCTTCAGCGACCCGGCGCCGGCGCGGCGCAGTGCGACGTACTCGCCGACGACCTCGTCGATCCGGGCGCGGTCGCGGACCTCGGCGATGTCGCTGTCCCGGATCCGCCCTGCCACGGGCACGAGTCTAGGCCGACCGTGCGGGACGTGGCCGCACGGCTCAGGTCGCGAGGACCAGGCAGAACGGATGGCCGACCGGGTCGAGGTAGACACGGAAGGACGTACCGGGCTGCACGTCGGCCTTGGCGGCGCCGATGCCGAGGACGAACTCCTCACCGGCGTCGAGGTCGGGGACGTCGAAGTCGACGTGCATCTGCTGGGGATGCTCCTGGGAGGGCCAGCGGGGCGGGCGGTAGCCGTCGACCCGCTGGCAGGCGATCGTGACGGGACCGTCGGCGACGAGCTCGCGCCAGTCCTCGTCGGAGTCGCCCTCGCTCACGGGCCAGCCGGTGAGCGCGGAGTAGAAGCCGATGAGGGCGTCGGCATCGGGGCAGTCGAGCGCGACGACGGACAGGCGTGGACGCGGGTGCGGGGCGGTCACCGTCTCGACGGTAGTCGGGCGGGCGCCGGTTCGTCCTGGTCGAGGAACCACGGGACGCAGGTCATGACGACGAACAGCAGGATCGCGGCGGAGACGGCGACCGAGTCGAGGACGGTGTGCACCATGACTCCACCGTGCGTCGGGAGACCGTGGCGCGGCTGCGGGCGGGCTGGGAGGGGGCTGAGAAACCGCGAGGAGTCGCAGAAGCCGGCTCTCAGACTGCGAGGGGCCGCGTCACCTGCTCGACGACCTCGGGTGACCTGCGCGGCTGCGGGATCATCGGCTGCGGGGTCATCGGCCCCGCCGCGTCGAGGGCGTCGGCCGGGACGGCCCCGCGGTCGGCGTAGAGCGGCAGCGCGGCCATCGCCAGCAGCACGAGGATGCCGGCGCCACCGGCGAGGACGGTCAGGACGTCCGACACGATGCTCATACCCGGTCATCCCCAGCCGACCTGCCGCCGTTACGCCGATCAGCGCAATCTTCGGCGTGTCGTCGGTGCGTCATTCGGTCGAGTGAGTGCGCGGCCGCCCCTGCGCGCGCAGGAACTCCTCGAAGGTGCCGACGCCGTCGGCGTGCTCCGGGGTGGTGTGCGCACCGCTGCGGAAACCGCGCCCGATGCCGCCCGGCAGCCGCAGCCCGACGACGCGCCGCCGCGTCCCGGTCGCCGTGAGCCAGGCCCTCGCGAGGTCGGCCATGTCGCGCACCTGGGGGCCGCCGAGGTCGGTGGCCCGGCCCGCGGGCGGCGCGGTCGCGAGCTCGGCCAGGCGGGCGGCGACGTCGTCGACGGCGATCGGCTGGAACGGCGTGTGCGCGAGCACCGGCAGGACGCCCGTCCTCGACCCGGCCGCGAAGATCGTCGCGAGCAGGTCGTGGAACTGCGTGGCCCGCAGGATCGTCCAGGGCAGGGCGCTGCCGGTGATCACGCGCTCCGCCGCCAGCTTCGCCTTGTAGTAGGGCAGCGGCACGTCCTCGATCCCGACGATCGACACGTACACCAGGTGCGGCCGGCCCGCGCGGGTGGCGGCGTCGACGAGGGTGCGGGTCGTGTCCGCGTCGCCCTTCGGCGCGGTCGCACAGTGCACGACGACGTCGGCGCCGCGCACGGCGTCGTCGATCCCGGCGCCGGTGCGCAGGTCGCCGACGACGCGGCCGGGCCCCGCGGTGCGGCTGAGCACCCGTGGCGCGAGGCCCTCGGCGCGCAGCCGCTCGACGAGGGCGCGGCCCAGTGTTCCGGTGCCTCCGGTGACGAGGACGTCCATCGTGGTTCCCTTCTCTCGGTCGGTCACCGTGGGGACGGGGTGGCGCCCGCAGTCGTGACGGCAGGGCGGTGTGACGCTCGTCGCTCCCGTAGCGTCGGGGCGGTGACCGTCGACGTCGACACCTTCGAGTCGCACCGCGCCCACCTGCTCCGCGTCGGTTACCGCATCACCGGCAGCCGCTCCGACGCCGAGGACGCCGTCCAGGAGGCGTGGCTGCGCTTCGCGGCCCAGGACCCCGCCACGATCGACGAGCCGCGCGCCTGGCTGACGACCGTCGTCGGTCGGCTGTGCCTGGACAGGCTGCGGTCGGCCGCGGCGCGCCGGGAGCGCTACGTCGGCCCCTGGCTGCCCGAGCCGCTGGTCACCACGCCCGCCGACGACGACCCGCTCGCGGAGGTCGTGCGGGACGAGGGGGTGCGCATGGCGGCGATGGTCGTCCTCGAACGGCTCACGCCGCCGCAGCGGGTCGCGCTCGTCCTGCACGAGGCGCTGGACCTGCCGTTCGCCCGCATCGCCGAGGTCCTCGACTGCTCGGAGGCCACCGCGCGCCAGCACGCGAGCCGGGCACGGCGCGTCGTCGCCGAGGCCGACGTCCCGCCGCCCGCGTCGAGCGCCGAACAGCTGGCGGTCCTCCAGGCCTTCGCCGA
>Ga0182736_1003220_pt1 | contig 11218 bp, 14 predicted proteins | sample eDN5th30CKraftBY_FD_128882 | JGI IMG/M metagenome (GOLD analysis project Ga0182736, IMG submission 128882) | Enriched backyard soil microbial communities from Emeryville, California, USA - eDNA 5th pass 30_C Kraft BY (version 2) (version 2) | ecosystem: Environmental > Terrestrial > Soil >...
CGTCAAAACCTTGCCTCGACCTGCCCAAAACATGGCCACTTCTCCGAAGAAACCAAAAGCGCAATCCGCCCCTGCAAAAGAGCGCAAAAGCATGCCGTCCACCCAGGCAGTCGTGTTGGATGTACGACAGCGCATTGCTTCCCAAGCGTTGCTGCCGGGTTCGCGCCTGCCGGAAGAAGATCTCGTGAAGAACTACGGAATCCCGCGCGCCAAGGCCCGTGAGGTGCTGGCCACGCTGGAAGACCGCGGCCTGATCGAACGGGTCCCGAACAAGGGCGCGGTGGTGGTTCCCGTTGACATGGAAACCACCTATCGCCTCTACCAGGTCCGCGAGACGCTAGACAGCCTGTCCGTTCGCCTGGCCATGGAGAATGCTTCGGCAACCGACTACGAAGCGCTTCAGCAGATGCTCGGTCCGCAGTTTGAAGAGACGTTGAGGGACGGCGACATCGAGTCGCATGTCGATACCATCGTGCGGTTCCGTAATCGCGTGAACGAAATCGCCAACAACCCCGTGCTCAGCGATCTGATTGAACGAATTTACGAACGCATGCAAGTGACGATGCGGCGCGTGGCGTTGTTGCCTGGGCGCGCCGAGATGGGGATCAAGCAATACCGGACGCTGCTTGACGCCATGATTCGCAACGATGTGGACGAGGCGGATCGCTGTGTGCGCGAGCTGAACCAAAGCGCGCGCGAGTACATTCGCCGATACAAAGATTATCTGTAGGAAGTCGATGGGCGTTTGGCGCCCGGGCCAGGCAGCGCGGCTGGAGATCCCGGCGCGCGATAGGAAGCATTTGAAAATCGCCTCAGATCGCTCGCGCGTGGATGAATCGGATCTCCTCACCTCGTGCTGTTAATGATCACAGGGTTCGAGCGTAGAACGGCTTGAGCTGGCCGAGCGCGGCGTCCACATACTTGGGAACCCAGTAGGTCTCGATGTGGGTCGCGCCTTCGATCAGGAACAGTTGCTTGTCGTTGGTTCCCGTGGCCTTCGGGAAGGCTTCTTCGGTCATATACAGGCTGTCCGCTTTGCTGCCGGCGATCATCAGCAGAGGCTGGTCTATCAATTCGATCTGCTCGGTTGCATCCCAGCGCATCAGATCCAACAGGCTGCTGGTCGTGTACTTGAAGGTCGAGCCGGGGTGGGCGTGCGTCCTCCAGTAGTACTCGTAGCCCTGCCGGTACATTTCGAACGGCAGCGCGGCAATCTGTGCATCTGTCATGTCGGCGTCGCCGGAGTACGGGATCTTTCCTCCTGCCTTTTCCTGGGCGCGTGCTTCGGACGCCTGCTTCAGTCGCTGTTGAATGGTGTTCAGTTGAGAATCGGCGAAGCCATTCCGACGAACCCGGCCGGAGTTGAACATGCTGAGGGTAGCGATCGACTTGAAACGCTTGTCGGACTTTGCCGCGGACAACGAGTAGCCGCCTCCGCCGCAAATGCCGAGTAGCCCCAGGCGCGTGGCATCAACACCCGGGTACTGAGTGATGAAGTCCGCTGCACCGTGGATGTCCTCTATGCGGAATTGCGGCTTGTCCGTGCTGCGGGGCTCGCCGCCACTGCCGCCCTGATAGGCGGCATCCATCGCGATCGTAATGTAGCCAAGTTCGGCCAGGTGCTGGGCATACAGGCCAGCGACCTGCTCCTTCACGCCGCCATTGGGATGGGCCACGACGATCGCGGGATATTTCTTCTGCGCATCGTAGTTCGACGGGGTGTAGACGTTGGCAACGATAGCCAGGTCGTTCAGCTTGTACTTGACCGGATGAATATTGACCTTGCCCGGTTCATTCTTCGAGAGGGCGCCGGCGTAGACCAGCGTAAAGGGATTCTTCTTGTAGTCGGCTGCGGCGGCGGCGGCGCTCATTATTGGCACTCCTATGATTGCACTGGTGACAGCGAACGCGGATGCGCCGAGAAAATCGCGTCGGGTTCTGCTGATAAATGGATCTTTCATCTCAATTCCTGTTGTTGATTGCGGCGGCTGGTGTTGCGGTAGCTGGGCCGATTTCCCAATGTCTAGGCGATGCATCAGGCTGCACTTGCGCGCTTGTCAATCCAGACCTTTCGCGGCAAGAAACCGTGACACCAGATCGGCGATCTGGATGTTGTTGAGGTCGGACATCAGAAAATGCGTGTTGCCCCGAATGCCGACTTCCGGCAGGTGCACGAGCTGCGCGTCGCCACCATGTTTGTTGATGGCAGCGACCCAAAGGCGGGCCATGGCCAGGCGCACCCGCCAGTTGTCCTGTCCGCGCTCCGTGGTCGGCTCGGTCGGAAAGTTGTCGCCGTAATAGATGATGATCGGGATACGCGTGAGCTTCTCGAAGTCTGCCAGCGGCACGCCCTCGGGCGTAAGCGTCCCTGCCGCGCTTGGCATCGCGGCGGGAAGCTCCCCTTCAGGGAAGATGAAGCCGCTACCGGGTTCCAACGCGACGATTCCCTTGACGTTCTTGCTTTTGATCGCGGTCAACCACCCCGGTCCGCCTGCCTGAGAATGCGATATCAGGATGCCGGGCCCCGTTTTTTCGAACAGTGCCGCCATGGCGTCCGAGATCACCCCGGCATCGAAGGGACCGGTATTGGGCGTGACCGAACGGAAGAACTGATCCAGCGTTTCAGGCTTGCGGTCGAACTGCACGTTGTCGAAGTAACTTGGCCATTTGCCGATCCGGAATTGATCGAAGAACAGTTGATCAAAGGGGGTGGGCTCGATCGTGGTTGCCACGGTGCTATTGCCGGCGCGACCGCGGCGAGGCTGATCGACCAGATAAACCGGAAAGCCACGACGCAGAAAGAGGGTCTGAAAACCTTCACGGCCGTCTGACGTCGTTTCCCAGCTACGCGCCGATTGGTAAGCACCATGCAGCATGACCAGGGGCAGCGGTCTGGGCTTCTGCGGGACTTGATAGAAGGCGTAGAGGTGGTCGCCGTGGAATGTCTGCCCTTCGGCGGTTGGCTTGTTGTTGTCGTACAGCCCAGGCTTCTGCACGACGCGTCCGCCGACAGCGAAGCTGCCTTGTTCCTGGATGACAAGCGGACCGCTGGCATTGCGTGGGCTGCCGGGAAGGGCTGTGCAAGCCGTCATCGAGCTCAGCGCGATGCACGCGAGCAGGGTTTTGGTGAGGTTCATGTTCAGCGCCCCGCGGTCGCGGCAAGGGCCTGAGTCAAGGCCGCATCCGCACGCTCCGCGGCCTGTTTGCCGCCGCGCTCAGCCAGAATCTGGGTCAACTGGCGCAACTGCGCTGCCGTCAAGCCCACTCGCATGCTGGCTCGCATGTGCGAGCGCAACTGCGCGTCCACGCCGGGCGTAGCCGCCAGCGCCCCGACAGTGGCCAATTCGCGGCTCTGCCAGTCGAGGTTGTCGCGTTCGAAGATGTCGCCGAACAAATGGGCTTGCAGGAATTGATTGATGATGGGGGCAAATTCCATGACGGGGCCGGTGACTGGTGCGCCTGAGATGCGGGTCTGATTGGCCTTGCCTACCGCTATCAGTTCGTCCCCGGTGGGAATGGCGCGGCTGGGTTCGCGTCCCGGTGCGTCTTGAATCCCGCGTTGCTTGCGTGCCTCGACCACCTTCAGGAGTTCGCCAAGCGCGTTAAGGCTTTTAGGAAAGCCGACATATGCATACAGCTGCACCAGGATTTCCTTGGCCTCGCTGATGGTCATGCCGGCGTCAAGCCCTTGGTTCAAGGCCGTGTTCAATTGGGGCATATCGCTTGCGGCCATGAAGGCGGCGATCAGGGGCACGGCCTGCTGTTTTTCGGACAAGGTATCCGAGGTGGCTTGTGCAGGCATCGCTTGCGTTGCCTCAGTTTTTGCAGTGGCATGACCGTGTGCGAGCGTTAGCCCGCAAGTCAGAGCCATCACAACGCGCAACGTGCTGATCGCAGGCGTGTAAGCAGGCATTTTTTGAATCATCGGTGACAGCTCCATCCCGTTGCTCGGTTTGGCCGGCATGCATATCGGCCCGGGTGGCGGCATGGTGTCGGCGAAAGGCAAAACGCCGGATGAGGGCTTGGGTTTGCCTTTCCTTTCTGGGAGCTGAAAATGCTACGTGATGCGGACGCTTCGATTAAGCCCCTGATTCCGCATTCACTACTGAGGTGAGCTCATAAATAGCGCGGAGCCGCGAACTGGCTATGCGCGATGCCGCAAGGCATCGACAATGACGGCCAAAGCGCCGGACGACTGGCGTCGGCTTGGGTAGTACAGGTGGTACCCCGGATACGGGCTGCACCAGTCCTGCAGCACACGAATTAGCCGCCCCGCGGCGATATCCTCCAACACCATATCCTCCGGAACGTAGGCCAACCCACAGCCTGCCAAGGCTGCCCGGGCAATGGAGGAACTGTTGTTGAACACCCATTGGCCGCTGACGGGGTACTTGGCCTCTTCGCCATCCCGGTCAAGATCCCAAGGAAGGAAGCCTCCGTGCGTCGGAAGTCGCAGCCGGATGCAATCGTGTCGAGTCAGTTCCTGGGGCGAGCGGGGGGTGGACCGTGAGGCGAAGTACTCGGGCGAGCCCACCACCGCCATGCGCAGGTCCGGGCTGATGCGTACAGCGATCATGTCCTTGGCGACTTGGTCTCCCACTCGAACGCCGGCGTCAAAGCGTTGGGAGACGATGTCCGCCATCGTGTAGTCGATGCTGATCTCGACGTTGATGTCGGGATAGTCGCGCATGACCTTGGACAGCTTGGGCCAGAGAACGCTGGTTGCTGCATGTTCGGCGGACGTGATGCGGATGGTTCCCACCGGCTTGTCGCGTAGATCCTTGACGGCCGCCACCTCGGCATCGATGTCGTCGAAACGGGGCGCCACACTGTTGAACAGGCGTTCGCCCGCTTCGGTGGTCGCAATATTGCGAGTGGTGCGCGTCAGCAGCCGGACGCCCAGCCGGGTTTCGAGGCCGCGAACGGCATGGCTCAAGGCAGAGGGCGATACGCCAAGCAGGGCGGATGCCCGAGTGAAACTGCCTTCACGAACGACATGAACAAAGGCGAGAACATCGCTGAAAGTCTCCAGGGCCATATCAGTCACACCTCATTCTCGGGGTGACGCAATGCGTCGATCAGCACGGTCATTGCTCGGGACAGATGCCGGCGGCTGGGGTAATAGAGATGGTATCCGGGAAGCGTCGGACACCAATCGGCGAGGACCGTTCGCAGGCGGCCCTTCGCGATGTGGGGGGCAGCCATCTCTTCGGTCAGGTATCCAAGGCCAAAGCCGGCCAGCGCCGCCTGAAGGATGGGCTTGGTCCGGTTGAAGACAAGCGGCCCATCGACTCGAACGCTGATCTGCTGTTTGCCCTTCTTGAACTCCCACGCGTAGAGTTCCCCGTGGCTCATCAGCCGCAGATTGATGCAGTCGTGGTCGGCCAGGTCCTGCGGTTTCAAGGGAAGGGAGCGCTTGGCGAAGTAGGCGGGTGAGCCGACGATCACGAAACGCAAGTCGGGGCTGATGCGCACCGTGGTCATGTCCCGGGCCAGATCGCCGCCGAGGCGAACGCCCATGTCGTAGCGCTCCGCGACGAGATCGACGAAGCGTGATTCCGCGTTGATCTCGACCTTGATCAGGGGGTAGTCGGGAAGCACTTTCGCAAGCCTGGGCCAGAGCACGGTGTCGGCAGCGTTCTCGCTGGCCGTGATGCGGATCGTGCCGGCCGGCTTGTCCCGCAGTTCTCCAACGGCCAACAGCTCGGCCTCGATTTCCTGGAAACGGGGAGCGATGTTCTGCATCAATCGTTCCCCAGCCTCCGTGGGCGAAACGCTCCGGGTGGTGCGCGTCAACAGGCGAACGCCCATCTTGGTCTCAAGGGCCCGAATCAGATGACTCAATGCCGATTGGGAGACGCCGAGTTGCGCCGCGGCACGCGTGAAGCTCTGTTCACGCGCGACCGCAATGAACGCCAACAGGTCGTTGTAGCTGTGTTTCGCCATCTATGAGTTCACCTCATAAGTATTTGCGGATTTTACTCTCTAGTGCTGGCTAGACGTGATGGCTACATTGGCTGATGTAGCGATGCCGCCAGCTATCCCGCCGTATGGCGAACGCTGGCGGGTCACATTGGACGGGCGCGTTTGAAGGAGTAAGACATATGCATAAGCGGAAACTTGGAAATAGCACGTTGGAAGTTTCAGCCCTCGGGTTAGGGTGCATGGGCCTGAGTCACGGTTATGGGCCAGCCACGGACACCCGGCAAGCGGTATCGCTGATTCGGGCCGCGGTCGATCGCGGGGTGACCTTCTTCGACACGGCGGAGGTGTACGGGCCCTACCTCAACGAGGAGGTCGTGGGCGAAGCGCTGGCCCCCGTGCGCGACCAGGTCGTAATCGCCACCAAGTTCGGTTTTACCTTCGGCGACGACAACAAGCAGCAGATTCTCAACAGTCGCCCCGAGCACATCCGTTGGGCCGTCGAAGGTTCGCTCAAGCGTCTGAAGACCGACGTGATCGATTTGCTCTACCAGCATCGCGTCGACCCCGACGTGCCCATTGAGGAAGTCGCTGGCACAGTCAAGGACTTGATCGCCGAAGGCAAGGTCAAGCACTTCGGCCTGTCGGAAGCGGGCGTACAGACGATCCGCCGTGCGCACGCTGTGCAGCCGGTCACTGCCTTGCAGAGCGAGTATTCGCTGTGGTGGCGCGAGCCGGAACAGGAAGTCTTGCCGACCTTGGAAGAGCTCGGCATCGGTTTCGTCCCCTTCAGTCCATTGGGCAAGGGCTTCCTGACGGGCGCCATCAAGGAAGGCGCGACTTTCGGCAGCGACGATTTTCGCAGCAAAGTACCGCGCTTCTCGCCGGAGGCGATCCGGGCGAACCAGGCCTTGGTTGACCTGCTCGGCCAGATTGCCAGGGACAAGGGCGTAACGGCCGCGCAGATCGCACTTGCCTGGCTGCTGGCGCAAAAGCCCTGGATCGTGCCTATCCCTGGAACCACCAAGCTGCATCGCCTGGAAGAGAACCTGGGCGCCGCCTCCGTCGAACTGTCCGCCACCGATCTGGGCAGGATCGCGCAGGCCTTGGCGGACGTGAAAATTCAAGGCGACCGTTATCCGGCCGCGTTGCAGGCCCGCGTGGGTCGATGACATCAAGGAGGGTTGGATGACTGTCGACCATGATTCGACTCGACGCACGGTGATGGCTGCGCTTGTGACACTTCCGCTGGGAACCGCAGCCACGGCATCGAACGCTCAGGGCGGTGAGATGCGGTAGCTGTACGCGCATGACCTGTCCGGAAAGGCCTTGATCCCCTTCATTACCCACGGCGGCTACGGGCCAGGGAACAGCAAGTCAGTGCTGGCAAGCGATGCGCCGAAGGCGCGGTTGCTGGATGGTCTCGTCATTGAAATGGACCAGGAGCGGCGGACGATGGAACGTGTGTCGAGCTGGCTTAGCGGCGTCCCGCAAACATAGGAGCTAACCATGCAACAAGTTACTTTGAACAATGGCGTCGTGATGCCCATTCTCGGCTATGGCGTTTTCCAGATTCCTGACCCGCAAGAATGCGAGCGCTGCGTGGTCGAGGCCATCGACACCGGCTATCGGCTGATCGATACCGCGGCGTCGTACCTCAACGAGGAAGCGGTGGGCAGGGGCATCAAGAACGCCAGCGTGCCGCGGGCTGATCTCTTCGTGACGACGAAACTCTGGGTGCAAGACACTGGATATGAGCGCACCCAGCAAGCTATAGACAAATCGCTGCGCCGTTTGCAGATGGACTATCTCGACCTCTACCTCATCCACCAGCCATTCGGTGACGTGCATGGGTCGTGGCGCGCAATGGAAGACGCCCTGAAGGCCGGCAAGGTTCGAGCTATCGGCGTCAGCAACTTCCATCCCGACCGGTTGATGGACATCATCGGCTTCAACGATGTCGTGCCGGCGGTGAACCAGGTGGAGGTCAATCCGTTCCTTCAGCAGGAGACAAGCGTGGCCTTCATGCGTGAGAACAATGTGCAGGCTGAGGCGTGGGCCCCGTTCGCCGAAGGTCGCAACAACCTGTTCCAGAACGAAGCGCTGGTGGACATCGGCCGCAAGCACGGCAAATCGGTGGGGCAGGTCGTGCTGCGCTGGGTGACGCAGCGCGGGATTGTGGCGCTGGCCAAGTCGGTGCGCAAGGAACGGATGGAAGAGAACCTGCGAGTGCTCGACTTCACCCTGGATGAAGCTGACATGGCCCGCATCGCCCAGCTCGAGACCGGCGAAAGCAGCTTTTTCTCGCACCGGGATCCGGCCATGGTGAAGTGGATGAGCGAGCGTCAGCTCGACATTTGACGGGCCGTGGTCAGCCCTGTTCTGAAGAAAATGAATGGAACAAGGCAATCAACCAAGCACCATGAAGCAATCAAAGAGATTTCAGAAAGGATGAACATGAGACTCCCCGCAGCAGCCCTTGCCTTGTCGCTGGGCGCGTCAGCCGTCTATGCGGCCGAACAGGAGCCGATCACCGTCACGCGGGTCGGTTCCAACCCAAGCAGCGCGGGTGCGGAGCAAAACTTCACCGGATCCGTGTTTGTGGATTCGCGCTTTCAAGCCGCTGCGCCCGCGCGCGTAGGAGGAGGCGTTGTTACCTTTGCGCCAGGCGCACGAACAGTTTGGCATACACATCCGTTGGGCCAGACGCTCATCATTACTTCAGGTGTGGGGCGAGTACAGAAATGGGGCGATACCGTGCAGGAGATCCGCCCGGGCGATGTCGTTTGGATTCCACCGGGCGTGAAGCACTGGCACGGAGCCAGTCCGTCAGTCGGCATGAGCCACATTGCAATCGCTGAATCCCTAGATGGGAAGTCGGTGGATTGGATGGAAAAGGTCAGCACGGACCAGTACGGGCAATGAATTTGATCGACTTAAGCATTCGTTGGTGGAAAACAGAGACCTGCTCGAAAGAAGGGGACTCGACCTGATGCCTTGGGCTCCGTGGTTGGATCGCCCGGGATGCGAGGGCGCCGGCGCTGGGAGTAAAAGCAGTCACTGAAACGACAGTTGTGGGCGACCGCTACCTCATCGGCCGCGGAGTAAACGCTTAGTACACGCGATCCATTCGTTAGGCGTCTGACGCAACAAAGTCGGCTCGCCTCGGAGAAGACATTCGATGTCAGCGATTAGATCCGTCCAGACAGATATCGGGCCGATTTCTCCCACGACGGCCCGCATACGCTGCGTTTGGCGCGTTAGGGTATCTCGATCTTTGGCATCCAAGAATTGAGCCCGGGCGCCGAGCTCATGATGACGGCCAACAATAGATTTTCCGACCACGACAAACCTCGTACGGGAATTGCGGCAGTCATAGCATCGGCCGTTGCCGGCCTCGCAGAAATCCGGCCACTTGCTGTTTTAAAGCGGAGGCGTCATACGTCGACGTGCTGAGCGCAGTTTGCAGGATCGTTCGTCGTACGTCCGTGGGCAAACGGTTCCAAGTGCTAATGACGGACGCCCCAAGGCAAGCGATTACCCGTCTTTCCTCCTCATCCAGCACGCTGGGATCTAGCACCTCCGTGGAAATTGGCAAATGAATGCCGCCTTCGTTAAGCCATCGTTCGATATCAGAATCGCTGAGGTCATGGTTCATGATGGTCCACCCATGGCGGAGGCTGGCCGGTCAGCTGAGCTATGCGCTCTCTCAGCACAGTTTTGTCGAACGACGCTTGCGCCATCTCAGCGTTAAGTACACGTTGTCGGGCATCCTTCGGGAGGTCCTCCCACAGACTTAAAACAGACGCACCAAGAAAGGCCAAGATGCGTTTCTCTCGGTCTTCCAGCTCATCGAGCGGCAGATTTTTTAAGAGCGCATAGATTTGTGCACCCCCTTCGTTGTCCCACCTTTCCGTGGCACTTACATCTTTTCGCTGAGACATGGTTGCCTCCAGAGTTGACGTCTCAAGCCAGTGTAGGCTAGTACGCCGCACACCGCTTGTTTCCAATGAGGTGTAGGTGTGGCTCCAGACTAGGCGTACTTTGAGTACGTGGCATCTTCCACAACGACCCAAGAGGTACCTATCATGACATTCCCCACTCGCTTCAGCGCCGCTGGCCCTCCTGCGCCATCCACCCAGCAGGATCAACCTAACAAGCAGCAAGAGCAGCAGACGCAGCAACAAAAAGAAGAGGCCGCGCGCAAACAGGCCCAGGGCGATCCGTCTAAACAGCGAACGCCGCAGTAGCACTAAGTCATCCCGATTCAGCGTGACCGGGCGGTGTGGCGACCCGACGCATTGCGGGATGGAGAATTCGATGGATTCCCGGCATTTTCCAGGGCGCTCGTCGATGGACGAATTCGGCCATGTAAAGCTGTTGACCGGCTTGGCAAGCGCGTTGTCCCAACGGTCGCCACGACGGCCCACTGACGGCTCGTGGCTAGTTGCGGCCGTTGATCAACGGCCGCATCCGGCCCGAAGGACTCGAGGCCAACGCTGCGGGAAAAACGGGTGAGCCGTGCCCGATCCTTCCCCTAACTGGAAACGCCAGACCTCTCAGATTTGGCGGGCTGCGGAGATCACTTGGGGTCGGCGTCCAGCAACCCCAGATCCCCAAACACCGCGCGCACGATCTTCATGCGCGCAGCGGCATCCTGTTTTTTCTTGACGTCCACGTTAAGCGCGAAATAGAAAACCTTGCCCTCGCGCTCCAGATAGCCCACCAGCCAGCCCGTCTGCGCCGCGCCTGGTTCGCCAAGTCCGGCCCAACCCGTCTTGCCGCTCAAACGGTAGTCAGGTGTCTCTTCCAGGACGAGTATGTCTTTGGTCATCTGCACGGTCCGCTCGGACAGGCCGAATTGATTGACATAGAACCGGCGCAAGAATTCCACCTGCTCGTTCGCGGAGATTCTGAGCGCACCGGTTAGCCAGAATTGATCGATGCCACCAGAAATGTCTCGATTTCCGTAGTTGAATCGGTCGACATAAGCCTGCATACGTTCGGCGCCGATGCGCCTGGCGATTTCCTGGTAATACCAGACGGCGGAGTTTTGTAACGCCGATTCAAGCGTATGGTTTTGCGCCCATGCCGCCGGCCACCATGGCTGGCGAGGGTTGCGCTTGCTGTCCCACTCGATTTCGAAGTCCTTGCCTTTCGCGACGCCTGTTTCCAGCGCGATGAGCGAGTTGGGAATCTTGTAGGTGGATGCAGGCAGATACCGCTTATCGGCCCTGGCCTCGTCGTATCGCTGAAACGCTCCGGTTTGTCCGTCAAGCAGGACGAACGTGCCCTC
>Ga0182736_1003221_pt1 | contig 11218 bp, 8 predicted proteins | sample eDN5th30CKraftBY_FD_128882 | JGI IMG/M metagenome (GOLD analysis project Ga0182736, IMG submission 128882) | Enriched backyard soil microbial communities from Emeryville, California, USA - eDNA 5th pass 30_C Kraft BY (version 2) (version 2) | ecosystem: Environmental > Terrestrial > Soil >...
ACGCCGAACACCAGTTCGGCCGCGATCAGCGTACGCCAGGCAAATGCCCAGCCGATCTTGAGGCCGGTAAGGATGCTCGGGAACGCCGCCGGGATCAGGATCTTGCTGATGTAGCGGAAACCACCGAGTCCGTAATTGCGCCCGACCATCTTCAGCGTGCGGCTGACCGACAGGAAGCCGGAGTGCGTGTTGAGCGCGATGGCCCAGGTTACCGAGTGCACCAGCACGAACACCAGCGAGCCGTTGCCGAGGCCGAACCAGATCAGCGCCAGCGGCAACAGCGCGATCGCCGGCAGCGGATTGAACATCGACGTCAGCGTCTCGAGGAAGTCCGTACCGATGCGGGTGGTGATCGCCAGCGCCGTCAGCAGCGCCGCCAGCGTGACACCGACGGCGTAACCCATCAGCAGCACCTTGATCGACGCCCACGCCCGCGCGGGCAACACGCCATTCCCGATATTCGTGAAGAACGCGCTCATGGTCTCGCTGAACGTCGGGAACAACAGGTTGTTATTCAGGTAGCGGCCATAAGCCTCCCAAATGAGCGCCAGAATGACGAGGATGACGATCTTGCGCAGCCAGGATTGGTTATAGAGTCGAACAGCTATCGAGAGCGGCTTTTCCAGCACCACCGGTGCGCGCTCTGCGCCCGCCATGTCTCGCACGAATTCAGGGCGGACCGGAGCCGTAAGAGTCCTCATCGTCAGCGATGCGTCAGACATTTTCCGCCTCCTCGATGGTGTCGGCAAACAGCATGGTCTGGATGCGATGCTCCAGCTCGGCCGCCTCCTCACCCTGCACACCGCCGTTGAGCTCAGCCTTGACCTGGCCGGGATGCGGCGACAGCAACAGGATGCGGTTGCCGATCTTGATCGCTTCAGGAATCGAATGCGTGACGAACAGCACAGTGAAGCGCGTTTCGTCCCAGAGCGCCAACAACTCGTCCTGCATCTTGCGGCGCGTCAGCGCGTCAAGCGCGGCGAACGGCTCGTCCATCAGGAGGATATCCGGCTCCATCGCCATACCGCGCGCAATCGCAACGCGCTGCTTCATGCCGCCCGAGAGCATGTGCGGATGACTGTCGGCGAATTTTTCCAGATTGACCTTGCGGATGTAGTGCATGGCCTTCTCCTCGGCTTCACGCGCGCCGAGTTTGTTGGTGCACTGCAAGGGAAACATCACGTTTTCCTTGACCGACTTCCAGGGCAGCAGCTGATCGAACTCCTGAAACACCATCATCCGGTCAGGACCGGGATGGCGGATCACCTTGCTCTTCAGCTTCATCTCGCCTTCGGTCGGCGCCATGTAGCCGCCGACGGCCTTCAGCAGGGTCGATTTGCCGCAACCCGAAGGGCCGAGCAGGATAAACCTGTCGCCCTGAAAAACATTGAAATCAACGCGATAGGTCGCGGTGATGAGATAGCTCGGCGTCCTGTACTGCAACGTGACGCCCTTCACCTCCAGTAACGGAGTTGCTGTCATCGTTCCTCCCTCCCGTGCTTGTGTCCGCTGATTGCAGATCTTCTTGGCAGCCCGAACCTTACTGAACCGGGCCCCGACGGTCTAATATAAAGTCTGATTGAATCGATGCCTGTTTTGGATCGATAGTCAGCGGCCTTCGAAATTCGGCTTACGTTTTTCGATGAACGCTCGCATGCCTTCTTCTTGATCGCGAGACGCGAACAGCATCTCGAACGCCTTGCGCTCCAGCATCAGTCCGGCATCGAGCGAACTGTCCATTCCCGCTAGAACCACTTCCTTGATCTGTTCCACCGCAAGCGGCGGCATCGAGGCAATGGTTTTCGCAATACCGATGGCGGTCTCGACCACCTTATCATCCGGCACGACGTCATTCACGAAACCGAGCCTGCGAGCTTCCTCCGCCGTGACATGCTCGCCGGTCAGCAGCATCTTCATAGCGCGATATTTTCCGATTGCGCGGGTCAGCCGCTGCGTGGCACCGCCACCCGGCATGATACCGACGCTAACTTCGGACTGGCCGAACTTTGCTCCTTCGCCTGCCACGATAATATCGGCCTGCAGGGCCAGTTCGCAGCCGCCTCCCAGCGCAAAGCCATTGACCGCCGCAATTAACGGCTTGCGACAACCCGCGACCACCTTCCAGAAATAAAGAACGCGCCGTGCCATCATATCGATCGGACTCGACTCGACAGCCTCCTTCAGGTCCGCACCGGCGGCGAACACGCGTTCATTGCCCGTGATGACGATGCAGCGCGTGTTGCGATCCGCCGCCAGCTTTTCGAACTGACTTGCCAGCTCCGCCCGCAAGGGATCGTTGAGCGCGTTGCGCGCCTCGGGACGATTGAGCTTCAGCAATGCCACATGCTCATGCGGCCGCTCCAGCAGGGTCAACGACATTCCGATCTCCTTAAACTCTCTTCCGTTCTGTAGCGCGGCTGAGCGTACACTCTATGCGTCATCAAGCATCATCAGCCAGTCGACGGCAGTAGCCGATTTTTCGCCCAACATAATGGGATTGAGATCGAGCGTCGAAAGTTTGGGACCAAGCGCCGCACCAAGACGAGACACCGCACAGATCATCTCGACGAGTCCCTTCCGGTCGACCGGAGGACGACCTCTCACGCCGGCCAGCACCGCCTTGCCATGCAACGCATCCAGCATGTCCGCCGCCTCGCCTTCGCAGAGCGGCACCTTGCGGAACACGACATCGCGCAGCACCTCGATCAGAACACCGCCCAGGCCCGCCATGATAACCGGTCCAAAAACCGGATCGTTTTGCAGACCGATGACAAACTCGGTGTCGCCGCTCGCCATCGCCTGCACGACCACACCATGCAGCCTGGCACCCGGCTTATATTTTTTTGCGTTGGCGATGATCGTCTCGAAAGCCTGCCGCACCTTCGCTTCATCCGTGAGGCGCAGCATGACGCCGCCTGCCTCAGTCTTGTGCAGAATGTCCGGCGACTCGATCTTCAGTACGACCGGATAACCGAGTTTGTTGGCCGCTTGTGCGGCTTCGTCAGCAGAGGTCGCCAGCACCGTCGGGACATGCGCGATGCCGCATTGATCGAGCAGCTTTACGCCGTCCATTGTGGAGATGACGCCTTTGGAGGGAAGATCGAGCTTCGGCAGCTTGATCGCCTTCCGGTCCTCGCGCCGCGCCAGCCATTTGCGCCGCATCTCGGCGTATTGCACAAGCGCAGCCACCGCATCCACCGCGGGCTCCGCACCGCGCAGCACCGCGATGCCTTCATTGCGCAGCGCGAGCACACCCGCTTCCGGGGCAGCTACCCAGCATACGACGAACGGCTTCGTCACCTGATCACGAACTTCGACGAGAACCTTCACTAGCTTCTCGACATGCGCTTCCATCAACTGGAACCAGACGATGCCGACATCGACATTCGGATCGGCCAGCATCAGCTTGACGCTTTCGAGAAGCAAATTCGGATCGGCCACGAACTGTCCGGTGACATCGACCGGATTACCCACCGCACCGAAACCAGGAATGACCTTCTGCAGCGCTGCCTGCGTCTCCGGCTGAAGCACCGGCACAGAAAGACCGACCTCCTGCGCACGATCCGCCATCAGCACACCCGCGCCGCCGGATTGCGTCAGCAGGCCGATGCCGTTGCCTTCCGGCAATTTGCAGCAGGACATTACCTCGGCGATGTCGAGCATATGTTCTTCATTCCGCGCGCGGATGATGCCGTGCTGACGCACCACGCCATCAAACACCACATCGTCGCCTGCGAGCGATCCGGTATGCGAGGCGGCGGCGCGTGCGCCTGCGCCCAGTCGTCCGACCTTCGTCATGACCAGTGGCTTGCCCGCAACCATCGCCTGCTCCGCCAGCGCGACGAAATCCTCGCCGCCCTTCAAGCCCTCGATGTAGCCCGCGCCCATTTTGATGCGCGGATCGCGAATAACCTCGCCCATGATTTCAGAAAAAGTGAGGTCGGCTTCATTGCCGGTATTGACGAAATAGCCGAGCCCCAGCCCACGACGGCGCGCGAGCGCAGCGATGGCGGTGCCGAACGCGCCGGATTGCGTGACAAAGCCGATGGGTCCCGATGGCGTGTCGCTGTCGGCGTACTGGCTGAACGTCGCCAGCACGCTGTCAAACGAATTGATGAGACCAAGACAGTTCGGACCGCACAACCGCACGCCGCCCTCGCGCGCAGCCGCCACGACGTCCTGTTCGTACTTGCGTCCCGCATCGCCGAGCTCGGAAAAGCCGGAGCTAAAAATGACGGCGACCGGCACACCTTTCGCGCCGAGCTCACGCACACAATTCAGAACTTCACTCGCCGGTAGAACAATGATCGCGAGATCGATCTCGTCGTCGATCGCCGCCACACTCGGATAGGCCTTCAATGGCCCGATCATGTCCGCGCGCGGGTTCACCGGATAAATACGGCCCTTGTAGCCTTTATCGAGCAAATGCTTGACCGGACGGCCGCTCACCTTGCGGAAGTCCGACGACGCGCCAAGGATCGCGATCGAACGCGGCGCCAACAGCGCCTTCAATGCATCCTTCGCTTCACTTGCTTGCGGCTTCGTTTGTGTCATGGCCGTCACGTCAGTCTCCTAAGGATTCGCTATGTTTCTTGATTAATTGAACGCTGAGATACCGGTCTGCGCCCGGCCGAGTACCAGCGCGTGGATATCGTGCGTGCCTTCGAGCGTGTTGACGGTTTCGAGATTCATCAGGTGGCGGATGACATGATACTCATCCGAAATGCCGTTACCGCCGTGAATGTCACGCGCCGCACGCGCGATGTCGAGCGCCTTGCCCGCACAATTACGTTTCAGCAACGACAGCATTTCCGGCGTGGCCTTGCCTTCGTCGCGAAGGCGGCTGACGTGCAGGCAGGCAAGAAGCCCGATCGAAATTTCCGTCTGCATGTCCGCAAGCTTTTTCTGAATGAGCTGGTTGGCCGCGAGTGGTCGGCCGAACTGTTTGCGATCCATGGAATACTGCCGCGCAGCATGCCAGCAAAACTCGGCCGCCCCCATCGCGCCCCAGATGATGCCGAAACGTGCGTTGTTCAGGCAGCCAAACGGTCCTTTCAATCCCTGTACGCCCGGCAACAGATTTTCCTCGGGGACGAACACGTCTTCCATGAAGATCTGTCCGGTTGGCGAGGCGCGCACGGAAAACTTGTTCTCTATCTTGGCGGTGGACAGGCCAGCCATGCCACGCTCCAGAACAAAGCCGCGGATGACATCCTCGTCGTCCTTCGCCCACACCACCATGATGTCGGCGATCGGCGCGTGGGTGATCCATGTCTTGCCACCGGTCAGGCGATAGCCGCCGGGTACTTTCTTCGCGCGCGTCTTCATGCCGCCGGGATCGGAGCCATGATCCGGCTCAGTCAGCCCGAAGCAGCCGAGAATCTCACCCTTCGCCATCGCGGGCAAATATTTCTGCCGCTGCGCTTCCGACCCGTAGGCGTAAATCGGCACCATCGAGAGCGTGGTCTGCACACCGAGCGCCGAACGGAAGCTCGTGTCCACCCGCTCGAACTCACGCATGATCAGCCCGTACGACACATAACTGATACCCGCACAACCATAACCATCGATAGTCGCACCGAGAAACCCGAGATCGGCCATTTCCTTCATGACCGTTCGGTCGAACGATTCATCGCGATTGGCTTCGAGGATCCGCGGCATCAGATGCGACTGCGCATAATCGCGTGCCGTGTCGCGGATCAGTTTTTCATCCTCGTTCAGCAGATCTTCAAGCAGGAGTGGATCGTCCCAGTGAAACGTTCCACCTGTCAACGTCACGGTGCTGGCATCGACCGGCTTGTCTGCAACTGCTGAAGTCATGACGTTACCCTTTACAATTCCATGCGCGGATTGAGACAGACGTGCTCAGCTCCCGGAGGTCGCGTGGATCTCGGGGAAGAACAGATCCTTCCAGTCCGCAGGCGTCTTATTGACAAGACCGACCTGCTTCATGAACGCCGCATACTTCATGATGCCCTTGGGTGTCGTGGTGTACTCGGTGTGCGGATGATTCAGAATTTCCAAGGTGTCCTTGAGCGACTCCTTATTATCGGTGCTCTTGACATAAATCTCGGCGGCCTTCTGCTTGTCCGCGTTGATGAAATCAATCGCCTCCTGGAAAGCAGCGAGAAACGCCTTGTAGACCTTCGGATTTTCCTTGTGGAATTTGCTGGTGGTCCAGACCACTTCGCAGGTTGCCGGCCCGAGCACGTCGTACGAGTCCAACACCTTATGAATGCCGGGCTTCGTTAGCTCCTGGAAGTTGTACGGCGGCGAAGCGAAATGGCTGTCGATAGCACCCATGTTGGACAGCATTTGCGACATTGCTTCGGGGTGCGCCAGCGTCACGCCGTTCTTGTCGAGACGGCGCGCCTGATCCGGACCCCACTCCTTCGCGGCGGCCATTTGAAGCATGATCGCCTGAATCGAGATGCCTGCCGCCGGCATCGCGATGCGGTTCTTGTCGGTGATATCTTTGATCGTCTTCACCGAAGGATCGCGCGTGTTCAGGTAGATCGGCAGCGAATCCATCGCTGCGACACCCTTGACGTCCAAATTGCCCTGCGTCTTGCTCCACAGAATCAGGAACGGCGGCACGCCACCCGAGGCGAAATCGAGATTGCCAGAGATCAGCGCTTCGTTCATGACGTTGCCGCCCGTCATCCGCTGCCATTTGACCGCAAGATTGGGAATGCCGGCTTTCGCGGCCTGCTTCTCCATCAGCTGGTTCTGCTCCATGATAATCAGAGGCAAAAACAGCAGACCGTATTGCTTGGCGATAGTGACCTGATTCACCTCGGCACGCGCTGGCGCCTGGTTAAGTGCAACACTGGCGAAAGCGACGGAAGCAAGCAAAGCAGTCTTGGCAACAAGACCTTTCATCCAAAGAGACGTTCTCATTCTACTCTCCCGATAAATGTGCGTTTATTGGCGTGTCCGGCTCAGCTTCCGGGCAGCGAGTGAATCTCCGGAAAGAACAGGTCTTTCCAGCTCTTCGGCTTTTCCTTGATGGACCCCATTCGGTACATGAAATCCGAATATTTCGTGATGTTGTGCGGAACGATGGTGAATTCCATCGACGACTTGTCGGTGAGCATCATCACCAGTTCATCGATCGAATAGGCCTTGTTGCGGTCCGCATCCTGGAAGATCTGTGCGGCCTTCTTCGGGTCCTTGTTAATCAGATCGATGGATTCCTTGTAAGCGGCGAAGAAGGCCGCATACAGCTTCGGATTCTCGTCGTGGAATTTCTTCGTCGTCCAGATCAGGTTGTTGGTGCTAGGGCCGCCCAGGACATCATATGACTTCAGCACGGTGTGGATGCCGGGCGTTGCGATCTCTTTATAATAGAAGGGTGGTGCGGACGCCGCGCTGTTGATCTCCCCAACTCCGGAGAGCAATGCGGCGCTGCCCTCTGCATAAGAACGTGAAGTCGTCAAAGGCTCCAGCTTGTAGGCATTGCCGGGTCCGAACGCCTTCTCGGCGGCCATCTGCAGCACGATCGCATTGACCGACACTTTCACCGCTGGCAACGCTATGCGATCCTTGTCGGTGAAATCCTTGATCGTCTTGACGTTAGGATTGCGGGTGTTGATATAAATCTGCGACGTGGTTTGCGCTGCAACGCCGCGTACTTGGCCATTACTCTTGGCCCAGAGCGTAATCAGAGGTGCAACACCGCCCGAGGCGATATCGAGACTGCCTGACAGCAAGGCGTCGTTCATGACATTGCCAGCGGCAAACTTCGACCACTCTACTTTGATATCTTTGAGTCCAGCAGCAGCCGCATGCTTTTCGATGAGCTTTTCATGCTCCATCACGGCCAGAGGCAGATAAGACAGGCCCGGCTGTCTCGCCAACCTGATTTCGGATACATCCGCTGCCGCTGGTTGCAAGGATAACGCAACCGCAGTCAACGATAGGCACGCCAACGCAATTCGCCGAACGCTCATGGTACCCTCCCTGTTTGGTGACCGCGCCCCGTTTTAATGTGCTTGTCTGCACCGGGGTCGCGGCCTGTCGATTAAGTCATCAAGGTCTCTCCAGAACCATTGCAATCCCCTGCCCGACGCCGACGCACATACTGACGACAGCACGCTTGGCGTTACGCCGCTGCAGTTCACGGATAGCCGTCAAAACAAGGCGCGGGCCGGATGCGCCGAGCGGATGCCCGACCGCGATCGCACCACCATTGGGATTGACGCGATCGTCTTTCCCGTCGACACCGAGTTGCTTGAGGCAGGCCAGCACCTGTGCCGAGAACGCCTCGTTGATTTCGATCACATCCATCTGATCGAGCGACAGGTTGGCGCGCTTCAGCGCCTTGTGGATCGCAGGCACAGGACCAATGCCCATCACGCGTGGCTCAACGCCGACACTTGCCGCTGAGAGAATGCGAACGAGCGGCGCGCTGCCGGCGCTCTCGCCCATCTTGCGCGAACCTACGGTCAGCGCGACAGCGCCGTCGTTGATGCCCGAGGAGTTTCCGGCAGTAGTCACGCCGCCTTCATGGATCGCCCGCAAACCCGACAGCGCCTCGAGCGACGCATCCGCGCGCGGAAATTCATCGGCGGCCACAGTGGTCTGGGTCCCCTTCTTCGGTCCCGCTACCTGGATCGGCGCGATCTCCTCGTCGAAGAAACCCGCCGTCTTCGCGGCCGCATAGCGTTGCTGCGAACGCAATGCAAACTGGTCGACCTCGTCGCGACTCAACTGATGTTCGCGCGCAAGGTTATCCGCAGTCTGCGGCATGGTATCGGCGCCGAACTTCTTTTCGATCTCACGGTTCGGAAAGCGTGAGCCAACGGCGGAATCGAAAATCTTCATGTCGCGGGAGAAGGCCGCTTCGGCCTTGCCCATTACGAACGGCGCGCGGCTCATGCTCTCCACACCACCGGCAAGGAACAGATCGCCTTCACCCGCGGTGATCGCGTGCGCCGCGCTCACCACCGCGCCGAGGCCGCTGCCGCAATTGCGCTGGATCACGGTGCCGCCGAGATCAGTCGGAAAGCCCGCCATCAGCGACGCATGACGCGCGACGCACCGGCTATCCTCGCCCGCCTGATTGGCGCAGCCGACAATGACATCCTCAAACTGCTCGGCCTTGAATTTGCTGCGCCCCATCAGGGCCTGCATCACCTGCGCCAGAAGATCGTCAGGGCGAATCCGCGCCAAACCTCCCGCTTGCCGGCCGAACGGCGAGCGCACTCCGTCATAGATATAAGCGTCCAACATTCATCTCTCCTTTGGCGCAATGCGCCTCAATCCTGCAGCGTCAACGAAACCCCGAGCTCGGCGCGGCGCGTGAGCCAAAGATTCGAGCGGTAGCGCGGATCACCATATCGTCGCTGCATGTTGTTCAGAATTTTGTGCAAAGTGCCGGCGCCCAGCGCGTCGCCGAACCCGAGCGGGCCATGCGGATAGCCGAGACCGAGCTTGACCGCCTTGTCGATGTCAGCAGCTGATGCCGTCCGGTTCTGCGCGATCGACGCGCCAATATTGGCAATCATCGCAATGATGCGCTGGGCGATAAAGCCGGGGCTGTCGCGTGTCACGGTGACCGCAACGCCGTCGCTGCTAAACAGCGCCCTCGCTGCGTCGACATAGGAAGCCTCGGTGACAGGCGTCGACATGATGGTGCGGCGCTTGCCGAGATCCAGCAATGTATCCACCGCGACCACGCGCTTGGCATCCAGCCCCTGCTCGACCGCGCAATGGGTTGCATCGTCACCGAGAGGCGTCACCAGGCAGAGCGCTGAAGCCGAAGGCTTGGCACCGTCCTCGATCTTGACATCGAGTGTCTTCAGCAGGGCGATCAGTTTCTCCGCCTGAGCCGGTTCGGCCTTGCTGACCCAGACCGGATAGGGCGATGAAGAAGCGCCCTTGACCTCGGCGGCAGGAGCCGCGTCCTTCTGCTCACTGTAATCGTAGAACCCGCGCTTGGTCTTGCGGCCAAGCATCCCGGCATCGAGGCGGCTCTGCATCAGGACTGAGGGCCGATAACGCGGCTCATGATAGAACTGAGTATAAATTGCTTCCGTCGCCGGATGATTGACGTCGAGACCGACCAGATCGAGCAACACAAACGGCCCCATGCGGAAGCCAGCCGTTTCGTGCATGACGGCATCGACATCCTCGAAGGTCGCAATGCCTTCCGACACCAGATGCGCGGCTTCGAGCGTGTAGGCACGACCGACCTGATTGACGAGGAAGCCCGGCGCATCCTTGATTCTGACCGGCTCACGGCCCATGCGGCGACCGACATCCATCAGCGCATCACCAACGGCAGGCAGTGTCTGCAGACCGTCGATGACCTCAACGAGTTTCATCGCCGGCACGGGATTGAAGAAATGGAATCCGGCCACGCGCTCGGGGTGACTGCATTTCGACGCGATCGTCGTGATCGAGAGCGAAGAGGTATTGCTCGCGATAATGCAATCGTCCGAAACGATGCCTTCGAGTTGTGCCAGCAGCGCCTGCTTGACGTCGAGCTTCTCGATTACAGCCTCAATCACGAGGCGACACTCGGACAATTGCTCTACATTCTGGACCGGCTTGATCCGGGCGAGCGCCTGATCCATCGCGCCTTGGTCGAGCGTGCCCTTTTCTTTCAGGCGCGCCAGCGCTTTTTCGATGGATTTCACGGCATCTGCAACAGCTTCCGGACGGCTGTCCGTCAGCAGCACGGTCATTCCGCCCGTCGCCGCAACCTGGGCAATGCCCCGCCCCATGGCACCGGCGCCGATCACACCGATAACCAAACCCTCTTTTGGCAGAATGCTTTCCACCCGCGTCTCCCTGTTCCGCTTGCTGCGGTTTCTCGGCTTGCCCGTTTGATCGGGTTGCCACTTTCGAAGGAAGACTAGGAAGCGACCGAACGCATATCCAATTTATATTTGATATGCCCTCCATTCACGATGATGATAAGCTGGGATACCAGACGTGATACTGGCTAGCTTCGTTATTCACGTTGCAATGCATCAGGGACTTACTGATGAATCTGAGGAACATCGATCTTAACCTGCTGACGGTGTTCGACGCCATCTTGAGTGAACGCAACCTCACCCGCGCGTCCGCCAAACTGCACATGACGCAACCGGCCTTAAGCAACGCACTGGCACGGCTGCGCACGACGCTCGACGATCCGTTGTTCATTCGCACCGCGCAGGGAATGATGCCGACGGCCCGGGCGAAACAACTCGCGGCGCCGATCCGCCAG
>Ga0182736_1003222_pt1 | contig 11217 bp, 11 predicted proteins | sample eDN5th30CKraftBY_FD_128882 | JGI IMG/M metagenome (GOLD analysis project Ga0182736, IMG submission 128882) | Enriched backyard soil microbial communities from Emeryville, California, USA - eDNA 5th pass 30_C Kraft BY (version 2) (version 2) | ecosystem: Environmental > Terrestrial > Soil >...
TAACAACCCTGACAGGGTGCCCCTTCGGCGTCAATTCAGCCTGCGCGGTAGCCCACGAGCTCGTTTGTCGCCGGTCTCACCTGCGGGTGTCCAGGCCCGTCGCGGCACGGCGACCGGTATTCGGACCTGTGCCCGCATTTTGGAAACGATGATGTAAGCGAAGAATCGGCGCTCGGAGATACCATCCGGGACGTGATCATGACACCGCCCTGGCCCGCACCACCCGCACCAATCCGAACCCGCAACTGGCTGGCCGTGACACTGGCCGCCGTCGCCGTACCCCAACTGCAGAACGCCAAGGAAACTGGGCGGATCAGCGCCTACCGCCTGCCTACACCGCACTACCAAGATCACTGAGCCGGCACCGGACTCACCGACAAATCCTTGGTGGATCGAGCTTAGCCATCACCGACGAATCGGCTTCGGTAGTCGCCCAGGCGAGTGGCGATCTCGTCGGGATCCAGGCCCAGGTCGGCCGGGCGGTAGTCCACCGCGCCGTAGCGACCGCGCGGGTGGTCAATACGGAACTGCGTCATCGCCTCTCGAGCCCGGGTATCGAGCGGCTGGCCCGCGAGCTCATAGATCGCAGCGACGGTGCCGTCCTCATCGGCCATGAAGTCGTCGAACCGCACGTCGATGGACTGGCCCGCAGGCAACACATCGCGGTCACGCAGGCATCCAGTGAGCAGGTCCTCGGCCCGGTCCAGCCAGTAGCGCGAGATCTCGACCGGGTCGGGATGGTCGCAGGCCATCCGCGCGGCGTAGCTGATCATGGTCGCCATCGATTGCGTCACCTCGACCGGATCTCGGTGGGTGACAACAAAAATGGCGTCGGGAAAGGTGGCATACAGCGCCGGGAACTGCTCGAGGTGCTGCGGGGATTTGAGCACCCAGCGGGTCCCGCCGCGCAACCATTGCAGCGCCTGCAGGGTCCGTTTCAAGTAGGCGTAGGACGGCGTCTGGTCGTGCGCCTTGTAGTGCGCCGCGAAACTCGGCAGGTAGTAGCTGCATTCGAAGAGCATTCCCGAGATGTCATTTGCCAACAGCTGGATTTCTTCGTGCGCGTGGTCGACGGTCATGTCGTGCATGCGCTTGAACTCGGGCATCGAGGTGTTGATCAGGTCCAACCCGACGGCGCAGCGGTCTCGCCTGGCCTGCGGATCGGCTTCGCCCGGGGTGGCGACCGGCTCCAGGCTCTCCCAGTACGGGAGGTAGCGCAGCGCCGGGTCCGCGGCGATCAGGTTGTGCAGATGTGTGGTTCCGGTGCGCGGCAGCCCGCAGATGATGATCGGGCGTTCGATCTCGACATTCTCGATCTCCGGGTTGGCCGCGATGAGCTCTTCGAGCCGCAGCCGGTTGACCAGGTGGCCGGTGAGTTGCTCGAACGCCATCGCCCGCCCCACCCCGGACAGGTCAGCCTCATCGACAAACGACCCGCACAGGATTTCCAGGCGTTCCCGAAAACCGTTGTCGCCCCAGTTGTCCAGGCCGGTGCGCTCGGTGGCGGCCTGCAGCAGCGCCGCCGGTGTCAGCTGCAGCGCGGCACCGTAGCCGGCCAAGCCGTCGCGCATCGGGCCGGCGGCCTCGGGAAAGACCGGATCGGCTAGGTCGTCGAGCCGGATTGCGCCCGGCCGGGCGCCCTGGCCGCTCACGAGGCCAGGTCCGCGACGTCGACGACGCGGCAGTTCAGCGGGTCGGGGGTGGCCTCGGGCAGGAACCAGCGCAGCCAGATCAGGCCTTTCGACCGGCCGGCGGTGGATACCCAGTTCGGATGTCCGGGATCGGTGTCGCTGATCACGATCTGCCAGGACCCGTCCGGCTGGTAGCTGACCTGTGCGCCGTTGATGGTGACCCGTTCGCGGGTGTAGTCGTAGGTGTGCAGGAACGGATTCCACAGGCACAGGTTCCAGAACACGCACTCCGGGGAGGTTCCCTCGATGAGCAGTGCCTGGCCCGGTTGCAGATCGTAGGCGCCCATCGCGTAGGCGGCGTCGCCGGCGGCCCAGCCGACGGTGCGGCTCGGCACCGGGTAGGGATCCTGCAGCGCGTTAGCCGGTAGCCGGACCGGGGCCATGGCGGCCTGCTCGCGGATCCACGTCCGTGCCGCGCGCATCCGGCGGCTCAGGTCGGCTCGGGTGTCGACACGACGCGGGGTGTCGTCGAGCGCTTCGATGCGCCACTGCACCCGCCGATCGGTGCTGGGCTCGGTGAGGTAGTCGCGGGTCAGGATGAACACGGCGTCGGGTTCGAGTTTGAGCCAGTTTCCCTGCCGCTCTTGCGCACTGATGATGAATTCGAAGTTGCCGTCGGCGTCGCAACCGAGGTCGCGGTCGTTGATGGTGTCGATGATGCGGTCGCTGTAGCGGCCGTCGTCGGGCCCGCCGTAGACGGTCATGGACAGATAGACCGAGTCGCCGCGGTTGCCGGTCACCCGGTAGCTGCGGCCCGGGTCGATCGGCGCCAGCTGGTAGAAGGCGTCCGAATTGTCGCCGCCCCACTTCAGGTACGGCCCGATCACGTCGACCAGGATGGGTTTGTCGGAGTCCCCCCAGATGTAGGCGTCGGCGGCGACGCGCAGCAGGCTCAACGCCCACCGGTAGCCGTCGAGGATGTCAGCTTCCTGCAGAGGCGGATCGGCGCTCAACAGCCGCTGCTCGACGGCGCGAACCTCGTCGAGCAGGTCGGCGAACGCGACCGACAACTCGTCACTCATCCCGGTCCTCCTTCTTTCTCATTCCCTGCAGCAGTAGGGAGCACAGCCTGTCGGCAGCGGCGTCGACGGTCTCGGCGGCCAGAACCTGGGCGATGTAAAAGCTGGTGCCCACCAACGCGTCATAGGCGATCTCGACGTCGGCGTCGGCGTCCAATACGCCTTGGTCGATGCCGGCGCGCACCAGCGCACCGAACGCGGCGCGGGTTTTCTCGTCGAGCAGCTGTTGGGTGCGGATGAACAATTCGGGGTCGCGGTGGCGATCGGCCAGGATGCCCAGCGCCGCGGCCGCCACCTCCGGTGCGCGCCAGAAGTCGAACACCCCGGCGACGAATCGGCGCAGGTCGGCGTCGAAGTCGCCGGAGCTGGCCAACACGTCGCCGACCTCGGCGGCACCGAAGACCGCGTCGAACACCAGATGGGTCTTCGACGGCCAGCGCCGGTAAACGGTGGGGCGGCTGACGTCCGCCTCGCGGGCGATCGCCTCGATGGAGACCTGGTCGTAGCCATCGCGGGCCAGCAGCCGGCGGGCGGCGTCGGTGATGGCCTGCTCGGTGCGCGGATCGCGCGGGCGTCCGCGACCGGCCGGGGCCTGGTCCGGGCTCACTGTGGCATCCGCCGCCGGCGACTCACCTCTAAACAGTTACATTACGTAACGTAATTAGTCAACGGTGGTGGGCGGCCCCGATTGCGCAGCTCAGAAGGCGTAGCGGTGGTACTGTGACATATTCGCCGCCGCCGGAATCAGCGACATCGCCTTGCCCAGCGCCCGGTAGCGACGCGGCAGCTGGGCGTAGGTGTCCGACTCGAACCAGCGCTCCCATTGCAGGAGCCGGATGCCCGGTACCGCGCCGAGAATGTCGTCGGGACCGTTGATCGCCCAGTGCAGCGTCGCCCCGGATCTGCGCACCACCGCGTTGGACCATTGCGACTTGATGCCCAGCCAGTTGAAGGCGTCGAACTGCAGCTCTCCGCTGGGGGCATGCTCGACGACGCGGCGCAGTAACGCCACCCCGTCCGATTCGGTGAGGTACATGGTCAGGCCTTCGCCGAGCATCAATGTCGGCCGGCCGGTGGGGATTTCGGCGAACCAGGCCGGCTCGGTGACCGAGGCCGCCAGCACGTGGTTGTGCTCCCGCTCGGGCAGTAGTTGCCGGCGCAGGTCGGCGACGTCCGGGTAGTCGATGTCATACCAGTCGACTCCCGGGCCCGGGTCCAACCGGAAGTATCGACTGTCCAACCCGCAACCCAGGTGCAGCACTACGGCGTCGGGGTTGACCGCCAGGAACTTTCCGGCCCAGATATCGAAGTGCGCCGACCGGGTGGTCACCGACGGTGATTGCGCCGCGGTGATGGTGGTTTTGCTCCAGTCGTAGTCGATGCGCTCGACCACCTCTTTGGCGAAGCGGTCCCCCAGGATCGGTGCGGGCAGATCGGCGTCCAGCGCTTTGGCGTACAACGTCGCGAGCATGGTCTGCGGGGCACCGCGCAGATCCACCCGCGCCTTGTCGGAGGTCATGGACTTCGAGGTTAGCGGCGTCACCGCCCGGGCGGACCGGACTGAACGCCAGGCGGCGTGGTGTTCAGTCCCCGGCCCTCAGCCACTGCCGTTCAACGGCTTTGACCAGTGCGGTCAGCGTCGCATTGACGGGGGCCTGCTCCCCCACCTGCGCGGCCGTGCGCACCACGGCACCGTTGATCACGTCGATTTCGCTGACCCGGCGCGCCTGATGGTCCAGCAGCGCGGACGGTCTGGCATCGGGCATCTGCGCACCGAAGGCCCGCACATGGGCGACCGGGTCGGCGACGGCGATGTCGATCCCGGCGGCACGCGCCACCGTCCAGGCTTCGGTGGCGGCGGCGCGGCTGACCGGTCCCATGGCCGCGTCGTCGTCGCGGACCTGTCCCACCGTCATACCCGTCAGCGCGCACGGGGCGCTGTAGGCGACGTTGCAGATCAGCTTCTCCCATTGCATGGCGGCGATATCGGCGACCGCCGCCGCGTCGAATCCGGCATCAGCCCACACCCTCGCGATCGCCTGCACAGCCGAAAACGGCAGCGCCGCATAGGCGCCGAATCGGACCGCTCGCATCGCGTTATGGTGCACACGCCCGGGGCCGGGACGCGACGCCCCGAAGCCACTGGCGATACCGACCGCCACCCGCTCCGCACCGACGATGCCGGCGACGGTGTCGGCGGCTCCCAAGCCGTTCTGGATGGTCAGCACCGGTGTGCGCTCGCCGAGCAGCGGCAGCGCCTGGCTGGCACCGGCGGCGACGTCGGCGGCTTTGACCGCCAGCACCACCAGGTCCATCGGCTCGGACGGCGCCACGGTCGCCGCCCGCAGGGCCACCACCTGGTCGGGTTGGGGTCCGCTGATTCGCAGGCCATCACCGTTGATGGCCTCGACATGCTCGCCTGACCGGTCGATAGCCAAGACGTCGTTGCCGGCCGCCGCGAGCCGACCGGCATAAATCGACCCCATGGCGCCGCATCCGATGACCGCGATCTTCATCTGCTCATCTCACCAGGTCGGCGATCGTCGCGGCCAAATCGGGCTTTTCCTCCAGCCCGAATCCCGGCGCGTCGGTGGGTGTGATGGCGCCGCCGGCCAGCGCGCACCCCGGTGAGTAGCCGCCGAAGGGTGCGAACACCCCGGGATAGGACTCGCAGCCCCCCAACCCCAGGCCCGCCGCGATGTGCAGGTTGATCAGGTGGCCGCCGTGCGGGAAGGCGTGGCCGCGGTGATAGCCGTGTGTCTCGAGCACTTCGAGCATGCGGGCGTATTCGGTGAGCCCGTAACTCAAGCCCGCATCCATCTGGAAGATATCGCGGCCCGGGCGCATGCCGCCGTAGCGCACCAGGTTGGTCACGTCGCGCACCGAGAACAAGTTCTCGCCGGTGGCAACCGCCCCGGGATAACCGGCGATCACCTCGGCGTTGAGCGTGAAATCCAGTGGGTCACCGGGTTCCTCGTACCAGCGCAGGCCATAACGGCTCAGTTGCCGCGCCCAGTCCCCGGCCGTGGCCGCCTCGAAGCGGCCGTTCGCGTCGACGGCCACCCGCGCGCCGCTGCCCACGACGTCGATCACCGCTTCGATGCGGTCGAGGTCCTCGCGCATCGATGCGCCGCCGATCTTCATCTTGACCGCGTCGTAGCCCAGGTCGAGATAGCCGCGCATCTCGGCCCGCAGCCGCTCCAGCCCGTCGCCCGGGTAGTAGTACCCCCCGGCCGCGTACACCGGCACCGCGGCGCGGGCTTCTTTCCCGCCCATGTCCCGGCCGAAGTGTCGCGCGATGGTGCGGTAGGCGGGTTCGTCGGCGAGTTTGGCGTTGAGGTCCCAGCAGGCCAGTTCCAGCGCTGCCGCCGCGCCGGCCCGATCGCCATGGCCGCCGGGCTTCTCGTCGGCGAGCGCACGGCCCAGCACCCGCGCCGGATCGATGCGCCCGGTGTCGTCGAGCAGCGATTCAGGGTCGGCGCGCAAAACCCGCGGGATCATCCGGTCGCGCAGGATGCCGCCCTGGGCGAACCGGCCGATCGAGTTGAACGCCACACCGGTCACCGGATTCCCGTGCCGGATCCGATCGCTGACCACGGCCACCAGCGACACCGTGTGCCGGGAGAAGTCCACCAGCGCATTGGCGATCTCGCCGCGCAGCGGTACCGATGTCTCGACGATCCGGGTGATGCGCATGCGTCGGGACTCCTTGTGGCTAGGGGTTAATCCGCTCGCCGCAGGATAGCTTCGGCGTGCCGCAGCACCGGGGAGTCGACCATCTGCCCTTCGAACGCGAACACCCCGCGCTCGCCCTGAGCTGCGGCGAGCACCCGTCGCGCCCAGTCGACTTTGTCGGCATCCGGGCGGTAGGCGTCGCGCACCACCGCTACCTGGGTGGGGTGGATGCACACCGTTGCCGCGAAGCCGACCGCGGCGCCGTCGATCGCTTCGGCCTTGAGCCCGTCGAGGTCACCGATGTTGAGGTAGACGGCGTCGAGCGCCGCGCGCCCGAACGCCGATGCCGCCAGCAGCACCGTTGAGCGCGCGTGCCGGGCGAAGTCCCGATAGGTGCCATCCGCGTGCCGGCTGGAGCCACCGCCCATGGCGGCGACCAGATCCTCGGCGCCCCACATCATCGCCACGCAGCCCTGCTGGGCGGCGATCTCGGTGGAAAACACCACGCCGCGCGGGGTCTCCAGCAGTGCGACTACCTGCCGGGGCGCCAGTGCGGTCACCTGGTCGGCCGACTCGGTCTTGGCCAGCATCACCGTCGTGTAGGCGGTGTCGGCCAACGCCTCCAGGTCGCGGGCCTGATCCTCGGTGCCGGCGGGGTTGACCCGCACCACGGTGCGTTCCGGGTCGAGTGGGTTGCCCCGCAACGCTTCCCGGGCCGCAGGCCGGTCCGCGGCGGCAACTCCATCCTCCAGGTCGAGGATCACCACGTCGGCCACCGCGGCGGCTTTGGCGAACCGCTCCGGGCGATCCGCCGGGCAGAACAGCCAGGCCGGGCCGGCGGTGTGCAGCTTCATGCCGACTCGCCCGCCGGCCGTTTACGCACCAGCGTGGTGCGCACCGCACGGGCGACGACGTCGCCGTGCTGGTTGCGCCCGACGTGTTCCAGGGTCACGATGCCTTCCCCGGGGCGGCTCTTGGACTCGCGCTTGTCGGTGCAGACCGTCTCGGCGTAGAGGGTGTCGCCGTGAAACACCGGCTTGGGAAACGACACCTCCGAGAAGCCCAGGTTGGCCACGATGGTGCCCAGCGTCAGTTGCGCCACCGACAGACCGACGAGCGTGGAGAGGGTGAACATCGAATTCACCAGGCGCTCACCACGAAAGCCGGGCTGCTCTGCCGCCCAGGCCGCATCCAGGTGCAGCGACTGGGTGTTCATGGTCAGCGTGGTGAACAGCACGTTGTCGGCCTCGGTGACGGTGCGCCCGGGCCGGTGGGCGTAGGTGGTGCCGATTTCGTACTCCTCGAACCACAGCCCGCGCTGCTCGACGGTCTTACCCACTGCGCTTCCCCTCTCGTCGGCCCAACGTCATGACAGCCCCAGCGAACGCGCGATCAGCATCAGCTGCACCTCGGTGGTGCCCTCACCGATCTCCAGGATCTTGCTGTCGCGGTAGTGCCGGGCCACCGGATATTCGTTGATGAAGCCGTAGCCGCCGTGGATCTGGGTGGCGTCGCGGGCGTTGTCCATCGCCGCCTCCGAGGAGATCATCTTGGCGATCGCCGCATCCTTCTTGAACGGCTTGCCCGCCAGCATCTTCGCGACGGCGTCGTAGTAGGCGGTGCGGGCGACGTGGGCGCGGGCCTCCATCCGGGCGATCTTGAAGCTGATCGCCTGATAGGAGCCGATCGTCTTACCGAACGACTCCCGTTCGCCGGCGTACTTGACGCTTTCGTCGACGCAGCCTTGGGCCACGCCGGTGGCCACCGCGGCGATCGCGATGCGGCCCTCGTCCAGGATCGACAGGAAGTTGGCGTAACCCCGGCCTTCTTCCCCGAGCAGGTTCCCCTGCGGAACGCGGGCGTCGGTGAAGGTCAGCGGGTGGGTGTCCGAGGCGTTCCAGCCCACCTTGTTGTAGGCCGGCTCCACGGTGAAACCCGGTGTGCCGGAAGGGACGATGATCGTGGAGATCTCTTTCTTGCCGTCGGGCCGGGTGCCGGTGACGGCGGTGACGGTCACCAGCGAAGTGATGTCAGTTCCGGAGTTGGTGATGAACTGCTTGGCACCGTTGATGACCCAGTCACTGCCGTCTCGCCGGGCGGTGGTGCGGGTGCCGCCGGCATCCGATCCCGCGCCGGGCTCGGTCAGGCCGAAGCCGGCCAGCGCACGGCCGGCGACCAGATCCGGCAGCCAGGTCTGCTTCTGTTCTTCGGTGCCGAACCGGTAGATCGGCATCGCGCCGAGGCCCACCCCGGCCTCCAGGGTCATCGCCACCGACTGGTCGACCTTGCCGAGCTCCTCCAGCGCGAGTGTCAGCGCGAAGAAGTCGCCGCCCATACCGCCGTACTCTTCGGGGAACGGCAGCCCGAACAACCCCATCTCGCCCATCTTGGCGATCACTTCGTAGGGGAAGCTGTGCTCTTCGTCGTGCTTGGCGGACACCGGAGCCACCACGGTGCGAGCGAACTCCGCGACCGTGTCACGCAGGTCCTGGTATTCCTTCGGCAGCACTCCTGCCGTGATCGTCGTCATTACGCTTCTTCCTCACTCGACTCGGGAATCAGCCGGGCCAAAATCTGGTCCACCTTCACCTGATCGCCCACCGACACCATTACCTCCACCCGGCCGCTGATCGGCGCAGTCAGGGTGTGTTCCATCTTCATCGCCTCCACTACGACGACCGGTTCGCCTTCCTGGACAGGCGAATCCGACGCGACGCTGACCGCGATCACGCTGCCCGGCATCGGGCTGAGAATCTCGGCGCTGCGCGGGCCGCCGCCGCGATGCACCCGGACCACTTCGGCTTCGCGCAGGTGCCAGCAGCCGCGCTCGTCGGCGATCCAGAGCTGACCGTCCTCCTCGGCGAACGCATACCCGCGGCGCCGGCCGGCCAGCGTCACCATCATCCGGCCACCTTCGACCTCGATGCTGCCGCTGTGGATCTCGCCATCGCCGACCTGCACCCGTGCGTCGGCCGGAAGTCCCCAGACCGACACCGTCTCCGAGCGCAGCGGGGTGCGCATTTCGGTGCGCACCGGTGCCGGCGCGCCGATTCGCCAGCCGCTCGGAGCGCCCCACAGCGATGCCTGCCCGGACAGCGTCCATTGCCGGTACAGACCGCCTGCGGCCAGCACATCATCGGGTGCGGGCGCCGGGGCGAAGTCCGCCGACCGGGTGTCCAGCAGTTCGGTGTCCAGGTCGGCGGCCACCACCCTGGAGTCGGCCAGCAGGAAGCGGAGGAACTCGACGTTGGTCTGCACTCCCAACACCGCGGTCTGGCCCAGTGCCGCATCGAGTCGCGCCAAGGCCTGCGCCCGGTCGGAGCCGTGGGCGATCACCTTGGACAGCATCGGGTCGTAGTCGCTGCCGACCACGGTGCCGGCCTGCAGCGACGAGTCCACCCGCACCCCCGGGGCGGTCGGCTCGTGTACCGCCAACACCCGCCCGCCGGTGGGCAAAAAGCCGCGGGCCGGGTCTTCGGCATACACCCGGGCCTCGATCGCGTGCCCGCTCAACGTGATCTCGTCTTGGGCGAACGGAAGTTTCTCGCCGGCGGCCACCCGAAGCTGCCACTCGACGAGGTCCAGCCCGGTGACCGCTTCGGTGACCGGGTGCTCCACCTGCAGTCGGGTGTTCATCTCCATGAAGAAGAACTCATCCGGACTGTCCGCGGAGACGATGAACTCCACGGTGCCGGCGCCGACATAGTCCACGCTGCGGGCGGTGTTGCAGGCCGCAGCCCCGATCCGGGCCCGGGTGGCGGCGTCCAGCAGCGGCGACGGTGCCTCCTCGATGACCTTCTGGTGGCGCCGCTGCAGGCTGCACTCGCGTTCGCCGAGGTGCACCACATTGCCCTGGCCGTCGGCGAGCACCTGAACCTCGATGTGTCGGGGCCGCAAGACGAATCGCTCCAAGAACAGGGTGTCGTCGCCGAACGCCGAGGCCGCCTCGCGTCGCGCGGTAATCAGTGCTGCGCGCAGCGCGGCGGGATCCTCGACCAGGTGCATGCCTTTGCCGCCGCCGCCCGCCGAGGGCTTGATCAGCACCGGGTAGCCGATCTCGGTAGCCGCCGCGGCCAGTTCGTCGTCGGTCAGGCCCGGTTTGGCCAGCCCGGGGACCACCGGCACATCAAGGCCGAGACGGTCTGTTTCGCCGAGATCTTGTCGCCCATCACCTCGATCGCGCGGGCCGGTGGCCCGATGAACACCACTCCGGCTTTCTCGCAGTCGGCCGCGAAACCGGCGTTCTCGGAGAGGAATCCGTAGCCGGGGTGAATCGCCTGGGCGCCCGTGGTCGCGGCGGCCTCGAGCACCTTGGGTATCGACAGGTAGCTTTCCAGCACCGGCGCCGGCCCCAGCCGCACCGCGGTGTCGGCTTCGCGCACGTGCCGCGCCCCGGCATCGGCGTCGCTGTAGACGGCCACCGACCGAATTCGCATCCGGCGCAGCGTGCGGATCACCCGCACCGCGATCTCCCCGCGATTGGCTATCAAAACGGTTTCAAACATCGCCACTCACATCCGGAAAACGCCGTAGGAGACCGGGTCCAGCGGCGCGTTCGAGCAAACCGAAAGCGCAAGGCCCAGCACTGTTCTGGTGTCGGCAGGGTCGATGATCCCGTCGTCCCACAACCGCGCGGTCGAGTAGTACGGGTTGCCCTGGGCCTCGTATTGGTCACGGATCGGCGCCTTGAACGCTTCCTCGTCGGCGGTCGACCACGGCTTGCCCGCGGCCTCGAGTTGTTCCCCGCGGACCGTGGCGAGCACCGATGCCGCCTGTTCGCCACCCATCACCGAGATCCGGGCGTTGGGCCACATCCACAGAAACCGCGGCGA
>Ga0182736_1003223_pt1 | contig 11217 bp, 10 predicted proteins | sample eDN5th30CKraftBY_FD_128882 | JGI IMG/M metagenome (GOLD analysis project Ga0182736, IMG submission 128882) | Enriched backyard soil microbial communities from Emeryville, California, USA - eDNA 5th pass 30_C Kraft BY (version 2) (version 2) | ecosystem: Environmental > Terrestrial > Soil >...
CCAACCCGATCTCGCTGATCCTGTCGGGCGCGATGCTCTTGAACTGGCACGGCCAAAAGACCGGCAACCAGGCCTTCCTGCAGGCCGCCGCCGCCATCGAGGCCACCATCGCCGACACCATCCTCGCGAAGGAATGCACGCGGGACGTGGGCGGCAACCTGGGCACGCGCGAAGCCGGCGCGGCCTTCGTCGCGCGCCTGCAGGCGGGCTGACCATGACGGCGCCGCAGCTTGCCGCCGGAGCCTGCGATTGCCACGTGCACGTCGTGGCGCCGCAGGCCAATTACCCCATGCTGACGGACCGGCCCTACACGCCCGGCCCCGCGTCCGCGGATGCGCTGCGCGCGCATCTGCAACGCCTGGGCCTCGCCCATGCCGTGATCGTGCAGCCCAGCATCTACGGCGTCGACAACCGCCTGCTGGTGGACAGCCTGCTGGCGCTGGACGGCGCGGCACGGGGGGTGGCCGTCGTGGATGATGACGTGGCGGACGCTGAACTCTCGCGACTGCACGATGCCGGCGTGCGCGGCCTGCGCGTCAACCTCGAAAGCACGGGCGCCAGCGACGCCGGCACCGTCAGCCGCGCGCTGTCGGCCTGGGCCGGCCGCCTTGCGGGGCAAGACTGGCACCTGCAGGTCTACGCCTCGCTCGACGCCATCGCCGCCGCTGCCCCCGCGCTGGCCCGGCTGCCCGTGCCGGTGGTGCTGGACCACTTCGCGATGATTCCGGCAGCGCTGCCGCTGGACGATCCGCGCGTGCGGCAGGTGCTGGCGCTGGTCGGTGACGGCGCCGCGTACGTCAAGCTGTCCGCGTCGTACCGCATCAGCGCCAACCCCGATGACACTGAAGAGTCCGCGCGCGTCACCGCGTTGGCCCGCGCTTTCATCGACGGCAATCCCGAACGGGCGCTATGGGCCAGCGATTGGCCACACACCAACCGCGAGCCCGGCAAAGTGCCCACCGAAGTCAGCGCCTATCGCGACGTTCCGCCCGAACGCCTGCTGCGCGAAATCGCGGCCTGGCTGCCCGACGCGGCGTTGCGCCGCCAGGTGCTGGCGGCCAATCCCGCGGCGCTGTATGGTTTCTAGTCCTTAGCGCAGCGGAGTCCGCCGCATGAACCTATCGCTACGCCACATGAAGGCCTTCACGGCCCTGGCGGCATTGCGCAGTTTCACGCGCGCGGCCGAGCACTGTTGTCTGACGCAGAGCGCGTTCAGCGCCCTCATTTCCAACCTGGAAAGCGACCTCGGCGTGAAGCTTTTCTCGCGCAGCACACGCAACGTCGAGCTGACCGCCGAGGGCGAGGCCTTTCAGAACATCGTCGCGCACCTGCTGCCCGAAACGGAGCGCGCCCTGGCCGAAATGCGCGACCACGTCGAGCGGCGCAAGGGCCGCGTTGCGCTTGCCGCGCTGCCGTCGATTTCGTCGGGCATCCTGCCCGGGCTGATCGCCCGCTTCGGCGACGACTACCCCGGCATCAGCGTGCAGGTTCAGGACGTGGCCAGCACCGTGTGCATCGACATGGTTCGCAACCGCCAGGTGGATTTCGCGCTGTGCGCGGCCGCCTATCCCAGCACCGACCTCGACATCGAGGTGCTGGCGCGCGACACCTTCCACTTCATCTGTCCCGCAAGCCACCCGCTGGCGGCCCGCCGCCGCCTGTCGGTGCAGGACGTGCTGGACTATCCCATCATCGGCTTCGAGAGCAACAGCAGCATCCGCCAGCACCTGGACGCCGCCATCTATCCCCGGCAGTGGCTGCGTTCGCACCAGGTCAACAGCCTGTCGACGGCGGCCGGCTTCATCGCGGCCGGCCTGGGCGTCACCATTGCGCCAACCCTGGCGCTGTTTCAGTTTCGGCTGGCCGGGCTGAAGGCCGTGCCGCTGTCCCTGCCGATCAACGAACGCGACATCTGCCTGGCGCGGCGGCGCGACGCCACCGATTCGCTGGCTGCGCAGGCTTTCCTCGCCCTGCTGCGAGAACACCTGCAGCCCTCCGTCCAGGCGCTGGCCCGCACGCTGGACTGACGCTTTCGCCTGCGATGCCAGACGGGCGGGCGCCTTGCCACCGGCGCACCCCGCCCGCATTGACGCGCCCGCTTTTCGCCTCGCGCGCATTTATCGATTTCTTCGATTTTCTTATCAAAATTATCCATTCATCGACTGAGACGCGCTGTCTATCATGGGGTCACAACAGCAGAACAATTCAAGGAGACAACCCCATGAAGCGCCTCGCCCGTGTTCTCGCTGGCGGCTGCCTGTCCGCCGCCTTCGCCTGCGCCGCCCCGCTGGCATTTGCCGATACCTACCCCGCCAAACCCGTGCGCCTGATGGTTGGCATGGCGCCGGGCGGATCCAACGACACGGTCGCCCGCATGGTGGCGGCCGAATTGTCCAAGACGTGGCCGCAGCCGATGATCGTCGAGAACAAGCCGGGCGCGAACAGCACCATCGCCACCGGTGAACTGAAGCGCTCGCCCGCCGACGGCTACACGTTGATGCTGGTGATCTCCTCGCACGTGACCAACACGCTGCTCTACCCCAACCTCACCTACACGCTCACGGATTTCGCGCCCGTCTCGCTGATCGCCGACACCCCGTTCGTGCTGGTCGCCAATCCCAAGTTCGAGCCCAACACCACCAAAGACCTGATCACCCTGGCCAAGAAGAAAGAGCGCGGCATCGACTTCGGCACGCCGGGCCAGGGCTCCACGCAGCACATCTCGCTGGAGCTGCTGGACCAGATGGCCGGGATCCGTATGAACCACATTCCCTACAAGGGCGGCGCGCCCGCGCAGACCGACGTGATCGGCGGGCTGATTCCGCTGATCTTCGCCACGCCCACGCAGAGCCTGCCCTTCATCAAGCAGAACAAGCTCAAGGCGCTGGCCGTGACGTCAAAGGAGCGCCTGCCGCAACTGCCCGACGTGCCGACGCTGGCCGAATCCGGCGTGCCGGGTTACGAGGCCAACGTGTGGTTCGGCATCATCGCGCCCGCCGGCACGCCGCCGCAGGTCGTCGAATTCCTGCACAAGGAGATCTCGCGCGTGGTCAGCCAGCCTGCCATGCAGGCGCGCCTGGACGAAATGGGCCTGAAGCCGCTGGATGAATCGCCCGCGCAGTTCCAGCAATTGATCGACAGCGAAAAAGTGAAGTGGGCTGGCGTCATCAAGCAAAGCAACCTCAAGTTCGACTGATCCCAATCCAACCCGGAGCATCCCTGCATATGCCTACCATCGAATCCGTCTCAGTCTGCATCGCCCGCGTGCCGCTCGCGAATCCGGTGACGTTCTCCACGCGCCAGGTCAAGGCGCGCGAATACTGCCTGGTGCGTATCCGCTCGACCGACGGCCACGAGGGCCTGGGATACTGCTACGCGGTCAACAGCGCGGGACGCCTGCTGTCCGTGGCGGTGACCGACCTGCTGGCGCCGCGGCTGGTGGGCCAGGAGTCCCTGCGGGTCGAAGGTCTGTGGACCGAGCTGTACCAGGAGGCGCTGCTGCTGGGCCGCGCCGGCGGCGTGATGCGCGCGCTGTCCGCCCTGGACACGGCACTGTGGGACCTGAATGCCCGCAGCGCCGGCGTGCCGCTCTTCCAGTACCTGGGCGCCACGGTGAAAGACCGCGTGCCGGCCTACGCCAGCGGCGGTTACTACCAGCCGGGCAAGACGCCGGACAAGCTGGCCGCCGAAATGGCGCAGCACGTCAAAGAGGGCTTTCGCGCCGTCAAGATGAAGGTCGGCCTGGAAAGCGTGGCCGGCGAACGCAAGCGCATTGCCGCCGTGCGCGAGGCCATCGGCGAAGACGTGCGTCTGATGCTGGACGCCAACAACGCATGGCGCGACCTGCCCACGGCGCTGGAATACATGCGCGCGTTCGAACCCTACCATCCGTTCTGGATCGAGGAGCCCTTCTCTCCCGACGACATCGACAACCATGTCCGGCTGGCGCGCGCCACCCCCATCACCGTCGCCACCGGCGAAGTCGAAGCCGGCCGCTGGCGCTTCAAGGACCTGATCGCCAGCGGCGCCACCACCATCCTGCAGACCGACGCAACCGTGTGCGGCGGCATCACCGAATGGCGCCGCATCGCGGCCACGGCGGACAGCCACGGCATCACCGTCGCGCCGCACGCGTGGCACGACGTGCACATCCACCTGGCCGCCAGCGCGCCCAACGCGACCTACGTGGAATGGATGCCGGACGATCACATCGTCAACTTCCGCCGCCTCATCGACCGCCAGCTGCAGGCCGAAGACGGCAACCTGCTGGTTCCCAAGGAGCCGGGGCTGGCCTTTCGTTTCGATGACGACGCGATCGCCGAATATGGCGTCGTCTATCCCGGCGAACGCGACCGGTGGCAGGTCGTCCGTTGAGTCCATCCGCCCCCGCGCTGGGGCTGCTGCTGTCGGCCAAGGTCGATACCGCGCACGGCCCGCGCCTGGACAGCCTGGCCCAAGCGGGCGGCGTGCGCCTGCAACGCCATCGTGTCGAGGCCGCGGACCCCGGACACATCGACGTGGCCTTCTTTTCGCGGGACCTGTACGAAGGCAGCTCGCTGCGCAAGCCCGGGCCGCTATCCGATGCATTCTTCCGTGTGGCGGACGCCGCGCCCAACCTGCGCTGGCTGCACGTGTGCTCATCCGGCCTGGACCTGCCCCAGTACGCACCCACGTTGGCGCGCGGCATCCCTGTCACCGCGTCAACCGGCGTCACCGCCGCCCCCATTGCCCAGACGGCGGTGGCTGCCATCCTGGCGCAGTCACGCGGCTTCGACCGGTGGCTCGCGTCGCAGGCACAGCGTGCATGGCAACCCTTGACGGGCGACGCGCGGCCCCGCGACCTCGCGTCGATGCGCGTGGTGGTGCTGGGCGCAGGCGCGATCGGGCAGGAGATCGGGCGCTTGTGCTCGGCGCTTGGCCTGTCCACCACGGCCGTGCGCCGCCATGCCGAACCAACGCCAGGCTTTGACACAGTCATCGGTTTGGCGCAACTGGACGACGTCCTGCCGCATTGCGACTGGCTGGTGCTGGCGCTGCCGCTGAACGCATCGACCGCTGGCATCGTCGGCGACCGCCAGCTCGCGCGGCTGCCGCGCGGCGCCCGCATCGTGAACGTCGCCCGGGGCGAACTGGTCGACCAAGCCGCGCTGACGCACGCGCTGGCCACCGGACACCTGGCGGGCGCGTACCTCGACACCTTTACCGAAGAGCCGCTGCCCGCCGGGTCGCCCCTCTGGTCGCTGCCCTCGGTGTGGATCAGCCCCCACAACAGTGCGGCGTCGCTCGGCCACGAGGACCGCGTCGTCGACTGCTTTGCGGATCGGTTCCAGCACTGGCTGGCGGCTCACGCGGCGGCGCTGTGCGCTGCGCGCCGCTAACCCCCGTCTTACGGGTTCCTTCCGCGTCGACCCGCCCCCTTCCCCGCCGGCCAATCGACCAGGCTTTCACCTCGCGCCGCCGAATCGCTCCCCGCATTTCCCGGCGTTTTGCCGAATGCGCTTAAATATCGCTTTGCGCCGGGGCTTGCTCCCCCCGGGCCCGCCGCGGCCGTGCGCGCCACGCCAGCGCCTCATCGAAAGCCCCATCCAGATTCCGGAGTCTCTGCCTTGTTCCGCAGATTTGAAAGCCAGCTCAACCCCTTCCCTTCCGAGAACGTGCCCCCGCCGCCCACGGGATTCTTCGCGTTCCTCTGGTTCTGCACGCACGGCTCGCGCCGCTACATCGCCGCACTGGCGATCCTGAGCGCGGCCGTCTCCATCTACGAAGCATGGCTCTTCGCCTTCCTGGGCCAGGTCGTCGACATGCTGACCGCCTGGAACGCCGGAGAGCCCGCCTCGGCGCACGAGCAGCGGGTTCTGTGGGGCATCGCCATCGTGCTGTGCGCCAGCGTCGGCGTCGTCGCGCTGCGCACGCTGGTCCAGCATCAGGTGCTGGCCATCAATCTGCCGCTGCGCCTGCGCTGGGACTTTCACCGCATGATGCTGCGGCAAAGCCTGTCGTTCTTCTCCGATGAATTTGCCGGCCGCGTCACCACCAAGGTGATGCAGACCGCTCTGGCCGTGCGCGAGGTGCTGCTGACCTTCTGCGAAATCGTGCTCGGCATCGCCGTCTACTTCATCACCATCGTCGCGCTGGCCGGCGGGTTCGACTGGCGGCTCATGCTGCCCTTCATCGGCTGGATGGCGCTTTACGGGCTGGCCATGATGTATTTCGTGCCGCGCCTGGGCAAGGTCGGCAAGGAACAGGCGCATGCCCGCTCGTCCATGACGGGCCGCGTCACCGACGCCTACACCAACATCACAACCGTCAAGCTCTTCTCGCACACCAACCGCGAGGCCCGCTTCGCGCGCGCCGCCATGGAAGACTTCAAGGAAACCGGTTACCGGCAGATGCGCCTGGTCAGCCAGTTCGAGATCGTCAACCAGGCGCTGGTGTCGGCATTGATCCTGGGCGCCGGCGGTTACGCGCTGTGGCTGTGGCATGGCAGCGAGATCGGTACCGGCGCCGTCGCCGCCGTCACCGCCATGGCGCTGCGCGTGAACGGCATGTCGCATTGGATCATGTGGCAGATGACCTCGCTTTTCGAGAACATCGGCACCGTGCAGGACGGCATCGCCACCCTCACCCACGCGCCCAAAGTCCAGGACGCGCCCAACGCGGCCACCCTGCGCGTCACGCGCGGCGAAGTTCAGTTCGACGACGTCTACTTCAACTACAACAATGAGCGCCAGGTCCTGAACGGCCTTACGCTCACCGTGCGCCCCGGCGAAAAGATCGGCCTGGTGGGCCGCTCGGGCGCGGGCAAATCCACGCTCATCAACCTGCTGCTGCGCTTTTACGATGTCGAACGCGGCCACATCCGCATTGACGGCCAGGACATCTCGCAGGTCACGCAGGACAGCCTGCGCAGCGCCATCGGCATGGTTACTCAGGACACGTCCCTGCTGCACCGGTCCATCTGCGACAACATCGCCTACGGCCGCCCCGACGCCAGCCGCGAAGAGATCCGCGCCGCCGCGGCCCGTGCGCAGGCCGACGAATTCATCGAACAGCTCAGCGACTCGCACGGCCACACCGGCTACGACACGCTAGTCGGCGAACGCGGCGTCAAGCTGTCTGGCGGACAACGCCAGCGCATCGCGATCGCCCGCGTCATGCTCAAGAACGCGCCTATCCTGCTGCTGGACGAAGCCACCAGCGCGCTCGACTCGGAAGTGGAAGCCGCCATCCAGGAAAGCCTGGACGAAGTCATGCAGGGCAAAACGGTCATCGCAATCGCACACCGCCTGTCGACCATCGCCGCCATGGACCGGCTCATCGTGATGGATCAAGGGCGCATCATCGAACAGGGCAGCCACGCGGAACTGCTGGCGATGAACGGGGTGTACGCGCGCTTGTGGCGTCATCAAAGCGGCGGTTTTCTGGCGGAAGAGCCCAGCGAACCCAGCCAGCAGCCGTGACCGGAGAAGTTTCGTTGCACTTTATTAGGGACGCAATAGAGGTCCGATCGGATAATCCTCGCGCCATTCGATAAGGATCTTTATGTTGAAGTTGAAAGCTGCTCTCCTCATCTCGGCGCTCGGCGCCGCCGCCGTTCTGCCTGCGCACGCCGCCTCCCAGCGCTCCGTCGATGCCCGCGAGTTCGACGTTGCCGGCGTCAAGACCGGCATGGACTTTGACGAAGCGCTCGCCGCTGCGGCCAAGAATTTTCATGTGGGCAAGAAAGACATCCGGATCGGCTACGCGACGAACAACCCCGTCACGAACTCCAAGATGCCGATGAATTTCAGCTACGAGAAGGACGGCGTCAACTTCATCGTCCACTTCGAACCGCGCGTGCCCGTCGACAAGCAACGCCCGCTCGTGGTGTCGCAGATCCGCTATGAACTGCCCTGGACGCCGGCCAACAAGGAAGCGATGGGCAAGGCGGCGCTGGAGAAGTACGGCCGCCAGTCCAACTATCCCAACGACCTGAATATGGAGTGGTGCGCCAAGCCCAGCTCGAATCCGGGCATGGGCTGCTCGAACGACATGACGCAGGCGGTACTGAAATACAGCGGCGTCAGCATCCAGATGGTTGACCCGGCGTGGACGAAAGCACGGATCGAGTTCGTGCAGCGTAGCCAGTCGAGAAAGCCCAGCTTCTGATGCGCCGCGGCAAGCGGCAGGACCGCCTGCCGCTACAGCAGCGTCACCGCGGCGGCCGCCCCGGCAATGGCCGCTAGCCAGGCCCAGCGTGGTCCCGGAAAAATGGCCTGGAGCAGGCTGCCCCGCTCCAAACGTGCGACATGACTGTCGATCCCGCGCTGGCACAACGCTTCCATCTCCGCCAGGGCCTGGCGACGCGTCGCGTTGCGGTCGACAGTACCCTCGGTCACGGCCGACTCGAACATCTCGTCCAGATCCAGTTCGGACAGGATGCCCTCGGCCGCCAGCCAGACCAGGGCGCCGCCCAGCGTCATGAAGGGCGCCTGCGGCAGCGCTTGCAGCCTAAGCAGCGCCGCCGCATGGTGGTCAGCGCGAATGACGCCGTCGACGCGCAGGCGATCAAGAAGCGGGAGGGGAGCCTGCGTCATGCCGGCATGCCAAACAAAAGGAACGCACGCTGGCGCGACATGAATTGAGCACTCCCCAGTAACGAAGTCGATGGCGGGTCCCTTGCGGCAAAAAAGCCGACTCGGATTCCCCTCATGACGGCGAAGACAAGGAACGCTTCGCCATCGTTTTCGACGTCGTTTTACCAGCCGCTGTTAGCCCTTAGTGCCCTTCCTTGGCTGTCCGTTGATTGAGGGCAGGACAGACCTCAATTACGCGAAACGCACCGCATATTCGAAATGGATCGATGGAAATTTTCCTGCGTTTACCCACGCGCCGGGTAATCGAGAATTCCCCAACAGCCAGGTTCAAACCTTGAGCCGCGACGGAATCTGCGCCAAGAGCCAGTCAATGAACACGCGCAGCCGGTGCGTGACATGGCGGTTGTGCGGATACACCACATGAAAGGGATAAGGCTGAGGCCGCCACGGTTTCAGGATCTCGACGAGCGCGCCGCTCTTCAACGCGGGGCCCGCCGCATAGGTAAAGGTCTGCACAATGCCCAAGCCCGCCAGCGCCGCCGCCAGATGCGCGTTGCTTTCGTTGACGCCCACGCGATGATCAACCTTGATCTCCGTCTTCACGCCATCGCGTTCAAAGCGGAATGGAAATGCCCGGCCGTTCTGCGGCGACAGGTAACTGACCAGTTTGTGGCCGTTCTTCAACTCATCCGGATATGCCGGCGTGCCGAATTGCTTGAGGTATCCCGGCGTGGCGCACGTGATCAGGTCCGCCTTGCCGATCTGCCGCGCCACCAGCGATGAATCGTCAAGCGGACCGCCACGGATCACGCAATCCACGTTGTCGCTGATCAGATTCACCGCGCGATCCGACACGCCAAGATCGATCCTGATGTCGGGATAACGCGCCAGGAAATCGGGGATCGCCGGGATCAGCACATCGCGCGCCGTGGATCCGCCCACATCGATGCGCAGATGGCCTTTGGGCTTTCCTTGCACGGCCTTGAAACCGCCGTCGATGTCTTCAAGATCGCGCACGATGCGCAGCGTCTTCTCGTAGTACTCGCGGCCTTCGGGCGTGACGGTCACCCGCCGGGTCGTGCGTTGCAACAGGCGCACGCCAAGGTGCGCCTCCAGATCCTGGACCATCTTGCTGAGCGTCGCGTTCGGCATGTCCAGCGAATCTGCCGCCCGCGTGAAGCTGCCCGCCTCCACCACGCGGGCAAAGCCGCGAATCGCCGTCAATTGGTCCATGCCGCAGTCTCCTCAAGCGTGCAGATTATCCATAAATATGAATAGTTCTTTCAATCTTACCGGGTTTATTCATTATCCAGGCGGCCCTACAGTACCTCCATGCCCAGTCATTACCGGCCTCTCAGCGGAATTCGCCGCACCGGCACATGACGGTCAACCTTCACTTTCAAAAAACCTGGAGCGCATCATGAACAACCAACTTAACGGCAAAATCGCCCTCGTCACCGGCGGCACCACGGGTATCGGCCTGGCAAGCGCCCAGGAACTGGCCGCGCAAGGCGCGCGGGTCTTCATCACCGGACGCCGCCAGGCGGAACTTGACGCAGCCGTGGCCAGCATTGGCGGCGCGGCGACGGGCATTCGCGCCGACGCGTCGGTGCTGAGCGAGCTGGACACGGTCTACGCCCAGATCGCCGAAAGCGCTGGCCGGCTCGACATTCTCTTCGCCAACGCCGGCGGCGGCGACATGATGCCGCTGGGCGCCATCACCGAAGAACACTTCGACCGCATATTCGGCACGAACGTGCGCGGCACCTTGTTCACCGTGCAAAAGGCGCTGCCGCTGCTGGTCGACGGCGCGTCGGTGATCCTCACGGCCTCGACCGTATCGATCCAGGGAACGGCCAACTTCAGCGTCTACAGCGCCAGCAAGGCCGCCGTGCGCAACTTTGCGCGTTCGTGGGCGCTGGATCTCAAGGACCGCGGCATCCGCGTGAACGTCGTCAGCCCCGGCCCAATCCGCACGCCGGGACTGGGCGGTCTGGTCCCGGACGAGGCGCGCCAAGGGCTGTTCGATCACCTGGCCGCGCAGGTGCCGCTGGGCCGCCTGGGCGAGCCGCAAGAGATCGGCAAGGCGGTCGCGTTTCTGGCTTCCGACGCGGCCAGCTTCGTCAATGGCGTCGAACTGTTTGTGGACGGCGGCATGGCACAGGTGTGAGCGAACGCCGCCCCAGCCCCATGCAATCGCCTCGACTTGCGATACATCGCTTCCGTGTCCGCCCTCATGGCCTATGCTGATCGCTCCGGCCCGGGGGCCGCCTTGCTGAAGGAGCAGTGCATGCTCGACCACATCACCATCCATGTGAGCGACTTCGCGCGCAGCCGCGCGTTCTACCAGAGCGCGCTGGCGGCCTTGGGCTATGTGCCACGCAAGACTTTCGAGACCGACATGGGCTTTGGCGCCGGCGATCCCGCCGATGCCGACAACCCGGGCGGCGGGTTCTGGATCCATGAAGGCACGCCTTGCACCCCGCGCGTGCATGTGGCCTTCCGCGCCCGCAGCCGCGACGAGGTCGACGCCTTCCACCGCGCCGCCTTGGCCGCCGGCGGCCGGGACAACGGCCCGCCGGGATTGCGGCCCCACTACCACCCCAACTATTACGGCGCCTTCATCCTGGATCCCGACGGC
>Ga0182736_1003224_pt1 | contig 11214 bp, 5 predicted proteins | sample eDN5th30CKraftBY_FD_128882 | JGI IMG/M metagenome (GOLD analysis project Ga0182736, IMG submission 128882) | Enriched backyard soil microbial communities from Emeryville, California, USA - eDNA 5th pass 30_C Kraft BY (version 2) (version 2) | ecosystem: Environmental > Terrestrial > Soil >...
GCTCGCGTACGTGCTGGCCGAGGCCCGGCACGCGCAGGACGTCGCGGCGCTGCTCGACGAGCGCGAGCGCATCGCGCGCGACCTGCACGACCTCGCGATCCAGCAGCTGTTCGCCACCGGCATGCAGCTCGAGACCGTGCGGCGGCGAGCCGCGCGAGGGGTCGACCCGAGCGAGCTCACCTCGATCGTCGAGGAGGCGCTCGAGAACGTGGACTCGTCCGTCCGCCAGATCCGCCAGATCGTCTACGCGCTGCGCGACCCCGACGCCGCGACCGGGCTGGTCGAGCGGCTGCGCCGCGAGGCCTCCCTCGCGCGTACCGGCCTCGGCTTCGCGCCGTCGCTCGTGCTCACGCTGGACGGGCACGACCTGTCCGACGACGGCGTCGACGAGGACCTGCTCGACGAGCGCGCCGGCGCCGACCTCACCGACGACGTGGTCGCCGTGGTCCGCGAAGGGCTCGCGAACGCGGCACGGCACGCGCACGCCTCGTCGGTCACGGTCCGCGTGGACCTGCGCGGGTCCGGGCCGCTCGGCGTCGTGCGCGTCGAGGTCCAGGACGACGGCGTCGGCCTTCCGGCGCAGCGCGACCGGTTCTCCGGTACGGGCAACCTCGCCGCACGCGCGCGCCAGCACGGCGGGACGTTCACGCTCGGGGCGACCCCGACGGGCGTCGGCACGCTCCTGACCTGGACCTCTCCCCTGCCCTGATCTGTTGCACGTCCGTCACATCGGTAAGACGATGCGACGGACGAAGGGGGCCACCGATGGCCGAGCAGGACGCGATCGTGCAGGAGCCCGCGCACAACCTCTCGCAGCGGGCCGTCTGGGCGGTCTTCGGGGGGCTCATGCTCGCGATGCTGCTCGCCGCGCTCGACCAGACGATCGTCGCGACCGCGCTGCCGACCATCGTCAACGACCTGGGCGGCGCCGAGCACCTGTCCTGGGTGGTCACCGCGTACATGCTCGCGTCGACCGTCACGACGCCCCTGTGGGGCAAGCTCGGCGACCTCTACGGCCGCAAGACGCTGTTCATCGCCTGCATCGTCATCTTCCTGATCGGCTCCGGGCTGGCCGGCACCTCGCAGGAGATGGTGCAGCTCATCATCTGGCGGGCGGTGCAGGGCGTCGGCGGCGGCGGCCTCATGGTGCTCGCGCAGGCGATCATCGCGGACGTCGTGCCGGCCCGCGACCGTGGGCGCTACCAGGGTGCGTTCGGCGCGGTGTTCGGCCTGTCGAGCGTGGCCGGGCCGCTGCTGGGCGGGTTCTTCGTCGACAACTTCTCCTGGCGCTGGGTGTTCTACATCAACCTGCCGATCGGCGCGGTCGCGCTCGTCGTCGTCGCCGCGGTCCTGCCGGTCACCAAGGCCCGCACGTCCCCGAAGATCGACTACGTCGGCGTGACCCTGCTGGCCACGGTCGCCACCGCGATCGTGCTCATCACGAGCCTCGGCGGCAGCACGTGGGACTGGGGCGGCCCGCAGGTGATCGGCCTCGCGATCCTCGGCGTCGCGGCCGGGATCGCGTTCGCGTTCGTCGAGGCGCGCGTCCCCGAGCCCGTGCTCCCGCTGCGTCTGTTCAAGAACCGCGTGTTCACCACCACCTCGATCGTCGGGTTCGTGGTCGGGTTCGCGATGTTCGGGTCGATCACCTACCTGCCGCTGTACCTGCAGCGGGTGCACGGGGCCTCGCCGACGGCCTCGGGCCTGCAGATGCTGCCGATGATGCTCGGCCTGCTCATCACCTCGATCGGCAGCGGCCAGCTCATCAGCCGCACGGGCCGGTACCGGATCTACCCGATCGTCGGGACCGCCGTCTTCACGATCGGGCTCTACCTGCTCTCGCTCATGGGCCGTGAGACGACGTCGCTCCAGTCCGGCCTCGCGATGTTCGTGCTCGGTGCCGGGCTCGGGCTCGTCATGCAGGTCCTCGTGCTCGCCGTGCAGAACGCGGTCGAGTACCGCGACCTCGGCACGGGCACCAGCGGAGCGACGTTCTTCCGCACGATCGGCAGCTGCGTGGGTGTCGCGGTGTTCGGCTCGGTGTTCACCTCGCACCTGACCTCGACGCTGGCGACGAACCCACCGGCCGATGCCGTCGGCCCGTGCTCGCCCGAGGCCCTGACCGCCTCGTCGAACACGCTCGCGACGTGCTCGCAGGCCGTGCAGAACTGGTTCCTCGACGGGTACTCGGACTCGATCCACACGATCTTCCTCATGGCGGTGCCCGTCGGTGCGATCGCTTTCCTGCTCACGTGGCTCATCCCCGAGCGTCCGCTGCGCACCGGCGCCAGCACACCCGAGTCCGGCGAGGCGTTCGCCGCCCCGGCCGGCCGCTCGTCGTACGAGGAGCTGCGCCTCATGCTGTGGCGCGAGGTGGGCCGCCAGGACCCGCTCAAGGCCTACGCGATCCTCAACCGCAACCTCGACATCGACCTGACCCCGGGCCAGTGCTGGATGCTCTCGCGCGTGAGCGGCGAACGGTCACGCACGTTCGCGCGGATGACGGAGCGGTCCGGCGTCGAGATCGGGCGTGTGCGTCAGGTCGCCGCGGAGCTCGAGTCGCGCGGGCTGATCGAGATCCACGACGAGACCGCCACGCCCACACCGGCGGGCGACGCCGTCGCCGAGCGGCTGCGGGAGAACGAGCGCGAGCAGCTGCGGCAGGTCGTCGCGCAGTGGGGTGACGGCGAGCCCGAGCTCGAGGAGCTCGTCGAGCAGATCACCGACCGGCTGCGCCAGCAGGACCCGTCGCCGGCGGCACTGCGGGGGTGAGGAGGGGCGCCTAGTGCCCCGGCTCGGCCCGCCAGCCGGAGTGCTTGCGCGAGGCGACCCACGCGGCCACCTGCGTGCGGCGCTGCAGGCCCATCTTCGCCAGCAGCGACGTGATGTGGTTCTTGACGGTCTTCTCCGCGACGCCGAGCCGCTCGGCGATCTCGCGGTTGGACAGGCCCTCGCCGATGAGGTCCAGCACGCGCAGCTCGCTGGGCGTGAGGTTCTCGGTCGGGTCCTCGTGGCCGGCCTTGCGGCGGGTGATCGTGCGCTCGTCGAGCAGCGTGCGGCCCGCGGCGACGGCCTTGATCACGTCCGTGATCTCGGCGCCGCGCACGGACTTGAGCAGGTACGCGGACGCACCGGCGTCGAGCGCGGCGGCGAGCGCGTCGTCGTCGTCGAACGACGTCAGGACGATCGCGCGCACGTCGGGCTGGGACTCGCGGACCCCGCGGATCAGGTCGATCCCGGTGCCGTCGGGCAGCTGCAGGTCGACGAGCATGACCTGCGGGCGCACGAGGCCCGCACGACGCACGCCGTCGGCGACCGAGCCGGCCTCGGCACTGACGGTCATGCCGTCGGCGCGTTCGACCACCTCCGCGATGCCGCGACGCACCACCTCGTGGTCGTCGACGATCATGACGCTGATGGGACCCGGGCGCCCCTGGGGAGCGTTCGTCGTGGCTGGCACGCCCCGAACTCTATCGAGGGTCGCGGTCTCGTCCGGCACAGGCGGTCGGGCGCGCCGCGCCTATCGGGCGACCTTCTTCGTCGCCCGCGACGCCACGGTCACGGCGGTGTAGCCGGACTTCTCGCCGGTGACCTTGACCGTGATCGTCTTGCCCCGCTGCGCGGCCTTGAGCGTGAGCGTCGAGTGCGTCGCGCCGGCGATCGCCTTGCCGCCCGCGTACCAGCGGTACGTGAACGTCGTGCCCGAGGTCCAGGTGCCGTGCTTGGCGGTGAGCTTCTTGCCGGTCTTCGCCGTGCCGGAGATCGTCGGACGCCGCGACGTCAACACGCCGGCCGCCACCTTCTTCGTGGCCTTGGACGTCGTGGCCGTGCTCGCGTAGCCGGTGCGCGTACCGGTCACACGGACCTTCAGCGTCGCACCCTTCTGCGCCGCTGCGGGAACGAACGTCGACTTCGTCGCGCCCTTGACGGCCTTGCCGTTCGCGAACCACTGGTAGGTGAACGCGGTGCCCGCGGTCCACGTGCCCGGCTTCGCGGTCAGCTTCACGCCCACCTTCGCCGTGCCGGAGATCGTCGGGACCGCGGTGCGCAGCGTCGCCCTGGCGATCGTCACGACCTGCGAGGTCGACGTCGACGCGCCGAACGCCGCGGCGTCGGTGGGCACGAACGCGGCCTTGACCGTGTGGCTCCCGACGGCGAGCGACACGTCGACGTGCGCCGAGCCACCCGTGACCCGCGCGGTGCCGAGCGTCGTGCTGCCGTCGGTGAACCTCACGGTGCCCACCGCTGCCGGCGAGACGGTGGCGGCGAGCGTCTGGTGCTGGCCGAAGACCCGCTGACCGGTCACCGTGAGCGTGGTCGTCGTCGCCACGACCGGTGCCTCGACCGAGCCGCACGCCGCGCACGGCGTGACCCACTCGGACGGGTCGGACAACCCGCCGTAGCCGGCGTGGTTGCCGGCCGCGACGGCGAACGCGTAGTCGTGACCGTTGGTCAGGCCCGTGACGACGAGGCTCTTCGCCCCTGCTGCCGCGGTCCTCGTCGTCACGAAGCCGGGGTCGGCCGGGTCGAGGCTGTAGTCGGTCACCGTGATGCGGTACCCGGTGATCGCCGACGAACCGGGGAACGACGGCGGGGTCCAGGTGAGGACCGCTGCGCCGTCGCGCGCGGTGGCGGTGCCGATCGTCGGGACCCCGGGGAACGGGTTGGGCGCCAACGGGACGACCGTGTAGGCGCCGGTGTACGTCCGGCCGTAGCCGCTCTGGATCGGGATCCCGGTGTAGGGGTCGGTCCAGCCCTGGTCCTGACGCCACAGCGTGACCGCGACCAGGTAGGTGGCGCCGGGGTCCACCTGCTGCGGCGGGATGTGGCACACGTCGTCGTAGATCACGTCACCGCCGTCCGGCGGCACGGTCCAGCGGATGTTCTCCGGGTAGTAGAAGCCGTCGCCGCGTCCGCAGATCGCACCGGGCCAGGTGAGGTTCCGCACGCGGTAGACGCCCTCCTGCACGTCGTCGGCCGCCACCTTCGCGATCGCCTCGGCCTGGCTCGTCGCCGCGACCGCATACATCGCGTACGCCTGGGGGGGCTGCGGCCCGTCGGCAGCCGGCAGGGGTATCTGCGGCAGCGGGTCGAACGTGACCCCGAGCTCGCCGGAGCCCGCGTCGTCGGTCCGCCACGCCGCGGCGACCCCGGTCAGGGTGTACGGCCGCACGTCGATCAGCGGGAGGTCGACCCGCTCCTGCTTCGCCGGGGTCAGCGTGAGCTCCCGCATCCCGATGCCCGCGGCCGCCTGGCCGGGGTACGCGATGTACCCCGGCGGGATCGTGTCGCCGACCGGTTCCCCGCCCCACGGTGCGGGGAACGTCGAGGGGAACTCCTGCATGACCTCCGGGAACACGCTCAGCCGGCTCGGCAGGGAGACGAATGCGTAGTGGCCGTCCGCGTCGGTCGAGGCCAGCGCCGTCGAGCCGAGATCGGTCGTCAGCGGAGCCCCGGTCGCCGGGTCGATGATCCCCATCGCCGCGACGACCACGCCCTGCATCGGCGGCTCTCCGGCGCCCTGCACGCCGTCGTGGTCCTTGTCGTCGAACACGACGCCCTCGACCTTGCCGGCGTCGACGCGGACGCCGATCGACAGGACCTGCGTGCCGTCCGAGCCGTCGATCGTCGTCGGCAGCGGCGTCGTCAGGTGCCAGCCGGAGCTCAGCGTCAGGTGCACCGCATAGGTCGTGCCGGGCGTGAGCTCGAGCGGACCGAAGGTGGTGACCGCGCCACCGTTCCCGTCGGCGCCGAGCGCGGTGCACCCGCTCGGGCTCGGGCCCACGCAGAGCGTGCCGATCGCGCCGAGCACCGGGAGCGGTGCCGGCTCGTCGTCGCCCTGGACGCCGTCGACGTCGACGTCGAGGAACACGGCGCCACTCAGCGTGGCCGGCACCGGCGCGGTCGTCACGGTTGTCGCCGGGCCATCGGTGGACCAGTGGCCGGCCGCGTCGCGCGCCTCGACGCGGACGTCGTACGTCGTCGCGGGTGCCAGGTCCGTCGCGTCGTAGCCGGGTACGGCACCGAGGTCGGCGAGCTCGGTCCACGGCCCGGCCGCCGCCGGCGGGTTCACGTGCAGCCGCGACAGGACACGGTAGGCCGTCACGGCCGTGTCGTCGTCCGCGCCGGACCACAGGAGATGCACCGAGCTCGGGGTGATGTCGGACGCGGTGAGCTCGCTGGCGTCGCCCCACGTGGGCGGGCAGTAGTCGGGCACCGGTGGGCGGTGCCCGAGCAGGCCGTAGGTGTTGCTCCCGAAGTGCACCACCTCGCCGCTCGCGGTGGACTCGAGCGTGGTGGCAGCCACCGCGTCCCCGTGCCACGGGGTGTGCACGTCGGCGTCGGCGTGCGTCCCGATCAGGGTCACGTCGGTGCTGCTCGGGTTGTACTGCTCGACGACCGCCAGGTAGTCCCCGCGTGGGCTGAACAGCGACCAGCCGTCGTGCGTGAACGTCCCGGCGTACCGCTGCAGGCCCGCGTCGAGGTCGACCAGCCGGTAGGCCACCCCCTGCGGCGCGGTCTCGACCCAGGTGTACACGAACTCGTCGTCGTCGGGGCTGAAGCCCCAGCCCGCACCGCGGAAGTCCTTGTTACCGGCCGTCGGGTTGATGGCGAACCTCGTCTGGGTCTGCACGCGCAGGTCCCCGTCGTGCGCGTCGTAGACCCGCAGCGCGACCTCGTCCTGGGTGTTCTGGGCGATCGCGTCGTAGACGAAGTACTCGCCGTGCGGGCTCCACCCGAGCCGCAGGTCGTGGTCGTTGCTGTTCTGCTGCAGCAGCGGCGCGGACAGGTTGCCGGCCGCCAGGTCGTAGAGGCGGAACGCGAACGGGTCGGTGACGCCGTTCCCGCCCTCCGTCACCAGGAACCCGTCCTGGTCGGGCGAGAAGCCCCACCCCGTGTTGCCGCCGCCGGCCTGGGTGGTCAGGACGACCGCGCCGTCGGAGGTACGCCTCACCGTCAGCGTGTAGGGCCCCGTGCCGGTGACCTGCAGCCGGTAGCGCGGGCCGTCAGCGTCGTCCCGCGAGCCGAGCCCGTCACCGACGAACGCGGCCGTGATCCCCTTCGGCTTCTGGTAGTCACCCAGCCATCGTTGGCTGCAGGTCGCGTCCGTCGACGTCTGCGGGGTCGCGGACGCCGACGAGCCGAGCGGCCCACCCAGGGCCAGTGCCACCATCGCTGCCGCGACGACCGCGCCGACGACCCGTCGTGCCTGGCTCCTGCGCACGTGCACACCGCCGGTCCGTGCCACTGCGTGCTCCTCCGCGATGCGTGAGGGCTCGGCACCGCCCGACACCCTCGACCTGCAGCCACGCTAGGAACTGTGCCGACGGGTTGTCAGTGCCACCGAGGTGCCACGGCGCGTCCCACCAGGCGAGTTCACCCGGCGAGGACCCGCTCGCGGGCGGTCCGGAGCAACCGGTACCAGCTGCGCCGGCTCACGTGCAGCACGTCCAGGCACTCCTGCTCGCTGCTGCGCGAACCCAGGTGGACGAGCTCGATCGCCTGCCGCAGCCGGCGGTCGGCCTCGCTCGACCCGAAGACCTCGTCCAGGCGTGCACGCAACCGGGCGATCCGCACGGGATCCTCGTCGTCGGTCAGCAGTGCGGCGGCGTCGTCGCGGCGCTGCGTGAAGCCGTGCTCACCGAGCACCACGGCCTCGACCATGCCGACCACTCCCGCGGGCCGGAAGTCGCTGATCGCCACCGCACGTGGCAGCACGCCGGGGACCTCGCGAGCGATCGCGCTCGTGGTCGGCGGGCGGCGATCCGGCGCCGGGTAGTGGATCAGCATCGACTGCGTGTCGCCGACACCGCGCTGCAGCATGAACGCACCCGTGCCCAGACGGGCGGCCTCGGCGATGTCCGTCGCCGCGGCGTCCGCGAACAGCACGACACCCGCGAAGGAACGCCTGGCGTCGGCATCGGTGCGTTCGGCGGCATCGATCAGGCTCGAGGTGATCGCGCCTGCGGCGGTCGCCCCCAGTGCACCCACCGGGACGAAGCTGGCGAACATCACGGCCTCGCCCCCGACCCGACGCATGACGAGCGTGCGGTCGCTCTCACGACCGATCCACTCGACGAGCTCCTGCCAGTCGGGGCCCTGGTCGAAGCCGTGCTCGTGCCCGAACCGTGCGAGCTCACCGGGTCGCACGGTGTCGACGTAGGACGTGCTGCTCGGCTCGTTCCCGATCATCGCGCGCACCTGGGGGCTCTCGATGAGCCTGGACAGCGAGACCAGAGCACCCATGTCCCCCAGCCGCGCACGCGTCGCCAGGTGCTCGGCGATCCGGCGGACCAGCTCCGACTCACGCTTCGGCTCGCTCGTGCGCAGCCGAGCACGGATCGCTGCCGCCAGCACCGCGTGCAGGGCGACGGCGTCGCCGACGCGCTCGGCGACGGGCAGCGCGAGAAGCTGCGCCATGCCGTCGCGGGCGGAGCGCCCCGGGAGCGCGGCCCTCAGCAGGCGCGCGTCGACCGCCCGCGCGATCGCGGCGACCTCGAGGACGTCCTGCGGGACGTCGAGCATGGGCTGACCGGCGAGCCAGGCCGTGAGCCGCTGCTCGAGCTCGGCCGAACCCTGGACCGGGCGCCCGGCAGGGGTGCTCGCCGCGACCGTGAGCGCCAGCGGCGAACCCTGCGCCCACTCGACGATGCCCGCGACGCGCTCGCGGTCGACGCCCCGGCTCCGCAGCAGCGCGCCGGCGTCGTCGTCGGACAACGGCCGCAGCGGCAGGTCCAGGAGGACGGCATCCAGGCCCCCCTCGCGCCAGGACCGGTCAGGGCCTCGTCGACCCGCGACGACGAGCCGGGCCGAGTCGTCCAGGATGTCGAGCAACCGGTCGCGGAGAGGACCGAGGCTCGACCCGAGAGCGTCCGCCTCGTCGATCACGAAGCATCGCCGGGCACCCCTGCCCCGGACGACGACGTCCGATGCGCGGTCCGGCTCGGTCGGCAAGGTGCGCGCGTCCGTGGACGAGACGACGAAGCCGGCCGCCTCGGCCACCCGGCCCGCCGCACGCAGCAACGCCGACTTGCCGATACCGCCCGGGCCGTGCACGAACAGCACCCGGCTCGGCGACCCCGCACTCAGGAGATCGCGCACCAGGTCGAGCTCGGCGTCGCGGCCGACGAAGCGTTCCGCGTCAGCCGTGTCCACGGCGTCGCGCAGCGTCGGACCTCCCACGAGCGCGACACTAGCGGAGCGGACGACGCTCGCAGGAGTGGCGGGTCGCGGCACGGTGGCATCGTATGGACGTGTGACCACGATCCTCGTCCCCACCACGCTGCACGAGCACCTCACACTGCCGGCCGGGGTCGACGATGTGCGCTACGACCCCGCCGACCCCGTGCCGGACAGCGGCGCCGAGGTGCTCGTGGTGTGGGGCAACGGTCGCCGCGCGTTGCGCGACGCCGCCACGCGCCTGAGCGGCCTGCGCTGGGTGGCCGCCCTGGCCGCCGGCGTCGACACCGTGCTCGACGCCGGGTTCGCACCCGAGGTCACCATCACGTCAGGGCGCGGGCTGCACGACGGGCCTGTCGCCGAGCACACCCTCGCGCTCCTGCTCGCGTGCGCGCGCCGGGTGCCGGACCTCGTGCGTGCGCAGGACGAGCACCGCTGGGCCGGTGAGCTCGGCGGCATCCAGGAGGTGCGGGCCGACGAGTTCCGCTCGCTCGCCGGCGCGCGCGTCGTCATCTGGGGCTTCGGCTCGATCGCCGCTCGCCTGGCTCCCCTGCTGACCGCGCTCGGCGCATCCGTCACGGGCATCGCGACGACGTCCGGCCTGCGCGACGGCTACCACGTGGTGACGCCCGACGAGCTGCCGGGCGTTCTGCCGGCGGCCGACGTGCTCGTCTCGCTGCTGCCCGACTCGCCGGCCACGCGGCACGCCGTCGACGCCGACGTGCTCGCGCTGCTGCCCCCGCACGCGTGGGTGGTCAACGTGGGCCGAGGCTCGACGCTCGACCAGGACGCGCTGCTCGCCGCCATCCGCTCCGGCGCCCTCGCGGGTGCCGCGCTCGACGTCTTCGACCGCGAGCCCCTGCCGGCCGACTCCCCCATCTGGGACGAGCCGCGCATCCTCGTCAGCCCGCACAGCGCCGGTGGCCGACCGCTCGGTGCCGCGGCGCTGATCGAGGAGAACCTCGCGGCCTACCTCGCGGGCCGCCCGCTGCGGAACACGGTCACCCGCTGAGCCACCGCCCTTGCGGCGCGCGTAGCTCCCCCGCGTGCGCCCCACCCGGCCCCCCCCGCGCGCAACTCCGGCGAGTGTGCGCGTGGGTGTGCGACACGCCGCGCCCAGACGCCTGGGGACCCGGCGTGTCGCACACCCATCGGCACACGCCGGGGATGTGGCCGGGGAGCGAGAAGCTCGCCGAAGGGTGGTGGCGAGTACGGGACGCGCGGGAGCGGGAGCTGCTCAGAGCGCCCGAGCAGTCACCAGCGGCCGTGGCGCGGGCGGGGCTGGCAGCGAGGGCACGTGAACGCGGAGCGGTTCATGAACTCGTCGCGCCGCACCGGCGTCCCGCAGCGCGGGCAGGGCCGGCCCTCCTGGCCGTAGACGGCGAGCGAGCGGTCGAAGTACCCGGACGCGCCGTTGACGTTCACGTAGAGCGCGTCGAAGCTCGTTCCGCCCTGCGCGAGCGCCTCGGACATGACGTCGCGCGCACCGGACAGCGCGCGCTGGGCCTCGGGGCGGCGCATCGTGTCGGTCGCGCGCGCGTAGTGCAGCCGCGCGCGCCACAGCCCCTCGTCGGCGTAGATGTTGCCGATGCCAGAGACCAGCGTCTGGTCGAGCAGCGCGCGCTTGATACCCGTCCGGCGTGCGCGCAGCGCGCTCAGGACGGCAGCCTCGTCGAGGAACGGGTCGAGCAGGTCGCGCGCGATGTGGCTCACGGGCTCGGGGACGGCCGGCAGGTCGGATCCCGCTCCGCCGGGCGCGCCGTCGGGGGTCGCCACCAGCTCCTGCACCGACAGGTGCCCGAACGTGCGCTGGTCGACGAAGTCGAGGACGCCGTCGTCGAGCACGAGCCGGACCCGCAGGTGCGGATGGTCGGCGCCCTCGTCGGCCGACGAGCGCACGAGCAGCTGGCCACTCATGCCGAGGTGGGCCAGGAGCGCCTCGTCGTCGCCGAGCAGCAGCCAGCAGAACTTGCCGCGCCGCACCGCGGCCTGCAGCGTGCGCCCGGTCAGGCGGCCCGCGAAGTCGAGCGGCCC
>Ga0182736_1003225_pt1 | contig 11202 bp, 9 predicted proteins | sample eDN5th30CKraftBY_FD_128882 | JGI IMG/M metagenome (GOLD analysis project Ga0182736, IMG submission 128882) | Enriched backyard soil microbial communities from Emeryville, California, USA - eDNA 5th pass 30_C Kraft BY (version 2) (version 2) | ecosystem: Environmental > Terrestrial > Soil >...
GGCGCGGACATCTTCGATGCTTACTCTGCCGCCATTGCCCTGTGCGTAGAGCGCGAGCTTGTCGAGTTCGGCGCGGGTGGAGAGGCGGTCGGCGCCGAGGAGGGCCACGAGTTCTTCGCGGGCACCGGGTTCAAATGAAAGGTTCTGATCCGAAATCAGCCGGGCAAGATCGCGCTCGGTATCGACGTAACAGGGAATGACGGCGGCGGACTGCGATTTTTCGCAGATCGAGCGCAGCGGCGACGTGGGCCGCAGGTCGCCCGCCTCGATCACGACCGTCGCCTGCGGCGGATTTGCCAGCAGCGTTTCGACGGCGGATGCGAAGTTCTTGGCTCCGGCGCGCAGGCGAAGCACCCGATGGTTGCCGAACAACCCGATGGTCTGCGCTTCATCGATCAGCTTGCCGGGATCGCCCGCGACGATGTCGCCATCGAGCTGGACGAGCGAAAACGGGTCGGCATTCTCGCCCGACATCTTGCGAACAAGGATGCCGGCGCGCTCGCTCACGAGGCCGCTGTCGGGGCCATAGACGAGGACGACGGGTTTCTTCGGATCGGGCTCTTTGAGGAAGCGGTCGATATCGCCGGCGCGCAGGACGGTCACGGGCGCGCGGGCGTCAGGTCTTGATGAGGAAATAGGATGCGATGCGCGAGCGAATCTGCTCGGAGATGACCTGCGCCGCCTTGTTCTCGGCGTCGCGAATGGCGCGCAGCCGCGCGTAGCGTTGCGAGGTGGTATCGACGGTGACGCGGGCCGTCGCCTTGTCGGTCATGACGAACTTGTCGTTCGAGACGTCCTTGAGGCGATAGGTGACATCGAACGCGACGGTTTCGGCCTGGCCGAGGCCCGACACCGGGTCGAGAATGGCGCTGAAGCTGTTGGTCGCGACGGTGAGGTGCAGCCGGTAGGGCGCGCCGACCGGATTGCCGCTGCCGCCGCCGAGTTCGAAGATGAGATCGTTGCGCAGTTCCTGTCCGACGCGGCCTTCGATCGGCGCGATCTCGACGTCACGCAATGCATTCCGCAGGTTCGTGCCCGTCCCGCCGATGGAGCGGTCGCCATACATCGGCTGGAAGCAGCCGCCGAGCGCAAGAAGCGCCGCGAGCGTAAACGCGCGGCGGGAAATACCGGTCAGCCTGAGTTCCTTACGCGACGACATTCACGATCCTTTGCGGGACGATGATAACACGTTTCGGGGGGCGGTTTCCAAGCTCGCGCCGGACCGGCTCGAGCGCAAGCACGGCGGCCTCAATTTCGGGATTACCGGCATTGCGCGGAACCGTGACATCGGCGCGCTTTTTGCCGTTTACCTGCACGGGCAGCGTAATGGTTTCCTCAACCAGAAGGGTGTTTTCGAGCACCGGCCAGGGCTGCTCGGCGGCCAGCGATTTGTGGCCGAGCGCGGCCCAGCATTCTTCGGCAAGGTGCGGCATCATGGGAGCGGCCAGCCGCACGAGGATTTCGCCGGCCTCGCGGAAGGCGAAGGCGAGATCATCGGCGATCTTTTTGCCATCCGCTTTCGCCTTGCTTGCGGCGTCGGCCAGCGAATTGGTGGCCTGATACACCTGAGCGATGGCGCTGTTGAAACGCAGCCGCTCGATATGCTCGCTGACGCTCTTGAGCGCGGCGTGGGCATGCTTGCGCACGCTGAGCGCGGCTTCGGAGAATTGCGCGGGCTTGGCGGTGCCGGAAGGCGCGGCAAGCTCGGCAAGTTCGTTGGTCAGCCGCCACAGGCGCTGCACGAAGCGCGTCGCGCCCTGCACGCCTTCTTCGGTCCAGATGACGTCACGGTCGGGCGGCGAATCGGAGAGCATGAACCAGCGCGCGGTGTCTGCCCCGTAGCTCGACAGGATGTCGTCGGGGTCCACCGTATTGCGCTTCGATTTGGACATCTTTTCGATGGGGCCGACGTCGATTTTTTCGCCGGTTTTAGAAAAGGTTACGACGCGCTCGCCGTCCACGATCTCGACCTTGATCTCGGCCGGGGACGCATAGCTGCCGTCGGGCCTCTTGTACGTCTCGTGGACGACCATGCCTTGCGTGAACAGGCCCTTGAACGGCTCGTCGATATTGGCGTGGCCGGTTTCCTTCATCGCGCGGGTGAAGAAGCGCGAATAGAGGAGATGCAGGATCGCGTGCTCGATGCCGCCGATATATTGATCGACCGGCATCCAGTACTTCACCGCCTTGAGATCGGTCGGTGTCGAAGCGTCCGGCGCGGTGAAGCGCAGGAAGTACCAAGACGAATCGACGAAGGTATCCATCGTGTCGGTTTCGCGCCGCGCGTCGCCGCCGCAGGACGGACACTTCACGTTCTTCCAGGTCGGATGATGATCGAGCGGGTTGCCCGGCTTGTCGAAGGTGACATCTTCCGGGAGCTTCACCGGCAAGTCTTTGTCGGGCACCGGCACGACGCCGCATTTGGCGCAGTGAATGATCGGGATGGGGCAGCCCCAGTAACGCTGGCGCGAGACGCCCCAGTCGCGCAGGCGGAACTGGACCTTGCGCTTGGCGACCGGACGGTTGCCGCGCGTCTCGCTCTCGAGACGCTTCGCGACTTCTTCCTTCGCGGCTTCGACAGTCATGCCGTCGAGAAAGCGCGAATTGGCGAGCTTGCCGTCCTCGACATAGGCTTCGTCCTTGACCTCGAAGGTCTTCGGATCGGCGCCTTCGGGAATGACGACAGGCTTCACCGGCAAATTATATTTGCGCGCGAATTCGAGATCGCGCTGATCGTGCGCGGGGCAGCCGAACACGGCGCCGGTGCCGTAGCCGGAGAGCACGAAATTGGCGACGTAAACCGGCAGCTGCCAGCTCGGATCGAACGGATGCGTGGCGCGCAGGCCCGTATCGACGCCCTTTTTCTCGGCCTTGTCGATGGCTTCCTGCGCGGTGCCCGTGCGCTTGCACTCCTCGATAAAAGAGGCGAGCGCGGGATTCTTTTTCGCGGCTTCGGTCGCGAGCGGATGATCGGCGGAAAGCGCGACGAACGAAGCGCCGAACAGCGTGTCGGGGCGGGTGGTGAAAACCTCGACCTCGCTCGCGTTTTCGCTGTTCGCGGCAAGCATGAAGCGCATCAGCAAGCCCTCGGACTTGCCGATCCAGTTCTTCTGCATCAAGCGGACTTTCTCCGGCCAGCGATCCAGCGTGTCGATGGCGTTCAAAAGATCGTCGGAGAATTTGGTGATCTTGAAGAACCACTGCGTCAGTTCGCGCTGCTCGACGAGCGCGCCCGAGCGCCAGCCGCGGCCGTCGATGACCTGTTCGTTGGCGAGCACGGTGTGATCGACCGGATCCCAGTTGACCTTCGACATCTTGCGCTCGACGAGACCTGCCTTGAGGAAGTCGAGGAAGAGTTTTTGCTGGTGCTGGTAGTATTCCGGATCGCAGGTCGCGATCTCGCGGCTCCAGTCGAGGGACAGGCCCATCGACTTGAGCTGCTTCTTCATCGTCGCGATGTTTTCGTAGGTCCAGTTCTTCGGATGGATCTTGTTTTGCGCGGCGGCGTTCTCGGCGGGAAGGCCGAAGGCGTCCCAGCCCATCGGGTGCAGGACGTTGTGGCCCCTGGCGCGCATGTAGCGCGCGACGACGTCGCCCATCGCGTAATTGCGGACGTGCCCCATGTGGATGCGCCCCGACGGATAGGGGAACATCTCGAGGACGTAGTATTTCGGGCGCGGGTCGTCGTTCGACGTCTTGTAGATGCCGCGTTCTTCCCAAATCTTCTGCCAGCGCGGCTCGGCCTCGCGGGCGTTGTAGCGTTCGTTTTTCATTGATTTCACCGCAGATTGCCCGGAAAGGACACGAAAAGGCCCGCCGGGTCAATGCTTTGGCATTGAGGGCTTTAACCCGCCGGGCTATGCGAAAGGCCAGAGGAAATCATGGTTTCAGCGAGCGAAAATCCCGCCTCAAACTCTGCCGGCAATGCCGTCGAACGGCTCGCCTTCGTGCGCGGCGAAATTCGCAAGGCGGCGCTCGGCAACCAGCGCAAGCCGGAAGACGTGACGCTGATCGCGGTCAGCAAGACGTTCCCGGCCGAGGCCATCGTGCCGGTGCTGGAAGCCGGGCAGCGTGTCTTTGGCGAGAACCGCGTGCAGGAGGCCAAGGCCAAGTGGCCGGGCTTGCGCGAGCGTTATGCGGGTATCGAATTGCATCTCATCGGCCCGCTGCAATCGAACAAGGCAAAAGAAGCGGTGGCGCTGTTCGATGCGATTCACACCGTGGACCGGCCGAAGATCGCCGAGGCATTGGCCGCCGAGATCGAGAAGCAGGGCCGCAAGCCGAAACTGTTTATCGAGGTGAATACCGGCGGCGAGCCGCAGAAGGCGGGCGTACTGCCGGAAAACGCCGATGCTTTTATCCTGACATGCCGCGAACAGTATGGGCTCAGCATCGAAGGCCTGATGTGCATTCCGCCGTTCGACCAGCCGCCGGCGCCGCATTTTGCGCTCTTGGCCAAGATCGCCGCGCGCAACGGTCTTGCGAAACTCTCGATGGGCATGAGCGCGGATTATCCGAGCGCAATCGCCTTCGGCGCGAGCCATGTGCGGGTGGGAAGCGCGATCTTCGGCGAGCGCGATTACGCGAAATAATTTGCGCTAGACAATCCGGATCACCGAATCCCGATCGAGCCGCGCCACCAGCCGCTGCAAATCCGCGAGCGGCATGGCGATGCAGCCCGCGGTGGGTTTCAGCCCTTCACGCGCGAGATGAATGAACACGGCGCTGCCGCGCTTCGCGACACGCGGCCGGGTGTTGTGGTCGATCTCGACGATCAGATCGTAGAGATGATCGTCGCGCTTCAGCCGGTCGCCCGCCGTACCTTCGTTTAATAGGAACGGCCGATTATAGCGGCGATCCTTCGGGTCTTCGCACCAGGCGTCGTCCGGCCCGATACGGCGCAGCGGCAGCTGCGTGCGCGGCCGCGGCAGGCGGTCGGCGCGCCACCAGATGCGCAGCGGATGGAAGCGCCCGCGGGGCGTCGTTCCGTCGCCTTCAGTTTTATTCACAGCGATCCCGCTTCGGCCGAGCGCCACGCGGTGGCTTCTCGCGCCGTAACGAAGAATGCCACGTGCCCGTTCACCGGGGGCTCGCGTAACCGTGATGATCGCAGACGCTCTATTCATGACCTTGCTCTTGCCCGCTTGTCCCGCACCGGTCTAGGTCCAAAGTCCGCCGGGATTTCCCCTAATTTCAGTACCTGAAGGGCTTTGGCCTGTTGTAGAGTCGTGATTGCAGGAGCGCTTATGGCGAATTCGCGAAAAATCCTAGTGGTCGATGACGACGCCGAGTTGCGTAACGCGCTGAACGAGCAGCTTGCGCTGCATGAGGAATTCGAGGCCGAGGCCGCCGAAAATGCGCAGGCCGCGATTCAGCTCGCGAAGAACGGCCACTTCGATCTCGTCATCATGGATGTCGGCTTGCCGGACATGGACGGCCGCGAGGCGGTGCGCGTGTTGCGCAAGAACGGTTTCAAGTCGCCGATCATCATGCTGACCGGGCACGATGCCGACTCCGACACCATTTTGGGTCTTGAGGCCGGCGCCAACGATTACGTGACCAAGCCGTTCCGCTTTGCCGTCCTGCTCGCCCGCATCCGCGCGCAACTCCGCAGCCACGAGGCGAGCGAGGACGCCGTGTTCCCGATCGGGCCGTACAGCTTTCATCCGGGCACCAAGCTCCTGGTCAACGAGCGCGGCTCGAAAGTGCGGCTGACCGAAAAAGAAACGGCGATTTTGCGCTATCTTTACCGTTCGGGCGAAAAACCCGTGTCGCGGGAAGTTCTGTTGCAGGAAGTCTGGGGTTATAACTCCGGCGTGACGACGCACACGCTGGAAACCCACATCTACCGGCTGCGGCAGAAGATCGAGCAGGATCCGGCGAATGCCGCGCTCCTCGTGACCGAAGCCGGCGGCTACAAGCTCGTACCCTGACGGAATGGCGCTCGAAGACGACATCAATTTCCTCGACCGCGTGCCGACCTTGCACCTTCTCGGGCGCGAGGCGCTGCGGCTTTTGGCGATCAGCGTCGAGACGATGAAGCTCTCGCGCGGCGACATCCTGTTCGAGGAAGGCCAGCCGGCCGACGGCGGCTATGTCGTGGTGAACGGCGAGCTGGTGCTGCAAGGCGCCAACGACCGCAAGGGCGAAGCGCCGCTGAAAGCGCGCCGCGGCATGCTGATCGGCGAAACGGCGATGATCACCGACACGACGCGGCCCTCGACGGCGATCGCGACCGAATCGACGATCGTCTTTCGCATTCCGCGCGTCGTCTTCATGCGCATTCTCGAGGGCGAGCCGCAGGCGGCGGTGGCGTTACGGCGGCTGGTCGCGACGCGCGTCGGCCGCGTGCTGAACGACCTAGACGTCGTGCGGCCGCTGTTCGAGGAAGCCGGCGAGGATTACCGCTAGATTTTAAAGATCGAACGCGACCGTCACCGGCACATGGTCGGAAGGCTGCGTCCAGCCGCGCGCTTTTTTCAGGATGCTCATTTCAATCGCGGTCTTGTCGAGCGCGGGGCTGACCAGCACATGATCGAGACGCCGGCCGCGGTCGGCGGCGGCCCAGTCGGCGGCGCGATAGCTCCACCAGGTGTAGAGCTTTTCTTCGGGCGGCACGAAAGAGCGCATCACATCGATCCAGCCGCCCGCGGCGCGAAACTGATCGAATTTCTCGACCTCGACCGGCGTGTGGCTGACGACACGCAACATTTGTTTATGACTCCAGACGTCGTGCTCGAGCGGCGCGACGTTGAGATCGCCGACGAGAATTGAGCGCGCGCCGTTCTTCGCATCGCGCGAAATCGTGTGGGCCGCGAGCTCGTCGAGAAACGACAGCTTGTGCGCGAATTTTACGTTGATGACGGGATCGGGCTCGTCGCCGCCAGCCGGTACATAAAAATTATGGATGGCGAGCGGCTTCTTCAATCCGGCCTGCTTGCCGAAATTGACCGCGAGGTGGCGGCAGTCTTCCTTCTGGCAGAAGTTTTCCTTCTGCATGCTTTCGATCGGCAGGCGCGAGATCGTCGCGACGCCGTGATAGCCCTTCTGGCCGTAGATCGCGACGTGCGGATAGCCGATCTTCTCGAACTCGCCGCGCGGAAATTTGTCGTCGGGGCACTTGGTTTCCTGCAAGCACAAAACGTCAGGCGCGTGCTTTTGCAGGAAGCGCTTGACGAGCGGCAGGCGCAGGCGGACGGAGTTGATGTTCCAGGTCGAGACGACAAAACGCATGCGGCGGAGATGGTCAGCGCAGCATGCGTTCGTAGTTGATCTTGAAGAGCCGCGGGTCGGGCTTCTTCGAGGAATCAAGGTGAGAGACGGCGACGGTGGTGTCGTAGCCCTGCGGATCGGTGACGGTCCACTGCTTCAACTGATGATCCTTGGCGCCGAACATGATCATCAGGCGGTTGGTGCCGGCGACCAGGCTCTTTTCCTCGATCACGACGGTGGTGAACAGCTCGTCGCTATAGACGTTGATGACGTTGGTGTCCTTCATGAGGTCGAGCTTGTCGGACAGCAGGAAGCGGAGCGGCGTCTGCGACAGCGGGTAGATGTCCTGCGTCGCCAGCTTGCGGTCGCGCACGGCGACGGCGTCACCGTCGGCGATCAGCTCGATCGGGCTCGGCTCGTCATATTCGAAGCGCACCTTGCCGGGCTTCGACATGTAGAAGTCGCCTTGCGTCTTCGAGCCGTCGGGGCCGACCTGCACGAACTTGCCGGTGAGGTTGGTGATCGAGTTGAAGTAGGTGTTGATCTTCTCGAGCTGCTGGCGCTGGTCGCGATCGAACGTCCGGCGCGTCGTCGGCGCGGAAGAGAACGGCGGCGCAGCCAAAACAGGGCCCGCCACGCAGAGGGCGAGAACGGCAAGGCCGGGACGGGACAGCATTCGAATCATTGTTCCTCCAGCCGGGGAACCGGCTTGGGCTTGCGCTCTGTTTGGGCGTGATCTTGTCCGAAAACCGGTTGCCACTTTTCGGGACCACGCCCTAGCGGGCAGTTATGGCGATTTGGCGACTCAAGGCTGGCCGATCAATAGGGGTCTTCCGCGCCTTCGACGAGAATCTCGCGTTTGCCCGCGTGATTCGCAGCTCCCACGATACCTTCTTTTTCCATCCGCTCAATGATTGTGGCGGCCCGATTGTAGCCGATCGATAGCCGTCTTTGGATGTAGCTGGTCGAGGCCTTGCGGTCGCGGAGCACGATCTGGACGGCCTGCCGGTAGAGATCGGCGCCGTCGTCATTGGCGCCGAAATCGCCCTTATCGAACACAGCCCCGTCGGCGCCGCCTTCTTCCTCTTCGGCCGTGACGGCTTCGAGATATTCCGGCGTGCCCTGCGATTTCAGGTGTTTGACGACCTGCTCGACCTCGCGGTCCGAGACGAAGGGGCCGTGAACGCGGGAGATGCGGCCGCCGCCGGCCATGTAGAGCATGTCGCCCTGGCCGAGCAGCTGCTCGGCGCCCTGCTCGCCCAGAATGGTGCGGCTGTCGATCTTCGACGTCACCTGGAAGGAGATGCGGGTCGGGAAGTTGGCCTTGATGGTGCCGGTGATGACGTCCACGGAAGGCCGCTGCGTCGCCATCACGAGGTGGATGCCGGCGGCGCGCGCCATCTGGGCGAGGCGCTGGATCGCGCCTTCGATGTCCTTGCCGGCGACCATCATCAGGTCGGCCATCTCGTCGACGACGACGACGATGAAGGGGAGCGGCTCAAGCTCCATCTCCTGATGCTCGTAGATCGCTTCGCCGGTTTCGCGGTCGAAGCCGGTCTGCACCGTGCGGGTGATCGTCTCGCCTTTTTCACGGGCCTCGGCGACGCGGGCATTGAAGCCGTCGATGTTGCGCACGCCGACCTTCGACATCTTCTTGTAGCGCTCTTCCATCTCGCGCACTGTCCACTTGAGCGCGATGATGGCTTTCCTCGGATCGGTGACGACCGGCGCGAGAAGATGCGGGATGCCGTCATAGACCGAAAGCTCGAGCATCTTCGGGTCGATCAGGATCAAGCGGCACTCCTCCGGCCGGTGATGGTAGAGGAGCGACAGGATCATCGTGTTGATGGCGACCGATTTACCGGAGCCGGTGGTACCGGCGATCAGCAAGTGCGGCATGCGCGCGAGATCCGCGATCACCGGCTCGCCGCCGATCGTCTTGCCGAGACACAAGGGAAGCGCAGAAGTGCCCTTGGTGAATTCCTTCGAAGCGAGCTGCTCGCGCAGAATAACCTTCTCGCGCTTGGGATTCGGCAGTTCGATGCCGATGGCATTCCTGCCGGGGACGACGGCAACGCGCGCCGAGACGGCGCTCATCGAGCGGGCGATGTCGTCGGCAAGGCCGATGACGCGCGACGATTTAATGCCGGGCGCAGGCTCAAGCTCGTAAAGCGTGACGACCGGGCCGGGGCGGGCGTTGACGATCTCGCCCTTGACGCCGAAGTCGTCGAGCACGGTTTCCAGCGTGCGGGAATTTTCTTCGAGCGCCGCAGGCGAGAGCGCCGGTGCGCGCTCTTTCGGCGGCGCGGCGAGAAGATCGAGCGGCGGAAAGTCATAGCGGCCGCGCGAGCGGCGCTTTTTCGGCGCAGGCGCTGCTGCCGGCGCGCGGGCGCGGCGCGGCGCGGGTTCTTCGTCTTCTTCCTCGTCTTCTTCTTCGTAATCGTCCGCTTCGGCGGATGTACCGGACTGGCCAAGCCGCAGCATCGGCTCCTTGCGCGAGCCGTGCGCAACCGGTGCCGGTTCGTCGTTGCGGAACATTTCGCGCAAGAGCGCCATGACGCCGGCGCCGCGCGGATTGAGAATTCGAGCCTTGAGGCCAAGGAAGGCGTGGGTGATGGCACCGAAGGAAACGACGATACGGCTGAAGAAGCCGTCGGCAGGCTCGTCGCTGTCTTCCTCGTCGTCTTCCTCGATCGCTTCGCGCTCCGTCTGAAAGCCGAAGCCGAATGCGACGGCGAGCGTCGCGGCGGCGAGTGTGCCGAAGAACAGCGCCAGCACGAGCCGGACGGAGAGCGAATGTCCCGCCAGCCATAGCGGAAACTTGAGCAGGAGATCGCCGACAACGCCGCCGAGCCCGGCGGAGAGCGGCCAGCTTGCGGTCGGCATGAAGCAGGCGGCAAAGCCCGCGGCAAGAATCGGGCTCGCGAGCCACGCGGCAACTCGCACGCGCATGCGCTTCAGCCAGCGATGCGTGATGAAGCGCCAGCCCCAGACCGCGACCGGAAGAATAAAGACGACGGCGGCAAGACCGAAGACCTGCATCAGGCAGTCGGCGAAAATCGCGCCGGGGCGGCCGAAAAGATTATGCGCCTTGGTTTCAACGGCGTAGTTGAAACTCGGATCGAGTGCCGACCAGGTGGCGAGCGCCGCCATGCCGGCGCCGGCGAGCGCCACCAGCAGCAATCCGCCAAGCTCGGCCGCGCGCCGCCGCATGGCGCCGGCAATGCCGTCGGCAAGGTCGATGGATGCGCGAGTACTGGTGTTCCGCATGAGCCGCTTCCCCTTGCGAGGAACTTAAAAACGGCTGGTTAAGGTCTCCTTAACCATCGGCGCCTGCGGGCCGGAAATAAAGAAAAGGCCCCGGTTTCCCGGGGCCTTCGAGGTTGCAGGTGGAGGAGGACGCCTGCGGTTATGCGTTGTAGGCACGCTCGCCATGGTCGGAGATGTCGAGGCCCTCGCGCTCCTTGTCGGGGGCGGGCCTGAGGCCGACGACGAGATCGACGAACTTCCACAGGATCGCCGAACCGATGCCGGACCACAGAATGGTGATGCCGACGCCTTTGAGCTGGGCAACGACCTGCGTGACCATGTCGTAGTCGCCGACCTTGTTGGCGACGTAATCGAACACGCCGGTGCCGCCGAGCGACGGATCGACAAGGATGCCGGTCGCAATGGCGCCGGTAATGCCGCCGATGCAGTGCACGCCGAAGACGTCGAGCGCGTCGTCGTATTTGAAGATGTTCTTCACCGTGGTGCAGAAGAAGAAGCAGATCACGCCCGCGACGAGCCCGAGTACGAGCGAGCCCATCGGGCCCGCGAAGCCCGAAGCCGGCGTCACGGCCACAAGACCCGCGACGGCACCCGAGACGATGCCGAGCATCGAGGGCTTACCCTTGACGATCCATTCGACGAACATCCACGACAACGCGCAGGCCGCCGTCGCGATGAAGGTGTTGACGAAGGCGACAACGGCGGAGCCGGTGGCTTCCA
>Ga0182736_1003230_pt1 | contig 11191 bp, 8 predicted proteins | sample eDN5th30CKraftBY_FD_128882 | JGI IMG/M metagenome (GOLD analysis project Ga0182736, IMG submission 128882) | Enriched backyard soil microbial communities from Emeryville, California, USA - eDNA 5th pass 30_C Kraft BY (version 2) (version 2) | ecosystem: Environmental > Terrestrial > Soil >...
AGGATGTCGCTGGCCTCCCATCCGTCGCCGTTCGGCGCGGCGACGAATTCGCGATCCCAGACGCCCCAATTCGTCGGCAGGGGCACGTGAGCCAGGGGATTGTGGACATAGGTGATGGGTCGGCCGCCGCGCGACATGTTGCCGAGCCCGACGCGTGACCAGATCACGCCCGAGACGTCGGCGAAGCGCTCGTCCAGAAACGCCGTGCGCGGGATGGGATTGCGTGCGCGGTCGATCAGCGGCGCTGTGTGGAATCCCTCCTCGACGACATCCCCAGTCGCGCGATCGATGGTGATGTAGGCATCGCCGATCGGGAAGAGCGTGGTCATGATCAGCGGCAACGGCCGCTCGGCGACATAAACGCCAAAGCGGCTGGCGCTGATGGCGACGATCCGCGTGTCGTCGGACGCGATCACGCCCTGTTCGATGTAGAGCGCAATCTTCTGCGCCTTTGTCCAGAAAGCGCCGGACGTGCGCAACTGTGCCTGGCGGATCGGGGCGGCGACAAGGCCGCCGCCCTCGTTGATGGGAATGGGCCGCACGATCTGGTCCGGGCCTGGCGCGCCCTCGTCGGGCGCGATGGCTTCGATCCAGATGCGGCGACCCTCGTCGAGGACGCAGAGGTCGGGCTGGCCACCCTGGCGCTGGCGATCGACGACCGGCAACAGCGTCCGGCCCGCCTCGAGCAGGGTGCAGCCGAGATACATCTCCCAGAAGCGGCCATCGACGTCGCGGGCAAAGCCTTGCGGAAAGTCAGGGTCGGCATAGGGCTCGTAGGTCGCCCACATCGCTTCGATATGGTCGTGAAGCTGCTGCTCATACCGCGATTCCGCAGCCTTCAGGTTGATGAAGCCACGATCGAGATTGGCGCCGTCGACGTCGAAAAGCTTGGTCATCGTCAGATCCCGTTAGGCGCGGCGGAGCATTCGCTCGATACGTAAGCGCTGATAGCCGTGTGAAAGCACGTGCTGGCGAAGTTGGCGGATGTCGCGCACCCCGAACGCCACCGCCGCCTTCAGCGGGCTGGCGAAGGTCGCGTAGTAGGTCCAGCGCACGTCGGTCGGCAGCGGCGCGTTCTGGCGGCGATCGGTAATGACGACATCGCGTGGATCGCTGGTGTTGCGGAAGGCGTGGAACGTGATCCAGTCCGGGCGGCGATATCGCGCAGCCTTGCTGAAAGGCACCGACTGCACCTTCACGTCGCTCTGGTCGAGCACCCAATCGCGCTGTTCCAGGATTTGCCGTACCATGTGACCGACCATCTGCTTGACGCGGTCGGCCAGCACGTCCTCACGAAATTCCGCCAGAAGTTGCTCCTCGATGCCCTCGACAGCCGGCTTGCTGAGCTCCGAAGCGGTCTCGAGGCGGGCCACGCTCTCGGGCAGAGTAAGAAACGCCCAGATGCGCTGACCGAGAGCGGACGCGTAAAGCGACGCGAATTTTTCAGGACTATAGGCAAACATGACCGGGACTCCTTTACCGGGCAAATATGGCCGGTTATAAGCGGCTGTCAATGGCGGTCGCGGCAAAGAGGGGCGCGGTCGGAATCGGGGAGGCTGAATTGGACTTCGAGGATCTCGTCACCGCGCTTGAGCCGCCGCCGAACCGTGTCGGCAAGTCCGACGGCGCCTATGAGCACCACCTCTACGAAGGCGCGGTCATGGTCGCCTACGCCATGCATCTCCTGCGCACGGCGGATGCGCACCATGTGCGCATTCATCCCGACGGCGAACATGGCAAGCAATTCGATTTTGCCGGCTGGCTACTGCGCCGGGAGTTCGCGAAGGTCACAAGCCTAGGCACGACGGCCTATGGCGGCGTCTATCAGAACGCCGTGGGCCAGACAGTCACGGTTAATCCCAAGTCCGGCCTGGGCGATGTCGTGGCGGAAGTCGGGGATCGCATCATCTCGGCCGAATGCAAGGGCGGCATCATCAATACGCGACACCCGGGCCAGGTCTCCCGGCTCTACAAGGGGCTGTGCGAGACGGTCGGGATGCTGATGGCGACGCCGTCGCAGGGTCGACAGGTTGCGGTCGTGCCGCTGACGGAAGGCACCTTGCGTCTGGCCGAGCGTCTGGCACCGCGTTGCGCGCTAGCCGGCATCGAACTCGCGCTTGTCGGCAGCCGGGGCGAGGTCATGGATGTGAACCCCGCGCGGGATGTGGATGGCGCGACGGACAAGGGTCGGGAAAATAGGAAAAGGATCGTTTGATGAGAAGAGTGCTGACGGTCGGCGTGACCTATACCGGCGATGCCATCGAGGGCGTGGAGATCGAGAATTTGGGCCTGTGCCGGCCCGGCGTGGATCGTGCACGCGCGGCGTATCCGCTCTACGAATACGACACGATCATCATCAATCCGGAGAGCTACAGCCATTTTCTGTTCGGCACGGCCGGGGAGTTTTCAAACGAACCGAACGAGTTGGGCCGGCTCAAGCGCCAGAACGACAGCTACGACATCGATACCGCCTTCGACCTCGACGACCGGGAGAAGGAGATGGAGGTCGCGATCGCGGACGGCGCGACCGTGATTTGGTGCCTGTCCGAACCGAAACGGATGAATTTCTTCGGCTATCGCGAAACGCATCTCGGCTATGTCGCGCCGAAGATCGCCAGCTTCGTCAAACGCTCGGATCTTCTCGTGAAGAAGGGCCGGAGGATGGGCGGCATCGATCCCGACAGCCCGTTTGTCCGCTACTTCGACGTACTGTCCAAGGCCGGCGGCTGGACCCTTTGCCTGTCCGATCCGATCGACGGGTTCAGCTCGATCGCTGCGACGCCGGAAGGCTACAGTCTGGGCGGCAGGGTGACGCTCGGGACGACGACGGGTTGGCTGCTGACGCCGCCGACCTCGCCGGAGGCGGCCAACCAGCTCGTTCGCGACAGCCTGGCGGTGGAAAAGGCCGACCCCGCGCACGAGAAATACCATGGCATCTTCCTGAGCCATACAGGTGTCGACAAACCCTTCGTGCGTCAACTCCGCAAGGATCTCATGGCCCATGGCGTGCCGCGCGTGTGGCTGGACGAAGCCGAGATCGACATTGGCGATTCACTCATCGCCAAGATCGAGGAGGGCATGAAGCTCAGCCGATACATCGCGGTCGTGTTGTCGAAGAAGTCGATCGGCGCGCCCTGGGTGAAGAAGGAGCTCGACGTGGCGATGAACAGGGAGATCGCCAGCGGTGAGGTCGTGGTGCTGCCGCTGCTCTACGAGGAGTGCGAGCTGCCTGGATTCCTGAAGGGCAAGCTCTACGCCGACTTCTCGAAGGCCGAGGACTATGAAGCCGTCCTGGGCAAGCTGTTGCGGCGGCTTCGGATAACCTGATGAGCGAGGCGGTGATCGGCCCGAGTGCCGCAATGCTCGATGCGATGGCCGACCTGTGGCGGCTCCGCCCGCCAGGGCCCGACAATATCCTCAAGCATCCGGCCTTCGTGCGTCTGCGTGAGATCTGCCGGGATGGCTACCCCGGCGCCGGCAAGACCGGACCGGCCTTCGCGCTCTCGACGGCGTTGAGGGCGCTGGGGATGCCGTGTCATCTGCAGGACGCAGCGGCGCATCTGGCGCTGCCGGTGGAGGAAGCGGCGGCGGGTCTCGACGCGGCGCTCCGCGCTACCCAGTCGACGCGCGTGCATATGGCGCCGCTCGATCTGGCGGCAGACCTTCCGCCGCTTGCATTCGGCTCGGCGAAGGTCTGCCGGCTGACGCCCGACGAGTTGCGCGCCATGGTCGATGAGCCGCGGCTAAAGCGGCTCTATCCGCATTTCCAGTTCGACGCCGCTCGGTTCGCTCAGTTTCACTGGCTGGTCGTTGAGGAGGCGGTGGGGTTCAAGCACGGCCCGGAAGCGCGAGCGGTTCCGATGTTCTCGATGGACTTCAGCCAGGACCTGGGACGGATCGAACCGCACAAGGGACGGTTTCCGGGCACGTTCGAAGAAGCGCTGTTCTTCCTGTTGTTGGCGGACTGGGAGAGCTGGTCCACCATGCCGGAAGTGGATTGGCGAGGGTTTCGGGTGCCGTGGGTCCATACCGTCGACAGCGATCTCTTCGTGCGGCTGAGTTCGCCGCCATCGCCCGACACGCTGAGCTGGGAAGACCACATCTATGATGACGGCTACGGCGGAACCTATGAGGAAGAACGCCCGGTCGAGTTACGTCAGAAGGACGATGCCCCAACGGAACTGATCGTCTGGGACCAGAGCCGCTGGGCGATCGTCGAACAGGCAAAGCGCTCCGTGCTGTTCGAGACTCCGATCGCACATTTCCTCGTCCGCGCATTCCTGGCCGAGGGCGTGGATGAATTTCTCGCCCATATCACCACCATCGAGGCGGCGCTCGGCCTGCGCGCCGACTATCAGAAGAGCTTTCGGATCGCGCCCGATCGGCACAAGGGGATGCGCGCCACGAACCGGATGCGAGGCCGGGTTGCCGGCCTGCTCGGTGGCCGTAGCCATGCTGACCAGTATGAGCAGCTCTTCGACATCAGGAGCGCCTTCCTGCATGGCCGCGCCATGACGGACATCTCGACGCACGAGCAAGTGATGGCCCGCTCGCTGGCCCGTCAGGTCGTCGAGGCGCTGATCTTGGGAACGCGGGCGGGGCCAGTCCCGTCGCGCGAGGACTTTCTGGATGGGCTGCTCGATGCGGGGGCTCCGCTGATCTAGCCGGACGACAGCAAGCCGCCGATTGCAAACTGTCAGAAAACTGCGTATATTTCTGACAGGAGACCAGCATGCAACGGTTGAGCGAACAGATTTTGGCACATGCGGGCGATTTGCCCGAGGGTATGCCTGTGTCCGCGAAGAGCTTGCTTCACCTCGGCAATCGGGCTGCGGTTGACCAAGCGCTGTCGCGCCTGGCGGAGCGTGGCCAACTGATCCGCGCTGGCCGCGGTGTCTATCTGCGTCCCGTGACGAGTCGGTTTGGCACGCGGTCGCCTTCGGTGGAGCAGGCGGTCGAGGCGCTCGCCAGCCAGCGCGGCGAAGTCATCGTGTCCAGCGGTGCGGCGGCCGCCAACACCCTTGGCCTCACGACACAGGTTCCGGTCCGATCGGTCTATTTGACCTCCGGCCGCACCCGGAAAATGAACCTTGGCAAGCAGGTGGTTGAACTGCGGCACGCACCGCGCTGGCAGCTCGCATTGGCCAATCGCCCGGCCGGTGAGGCAGTCCGGGCGCTGGCTTGGCTTGGTCCCGAAAAGGCCGAGGCAGCGCTGTTGGCTTTGAAGCGCAAACTTCCGCAGACCACCTTCAACGAGCTGGTGGCGGCGGCGCCGCAGCTTCCGACCTGGCTCGCGCGCAGCGTGGGAAAGGCGGCGCATGGCTGACGCATTCCTCAGCCTTTCGGCCGCGGATCGCCGCGAAGTCTTGGGCGTCGCGGCCGACCGGTCCGGTCGGCCGACGCACCTGCTCGAAAAGGATGCCTGGGTGGTCTGGGCGCTTGCCGCCCTCTACGGCTCGCCCCTGGGCGAACACTTGGTCTTCAAGGGCGGCACATCGCTGTCGAAAGCCTACGGGGTCATCCGTCGATTTTCCGAGGACGTCGACCTCACCTATGACATCCGCGCGCTTGCCCCCGACCTGGTGGGCGACAATGGCGAGGCCTTGCCGAAGACCCGGAGTGAGGAAAAGCGCTGGTCAAGCGAAGTGCGCAAGCGACTGCCCGAGTGGGTGGCGGGAACGGCGCAGCCGACCATCGCGAATGCGCTGGCCAGCGAGGGATTGGCGGCGGCGATCCGCGTCGAAGACGACAAGCTGTTCATCGATTACGAGGCGACGGCGACCGGTTCGGGATATGTCGCACCGAGCGTGATGCTCGAATTCGGTGCGCGATCAACGGGCGAGCCAGCGAGTTTGCGCGACGTAGTCTGCGATGTTTCCGGCTTGGTTGAGGACGTCGTCTTCCCGACTGCCCGGCCGCGCGTGATGCATGCGGAGCGGACCTTCTGGGAGAAGGCAACGGCCATCCACGTCTTCTGCCTGCAGGAGCGTTTGCGCGGTCATCGGTTCGCCCGGCACTGGCATGACGTGGCTCGCCTGGATGAAGCCGGCTTCGCGGTTGCTGCTTTCGCTGATCGCGACCTGGCGACCGCCGTCGCCCGTCACAAGGCGATGTTCTTCGCGGAAAAGGCAGCGGACCGATCGCCGGTCGACTACGCGGCAGCGGTCAACGGCGATCTGCAACTCGTTCCGGCCGGCGATGGCGCGAAGGCCTTGGAAGAAGATTACGCCCGCATGGTTGAGGACGGCCTCCTTCTGGAGGACGCCGAGCCTTTCGAGGCGCTCATGGAACACTGCGCGGAGATCGCCGCACGAGCAAATAGCGTGGCGGAATAATAAAAACGGGCTGGGAGGCAACGGTGTACATTTCCGAAATCTACGCGAGCGGCTTCCGGTGCTTCGATCCGAGCGCGCCGTTGCAACTGAAGCTCTCTTCCGGTCTGAATATTCTCGTGGGGCCGAACGACGCCGGAAAGAGCGCGATCATCGACGCTGCCCGCTACGTCCTCTGGACACGTGGCGACGACTATATCCGCCCAGACGAACACGACTTCCACGTCGGCGTCGACGGCACGCGGGGTTGTGACTTTGTCGTGCGATGCACATTCGACGATCTCAGTGCGGACGAGGAGGCCCGTTTTCTGGAATGGTGCACCAACGAAAAGGGGAAGCTCCGTCTGCACGTCTGTATGCGGGGCGCCCGGCGTGTTTCTCCTGGTGGCGGCAGTATCGTCTCCAGCCAGCACCGCGCTGGCGCCGAAGGCGAAGGCCTGCCGCTTGACGGGGAGCTCCGCGAGTATCTGAAGGCCACCTACCTCAAGCCGTTGCGTGATGCCGAGCGCGAGATGCGAGCGGGCCGTCGGTCGCGCCTGTCGCGCATTCTTGGCGCGATGCCTACAATGGGTTCCCAAAGCAAGCCAGCGGCGCCAGGTGACAACGCTACGCTTCACGACACTCTTGCAGCCGCGGATACAGCGGTCCGAGGAAACGCGGCGGTCGCCGGTGTCGCCAGTAGCGTCAACACGGATTTCCTCGACAAGCTGTCATTCGTGGACGATCGTCTCGTCGCGACATTGGACCTCGGCGCTGGCGGCTCGTTCGATCAGATTCTCGAGCGGTTTGAGCTATATCTGAATGCCAAGGCAGGCGCTGAGCGCGTCCAGCGCGGGCTGGGCTACAACAACCTGCTATTTATGGCGGCCGAGCTGTTGCTGCTCCAATCGCATCCCGATCAGGTTCCGTTTCTGCTGATAGAGGAGCCGGAAGCGCACCTGCATCCCCAGCACCAGACGCTGTTCATGGAGGTGCTCGCAGCCCGCGCCGCCACACCGGATCCCGAGAAGGGCGAAACCCATCAGCAGGTCCAAGTTCTGCTCACCACCCATAGCCCGCAACTCGCGGCCGGCGCTGAGCTTGAGACCATGACGATCATCGTCAGTCACCGCGCCTTTCCGTTGGGCGCGGCCCATACCCGGCTCGAAGCCGACGACTATGAGTTCCTGCGCCGGTTCCTCGACGCGACCAAGGCCAACCTGTTCTTCGCCCGCGCACTGATCGTCGTGGAGGGCGACGGCGAGCACCTGTTGCTGCCCGCGATCGCCGAGAAGCTTGGGCGTCCGCTCAGCCGCTATGGCGTCTCGCTCGTTAATGTCGGTCACCGCGGCTTGTTCCGGTACAGCCGGATACTGCAACGCAAGACCGGGAACGCGATTCCCGTGCCCGTGGCGCTGATCCCTGACAGGGATATCCCGCCCGCGGAGGCGAAAGACCTCGTCGGTGATCGAAAGACCGAGAACGAGCTTATGCAGGACGAGGTCGTCGCACGGCTGAAGACGCTGCGGCGCGACGTCGGGGACCCCGTCGACGCTTTCATCGCCGACAGTTGGACGCTCGAGTTCGATCTCGCGCTGCGGCCCCAGCTTGCCGAGAGCGTTCACCAGGCGGTCCAGCTCGCTAAGACCAGCAGTCGCAAGCCCGAGCGGCTTGCGAAGATCGTGACGAAGGCCAGCGAAACCTACGCAGGCTGGAAGGAGGCTGGGCTCTCCACGACCGAGATCGCCGTCAAGATCTACCAGCCCGTCCACGACAAAGAGGCCTCCAAGGCCGAGGTAGCTGAACAACTCGCCGCCATACTGCGTAAACGCACCGATACGCCGGAGCAGATGCGCGATCGGCTTCCGCCCTATCTGGTGCGCGCGATCGACTACGTGACGGGTGGCTATGTCCCCGGGGCGCCAGCGATCGTACCGGAGCCGGACGTCGAAGAGGAAGAGACCGGAGGCACCGGGATGGAAGGCGCGGCGGCGGTGGAGGCGTAGCACTATGTTCGAGATCCTGCCGCTCACACCCGAACTGCTTGCCGAACTTGGCGACGAGCTGGGCGGCTGCGATTTCACTGATCCTAGCCAGACCGATTTCCTGGCGAAGGCCACCCCCTGTGACGTCCAGGCGGCACCCGGCAACGGCAAGACGACTCTGCTGGCCGCAAAGCTCGCGCTGCTTTCGCGTAACTGGTCGACCCGTAGGCGGGGCGTCTGCGTCATCTCGCACACCAATGCCGCGCGGACGGAGGTTGAAGATTTGATCGCCCGTCACCCGACGGCAGCGCGCCTGATGGCCTATCCTCATTTCACCGGTACGGTTACGGCATTCATCAACCAGTACCTCGCCTTGCCCTATCTTCGAGGCTTGGGCTGGCAGCTGCGCCAGATCGACGACCATGCTTTCGCGGCCGAGGCCTTGCGACGCTATCCGGGTTGGGGCGTCCTCGACAACCTTTCGAAAAACAAAAAATTCAAGTTGAAGCGCAGGCTTGAGGAGTGGATTGCGCTGCTCGATCTGGATCCTGCCTTCACGGACACCACTTCGGAGCCTCGCTCGCTGACCGTGCGCTGCCGCAAAGGGCAATGGGGAGCCGGTACAGATTGTGGGAAGGCGCTCGAATCTCTCAAGGCCTCGATGGTCAGGAGCGGGCTGTATCGCTACGCCGACATGACCGCGCTCGCCTGGCGCGCCGTCCGTGAAAATCCGGCTCTTGCCGGGAGGCTCCGCGACCGATTTCCTCTCGTCATTCTCGATGAGGCGCAGGACACTCATGGCGATCAGCTACGGCTGCTAGAGCACGTGTTCAAGCAAGATGGAGCTGCGTTCCAGCGTCTGGGGGACAGCAATCAAACGCTTTATGAGGATGACGGGGCAACGCCAGCCTATTGGACACCGGGCCCCGGATGCATCCCTCTGGACGCGAGCCGCAGGTTCGGCGGGGAGATAGCCGGTTTCGCAAGCCGACTGACCGCGCGTCAGGCTCAAACCATTGTTGGCCTTGGCGCACGGCCTGCGTCGAGGGTGATGTTTCTGTTCGATGAGGCTACCATCGGCGGCGTTCTCGGAGCGTTCGCCGTGGAGGCACGTGCGCTGTGGGGTGGCGATTGCGGTGCGCGTGACGTCTGGGCTGTCGCTTCGCGTCACAATCTGCCCGCTAAGAAAGGACCGTGGCAGCCAAAGAGTCTCGTCGATTATCATCCGGCATATCGCAGCGAGGGCGGGGCTCGTCCGAAGGCTAACCTCCTTTGTCGTCAGCTTCAGAAGGCAGCAGTACACCACGCTGCGGCACGTCCGCCCGCAGAGGTGAGCGAGCTGCTCGCCGTCGGAATTTCTGGGTTGGCGCGCACCCATGGGTGGAAGGCGGCCAATGATCGGCCGATCACCGCGCACAATCTATGGGCGGCTCTGGCGCATCGCGACCTTGCATTGCCGCGGGCGGTACGTCGTTTGCTGCGAGACCATGTGCTTGCCGGTGATGCGGTGTGGGAGCAGGCAGCATGGCTTGCGTTCATGGAACGGCTGCTCCCGCTCTTCAGTCCGCATCCTCTGGGGGCTGAAGACGAAATTGCGGATTTTTGCGGCTTCGTCGCTGAGCAAAAGGCCGATCTCGCCGACCCCGAGCGCCGCTCAACAAAGCAAGTGCAGTTTGACGGGCTAACATTGCGACTGGGATCGATCCATTCGGTCAAGGGCAAGAGCGTGGATGGAATTCTCGTCCTCGAGAGTGAGGTCTGGAAAGGCAGTGCTGCAGACGAGCAGTGTATCGACCTGACCGCGGTGCTTCCGCGAGCGTTCGGCGTGACCAACGAGCAATTCGCGGGGGTCCGACTCACAGCAGCGACAAATGTTTTCGTAGGCGTGACAAGGCCGCGTGAGTTGCTCGGACTTGCGCTGCGCAAGTCGGAAGCAATGGTCTTGATAGGACCCGCTACGGACCAGGGATGGAAAGTCGTCGATTTGGTCGCGCAGGCTGCGGAGCTTGGGCAATGAGCGGGGCCGTGTCGACCAGCGGATTGGGGGCGTCGGTGAGTTTGGTTGGCTTGATCAAGTATATTAGAAGAACAAAACGGCCGAGGCTGTGGCCTGCGTAATGTAGGCGAAGGGGGGAACTATGTTCTTGAACGATCAGGAGACGGCGACCGATCTCCTCTACTACGAGGCCATCGCGAAGACGGTCGTCACTCTGATCCGCAAGACGCCCGACGCGCCGGTGACGATCGGCGTCCACGGTGATTGGGGCGCAGGCAAGTCAAGCGTTCTCAAAATGCTGGAGGGTGCCTTCGCGGAGGACGATCGTGTCCTCTGCCTCTGGTTCAACGGTTGGACGTTCGAGGGCTTCGAGGACGCAAAAACGGTCGTCATCGAGACCATTGTCGACGAGCTTCGTCGCGCCCGTCCGACGTCGAAGAAGGTGGCCGACGCCGCAAAGAAGGTCCTGAAGCGGGTGGACTGGCTGAAGCTTGCTCGCAAGGCTGGCGGCTTCGCGTTTACGGCAGCGACCGGCATCCCGAACTTCGATCAGGTCAAGGGCCTCTATGATGTTGCCACCTCGTTCCTGGCCAAACCCCAGGACCATGTCTCGATCGAGGATCTGAAGGGGATCGCCGAGAAGGCAGGCGAGTTCCTAAAGGAAGCGCCGGACGAGAGCGATAACCTTCCCGAGCACATTCACGCCTTCCGCGAGGAGTTCAAGGAGCTTCTCGACGCCGCCGACATCGACCAGCTCGTCGTCATCGTCGACGATCTCGACCGGTGCTTGCCGAAGACGGCGATCGCGACGCTCGAAGCGATCCGCCTTTTCCTGTTTGTAGAACGCACCGCCTTTGTCATCGGCGCCGATGAACTGATGCTCGAGTATGCAGTGCGCG
>Ga0182736_1003232_pt1 | contig 11185 bp, 9 predicted proteins | sample eDN5th30CKraftBY_FD_128882 | JGI IMG/M metagenome (GOLD analysis project Ga0182736, IMG submission 128882) | Enriched backyard soil microbial communities from Emeryville, California, USA - eDNA 5th pass 30_C Kraft BY (version 2) (version 2) | ecosystem: Environmental > Terrestrial > Soil >...
CCGGGCGCCCATTCCAAGAACCTGTTCGTGAAGGACAAGAAGGGCCGCTTCTTCCTGATTTCCGCCAAGCACGATACGGCCATCGACCTCAAGCGCACCCATGAGGCCATCGGCGCCTCCGGCCGCCTCTCCTTCGGCTCGGCCGAGCAGCTGCGCGCCCTGCTCGGGGTCGAGCCCGGTTCGGTCACCGCCTTCGCGGTGGCGAACGATACGGACGGCAAGGTCACCATGGTGCTCGACGCCAACCTCATGGACCACGAGCGGCTGAATTTTCATCCCCTGGTCAATTCCATGACCACCGGAATCTCGCGGGAGGATCTGGTGACCTTCCTGCGGGCCACGGGGCACGATCCGCTCATCCTGCGCCTGCCGGAACCGCCGGCGCAATTGCCAGACGACGCTCAAGCTCCCATCTAAGGAGCGTTCTTCTCACGATTCGAGGATCGCATGCTGTCCGATACCCCCGTCCCTTCCTCCGACGATCTCGTGAAGGACACCACCACGGCGAATTTCCGTCAGGACGTGCTCGCCGAATCCATGCAGCAGCCCGTGCTGGTCGATTTCTGGGCCCCCTGGTGCGGCCCCTGCAAGCAGCTCACCCCGATTCTCGAAAAGGCTGTGCGTGCCGCCGCCGGCAAGGTGAAGCTCGTCAAGATGAACATCGACGAGCATCCGCAGATCGCAGGCCAGCTCGGCGTCCAGTCCATCCCGGCCGTTTTCGCCTTCCAGCGCGGCCAGCCGGTGGACGGTTTCATGGGGGCCCTGCCCGAGAGCCAGATCAAGAGCTTCATCGAGCGCCTCGTCGGACCGCTCGGTCCCGGCGCGGCCGAGGAGATCCTGGCCGAGGCCGACCGTCTGATGGCCGAGGGCGATATCGGCGGGGCGGCCGAGCTCTACTCTGCTGTCCTGGCCCAGGACCCGGAGAACATCGCGGCACTGGCCGCCCTCGTGAAGCTGCATGTGGAGGTGAGCGACCTGGAGGGCGCCAAGCGCTTCCTCGCCATGGCGCCGGAAGGAAAAGCCAACGATCCGGCCCTGGCCGGCGCGCGGGCGGCGATCGAACTCGCCGAGCAGGCGGGCTCTCTCGGCGACCTGGCGGACCTCCAGCGCAAGGTCGAGGCCGATCCGGCGGACCATCAGGCCCGCTTCGATCTGGCCGTTGGCCTCAACGCCCTCGGTCGGCGCGAAGAAGCCGCCAATCACCTCCTTGAAATCGTCCGGCGCGACCGCAATTGGAACGATGACGGCGCGCGCAAGCAGCTCGTCCAGTTCTTCGAGGCCTGGGGCCCGATGGACGCGATGACGTTGGCAGGGCGGCGGAGGCTCTCCTCGCTCCTGTTCTCTTGACGCCGTCCAACACGCTTAGGAGATCGGGATGGGAATGAACGCGGTATACCGAGGGCCGGAGGATTGCCCGTCGGTCATTCCCGTCTTCCCGCTTCCCGGCGCCCTCCTCCTGCCGCGCGGGCAGATGCCGCTCAACATCTTCGAGCCGCGCTATCTGGCGATGGTCGACGAGGCGCTGAAGACCGACCGCGTCATCGGCATCGTGCAGCCGGATGCGGACAACGACCCGCAGGCGAGTGTGCCGAAGCTCTACCGGGTCGGCTGCGCCGGCCGTATCACGCAGCTCGCCGAGACCGGCGACGGGCGGTATCTCATCACGCTCATCGGCATCGCGCGCTTCCGCATCGAGGAGGAACTGCCGGCTTTGAACCTGTTCCGCCAATGCCGAGTGGCGTTCGAGCCGTTCGCCGACGACTTCACCGCCCGCGCCGGCGAGAACGCCGTGAACCGCGCCGGCGTGGTGAAGGCCCTGCGCGATTTCGTCAATGCGGTGCATGTGAAGGTCGACTGGCGTGGCATCGAGGAAGCTCCCAACGAGGCCCTCGTGAATGCCTTGTGCATGATGAGTCCCTTCGGCGTGCGCGAGAAGCAGGCGCTGCTCGAGGCGCCCGACCTGAAGAGCCGGGCCGAAGTGCTCATCGCCCTGACCGAGATCGAGCTTGCCCGCGGCGGCGCCGGTTCGGACTCGACCCTGCAATAGGATGCCCCCGATGGTTCCAGAAACCTCTCAGCCCGAGACGCCCCAGCCCGTGGAGGCGACGCGGATCGACCCCAAGCTCCTGGAGCTTCTCGTCTGCCCGCTCACCAAGGAAACCCTCGAATACGACGCCGCCCGCCAGGAGCTGATCAGCCGCCGGGCCAAGCTCGCCTACCCGATCCGCGACGGCATTCCGATCATGCTGCCGGAAGAGGCGCGGCCATTGACGGATTGAGGCCGGATCCATGCAAGTGCGCGGCATCGACCACTTCGTCCTTGTGGTGAAGGACGCGGAGCGCACCTGTGCGTTCTACAGCCGCGCGCTCGGAATGAAGCCGGAGCAGATGCCCAACGGCCGCTGGGCCCTGCATTTCGGCACACAGAAGATCAACCTTCAGCAGGTGGGACGCGATGTGGACCCGCTTGCGCGAAAGCCCACGCCGGGCGCGGCGGATTTCTGCCTGCTGACGGATGTTCCCATTGACGAAGTCGTGGCGCATCTGAAGGCCTGCGGCGTCGGGATCTTCGATGGCCCTGCCGCACGCATCGGTGCGCAAGGACCCCTTCTTTCCGTGTACTTCTACGACCCCGACGACAACATGGTCGAGATTTCGAATCTCATCCCCGGTTCCGCCTTCTGAGAGGAACAGCCTCACGTTGCTCGGGCAATCGCCTCCGCCAGCGCCAAGGTCCGCCTCGCCATCTCGGCATGAAGCCGCTCGACCATGCGGCCATTGAGGCTGATGGCGCCTTTTCCGGCATTCTCCGGCTGTGCGAAGGCCGCCGCGACAGCGCGGGCGTTCTCGATCTCCTGCGCTGACGGCGCGAAGATCTCGTTGGCCGCCGCGATCTGATCGGGATGGATCAGCGTCTTGCCGTCGAAGCCGCAATCGCGGCCCTGCCCGCATTCGGCGCGAAAGCCCTCTGCATCGGACAGACTGTTGTAGACCCCGTCGAGAATGTCGATCCCATGCGCCCGCGCGGCCGCAAGGGCCGTCATCAGCCAGGGCAGCATCGCCGCGCGACCGGGCAGCAGGCGGGCGCGGGTGTCCTTGGCGAGATCGTTGGTGCCCATGACGAAGCAGGTGAGCCGCGTGTCGACATCGTGCGCTGCGCTCGCAATGGATTCCGCCCGGAGAATCGCCAGCGGCGTCTCGATCATCGCCCAGATCCTGGTGCGCTCTGCGGCGCCGAGCTTGCGCAGGCGCAGGCCCACCGCCGCGAGCGTTTCGGCCGAGGACACCTTCGGCACGAGGATCGCGTCGGGCGCGGCCGCGACCGCCGCCGCGAGATCGGCCTCTCCCCAGGGCGTTTCGAGCGCGTTGATGCGAATCACCAGTTCCCGCCGGCCGTAGCCCCCGGCCTGAACGGCCGCGCAGACCTGCTCGCGTGCCTGTATCTTCAGATCGGGCGCGACCGCATCCTCCAGGTCGAAGATCACCACGTCGGTGGCCAGCGTCTTCGCCTTCTCGATGGCGCGGGCATTGGATCCGGGCATGTAGAGGGCGCTGCGGCGCGGGCGAATCGGAATCATGGCTTTTTCCTCCAGCGGCAGACTGGTTGTAATGCTGGCGCGAAGGCCAGCAAAGGAGAAGCCGAGCCATGTGGGTCGCAGGAGTGGATGGCTGCCGGGCCGGGTGGATCGCGGTCCTGATGCGGGTGGACGATCCGGACACCCACCGCATCGTGACGGCGCCGACCTTCGAAGCCATCGCCGACGCGCCGGAGCGGCCCGCGGTGATCGCCGTCGACATGCCGGTCGGCCTGCCGGACCGCACGGAAGGATCGGGCCGCCTGCCGGAGCAGCTGATTCGCCCCCTGCTCGGCGAGCGGCAATCCTCCGTCTTCGCGATTCCCTCCCGCCGCGCCGTGGAGGCTACCGAGTATGGAGACACCTGCGCGATTGCCGCCGCCACCTCCGATCCATCGCGGAAGGTGTCGCGGCAGGGCTTCGCCATCTTCCCGAAGATCCGGGAGATCGACGCGCTGCTGCGCGCCCGTCCTGATCTGATCCCTCGCGTCCACGAGGTGCATCCCGAGCTTGCCTTCTGGGCGCTGAACGGAAACCGGGCGCTCGGTCAGCCGAAGAAGGTGAAGGGAACGCCCTACGGGCCCGGCATGGCGCTTCGCCGCGGGCTTCTCAAAGGATCCGGGCTTCTTCCCGGCCGCCTCGTCGATGCGCCGCCGCCGCGCGGAGCCGCCCAGGACGACCTGCTCGATGCGCTTGCGGGGTTGACCATGGCGCTGGATCTCGCGAGAGGTGGAGGACAATCCTTCCCCGACCCGCCCGGCCGTGACGCGCACGGCCTTCCGGTCGCCATCTGGACCCTCCGCAAGCAGCCCCAAGGTTGAGCCATGCCCATCACCCGCGCCGAGATCGAAGCGGCCCATGCCCGCATCGCCCCCCATATCCGCCGCACGCCCGTCCTGACCATGGGAAGCGCCTTCGGCCATGATGGACCGGTGAGCCTGAAGCTCGAGTTCCTGCAGCATGCGGGCTCGTTCAAGACGCGCGGCGCCTTCAACACCCTGTTGTCGAAAGAGGTGCCGGCGGCCGGCGTTGCAGCCGCCTCGGGCGGCAATCACGGGGCGGCCGTGGCCTATGCGGCGAAGCAGCTCGGCGTGAAGGCGCGCATCTTCGTGCCGGAGATCTCGAGCCCGGCCAAGATCGCCGTCATCCGCTCGCACGGGGCCGAGGTGGTGATCGGCGGCGCGCGCTATGCGGATGCGCAAGCCGCCTGCGACCTCTACGTGGAGGAGAGCGGGGCCCTGCGCATCCATCCCTTCGGCGCCGAGAGCACCATGATCGGCCAGGGCACGGCGGCCCTCGAATGGGAGCAGGATGTACCGGCCCTCGACACCGTGCTCGTGGCGGTCGGCGGCGGCGGCCTCATCAGCGGCGTGGCGAGCTGGTGGGCCGGGCGCGTGAAGGTGGTGGGCGTCGAGCCGGAGGGCTCGCGGGCGCTCCATGCCGCGCTCGAAGCCGGGCGGCCGGTCGACGTGGACGTGGATTCGGTGGCGGCCGATTCGCTTGGCGCGAAGAACACCGGCGATCTGGTCTATTCCATCTGCCGGGACACGGTCGATCACGTGGCGCTCGTCACCGACCCGGCGATCCGCGATGCGCAGCGGCTGCTCTGGCGCGACTACCGCATCGCCTCCGAGCCCGGCGGAGCTGCCGCACTGGCGGCGCTCCTTTCAGGGGCCTATAACCCCCGCTCGGGCGAGCGCATCGGCGTGCTCCTGTGCGGAGCCAATGTCGAACTCGCCAAGCTTGCCGAGATCACCCATCCTTGAAGGGAAGGACGCCCATGTTTCCGCAACGTCTGACCGAAGGCTACCGCGCGTTCCTCGATGAGCGCCTGCCGCGCGAGAAGAACCGCTTCGAAGCGCTGGCCGAAAAGGGGCAGTCGCCCGAGGTCATGATCATCGGCTGCTGCGACAGCCGCGTTTCGCCGGAAGTGATCTTCGATGCGAGCCCGGGCGAGATGTTCGTCGTCCGCAACGTGGCGAACCTGGTGCCACCCTTCGAGACGGGCGGCGACTACCACGGCACCTCGGCGGCCCTCGAATTCGCCGTGCAGGCGCTGCGCGTGAAGCATATCGTGGTGCTCGGCCACGCCCGCTGCGGCGGCATTCGCGCCTTTGCCGACGATGCCGCTCCCCTGTCGCCGGGCGATTTCATCGGACGCTGGATGAGTTTGATCAAACCCGCGGGCGATCGCCTGGGGCCGCATAACGGCAATCTCGACGAATACGTGCCGCGCCTGGAGCTCGCCGCCATCGAGAACAGCCTGCAGAACCTGATGACCTTCCCCTGCGTGCGCATTCTCGTCGAGCGCGGCAAGCTGCAGCTCCACGGCGCCTATTTCGGCGTCGCCACCGGCAAGCTGCTGGTGCGCGATCCGGACACGGGCGAGTTCAAGCCGGTGGTCGAAGACGTGAACGTCAAGACAACGTTCCGTTGCAGCTGAGCCATACGCCGCAACTCATGCTGGGCACGGCGGGACGCTTTCGATCCTGAGCGTGCTCGGCGAAGCTTTTGCTCTGCGACCTTCCCGGAGCGAGAGTCGGGGCTGTGTCGCAAGGCTCTCGACGGCTGGCCGACATCAACTTGCGGGAATGCAAATGGATCTTGCTTTCCCGCCCAATCCCTCTCGAAGGCGATTTTTCGACGACATTACAATCGATTGATCCAAAGGCTGAGCTGTCAGAAGGGGTCATGAGACAGTTTAGACATTGACCAATTTTTGTAACGCAATAACCTACCACAAGATTGGAGATTATTGCGATGCCCGTTGACTACATCATATATACCGAAACGACAGAGATATGGACCGCTACGGGCGATCATACGATCGTCACGGAAACCGGCCAGATCGTCAGCCTGTCCGACAATGGGATTACGCTGAGCGACGGCAACGCCAACGACGTTACTGCCTCCGTTTACGGCTTCGTGTCCGGTCAGATCACCGGCATCAACTACGAGACAGACAACGCGACGATTCATGTCGGTTCCACCGGACGCGTTCACGGCGGCACAACAGGTGCCGCGATCGCGCTCAATGGCGTCGTCGAGAACGCCGGCCAGATCATCGGCGATGTGAGAGGTGTCTTTGTCGGCAACACGGATGCGTCCATCATCAACACCGGCTCGATCTATGGTCGGATCGGTATCCAGACCAGCGTGAAGGCCCCGGAGAATCCATTCGACGCCGACAGAACCCAGGTCAGGAATTCCGGCACGATCACGGGCGAGACCCTGGGGCTTTTCCTCAACCGCGAAAGCCATGTCTTCAATGAAGGCCTGATCCAGACTCTTGGCGGTTCCGGAAGCATCGGCATCAAATTCGCGACGCAAGCCGCGACGGACGACAAGCCCGCCGCCATCGCCTCGTTGGTCAACAAGGGCACCATCATCGGCGAAACGGCCATTGAGGGCGGCGAAGAGCGGGAAACGATCCGCAACCAGGGTCACGTGGAAGGCCGGATCTCGCTCCTCGCCGGCGATGACCTCTACGACGGGCGCGGCGGAACCGTTTCAGGCGTGGTCGATCTCGGCGCCGGCAACGACGTGGCCTTTGGCGGCGACGACGTCGAGATATTGGTCGGGGCCGCCGGCAACGATTCGCTTTTCGGCGGAGGTGACGATGACAGGCTCATCGGTGGTGACGGGAACGACACCCTCGACGGCGGCTTAGGCGCCGATCTCATGGCCGGCGGCAAGGACGACGACACCTACGTGATCGACGACATGGGCGATGGCGTGATCGAGGACGCGGATGAAGGGACCGATCTCGTCCGCGCATCGATCTCCTACACACTCGGCGCGAACGTCGAAAACCTGGTCCTCGTCGGCAGCAGCAGCATCGACGGCACCGGCAACGAACTCTCCAACAGCATCATCGGCAATGCCGGCGACAACGTGCTCGACGGCGGCGAAGGAGCCGACGAACTCGAGGGCGGGCTCGGCAACGACACCTACGTCGTCGATGATGCCGCCGACATCGTCGTTGAAGAGGCGGGCGAAGGCACCGATACGGTGCGCGCTTCAGTGTCGTATACGCTCACCGCCAACGTGGAGAATCTTGTTCTCACCGGCGCCGGCCATATCGCGGGCACCGGCAACGCGCTGGCGAATGCGATCACCGGCAATGCCGGAAACAATACGCTCGACGGCGGCACGGGTGCCGACGTCCTGACAGGCGGCGAGGGCAACGACACCTACATCATCGGCCATGCCGGCGACATGGTGGTGGAACGGGCGGGCGAAGGCACCGATACGGTGCGGGCCTCCCTTTCCTATGCACTCGGCGCCAACATGGAGAACCTCGTCCTCACCGGAACGGACGATCTCAGCGGCATCGGCAACACCCTGTCCAATGCGATCACCGGCAATGCAGGAAACAATCTTCTCGACGGCGGAGCCGGCGCCGACGTTCTGACCGGCGGCGACGGCAACGACACTTACATCGTCGACGACGTGAACGACGTTGTGACCGAAGCGACCGGCGAGGGATCCGATACGGTGCGGGCCTCCGTGTCCTATGCGCTCGGTGAGAACGTGGAGAACCTCGTCCTCACCGGCACCGGCCATCTCAACGGCACCGGCAATGCACAGGCGAATGCGATCACCGGCAATGCCGGCGACAACCGCATCACGGGTGGTGCGGGCGACGATCTGATCGACGGCGGTGAGGGGCAGGACACGGCCGTGTTCTCGGGCCTCCTGTCCGACTACACGATCACCCGCAACGCCAACGGAACGCTGACCATTACGGACGGCACGAATGGCCGCGACGGCACGGATACGCTCAGGAACATGGAGTTCCTGAGCTTCACGGACGGCACCATCGCCCTGCCGACCCAGGCTCCTGGCGCTCCGGCCGTGCAGGGGGTCGTGAGCCCGATCAACGAGAACGCCGCCCCGTTCACCGTTGTGGCGAACGTGCGGTCACCGGGCCTCTCGGACGGCGCAGCCACCTATTCGCTTGTGTCCAACCCCGGCAACAAGTTCACCATCGATGCCACGAGCGGTGTCATCACCCTGGTGGGCGCGGTCGACTACGAAGCCGGATCCGCCGATCCCGATCTCCAGGTCGAGAATCCCGGCACGGCGCTCGAACGCAAATTCTATCTCCTGACCGTGAAGGCGACCGAGACCCTCACCGGCTGGTCGTCGGCGGAGACGTCCGTCAAGGTCTACGTCAACAACGTGAACGAAGCGCCCACCAACTTCTTCCTCGATGGCTTGACCACCATCAGCAAGACGGCTCCGGACGGCACCGTGCTCGGCACGCTGCACGCGACCGATCCGGACGGCGACACCGATCTCATCTTCGCCTTCGACAATTCCGGCCAGGGCGGCACGAGCGGCGCCGGCAATGCGGGCGGGCGGTTCAAGATCGAGAACGGTCAATTGAAGGTGGCGGCCCTCACGGACATCACGAAAGCCGAGACCTATACGATCACTCTCAAGGTCACGGACAAGAACGGTGGCCCCGGATCGGTCTCGACCTACAAGGATTTCCGGATCACCGTGACGCCCGATACCGGCAACACCGCGCCGTCGAAGCCGGTCGTCATTCAGCATGACGATACGGAACTCTTCGAAAACGGTGGGCCAGTCGCGATCCTGGCAACAGCCGTTTCCAACGACGATGACTTCGGCGGCACGACGCTGTCCTACGAACTCGTCAGCAATCCCGGCGGCCTGTTCTCCATCGACCCGGATAGCGGCGTCATCTCCTTCGCGGGCGGCGCCGATTACGAGGCCGGGAACATCGGGCTTCAAACGGAGAATGCCAACACGCCCAACGAGAAGAAATACTTCGAGGTGGTGGTCCGCGCCCGCGAGAGCGGCGCGAACGGACTGACCTCGGCCAGCACGACCTTCAAGGTCTATCTCGAAAACGTGAACGAGGCGCCGACCGGTGCGGCCTACACGGTCCATGCGGTGGCGAAGGATGCCCAGGCCGGCACCCCGGTGGCAAGCCTCCAGGGCGTGATCGACCCGGACACGCGAGCCGCTTTCCGCACCTATTCCTACGCTCTCGTGAATGGCGACGGAACCGCCTATACGGGCGACATGTTCACGGTGGATCCGAACGGGACGATCAAGGTCGGCTCCGGCGGCCTGCCCGATGTGCTCGCTCCGACCGTCGTTCAGGTCTTCGTCAAGATCACGGACCAGAGCGATCCGACCCTGACTGTCACGAAGCAGGTCGACCTGACGGTCAAGCCGATCAATCACGCTCCGACCGATGTGACGCTGTCGAACGGCATCGTCCGCGAACTCTCCGCGACGGGCGACTTCGTCGGCACCCTGGGCACCGCCGATCAGGACGACGGCGAGACATTCACCTACGAGCTCATCGACTCCGCGGGCGGGCGTTTCAAGATCGTCAACGGGCAAGATCTCGTGGTGGACAACGGATTCCTCCTCGATTTCGAGCAGGCTTCATCGCACATGATCAAGGTGCGCGTGACCGACAGCGCGGGAGCGTCCTTCATCAAGGACGTCGCCATCGGCGTGATCGACTGGAATCCCGAATTCACCCTCGGCTCGACGGCCAACGACGTGTTCCATGGCGGCGCCCTGAACGACGCGCTCTCCGGCGGGGCGGGCAATGACCGCCTGTTCGGCAGGGCCGGCAACGACGTCCTGTCCGGCGATGCGGGCGATGACGTCCTGTCGGGCGGCGCCGGCAAGGACACGCTCACCGGCGGCAAGTGGAGCAAGACCGATGCGAACAGGGACGCGTTCCTGTTCGACTTCAAGGTGACGAAGAGCAACTACAAGCAGCACATCGACAAGGTGAAGGACTTCCAGGCCAAGTACGATGCGTTCTATTTCGACGATGCGGCCTTCAGCAACAAGGTCATCGCCAAGCACCTGAAGAACAAGGGCGCCTCGCTCGACAAGCCCATCGCCATCAAGAAGGGCTGGTTTGCCCTCGGGGAGGCCAAGCAGAAGGACGACTTCTTCATCGCCAAGAAGGTGAACTCCAAGACCTACAAGCTCTATTTCGATGCCGACGGCTCGGGCAAGGGCAAGGCGCTGGAAATCGCCACCGTCACCTACGACCCCAACAAGAAGACCGGCGGCGAGATCACCCACAAGGACTTCTTCTTGGTCTGACGAGACGCATCCCGCTCGAACAGGCGCGCCGCTTCTTCCTCTCCTTGAGGGAGGTGAAGCGGTGGCACTGTCGGGCGTGTCAGTGGTTCCTCCTCCCGCGCTGCATGCACCGGGATGTCTCCTCCACCATCATGGCCGGGCTTAGAAAGGCCATCCCTGCCTTTCGTGCCACCCTCTCACCTCATTCGAAGAGGCCAGCTCTATCACCGTCTGGCCTCATCCTGAGGAGCCGCGTCAGCGGCGTCTCGAAGGATCGTCCAGTGCTCTCTGGAGCCGCCCTCGTCCTTCGAGACGCTACGCTCCTCAGGATGAGGGCTTGGGGGGTGAACGCTCAGGGGATGAGCGCACCCCTTCCACCCCCGCACCGTCATGGCCGGCCTTGTGCCGGCCATCCACGTCTTCAACCCGCTGCAAAGGCGTGGATGGCCGGGTCAAGCTCGGCCATGACGGTGCGGGGGTGGTGGGGTGAGCGTATTGTTCTCACTTTGTTCTTGACAGGA
>Ga0182736_1003235_pt1 | contig 11182 bp, 9 predicted proteins | sample eDN5th30CKraftBY_FD_128882 | JGI IMG/M metagenome (GOLD analysis project Ga0182736, IMG submission 128882) | Enriched backyard soil microbial communities from Emeryville, California, USA - eDNA 5th pass 30_C Kraft BY (version 2) (version 2) | ecosystem: Environmental > Terrestrial > Soil >...
AAGGACAGGGGTCGACCGTCAGGGCAGGCAGGGGCGATGGTCAGAGCAGGCCGGACGCGGTGGCCCGGCAGACGAACCGGAACCGGTCCGGGCGGATGCGCAGGAACGCCACGTCGATCACGCGCCCGCCGGGGTCGGTGATCGTCTGCTCCACCGCGAGCAGCGGGGCCCCGGCCGCGAGCCCGAGCAGCTCGGCGGTGCCGGCGTCGGCGGGCACGCAGTCGATGACGAACTCCGACTCCCCCAACACCACGCCCGCGTCGGCCATGAGCTGGTACCAGTGCCCGTGGAACGACGTGGCGAGCAGCCGCTGCGCCTCCGGGTGGACGACGTAGTTGGTCGCGACGGCGCTGGGCAGGCCCTCGATCATCGCGACGTACTCCAGGCGCAGCACGGGCGTGCCCGGCTCGACGCCCAGGGCCTCGGCCAGCGTGACCGGCGCGGGCACCGTCGACCGGTCCAGCACCCGCGGCGGTGTCGTGACGGCGTACATCGGCCCGCGGGTGACGCCGAGGGCCTCGTCCATCTCGGTGCGCGGCGGGTCGGCCATCACGTGGGTACCGACGCCCGGGAGCCGCTCGATCAGCCCTTCCGAGCGCAGCATCGCCAGCGCCTCCCGCACGGCCGCGCGGGTGGCGCCGTACGCCGACATCAGGTCGGTCTCGGAGGGCAGCGCACCCTCGGGGAACCGGTGGGCGAGCAGCGCGGCGCGCAACAGGTCGCGCAGCCGCCGGACGTCCTCGCCGCGACGGACACCCGGTCGTCGTCGCGGAACCGGCATGCTCACAGCACCCGACGATAGGAACGCGCCGTTGCGCCCGGGTGGCGCGGACATCACCGACACGTTGCTCATGCGCCCGTCACGGCGGGCACGGCACCGGCGACGTGCTCTGCGACGGTGCGGACCGTCGCGAACCCGCACTCGCCCATGACCTCGACGCCCGCCTCGTGCAGCCGTGGGGTGGCGGCGGCGCAGGCGTCGGCGAGCAGGGTCACGCGGTAGTCGCGCATGAACGCGGCCCGGACCGTCGACTCCACGCAGATGTTCGTGACGACGCCGCACACGGCCAGCTCGCCGACACCCAGACCGCGCAGCAGCGGGTCGAGCGAGGTCCACAGGAACGCGTCGAACCGGCACTTGTCGACGGTGAGGTCGGCGGGCGTCCAGCCGAGGTCGTCGACGACCTCGGCGTCCCAGGTGCCGAGCAGGAGTCCGTCGAGGGCCGCGAGGGCGCCGTCGCGGCGCAGGTTACGTCCCTCGTCGGCGCGTCCAGGGCGGTAGAGGTGCCGGGTGAAGACGACCGGCGTGCCGGCCTCGCGCGCCGCGTGCACGGCGGTCGCGGCGTGGGCGACGGCCGCGTCCACGCCGGCGAGGCCCAGCCCGACCCGCGGCACGGAGCCCTCCGGCCGGCAGAAGCCGTTCTGGAGGTCGACGACGAGCAGTGCGCCGGTCATGGTGTCGCCTCCGTGACGATCGCGGCGGTCGGGACGGCGGGCCTGGCCGCGGGCAGACCGAGGTCGGTGGTCCGGCGCGGCAGCCAGGCGTTCGGTTTGCAGGAGTCGTGGCAGGACCCCTCGGTGGAGCAGCACAGCGAGCAGATGGCGCCCTGGTGGAACGGGCAGGTCGCCATGTCCACCAGCTCGTAGGTGCCCGCGCACCGCACGCACGTCGCGTCGGTGGCGCCCTCGGGGAACTCGCTGGTCCGCGCCTCGTAGAAGCGGCCCTTGGTGAGCACCGCGAGCACCGGCGCCAGCACCAGCGCGAGCACGAGGGAGACGAACGGCGCGAGCGCGGCCATCGTCGGGCCCATGGCACCGAAGTAGGCGACGAGCGAGAACACCGCCGCGATCACCATCGACCCGAAGCCGACGGGGTTGACGTTGAACAGGTGCGCACGGCGGAACTCGACGTGCCGCGGGCCGATCCGCAGCCAGCGTTTGACGATCACCAGGTCGGCGACCATGGCGCCGATCCAGGCGATGCCGACGTTGGCGTACACGCCGAGCACCGTGACGATGTGGTCGAAGATGTCCAGCTCCATCAGCACCAGTGACAGCGCGACCTGGAAGACCACCCACACCGCGCGGCCGGGGTGGCGGTGCAGGACGCGGGAGAAGAAGTTCGACCACGACAGCGAGCCGCTGTAGGTGTTCATGATGTTGATCTTCACCTGGGACAGCAGCACGAGGACCCCGGCGAGCACGAGCGCGACGGTGTGGTTACCGGTGAGCCGCTGGTACACGGTGGTGAACAGGTCGACCGGGAGTGCGACCTGGTCGGCGGACGCCTGGGTGTCGGCGTACCCGACGAGCAGCGTCGAGGCGAAGAAGATCACGAGGGCGAAGAACGCGAAGCCGGGGCCGCCCATGATCACCGCGGCGCGCCAGCGACCCCGCTTCCCGGGCCGGGGGTCGGGCATCAGCCGCAGGTAGTCCCCCTGCTCCCCCACCTGCGTCGCCAGCGAGAGGTTCGCCGCCGCGATGACGAACACCGCGACGAAGCTGAGCCCGACCACCGACGCGGCGCCGCCCTGCGGCTGCGGGTTCACCATGTGGGCACCGGCGTCGGGCGCGGTGGCGGCGGTGACGACGGCGATCCCGATGAGCGCCACCCACAGCGGCCAGGTCCAGGCCTGGAACTTCGAGCTGAAGCTCATCCCGTAGAGCGTCAGCGGGATCATCACGGCCGCGACGACGACGTAGGACCAGTGGATGTCCAGCCCGGTCAGCGCCGTGACGGCCTGGGCCATGATCGCGCCCTCGTAGGCGAGGAAGATCAGCGTGTACGTCGCGTAGACCAACGACGTCACCGTCGAGCCCAGGTAGCCGAAGCCGGAGCCGCGGGTGAGCAGGTCGATGTCGATGTGCTTGCGGGCCGATCGCGAACGCGATGACGATCGTCAGCGGCAACGTCACGGCGCTCGCGATCACGAAGCCCCACACGGAGTTCGTGAACCCGAACTCGTTGACGAAGGCCGCGTCGAGCGCGTAGCCGGCCATCGCCGACAGCCCGACCAGGCACGACAGGAAGACCATCCACGGCGACCAGCTGCGGAACGAGCTCGGCGTGTACCGCAGCGAGTAGTCCTCCATCTGCGGGTTGTCGGCGACTTTCACGGGCGGGCCTCCCGGTGCTCCTCGATGACGAGCGAAAGCTAGGAAGCGCGCATTGCGTCCCGATGACGCGCCGCGTTGCGCCGGGTTGCGCCGCGCCCGGCCTGGCGTCCGAGCCCGCGACGTGCGCGAACCCACGCGATGATCGGAGCCGCGCCGAAGCCGGGCCCGCTGCGCCGCTCCCCTGCCACCCGTCGTCCGCACCGATCCGTCCGTGACCGCACCGGTCCGGCGTGACCGCGTCGGTCGATCGGGGGACACGGGGATCGTCCGTCGCGTCGACCGGCGGGCCGACGGGTGGAGGCCCGAGGCGGGGGCAGTGTCGGAGGCATCGGAGCGACGGCCCGGACCGGACGCCCCGCCCGACACCAGGAGGACGACATGAGCACCAGCACCGTCGAGGCCACCGAGACCACCACCGACGAAACCGGGACCACCACCGGGCCCCGCCGCACGCCCCGCGGGATCGAGGCGTTCGCGGCACTCGCCGCGATGGACTGCTACGGGTTCGGCATCGGCTACGACTACTACGGCGCGCTCTACGGCCCGGACCCCGAGTCCGACCCGCAGGCGCAGCCGGTGCGCGAGGAGCGCCGGGAGCGCAAGGAACACACGGAGCACACGGGGTTCGGCCGCGGACTCGTCGCCGCGGCAGCCGGGCTGGGTCGCGTATTCGGCTTCGGCGGCACGCCCGCCGGGGCGGCCCGCTGACCCGCCGGGCGGGCGCGGCCCCCGCGGCCGCACTCGCTGCCGACGAACCGGGTCAGCGGCCGGTCCAGCGCGGCGGGCGCTTCTCCAGGAACGCGGCGATCCCCTCGGCCCGGTCGGCGGAGTCGGCGATCGCGACGCCGGCGACGGCCGTCGCGGTCCAGCCGCGTTCGTCGGGGAGCCCGGCGACGGCATCGACCGCGCGCAGCGTCGCCCGCACCGCGACCGGGGAGTTGGCACAGATCTGCTCGGCGAGTGCGACCGCGGCGTCCTCGGCGGCGCCGTCGTCGACGAGCTCGGAGACCAGGCCGAGGTCGAAGGCGCGCTGTGCCCCGATCGGCTGCCCCGTCAGCAGCATCTGCTTGGCGACGGTCAGCGGCAGCGGCCGCGGGGCCCGGAACAGCGCCCCGCAGTTGGCGACGAGGCCGCGCGCCACCTCGGGCAGCGCGAACCGCGCCGACCTCCCGGCCACGACGACGTCGCAGGCGAGCACGATCTCGAACCCGCCGCCGTAGGCGATGCCCTCGACGGCCGCGACCAGCGGTGTCGACCGCACCCGCCGGACGACGCCGTAGTTGCCGCCGCGCGGTGTCGGCTCGCCCGCGCCCCCGGCGAGGTCGGTACCGGCGCAGAACATCCCGGGCCCGCCGGAGAGGACCCCGCACCACAGGTCGGGGTCGTCCTCCAGGTCGTTGAGCGCGGCGTCGAGGGCGGCCGTCATCGCGGCGTCGACGGCGTTGCGCTTGGCCGGCCGCTCCATCCGGACGAGCAGCACGTGCCCGCGACGCTCGGTCGTCACCCGGTGCGGGGTGGCGGGCGCGGTCATCGCGCTCCCCCACCGGGGCGGTGCCGCGCACGGGCACCGGGGCGGTCGTCGGCCGGCCGGCTGTTGCTCACCGCCCCACTCTCGCAGACGCGCCGGGTCAGCCCGCGACCTCGTCGGGACGCCGCGCGACGACGTCGCGCCCGGTGTCGGGGCCGGGTCTGGTGATCGCGACCGCGACGGTCGGCAGCACGAGCACCGTCAGCACGGCGGCGCCGACGAGTGCTGCCCCGTTCTCGGGCAGCATCGTGCCGTTGCGCAGCCCGATCTGGGTCAGGGCGACGACCAGCGGGAGCGCGGTCGCCGTCACGAGCACCGTCTGGACCCGTTCGCGCAACGACAGCACCCGCAGGTAGACCAGCAGCGCGGGCAGCCCCCGGATGAGGATCATCAGCCCGAAGAACAGCAGGAGCCGCAGCGGCGCCGCCGCGATCGCCCGCACGTCGATGGTCATGCCGGAGTAGACGAAGAAGATCGGGATGAGGAACCCGTGCCCGGCGACGTCGAGCTTCTCCTCCAGCACGCGCGCGTTCCGCCCGGCCCACCGGCGCAGCACCATGCCCGCCACGAACGCGCCGAGCACCGCGTCGAGGTGGAACCGTTCGGTGACGGCCAGCAGCAGGACGAGCAGCAGCACGGTGAACCGCAGCGTGATCTGGCTGGTCTCGTGCTGGCGCTCGCTGATGATGTCGTCGAGCCGCCCACCGGGGCGCAGCACCCGCGCCGCGACGCCGAGCAGCACGGCGAGAACGACGACCGCGGCCAGCGAGAGCAGCGCGACGAAGCGGTTGCCGATGCCGAGGAAGACCGCGATCGCGAGGATCGGCAGCAGCTCGCCCGCAGCCCCGCCCGCCATCAGGTAGCCGCCGAGCCGGCCGCGCAGCATGTCGTTCTCGCGCAGGATCGGCACGAGCGTGCCGAGCGCGGTCGTCGTCATCGCCAGCGCGACGGGCACGAACGCCCGGACCAGACCCGCCCAGGCCAGCAGCCCGATGACCCCGAGCGCGAGCAGCAACGAGACGAACCAGGCCACCAGCGCCCGGCGGCCCGCGTCCTGTCGGTACAGCCGCTGGTCGATCTCGTAGCCGGCGAGCAGGAACACGAAGCCGAGCCCCAGGTCGGCCAGCGGCTCGATCGCCGTCGGGTCGGCCCAGCCCAGCACCGCGGGCCCGACGACGATCCCGCCCGCGAGCAGCAGCACGACCTGCGGGACCCGCAGCCGCGGGAGCAGCCCGAGCAGCAGCGGGGCGACGGCGGCCACGAGGGTGACCGCGAGGAGGCTCTGCAGCGCCTCGCCGACGTTCTCCACGCTCCCGGGGTCTCCTCGCGCCGTGGTCCGCCGGGCGCACCACCGTTCGGGGCCGCCCCGACACGGTCTCGGTCGGGCCTCCGCGATCGTTAGCCGCGCAGCGGGCGGCGGTGGATGCGCTGCCGCGGGGCGTGGCGGTGGCGGCCGTGTCGGCTCGCCCCGGGCGGCCCGCTCCGGGGCCGGCGACGGAGGACCGGTCCCGGGCCGGAACGCTCCCGCCGGTACCGCGCGAGAAGGGCGATGCGCGGCCCGGGACCGTCCTCCGTCCGGGGCCTCCGACTGGCCCCCCTGTGGAGGCCCCGTACCCGGACAACGCGGCGGAACCCGGATCCGGCGTGCCAGGTCACCCGTTCGTGGCGGAGCGCGGGTCAGGCCGCGGGGCCCGCGGCGAGCGTCACGGTCGCCGTCCGCGCGCTCCCCGACGCGTCCGACCAGCCGATCTCCACGTGGTCGCCGGGCCGGTGCGCGGCCAGTGCCGCCGAGAGCGCGTCGGGGCCGTCGACCGGCGTCGCGCCGACGGACGTGACGACGTCGCCCGCCGCCAGCCCCGCCGCGGCGGCGGGCCCGCCCGGCACGACGCCCGAGACGACGGCGCCCTCGGCTGCCGGGTCGGCCACACCGCCCGCGCCCTGCGCCAGCTCGACCCCGAGGAACGCCGGGGTGCCCTGGGTGATCGCGTCGCTCTGCTCACCGGAGGTGATCTGCTGGGCGATGTCGAGTGCCGTCCCGATCGGGATGGCGAAGCCGACGGTGCCCGACGACGAGCCCGGCAGCGCCGCGGTCCGGAACGACGGCCCGGACGACGCCGACGACGCCGCCGTGTCGATCCCGACGACCGCGCCGCCGGCGTAGAGCGGGCCGCCGGAGTCGCCCGCCTCGATCGCCGCGTCGACCTCGATCATGCCCGTGAGCTGCTCGGAGTCGCCGCCCGACTCGTCGCCCGCCGTGATGGCCTGGTCGAGCGCGAGCACGGTTCCCGGCGCGGCGCTGGGCGTCCCGCCGACGCCGCCCGCGTTGCCGACCGCGGTCACGGCCGTACCGGGCGCGACGGCGGCCTGCTGGGCCGAACTCGCCAGGACCGCGGGCGTGAGGCCGGAGGCGTCGGCGAGCCGGAGCACGGCGACGTCGTCGGTGGCGTCGGTGCCGACGACCGACGCCCGGTAGCTCGCGCCCGTCCCGACCACGGTGACGGTGATCGACGTGGCGTCCGCGACGACGTGGTTGTTGGTGAGAACCTCGCCGTCGGCGGTCAGCACCAGGCCGGTACCCGCGGCGCGCCCGGTGCCGTAGTCGAGGACGGTGTCGATGTCGACGACGCCGACCTCCTCCTGGGCCGTCGCGGCGCGGGTCGGGCCGCCCGTCCCCGAGCCGTCGTCCCCGGCGCCGGGCGGCAGGGCGACGTGCCGCGCGGCTTGCGCCGTGCCGGACGCGACGGTCGTCACCGCACCGGTGCCCACGACACCGGCCGTGACGGCCCCCGCACCCAGGACGGCCGCCGCCGCGGCCGCCGCGGCGGCGACGGCCCGCGACCGGCGGCGCGGCCGGCCGGACCGGGACGCGGCGCCGGGTCGGGCGTGGTCGTCGGGTCGGGCCTGGTCGCCGGGCTGTGGCCGGTCGTCGGGCTGTGGCCGGTCGGTCCGGGCCTCGTCGTCGTCGGGACGGTTCTGCATGACGCACCTCGGGATCGGGATCGGTTGCCCTCGTCGTCCGTGGTACGCGGCGAAAGGAAGACGTCGCTGTGAACGTCCTCGATGTCTGCTGAGACGGCACGCGGCCGCGGTCGGCCGCGTGACCGGGTCCGGTGGCCGTGGGGCCAGGATGGTCGTACCCACTCGCCCGGCCGGCTGCCGACCCGGGCCGCCCGCCGACCGGAGACCGGACCGATGCGCGCCGCGAACCTCGCACTCAAGTTCCTGCTCGAGCTCTGCGCCTTCGTCGCGCTCGGCTACGCGGGCGCCCGGCTGTTCGACGGTGCCGGCGCGGTCGTCGCAGCGGTCCTGCTGCCCGCGGCGGCGATCGCCGTGTGGGCGCTGTGGTGCGCGCCGCGCTCCGCGCGGCGGCTGCCGACGCCCGCCCGCATCCCCGTGGAGCTGGGTGTGTTCGCGCTGGCGGCGGTGCTGCTGGGCGTGACGGGCGCGCTCGTGCCGGCGATCGTGCTGGCCGCCGTCATGGCGGTCAACGCCGTCCTGCTCTCGACACTGCACCAGTGGGAGGCCTGACCCCGCCGCCGCCCCGCCGCCGCCCCGCCGCCCCGCCGCAGCCACCGCCGACACGACCGCGGCACGGACGCCGGGCGGCCGCGTCACCCGGTGATGCCGTACTGGCGGATCTTGCGGTAGAGCGTCGAGCGGGCGAGACCGAGCGCGGCGGCCGCGGCGACCCGGTTGCCGCCGACGGCGCGCAGGGCGTCGACGATGGCGTCGCGCTCGACCCGGTCGACGGCCCGCAACGCGCTGCGCGGCATGCTCTGGCACGAGCCGGGCAGGTCGGCCACCTCGATGGTCCCGACGGGCCGGCGGTCCAGCGCCGCCGCAAGCGCCGCGCGCAGCTCCGCGACGTTGCCGGGCCAGCCGTGCCGGGCGAGCGTGCGCATCGCCTCCGCGGACACGCCGACCTCCCGGTGCGGGGCGAGCTCGCCGAGGATCGTCGCGACCAGCTCGGGCAGGTCGACGACGCGGGCACGCAGCGGCGGCACGGTGACCGAGCTGCGGAACCGGGCGAGCAGCCCGTCGTGGCGCGGCGGGGTCGCGGCGGTGGCGGCGACGGGACGGCCGGCGGCGAGCAGGTCGGCGACGACCTCGTCGAGGATCCCGAGTGCGGCGGGCGTCAGCGCGTCCACGTCGCGCAGCACGAGCAGGGTGCCCCCGTCCAGCGACCGGATCCGGGCGAGGGCCCCGGCCGGTCGGGCCGTGACGTCCGCGGCCGCCATGACGTCCGCACCCGGCCCGCTCCGCCGTCCGGCGAGGTCGGTGAGCAGCCGGGTCCGCCCGCTCCCCGGTTCCCCGACGACGAGCAGCGCCCGGCCGGCCCGCAGCGCGTCCGCCACGCCGTCCCGAGCCGTCCGCCACGCCGGGGACCGGCCGTCGCCCGGGGGCGTCCCGTCGAGGCGCGCCGCCACCGACCCCACCGCCGCGGGCCCGTCGACCTCCCGGACGAGCGCGACCGTCCCGACGAGTCCCGCGACGTCGGCCCCCAGCTCGACGGCCCGGGCGCGCAGCCGCACCTGGGCCCCGCTCGGCAGCGACACCACGTCGTCGAACGACCTCGCGCGGCGCATCACGAACCGCATGTGGTCCTGCAGCGCCTGCAGGTCGTGGGGATCGAGCAGGGTCTGCATCGCCGCGTTCGCGACGACGGCCCGGGTCCCCACGGCCAGGACCGCGTGCCGGCTGCGGGCGTCGAGGCGGGAGTAGGTCTCGAACAGCACGCGCTGGGCCTCGTCCCGGTCGTTCAGCAGGTTGTCCTGGATCCGCGCGGCGGCCGTGCGCACCAGGGAGTGCAGGACCGGCGAGGAGTACCGGGTCTCGCAGCTGATGTCGAGCACCCCCTCGATCCGGCCGGTCACCGGGTCGCGCACGGGTGCGCCCGCGCACGCGTAGGGCTGCAGTCGCTCGACGAAGTGCTCGGCCCCGACGACGTGCAGCGACTCCCCCGACTCCAGCACCGTGCCCACGCCGTTCGTACCGACCCGGCCCTCGGCGTAGTCGAAGCCCGCCGCGAAGTAGTTGTCGTCGGCGAGCCTGCCGACCCACGGGGTCGTGTCCCGGCGCACGAGCAGCCGCGCGCGGTCGTCGGTGAGGGCGACGCAGACCGGGATGTCGGCGATCTGGTCGGCGAGCTGTTCGATCACCGGGCGCGCGCAGTGGACCAGCCGCGAGCCGAAGTCCAGGCCCGGGTCGTAGTCGCTGACCAGCTCACCGGGGTCGACCCCGCTCTCGACGCTGCGCCGCCACGACGCCACGACCTGCCGTGGGACCCCGGCAGGTGGGGGGTCGGCCCTGGCGAGGAACCCCGCCCGTGCGGACGTGAGCATCCTGATGTCGGCCAGGGCATCCCGCATGCAGCACCCCCGATGTGCGCGTCCTCACATCATGCCCGCGCGTCAACCCCTTGACGTGTCCGACTTCCGGACACGCCCGCCGACGCCGGATCCGCTTACGGTCGTAGCGCCGGAGTTCCCGGGTCAGCGCCGACCGGAAGGGCCGAGATGACGACGACCGTGCCGACCGAGCAGAGCAGCACCGCCGAACCCGACGTCCGGGACGAAGGGCACGTCGACGTGCTGATCGTCGGCGCCGGGGTGTCCGGAATCGGTGCGGCGCACCGGATGCGCACTTCGTACCCCGACCGGACGTTCATCGTTCTGGAGGCGAAGGACGACCGCGGCGGGACGTGGTGGACCCATCGGTTCCCCGGCGTCCGGTCCGACAGCGACCTGTTCACCTACGGCTACCGGCACAAGCCGTGGCGCGGGCCGTCGATCGCCGCCGGCGGGGCGATCCTCGACTACCTCGACGAGGTGATCGAGGAGGACGACCTGGCGTCGCGGATCCGCTACGGACACCGTGTCACCGGGGTGGAGTGGTCGTCGGCCGACGCGGCGTGGACCGTGCACGTCACCCGCGCGGACACGGGCGAACGGCTGCGGTTCACCGCGGGCTTCCTGCGGATGTGCCAGGGCTACTACGACCACGACACGCCGCACCGGCCGCAGTGGCCGGGGCTCGACCGTTACGAGGGTGTCCTCGTCCACCCCCAGAGCTGGCCCGACGACCTCGACCTCACCGGCAAGCGGGTGGTCGTCATCGGCTCGGGGTCGACGGCCACGACGCTCGTCCCTGCGATCGCCGAGAAGGCCGCGCACGTCACGATGCTGCAGCGCTCGCCGTCGTACTACTTCGCCCCGCCGACCACCCACGAGCTCGCCGCGCAGCTCGAGGCGCTGGACGTGCCGCCGGAGTGGACCTACGAGATCATGCGGCGCCAGTACACCGCGCAGCTCGACGAGATCGCCCGGCTGGGGACGGAGGCACCGGCCGACCTGCACGCGTTCCTGATGGCCGAGATGCTCCCGCACCTGCCGGAGGGCACCGACGTCGAGAAGCACTTCACCCCGCGCTACCGGCCGTGGCAGCAGCGGCTGGTGATGGTGCCCGACGGCGACATGTTCGCCGCGATGCGCGACGGCGCGGTCTCGATCGTCACCGACACCATCGAGGAGTTCACCG
>Ga0182736_1003236_pt1 | contig 11181 bp, 10 predicted proteins | sample eDN5th30CKraftBY_FD_128882 | JGI IMG/M metagenome (GOLD analysis project Ga0182736, IMG submission 128882) | Enriched backyard soil microbial communities from Emeryville, California, USA - eDNA 5th pass 30_C Kraft BY (version 2) (version 2) | ecosystem: Environmental > Terrestrial > Soil >...
GGGGCGGACGGCGTTGGGCCGGCTGCGCCGCCGGGCGGGCCGCTCGATGGCGCTGGTGCCGTCGGCGATGCGGGCGAGGTCGAAGAGGTGGGCGCGCTCGGCGTCGTCGAGCAGCAGCGCCCGGGCGATCGCCCCGAGGACGCTGGCGGAGGCCCCGGCGAGATCGCCCCGCTCGAGCTTCGAGTAGTACTCGACGCTCATCCCGGCGAGGGTCGCCACCTCGCTGCGGCGAAGGCCTTTCACCCGCCTCGTGCCGCCGTGGGGGAGGCCGACCTGCTCCGGGGTGACCTTGGCGCGCCGCGAGGTCAGGAACTCCTTCACGTCGCGGCGGTTGTCCATGCCCAGCAGGGTACGGACGGCTGGAGCCGTGTGGGGTGCCCTGCCGGTACACCTTTCGGTAGGGCCTTCCTCGGGTGGGGCGCCGGGGGTTCACTGGGTCTCGAACCACCGATCTGAGGAGGATCACGATGCGTGGAGCTGTGATGCACGCCCCTGGCGACGTGCGAGTCGAGGACCGCCCGGACCCGTCCATCATCGAACCGACCGACGCCATCATCCGGCTCTCGGCCACCTGCATCTGCGGGTCGGACCTCTGGCCGTACCGCGGCGTCGAGGGGCTCGAGGGCGCCACGCCGATGGGCCACGAGTACTGCGGCGTCGTCGAGGAGGTCGGCAGCGCGGTCACGACGATCCGCCCCGGCCAGTTCGTCGTCGGCTCCTTCTGGGCGTCGGACGGCACCTGCGAGGTGTGCCGGGCCGGCTACCAGAGCGCCTGCGTGCACCGCGTGCTCATGGGCACCATCGGCACCCAGGCCGAGTACGCCCGCATCCCCCTGGCCGACGGCACCCTCGTCGCCACCCGCGAAGCCCCTTCCGCTGACCTGATCCCGCACTACCTCGCCGCCTCCGACGTGCTCGGCACCGGGTGGTTCGCGGCCACCGCCGCCGCGGTCGGCCCGGGCAAGACGGTGGCCGTCGTCGGCGACGGGGCGGTCGGCCTCATGGGTGTGCTGGCGGCCCAGCAGCTCGGCGCCGAGCGCATCATCGCCATGAGCCGCCACGAGGACCGCCAGAAGCTCGCCCTCGGCTTCGGCGCCACCGACCTCGTCACCGAACGTGGCGACGAGGGCGTCGCGCGCATCAAGGACCTCACCCGCGGCCTCGGCGCCGACTCGGTCATCGAGGCCGTCGGCACCCAGGAGTCGATGCTCCAGGCCATCCACTCCTGTCGGCCCGGCGGCCACGTCGGCTTCGTCGGCGTCACCCACGACGCGGCGATCGGCGGCATGGACCTGTTCATGTCCCTCGTCCACCTGCACGGCGGCCCTGCGCCCGTGCGCCGGTTCCTCCCGCACCACCTGGACCTCATCGACGACGGCACCATCGAGCCCGGCACGGTCTTCGACCTCGCCCTCCCGCTCGAGCGCGCTGCCGAGGGCTACACCGCCATGGACGAGCGCCGCGCCATCAAGACCCTCCTCACGCTCTGACCGCCCGCCAACCCAAGGAGCCCGACCATGACCGAGATCATCACCACCGCCGAGCAGGAGGCGGTGGGAGGTCCGCCCGAGTACTTCACCGGGCGAGCCACCATCCGCGGACCGTTCGCCCGCGAGGACCCCTCGCGGGTCACCGGAGCCATCGTGTCCTTCGAACCCGGCGCCCGCACCGCCTGGCACACCCACCCCCTCGGCCAGACCCTCGTCGTCCTCGACGGCACCGGCTGGACCCAGACCGAGGGCGGGCCGCGGCAGGCGTTCGGCGCGGGCGACATCCTCCTGTGCCCGGCCGACACGCGCCACTGGCACGGCGCGACCCCCGACGGCCCCATGACCCACGTGGCGATCCAAGAGGCCCTCGACGGCACCAACGTGACCTGGATGGAGCACGTCACCGACGACGAGTACCGCGCGGCCCCACCCCGAGGCTGACCACCGTCAGGGGTGGATGGGGGACCGGGCCGCGAGGTGGCGGAGGTCGCCGTCCTCGTCTCGGTGCGAGCGGACCTCGGTGAAGCGGCGGCGGGCCAGGGCCGGACCGAGGCGCTCGTCCTGGTCGCCACCGAGCTCGAGGACGAGGTGCCCTCCCGGTCGGAGCAGGCGGGCGGCGGCACCGATCGCCCGATCCAGGACCTCGGTGCCGCCCGGGCCGCCGTCGAGGGCGACGGCCGGCTCGTGGGCCTGCACGTCGCGGGGGAGCAGGTGGAGGGTCTCGGTCGGCACGTACGGGACGACCCCGGTGACGACATCCGCGCGGCCGATGACCTCGCTCGGCAGCGGTTGGGCGAGGTCGCCGAGGCGGGCGTCCACCCCGTTGGCGCGCGCACAGGCCACCGCGGCGGGATCCACGTCCGATGCCACGACGCGGGCGGTTGGCCGGCGGCGTCCGAGGACGGCGGCGATGGCGCCGGACCCGGTGCAGAGGTCGACGGCGACCCCGCCGGGAGGGAGCAGGAGGACGGCCGCCTCGGCCAGCGCCTCGGTCTGGGGGCGCGGGACGTAGACGCCGGGGTCGACGCGGATGGTCTCGCCGCAGAAGGTCGTCGAGCCGGTGATCCAGGCCAGGGGCTCGCCCGTGCGCCGGCGAGCGACCAGGGCCTTCAGCTCATCGGCGTCGTGCGCGGCGGCGGCCAGCTCGGCGGCCTCGGCCTCGGGTGCGAGGAAGCCGGCGTCGGCCAGGGCGGCGATGGCAGCGTCGACGTCGGTGGCGCGGATCACGGCGCCAACGATGGTCGGTGGGGCCTAGCGGAGCGAGACGGGGAGGTCGTCGTAGCCGCGCAGGACGATGCGCTCGTTGTGCTTGGGGTCGCCGGCCCGCTCGATGTCGGGGAACCGTCGGACGAGGCGGCCGATGGCCTCCTGGCCCTCGAGGCGGGCGAGGGCGGCGCCGAGGCAGTGGTGGACGCCGGAGCCGAACGACACGTGCTCGCGGGCGTCGGGCCGGTCGAGGCGGAGCTCGGCGGCGTCGGGGCCGAACTTGGCAGGGTCGCGGTTGGCGGCGCCGAGGCAGGTCATGACCAGCTCGCCGGGAGCGATGGCGACGCCCTCGATCTCGATCGGCTCGAGGGCGATGCGCCGGGAGAACTGGACCGGGCTGTCGAAGCGCAGCAGCTCCTCGACGGCGTTGGCGTCGAGCGACGGGTCGTCGACGAGGCGGCGCAGCTGGTCCGGGTGGTCGAGCAGCGCGTTCACGCCGTTGCCGATGAGGTTCACGGTGGTCTCGTGGCCGGCGAGGAACAGCAGCATCACGTTCTCGAGGAGCTCGGCGTCGGTGAGCTGCTCGCCGTCCTCCTCGGCGTGGATCATCGCCGCCAGGATGTCGTCGTCGTCCCGGGTGCGCTTCCATGCGATGGCCTCCGCGATCACCCCGCGCATGTTGACCGACGCGGCGATGATCTCGTCGGGGTGCTGCATGGCGAGCAGCGGATCGAGGATCTGCGTGATGGTGTGCGACCACGCCCGCAGCTGCAGGGTGTCGCCCCCCTCGGGCATCCCGAGCATCTCGTTGATGACGGCGAAGGGGAGCGGGAAGGCCAGCTCGCTGATGAGGTCGACGGGCTCGCCGCGCTCGGCGAGGTCGTCGAGGATGACGTCGACCTGCTGGCCCGCGCTGGCGCGGATGCGCTCGACGGCCCGGGGCGTGAACGCCTTGGCGACGAGCTTGCGGATGCGCGTGTGGTCGGGCGGGTCGATGTTGAGGATGGCGAGGCTGCGCTCGATGGGCGGCGCCCCCTGCTCGGCGCGCCGTTCGTTCATCTGCTGGCGGCGGCTGAGGCCGCCGTCCATGTCGATGTTGCGCTCCTCGACGCTGGTGCCGGGCTTGCGGAGGAGGGTGTGGACGTCGGCCCACCGGGTGATGAGCCAGGGCCCGAGCGCGGACTTGCTGATGGGGTCGGCGTCGCGGATGGCCGCGTACTGTGCGTACGGGTCGGCGTAGAACCCCGGCTCGAACGGGTTCAGCCCGATCACGGTCGTCGGTGCCTGGTCGCTCATGTGCCAACGATACCGTGTTCGCAACGGTTGTTGCAGTAGGAGTGCAAAGAGTGGTCGATCGAACGATGCGGGGCGCCGCAGCCATCGTCGGGGTCGCCGATGCGGTCTCGCCCACCGGTGAGCTCGAGGGCTCGGTGCGGGCCCTCGAGGTCCAGGTCATCCGGGAGGCGCTGGCCGATGCCGGCCTCACCATCGCCGATGTCGACGGCCTGTTCAGCTGCACGGGCCCCGGGTGGGCGGCGTCGCTGGAGCTGGCCGAGTACCTCGGCATCGCACCCCGGTGGACCGACTCCACGCAGACCGGCGGGTCGAGCTTCGAGATCCACGTGCAGCACGCCGCTGCGGCCATCAGCCTCGGCCTCTGCGACGTCGCGGTCGTGGTCTACGCCGCCACCCCGAGGTCGTCGTTCAAGCGGGGCACGGGTGGCTTCGGCAGCCGCCAGGCGCTTCCCGGGCCCACCCCGTCGGCCGAGTGGGAGCAGCCCTACGCGATGCGCATGCCGATGGGTGCGTACGCCCTCGCCGCCAGCCGGCACATGCACGAGTTCGGCACCACCGCCGAGCAGCTGGCCCAGATCGCCGTCGACACCCGGACGTGGGCGACGATGAACCCGCGGGCGCGCCTCCAGGACCCCATCACCATCGAGGACGTGCTGGCCTCGCCGATGCAGGCCTCGCCGTTGCACAAGCTCGACTGCTGCCTCGTCACCGACGGCGCCGGCGCCGTGGTCCTCACGAGCGCCGAACGGGCCCGCACGCTCCGCAAGCCGCCCGCCCTCGTGCTCGGGACCGGCACCTGCCACACCCACGCCATGATCAGCGAGATGCCCGACCTCACCACCACCGGTGCGGCGGTGTCGGGCCCGCTGGCGTTCGCCGAGGCCGGCCTCACGCCCGCCGACATCGACGTCGCCCAGATCTACGACTCGTTCACCATCACCGTGCTGCTCCTGCTGGAGGACCTCGGCTTCTGCCCCAAGGGCGAGGGCGGGGCGTTCGTCGCCGACGGCGTGCTCGCCCCGGGCGGTGCGCTGCCGTCCAACACGAGCGGCGGCGGGCTGGCCTACACCCACCCCGGCATGTTCGGGATCTTCCTCCTGGTCGAGGCGGTCCGCCAGCTGCGAGGGGAGTGCGGCCCCCGGCAGGTCGAGGGGGCCGAGGTCGCCCTCGCCCACGGCAGCGGCGGCGTGCTCTCGGCCATGTCGACGATCATCCTCGGCACGGAGGCCACGGCATGAGCGACCCGCTGATCATCCCGGCCCCCGACGGCGCACCCGACCGCCAGCAGCCGCCCGTCTCGTCGGCGTCGGAGCCGTTCTGGGAGGCCACCCGGACGTGCTCGCTGGTCATCCAGTGGTGCCGGTCGTGCGAGCGGGCCATCCACTTCCCCCGCGAGGCCTGCCCGTCGTGCCTGGGGACGGACCTCGAGTTCCGCCCTGCCGCAGGCACCGGCACGGTCTTCGCCTGCAGCGAGATGCCGGCCCCCGGCAACCCGGGCATGAAGGGCCGGGCCCCGTACGTCGTGGTGCTGGTCGACCTCCCCGAGGGCGTGCGCATGCTGAGCAGCGTCGTCCGCTCGGACGGCGCCGAGGGAGCGGCCGAGGTCGCCGTCGGCGACTCGGTCCGCGTCGCCTGGGAGCCGCTCGCCGATGGCCGGCACCTCCCGGTGTTCGTCCGGGGCTGAACGGCCGATCGTCCGGAATCGGCGGCAGAGTTCGCCGAAGTCCGGCAAAGTTCCCAGGACTTCGCTGGAAACCGACGAGGTCTGGCACAATGGTTCGTCCCCATCGGTCGCCCCCGACCCCTGGAACTGGAGTCTGATGTCGTTCAAGGTCAACGATCGCGTGGTCTACCCCCACCACGGCGCCGCCATCATCAAGAAGAAGGTGAAGCGCGAGCTCAACGGTGAGACCAAGGAGTACTTCGTGCTCGAGATGGTCCACGGCGACCTCACGCTGTCGGTGCCGGTCGACAAGGCCGAGGAGGTGGGCATGCGCCCGCCGATCTCGAAGTCCGACGTCGATGATCTCTTCCGCCTCATCGCCAAGCGCGACGTGCGCGAGCCGGCCAACTGGTCCCGGCGCTTCAAGAACCACCAGGAGAAGATGAAGTCCGGCGACGTGTACCAGGTCGCCGAGGTCGTCCGGAACCTGGCCCTGCGCGAGAAGGGCAAGGGCCTCTCCACCGCCGAGAAGTCCATGCTGGAGCGGGCCCGCGGCATCCTCGTGTCGGAGCTCTCCTTCGCCCTCAACGTCACCGAGGACGACGCCCTGGTGAAGCTCGAGAAGGGCCTCGAGTAACCCGATCCCGGGTCACCCGAGGCCGCCGAACTGAGATCGCCCCGACCGATCCGGTCGGGGCGATCTGCGTTGTGTCGGGGGTCCGAGCGAAGCGGGCTCGGGGGAGCGAGCCCTAGTCGATGGTGCCGGTCTGGCGCTCCTGGCGGCGGGTCAGGCGGCCCAGCTCCTCGGCGTGGGCGAGGGCGTTGGCGACGTGCTCCTGGAGCGCGGCCCGGTTCTGGGCGATGAGCTCCTCGAGCTGCTCGCGGCGGGTGGCCAGCTCCGGATCGGACTCCAGCAGGGCGGGGTCGATCTCGTGGCCCTTGTGCAGGCGCACGTTGTGGAGGGCGGCGCCGGCCTTGCCCCAGTAGGCCTTGAACATGCCCTGGTCGAACTGGCCGTCACGGACCCGGGCGGCGGCCTTCACGCGGGCCGGGGGCTCCTTGATGTCGGAGGCGAGCCGGAGGAAGCCGAGCACCCGGATGACGTAGTAGCTGACGTCGACCTCCCACCAGAAGAAGCCCTGGCGGCACGAGGCCTGGAAGTAGTGGTGGTTGTTGTGCCAGCCCTCGCCGAGGGTGAGCAGGGCGAGGAACGCCGAGTTCCGGCTGGTGTCGGTGGTGGCGTAGCGGCGGCGGCCCATGACGTGGGCGAGCGAGTTGATGAAGAACGTCGAGTGCCAGAGCAGCACCGTGGAGCCGAGGAAGCCGAAGACCAGGCCGCTCCAGCCGCCGATGAGGTAGCAGGCGACGCCGGCGGTCCACGGCGGGATCCAGTCGTGCTTGGTGAGGAACCGCAGCTCCGGGAACTTGTTGAAGTCGCGGATGCCGTCGGCGTCCCAGCCGTTGTTCTTGTCGCAGAGGATCCACCCGACGTGGCTCCACCAGAAGCCCTTCTGCGGCGAGTGCAGGTCGAGCTCGGTGTCCGAGTAGCGGTGGTGGTTGCGGTGGTGGCTGGCCCACCACAGGGCGCCCTTCTGGGCCGACATGCCGCCGCCGAAGGCCATGACGAACTGCATGCCCCGGCCCAGTTTGTACGAGCGGTGCGAGAAGTACCGGTGGTAGCCGGCGGTGATGAAGAACATCCGGCCCCAGTACATGACCAGGAAGAGGATGGCGGCGGTGCTGGTCACGCCGGTGACGAAGCTGAGCAGGACGAGGGCGTGGACGAGGAAGAACGGGAAGGAGGTCTTCCAGTTCACCCGCTCGTCGGGGGCTCGTTCGATGCCGTGCAGGTTCATTGGTCTCGCTTCGAAGGGGTGGAGGGAACCGATCCGCCCGCCAGCCTACCTACCGGTAGGTAGGCTGAGAAATGCAGGTCTGTGTTGCATCGGTCACCCGGCCGGGTTCTGGAGAAAATTCTCGGTGCGGCGTCATGGATCTCGCCGAACCACCTCTTTACGTACGGATCCGCCCGGCACGCCGGGTTGCGGTTCGGCCGGAAGGGCAGGGGTGGCTCGAAGGCTGGATGGCGTGGATTCTCAGAAGGGGGTCGGGGACATCGTCCCCGGCCCCCATCTCTGGGCCGCTGCTGGCAGGATGGCCGGGTTCGCTTCCGACCAGGAGGACCCGTGCCGGTCACCGAAGAGCCCGATCCCGTCGCCGCAGCACCGGCCGCCTCGCACCGGTGGCTGTCCACCGGGCAGGTCATCGTGCTCGTCGCCGCGGTGGCGTTCCTGGTGGGGGCGATCGCCTACGTGGTGGGCGACAAGCAGGGCAGCGCCGATCCGCTGAACGACGTCGACGTCGGCTTCATGCAGGACATGGGCTTCCACCACGACCAGGCGGTCCAGATGTCGCTGCTGCTGCTCGACAAGGAGGGCGTCGACCCGGACCTCAAGTCCTTCGCGACCGAGGTCGTCGTCGGCCAGCGCTACGAGCAGGGGATCTTCTCGTCCACGCTCGACCGCTTCGGCCACTCGTCCGACGTGGGCGACACGGTCATGGGCTGGATGGGCGAACCGCAGCCCACCGACACCATGGCGGGACTCGCCACCGACGAGCAGATGGAGGAGCTGGCGAACGCGGAGGGCGAGGACGCCGAGGCGCTCTGGATCGCGCTCATGTCCGAGCACCACCTGGCTGGGCTGCACATGGCGGACTACGCCGCACGCCACGGCAAGGACCGGACCACGGTGAACCTGGCGAAGGCCATCGTGAAGAACCAGCGGTCCGAGGTCCTCGACTACGCCCGCTACCGCGAGTCGCACGACCTGCCGATCCCCGACGGCTTCACCGATCCCACCAAGGACCAGCGGCTCGACCCCCTCAGCTTCCGCGACCAGCAGGACTGAGCGAGCGGTACACCGCCGTCCAGAAGTCCTCGCAGACCTGCGGCGGCTGGGGCGACACCCACATCTGGTCGGTGAGCAGGATCCCGATGAGGCCGTTGGCCGGGTCGTTGGCCCACGACGACCCGAGCCCGCCGTCCCAGTCGTAGGAGCCGGCGGCGCGGACCGGGACCGTGCGCAGCTGGATGCCGACGCCGAAGCCCCACCCGGCGTCGCCGCCCGGAGCCGGCCCGCCCGTGGCGATCTGCTCGTCGGTCAGCTGGTTCGTGGTCATCTGATCGAGGAGCGAGCGGGAGAGCAGCCGGGTGCCGGAGGGCGTGGTGCCGCCCCGCAGGAGCATGGCGGCGAAGGCGTGCACGTCGTCGACGGTGGACACCAGCCCCCCGCCGGCCGATCGGAACGGGGGCTCCGCGGCCCACTGGCCGTCGGAGGGATCGAACACCTCGCGGCCGCCGTCGCCGGTCCGGGCACCGAAGCAGGCGCCGAGCCGGCCGAGCTGCGATGGTGCGACGGCGAAGCCGGTGTCGCCCATGCCGAGCGGGACGAAGACCCGCTCGGCGAGCTGCTCGCCCAGCGTGCGGCCGGTCGCCCGCTCGATCAGGACCCCGAGGACCTCGGCGCTCAGGTGGTACAGCCACCGCTCGCCGGGCTGGTGCTCGAGCGGGACGGAGGCGATCAGCGCCAGCCACTCGTCGGGCGGCGGCGTGCGCTGCGGCTGCGGTGGACCGGGCGGGAGGCCGAGCTCGGCCAGCCGCTCGAGCGATGGCTGCGGTCCGGTGCCCGCGAAGTCGAACCCGAGGCCCATCCGGAACGTCAGCAGGTCCCGGAGCGAGATCGGCCGCTCGGCGGGGACGGTGGTGTCGATCGGACCGTGCGGCTCCGCGAGCACCTGGCGGTCCGCGAGCTCGGGGAGGAGGCCGTCGACGGGTGCGTCGAGTGCCAGCACCCCCTCGTCGACGAGTTGGAGGGCGGCGAAGGCGGCGATGGGCTTGGTCATCGACGAGATGCGGAAGATCGCGTCGCGCGGCGTGGGCCGCGCCGGATCGGCGTCGACGTGGCCGGCCGTCCCGACGTGCACCTCGTCGCCGTGCGCCGCCAGCCAGGCGATGCTCGACGCCTCGCCGGCCGCGACGGTGGCCTGCATCGCCTCGTCGATCTCGGTGGTGTCCATCGGCTCGTCGCTCCTCGTGCAGGGGTCGCCGGGTGAGACGGCGGTCGGGGTCCGAACTCATCGGGAACGACCGCTGGCCTGGGCAGGAGCCCAGGCCAGGAGATCGAGACAAGTGGGTTGTTGGTCAGGAGTGAACATAAGTGCTGCGGCGCAGGTCAGGCCTGGATTCGCGGACGCCGCCGAACGGCTGGTTACAGGCCGGCGGGCCACGGGTTACACGACGTGTGGTGCCCGGGCGGCGAACGGGTTACCGGCCTCGGCCTGCTGACAAGGCGTTTCCGCTGGTCAGGGCACCTACGGGCAGCCCGGGCCGCCGTAGGTCGCCCTCCTCAAGTGCAGTGCCGACCAGGGGGCGGGAAAGTACCCACCGGGGGTCGGGCGCCGTCGATACGGTTGCCCGCACCGAGGCCGACATCGAGGAGCGTGGCGGTGCCGATCGACCCCAAGGACCCCGAGTACGCCCTGCGGTGGCCACCTCATCTGTTCGCCGAGGAGATGAGCCGCCTTGTCGCTGCCGCGAAGGCCGGCTCCTGGGACGACAGCTGGGATGAGCAGGTCGAGACCCTCCTTCGCCAGGCGTTCGCAGGCGGCGAGCCCGCCCGGGAGTTCCGCGAGCTGCTCGACATCCCGACGAAGAGCACCGGAAGGTACGACGGTGAAGAGCCCTCTGATGCCGCTATCGCCTGGCTGTCTGACCTCGTCGCCATCGCCGAGCAGTTGCCGAGCGTGCAGCACCCGCGGCCGTACTGGTCTCAGCGCACCACAACCACTGACGCCGGCCCCGAGGTGCTGGGGCTCGCAGAGGTCGCCGAGCGGTTCCGCAAGCTCGTAGACCAGCTCGAGACCGACCGGTACTTCTCGCGGAGCATCGGCTACGAGTGCGTCGACGGCCACGGCGGCGAGGTGGGCTCCATCGACGACAAGCTCGGCGAGCTCATCGGCAAGGCCGACCTGTGGAGCACACCCACGACTTCGTGGACCCTCGACGACCTGTGCGACGCGATCGAGGTCCTCCACGACCTGGCCGCACGGCCGACAGCCGAGTACTTCCACAACTACTTCGACTGCGGGTGGCACCTGAAGAAATGGTCGATCGCATCGGGCCGCAGGCTCTACACGTGGCAGGTGAACGCGCTGCTCGAGTCGTCCGATCTCGGGCTGCGCCTCGCCGACACCGGTGAGGACACCGGCCGGGTCGTCGAGCTGGCACCCAGCCCGCTTGAGCCGCTCGTCTCGGACGTCCTCGACGTCCGAGACGCCTCCGGCGACGAGGTCGCTCACGCTATCGCCATGTTCCGCCGGCGGGGAGCGGACCGCAACGACCAGCGGCTCGCGATCATCGAGCTCGCCCGGGTCCTCGAGAGCCGCAGGCCGTTCATCAAGCAGGTCCTCAACAGCAAGGACGAAGGAGTGCTGTTCGGGCTGGCCAACAGCTTCGACCTGCGCCAC
>Ga0182736_1003237_pt1 | contig 11174 bp, 10 predicted proteins | sample eDN5th30CKraftBY_FD_128882 | JGI IMG/M metagenome (GOLD analysis project Ga0182736, IMG submission 128882) | Enriched backyard soil microbial communities from Emeryville, California, USA - eDNA 5th pass 30_C Kraft BY (version 2) (version 2) | ecosystem: Environmental > Terrestrial > Soil >...
CCTGGCGCCGCCCATGACGCCAACGGTGAGCTCCGGGAGTCCAAAGCGCGCGTCTTTGGCTGCAACGATGAAATCGCAGGATGCGGCGATGGCCAGCCCCGTACCGAGCGCAGCACCGTGGACCGCGCCAATCACTGGCAGCGGACTGTCCTGAATGGCGAAGAATGCCTCACGCACTCGCCACATCCGTTCCGTGCCATTCGCCGGCGTCATGGAAGCGAATTCGTCGAGATCGTTCCCCCCGCAAAAGTGCGGACCGACGCCGGACAGCACGATGGCCCGCAGATCTGCGCCCGCGCGATCGGGATGACTGAACAGCTCCGCCAGCTCGATATACATGTCACGGTCGACGCCGTTCACCGGCGGGCGATTCATCGCCACGCTCAACACGCCCGACTCGATACTCAGATTCAGATATTTGAAGCTGGCGCTCATAGGCTCACCTGGTAATAGACATTGGCAATGCAAGTTGACTTGGATGCTCAGACCGGATCCGGAAGGTCGAGCAACCGCTTGGCGATGATGTCGAGTTGGATCTCGCTGGTGCCGCCTTCGATCGAATTGCCTTTCGATCGCAGCCAGTGCCGCGTGATGTCCAGTTCGGCAGGCGTAAAAGGCTCGCCCTGCCAGCCGAGCGCACGCGTGCCCATGATGCTCATCATCAACTCATGACGTTCTTTGTAGAGCTTGGCGCCGTAGTACTTGAACACTGAAGCCATGCGGCCATCGTCCACGCCGCTGGCACGGGCCTGCTCGTCGACCCGCAGCAGCGTGGCCTGCAGAGCCATCTCGTCGATGTCGTGCGCGATGAGCTCGGCGCGAATCGACTCATCGGCAATTCGGCCGGCTCGCTCGCCGAGATATTCTTTGGCGAGTGCCGGTAACGCGACGTTCGCGCCACCGACCCCGACGATGTGACCGATGCGGCTCTGGTCGAGCTCGGAGAACCATTTGCGCTCGTACTCGAGCAGCCGTTTGGCAATGCTCCAGCCCTGATTCGGCCGCCCCACCAACTGGTTCTTCGGCACCTTTACGTCGGCCAGGAACACCTGGCAGAACGGCGATGCGCCACTGATCAGACGGATCGGTGCCACACTGATGCCAGGCGACTGCATGTCGATCAACAGGAATCCGATGCCTTCCTGTTTGCGCACGGACGGATCGGTGCGCACCAGGCAGAACATCCAGTCGGACTTGTCGGCGTAAGAGGTCCAGATCTTGCTGCCATTCACCAGATAGTGATCGCCGCGATCCTCGGCGCGCGTCTGTACGGCAGCGAGATCGGAGCCGGCGCCCGGTTCGGAATAGCCCTGGCACCAGCGGATCTCGCCACGCGCAATCCGCGGCAAGTGAAATTGTTTCTGTTCCTCATTGGCGAACTCGAGCAAGGCCGGCCCGAGCATCCACAGCGGAAACGCGATGAGCGGCGGACGGGCATCGATGCGCTTCAACTCTTCGCTCAGCACCTGCTCGTGAGCGGCATCGAGGCCAGCGCCGCTGTACTGCTTCGGCCAGCGCGGCACGGTCCAGCCGCGCTCCACCATTCGCTCGAGCCAGAGCCTGGCCTCTGGATTGACGAATTTCTCGTGACGACCGCCCCACACCACCTCATTCGACGGCAGCGGCGTGCGCATCGAAATCGGACAGTTGCGCTCCAGCCAGGCACGCACTTCGGCTCTGAAAGATTCGAGTTCGCTCATGCGGTCTCCTGCGGCTCGAGCTCCGGGAACAGCCACGGCTCGGCGCGCTGACGCTGGGCTTCGTAACTTCGGATGCGGTCTGCGCGCCTGAGCGTCAACTCGATGTCATCCAGCCCGTCCAGCAGGCAGCGACGCTGAAACTCATCAACCTCGAAACGCAGGACCGCGCCCTCGGGTCGCGTCACAGTCTGTGTTTCCAGGTCAATGCTCAACCGATAGCCGGGTGTCCGGGCTACGGCGAGGAACAGCTCGTTTACTTCGGCGGCGGGCAATCTCACCGGCAAGACGCCATTCTTGAAACAATTTCCGTAGAAAATGTCAGCAAAGCTCGGTGCCACGATCGCTCGAAATCCGAATCCCTCGAGCGCCCAGACCGCGTGCTCGCGACTGGAGCCGCAGCCAAAGTTGGCACGTGCCAGCAGGACTGTCGCGCCGAGATAGCGTGGCTCGTTGAGCACAAAGTCGGGATTGAGCACTCTGGGCCTGCCCTCGTCCCGGCCGAGATAACGCCATTCATCGAACAGGTTCGGCCCGAAGCCGGTGCGTCGGATGGATTTGAGGAATTGTTTTGGAATGATCGCGTCGGTATCCACATTGGCGCGATCCAGCGGCGCGACGAGACCGTCGAGCCTCTCGAATTTCTTCATGCGGCTGCTCCGGTCGGCCAGCGCGTGACATCGACGAAATGTCCCGCCACCGCGGCAGCCGCGGCCATTGCCGGACTCACCAGATGCGAGCGGCCGCCCGCGCCCTGCCGCCCCTCGAAATTTCTATTCGAGGTGGACGCGCAACGCTCGCCGGCACCGAGCTGATCTTCGTTCATGCCCAGACACATCGAGCAGCCGGGCTCGCGCCACTGGAATCCCGCATCGATGAATACGCGATCCAGACCTTCTGATTCCGCCTGCGCTTTGACCAGCCCGGAACCGGGAACCGCGAGCGCCAGGCGGATTCCGGCAGCAATGCGCCGTCCCTTCAAGATGTCCGCAGCGGCACGTAGATCCTCGATGCGCGCGTTGGTGCACGAGCCGATGAATATCTTGTCGAGCGCAATGTCTGTGATGCGAGTGTTTGGCTCGAGTCCCATGTAGTCGAGCGCGCGGCGCAGCCCCTCTTTCTTCATCGCATCGGATTCGCTCGCCGGGTCCGGAACGACATCGTCGACGGACACGGTCATCTCGGGCGAGGTGCCCCAGGTCACTTGCGGTCGTAGCGAGGTGGCATCGATGTGGATGACCCGGGCGAACGATGCGCCCGGATCGCTCACTAGCGTGCGCCAGTAACTCACAGCGCGGTTCCAAAGCGCTCCGCGCGGCGCGTACGGACGGTCGCGCAAGTAGTCGATGGTGCGCTCATCGACGCCCACCAAGCCAACGCGCGCGCCCGCTTCGATCGCCATATTGCACAGGGTCATGCGCCCTTCCATGGACAAAGAGGAAACGACCTCTCCCCCGAACTCGATCGCGAAGCCGGTCGCACCGCCCGTGCCGATCTTGCCGATGATCGAGAGGATGATGTCCTTGGCCGACAGCCCCGCCGGCAATGTGCCATCGACCTGGACCCGCATCGGCTTCATGGGTCCGACCTGTAGACATTGCGTCGCCAACACATGCTCGATCTCTGAGGTCCCGACACCGAATGCAAGTGCCGCAAATGCGCCATGGGTGCTGGTGTGCGAATCACCGCATACCACGGTCATACCAGGGAGCGTCGCACCCTGCTCGGGGCCGACGACGTGCACGATGCCTTGACGCGCATCGCCGATGCCAAATTCGGTGATGCCGAACTCGCGGCAGTTCTTCGTCAATGTTTCTATTTGCAATCGCGACAGCTCGTCCCTGATGCCGTGCTGCCGAGACGTAGTCGGCACATTGTGATCGCAAGTGGCGAGCACGGTGCCCGGCCGCCAGGGCCGGCGGCCCGTCAATCGCAATCCCTCGAACGCCTGCGGACTCGTGACTTCATAGACCAGCAAACGATCTACATACAGCAGCGCCTGCCCCTCGGCCGTCTCATCGACCACATGTCGACGCCACAGCTTGTCGAACAGTGTCATCGCAGTCATGCAGGTGTTCCGACGCAAACGTTTGCTGGATCGATAGCCTTCGGACCTCGCGCGTCGGGCAACGGATAGCGACGAGTCCAGGGCCCTGCCTTGAGCACCTGCCCCGGCACGTCATGCCCGAGCAGCGCCGGAAGCCCCGCTGCGACACCTAGCAGCCTGATGAGATCAACGCCCGTGTCGCATCCCATACTGTCGAACATATGCACGAGATCTTCCGTGCATACGTTGCCCGTCGCTCCAGGAGCAAACGGACAGCCGCCCAACCCACCGAGCGATGCATCGAAGTGGCGCACGCCCACGCGCAAGGCTGCGGCTGCATTCGCCAAGCCCATGCCACGGGTGTTGTGAAAATGCGCGGTGACCTGCAATGTCGGCCACGCTCGCAGGACAGCGCTGAAGAGATCTTCGACCTGCGCCGGGTTCGCCATACCCGTGGTATCACACAGACTCACCCGTGCGATGCCCAAATCAACAAAGCGCCCCAGCAGATCGAGCACTCGCTGCACTGGAACGACACCCTCGAACGGACACCCGAAGGCCGTCGACAGCGATGCATTGACGGCGGCGTGTTCCCGCGCGACCGGCACGATTTTGGCGAACTGACCGAGCGAATCGTCACAGCCCATCGCCAGATTGGCGCGGTTGTGGCTTTCGCTTGCCGACATGACCAGATTGATCTCATCGACGTTGCACGCCAATGCCCGCTCGCAGCCGCGCAGGTTCGGCACCAGCGCTGCATATTCCACGCCCTCGACCCGCTCGATGCCTCGCATCACAGTCTCTGCATCCGCCAGCATCGGGATCGCCTTGGGCGAGGAGAACGAGGTGACCTCGACCTTGGCGAGGCCACATCGGCTGAGCGAGTCGATCAACGCGATCTTCTCTTCGGTGGGCACGAAGCGCGGCTCGATCTGAAAGCCGTCGCGAACCGCCACTTCCTGGATGAAAATGCGCGGGCGTGCTGCGTGACTCACTTCGACTTCTCCTGCAGATCAGCTAGTACGTCGGCGGTATGTTCGCCGAGCGCGGGACCCAGCCAGCGGGTTCGACCGGGCGTGGCGCTGAGTTTTGGAACGATGCCGGGAAGCGTCACGCGCTGCCCGTCCGCGAGCACATGCTCTTCGAGCATGCCGCGTGCTCGATAATGCTCGTCGGCCGCAATGTCAGCCGCTGAATAGATCTTTCCCACCGGGACTTCTGCACGTTCGAGAACACGCACCACATCGTCGATTTCATGTTGTGCGGTCCACGCGCCGATCGCGGCATCCAGTTCGTCGTTGCGCTTGACGCGTCCATCGTTGTGAGCAAGCGCTAAATCGGCAGCGAGATCATCGCGACCGATGGCTTGCATGAGACGTCGAAACAATGCATCGCCGTTGCCCGCGATCACGACATGCTGGCCGTCGCGGCATTCGTATGTATTGGAGGGCGAAATGCCGGGCAGACTCGCGCCGGATCGCTGCCGTACGAAGCCCTGCGCCGAGAACTCCGGCAGCAGGCTCTCCATCACACCGAACACGGCTTCGTACAGCGCGACGTCGACCACCTGTCCCTTGCCGCCATTGTTCTTCCGATGGTGAAGGGCCATCAGCGCGCCAAGCGCTCCGTACATCGACGCGAGCGTGTCCCCGATGCTGACACCTGAGCGCACCGGTGGCCGATCCGGAAATCCTGTGACGAACCGAAGTCCGCCCATGGCCTCGGCGATCGCAGCGAAGCCCGGCAGATCCCGGCGCGGGCCCGTCTGCCCGTAGCCCGAGATACGTACCATGATCAGGCCCGGATTGTCGGCCGATAGCACGTCCCAACCGAGCCCCCACTTCTCCAGCGTGCCAGGCCGGAAGTTCTCCACCAGAATGTCAGCCTCGGCCGCGAGCTTGCGCACGATGTCGCGACCTTGGTCACTTTTGAGATCGAGCACCACTGATTTCTTGTTTCGGCTCTGCACGTACCACCACAGCGACGTGCCCTCATGCAGCTTGCGCCACTTGCGCAGCGGATCTCCCTGTCCCGGCGGCTCGACCTTGATCACGTCCGCACCGAATTGCGCGAACAGCGCAGCGGCATAGGGACCGGCGATCAACGATCCCAATTCGAGTACCTTGACTCCTTGCAACGGCAAAGGCGTGGACGAGCCGGCTGTGTTCATGCGGCGCTTCTCCTTATCGCCGCAACAGCGGCGCGATGTGAGCACTATCCATGTATTCGTGCAGCCGGAAAACCTTGCCGTCGCGCACTTGTCCCACCATGCAGGTCGGCGCTTCAATGGTTTGGTCCACCACTGTTCCGCGCAGCACATGCCGCTGCACGAATCCGCCCTCGAAACACGTGCGCTCGACGGCGTCGTACTTGAACCCAGTGATGGTACGATTCAACCACCGCAACATCTTCAAGTTCTCGTCCAGTCCTTGCACGCGTCCGGAATGGTTGTGCCAGATCTGCACGTCCGGGTGATAGCACGCGGCGACTGTGTCCGCATCGCCGACAGCAATTGCTGTGAACAGTCGTTCAGCCAGCGCTTCGATTTCTCTGGGACTCATATTTCAACTCCCGCTGATGACGACGATCGACTTGCCGCTCGTGGCTCGACAGGCCATCGCCATCAGTGCCTGCGGCGCCGACTCGAAATCAAACTCGCGCCCTACTCTCGGTTGGAGGCCGCCGCTGGCGAACAAAGTCGCCAGGTGTTCGCGACATCGTTCGGCCGCCGCAGGATCGTTGCGGCGAAACCAATCGACTTGCATCCCCATGACAGAGCAGTTCTTCAGCAGCAACCGGTTCACCGGTAACGATGGAATCTCTGCGCTGCTGAAGCCGAGGACGACGACGCGGCCACGCTGGGCGGTGACTCGCACAGAATCGCTGAACACCTGGCCGCCCACCGAGTCGAGCACTATGTCCACGCCGCGTCCGTCGGTCGACTGCCTGATCACATCCACGAAGCTGTCGTTGAGATAGTCGATCACGAGGTCCGCGCCCAGACCGCGGCACACGCGCACTTTCTCCGGGCCGCCGGCCGTGACAAAAACTTTGAGCCCGGCGGCACGCGCCAACTGAATCGCCGCCGCACCGAGCGCGCCGGCACCAGCATGAATCAACACACTCTCACCGGCCTGGGCTCGCGCCCGATCGAAGAGTGCGAACCAGGCAGTTTCGTAGCTGATGGTGAGAGCCGCTGCCTCCGCATCCGTCATTTGATCCGGTACACGGTGAATCTGCGACGCCGGCACCAGGCAGAAATCGGCGAGTCCGCCGCTCGGCAGCGCCGTCGGTCCGGCGATCCTCGCACCAACGAGTGACCCGAACCCCGCCGCCGCATCGACCACTTGGCCACATACCTCCAGGCCCGGCGTGAACGGCAGCGACGGCCGCCATTGATAGCCACCCCGGCACATCAACACATCCGCGAAATTGAGACCGCACGTATGCACCTTCACGAGCAACTGCCCCGCCGCGAGGACCGGTATCGATGCGGCGATCAATTGCATCGCGTGCGGTAACTCTCCCACAGCGTGGACGGACCAACTGCGCATGTACCCACCCGCTCGATCAGCGTGCCTGCGGCAGATCGGCATCCCGATGCTGTTTCAAGCAACGATGGAAGTGCTGTAACGGATACTCGTTGCGCCCGATCAGGAACGTCCGATTCGCACCGGAGCGCAGCGTCGCCTGAATGCGGTCGGCCGCGAGATAGTCTTCATCGCGAATGACGGCCTGGATGTAGTCCGCGTACTTGCGCATGCGCTCGCGCTGCTTGTCATCGTTGTCGATCGGCTTGCGACTGAGGATCGTCATCAACGTGAGCGACGTGTCGATGGTATCGCCCGGCAGCACTTGCGAGATCAGCATCTGATCCTGGTAGCCACCGGCAATCGATACGTTGGGATAGATGATGTGCACGGGGAACACGGCGTCGGCAACGGCCGGCAGCGCGTCGGGATCGGAGAATCCCCGCAAGCCCTCGCGTGCGAAGACCAGGCGTTGATGTAAGCCGAACTGGTCCCCGAGCATCGTGCCTTTGGTGTCCTTGCCGACCGACGGCCGATGCAGGACGTTGAAGTGATAGCCTTCCATATAACCGTCGAACGCCACTTTCCAGTTCGGCCCCGGCAGCGAGCGCCGCTCGGCCACATGCCACTCACCGATCTGCAGCGATTCGAGCACGGGCGCATAGGTACCCAGCCATGCATCGATGTCCAACGGCACCCCAGGGATGAGAACGCCCCAGATGATGCCGGCGCGCTCGACGCAGCTGAGCTGCGTCAAGCCACGCTCGCGCTTGTCCAAGTCGCCGAACTGCTTCTCCAGATAAACGCCGACGAGCGCGCCTTGCGCGTCGTAGGTCCAGGCATGGTAAGGACAAGCGAATCTCATCGCGTGCCCGCAACCATCCGTGAGCAACTGCGTGCCTCGGTGACGGCATGCGTTCAGAAAGGCGCGTGCCACGCCATCTTTGCCTCGAACCAGCAGCACTGGGATCTTGCGAATCGTGAGCGCGCGATAGTCGCCCGGCGCCTTGAGTTCCGCGCTGTAGCCGAGAACCAACGGCCGGCGCATGAAGAGCGCCTCCATTTCCCGCCGCCAGATAGCGTCGTCGAGGTAGTCCGACACAGGCAACTCCATGGTCGCCTCGGATTGGTCGGTGGTGCGCTCACTCAGGTGGCGCATCGAACGCTCTACCAGCGTGCTCAAGATCGCGGGATTGTTCATCGAAAGGGTCTCGAATGTCTGCTCAATGTTCAGGTCATTCCGTTAGTGGCCGTGCAGCACGCCATAGCGATCGCGATGAAAGCGCACGTCACCCAGCAGCACGTCGGTCACAGCGGCACGTTTCAGAAACAAACCGATATCGAACTCATCGGTCATGCCGTTGCCGCCATGCATCTGTATCGCTTCGAGTGCCACCTGCCGAAACGTATCGCCGACCTTGGCCTTGGCCGCGCTCGCAAGCGGCGCGATACGATTTGCCAGACTGGGATCATCCATCGCAGCCAGGGCGCTCATCACGCAGGAGCGCGACAACTCCACATCGCAATACAGCCTGGCGGCTCGATGCTTCAGCGCCTGAAACGAGCCGATGGGCACGCCGAACTGTTGCCGTTCCCGCAGATAAGCCATGGTTCGGTCGAAACATTCCTGCAGGCTGCCGAGCATTTCAGCGGCGAGACCGATGCGGCCCGCATCGAGCACGCGATCGAGCAGATCGGCGCCCGCATCGAGCTCACCGAGCACATCGTCGGCACTCACCAGCACGTCCTCGAAGAAAACTTCGGCGGCGTTACGCGAATCAATCAAATTCATGCGCTGAACCGATACGCCGCGTGCCGCTCGATCGACTAGAAACAGCGTCAAGCCATCCCGCTCCCCGCGGACGCCCGATGTCCTCGCCACGACGATGAGTTTGTCTGCTACATGCCCATCGACGACGAACGTCTTGCGTCCGCTGAGGCGATAGGTTCGACCGTCACGGCGCGCCTTCACGCTCGAGCCGTACGGCTGATGGTGATGAGACTCTTCCAACGCCAATGCCATGAGGAGCTCGCCGCTTGCTAGCTTGGGCAACAGTTCGCGACGCCGCGCCTCATTGGTATCGAGATGAAACGCGCTGCCGCCGATCCACACCGTTGCCTGCAGCGGGCTCGCCACCAATGTCCGCCCTGTTTCCTCCGTGATCACGCCGAGCCCGCGATAGCCGAAATCCAGCCCGCCCACCTCGGCCGACCATGGAATCGCGGCCCATCCCAACTCCACCATCTCCCGCCAGGTGCCGCGATCGAAGCCGTCGGAACTCGTTGAATCGCGCAGGTGACGCAGCTGTCGCACCGGCGCACGCTCGGTGCAGAACGCTCGTGCGCTCTCGGCCGCCATCACCTGCTCTTCGCTCAACAGCATCGACATGATCGCGCTCGATGGTTTATTTCGTGTGTTTCGCCGGCTCGAACATTTCCGCCGGATACTCCGGAATGGTCGCCGGAGTGTCGTCCATGACCAGCCGATGCGCTTCGGCAATGTCACCGGGTGTCAGATCCAGCGTTGGCAACGTGAACTCCACCATGTTCTTGTCGGGATCGAGCGTATAAATCGAGGTGATGAACTCGTGCTTCACCTGGCTGACGCGCAGACCGTGATCCAGCCAGCGTTGTTTCTTTTCTTCGAGCAGCTGTGGCGTGTCCACCTGGAAAGCGATGTGGTTGATCCACGTCGGCAAGCCGAGCCCGGAGGACCACGATGACTGCCACTCGACGCCTTCCAGCTCGGTCAGATGCAGATCCCACAACGCGAACAAGCTGCCGCCGCCCGTGTCATAGAAAACATGCTTGGTCCAGCCCGCCGGCGCTCCGCCCATGGCCTGACGCTTGACCACCTTCACCAGCGCAAAGCCCATCACCTCGGTGTAGAAGTGGTGCGAGACTTTGAAATTCTTCGGCGCGATGGCGATGTGATGAATCATGAGCGTGCTCCCGAGGTGTCGGCGCCGGAACCGAGGTGATGTTGCGCGAGCCAGGCATTGACGATGGCGACGGCCTGCTGCAGCTTTGCTTTCTGTCCGGAGCCGCTGAAGTAATGATTGGCGCCGGCGATCGTGTGACGTTCTTTGCGGTCGTGGCGGATTGCGGCGTAGATCGCATCGGTGTGTGTCGTCGGACAAGCATCGTCGGCGCCGTTGACGACGACCAGGATGGGCGTCGTGATGCGTGAGACCGCCTCGACGGCGTCCACCTGCGCGTGGTCGTAGCTCCATTGAGATAACCAGCTGCGCAGAGATGAGTACCGCGCGAGTGCGGCAGGACTATTGTTCGCGGTGCGTGGATCGCCGATGTAGCTGCCTGCCTTGCGTTCGTTCGGATCGATGGAAATGTCGAGCCATCGTGGATCGGCCATCGTGCCGTGCACGACGAATGCGCGCTCGTCCTGGTCGCGCCCCTGTCGACGCAGCGTTTGCAGCTGATCGAGCACCCACCCGGTGATTTTTCGATTGCGCTTCAGCTGCGCGGCCCGGTAACTCTCCAGGAAGCCGCGATCGTACGGCGGCTGGTTCGGGTTCTGCGGATCATACAAATCCAACTGCCGGTCGCGACGCTCGGGATCGCTTTCATCCAGGATGGACGCGTCGAGGAAATCGGTGAGCAGATGATGCCGGCTGCGATGGGATGCGAGCAGCATCAAGGCATCGGCCTTGGGCAACTCAGTATCGACCAGCGGCGTGTATTCATCCGCTGCGGTCCTGACGATCCGGCGCTGCTCCGCCTCGGCTTGATAGCCCGCCATCAAGCTGCCGCCACCGCTCCAGCCTGCCAGCACGATCTTCTCGTAGCCCAGACGCTCGCGGGCATCACGAACGCAAGCCGCGAGATCGAGCAGCAGGTTTTCGAACTGGAGCGCGAAATCGCCGTTCGTGTACCGGTTCG
>Ga0182736_1003239_pt1 | contig 11172 bp, 13 predicted proteins | sample eDN5th30CKraftBY_FD_128882 | JGI IMG/M metagenome (GOLD analysis project Ga0182736, IMG submission 128882) | Enriched backyard soil microbial communities from Emeryville, California, USA - eDNA 5th pass 30_C Kraft BY (version 2) (version 2) | ecosystem: Environmental > Terrestrial > Soil >...
ACGCTGCGGCGGCAGCAACGGCTCGATCAACGACCACTGCACATCATCGAGAACAGCCTCACGCGACACCAGGACAGCGTGCCCGACCCACCCCCGGAACCTTTGGAGACACGCCCTAGCCGCCGGAGACGCTGAGCTCGGCCTCGTGCAGGTCACGGGCGAACTCGTCGGACAGCTCACGCGAGTCGAGCCAGCCGTACGGGAGGATCGGGCGCTTCGGGGAGCCGGCACGGCCGCGCTGCCCCTCGGCTGCCTCACCCGGGTACGGCTGGTCGAGGTCGAGCCGCGCGAGCCGGTCGTCGAGCTCGGCCATGCTCGAGACGAGGCCCAGCGCGGCACGGGTCTCGCCGCCGACGACGTAGCCCTTGAAGTACCAGGCCATGTGCTTGCGCATCTCGCGCAGGGCCTTCGACTCGTCGCCGAAGTGCTCCACCATGAGCTCGGCGTGCCGGCGGACGACGGTCGCGACGTACGCGAGACCCGGGCGGATTCGCTCGTCGGACCCGGCGAACGCGGCCGCGAGGTCGGCGAACAGCCAGGGCCGCCCCTGGCAGCCGCGCCCGACGACGACGCCGTCGCAGCCCGTCTGCTCGACCATCGCGAGCGCGTCCTCGGCGGACCAGATGTCACCGTTGCCGAGCACGGGGATGTCGGTGACGGTCTCCTTGAGGCGGGCGATCGACTCCCAGTCGGCGGTGCCGGAGTAGTAGTCGGCGGCCGTGCGGGCGTGCAGCGCGACCGCCGCGACACCGACCTCCTGCGCGACGAGGCCGGCCTCGAGGTAGGTCAGGTGGTCGTCGTCGATGCCCTTGCGCATCTTGACCGTCACGGGCACGCCGTACGGGGCCGCCGCGTCGACGGCCGACGAGACGATCGAGCGGAACAGGTCGCGCTTCCACGGCAGCACCGCTCCCCCGCCGCGCCGCGTGACCTTGGGGACCGGGCAGCCGAAGTTGAGGTCGACGTGGTCCGCGCGGTCCTCGCTCGCGATGAGCCGGACCGCCGCCGCGACCGTCGCCGGGTCGACGCCGTAGACCTGCACGCTGCGGGGACGCTCGTCGGGCTCGTGGGAGATGATCCGCATCGACTCCTCACCGCGCTCGACGAGCGCGCGGCTGGTCACCATCTCCGCGACGTACAGCCCGGCACCGGACTCCCGGCACAGGCGGCGGAACGCGGCGTTGGTGACGCCCGCCATGGGCGCGAGGACGACGGGGGTGTCGATCGTCAGCGGGCCGATGTGCAGCGGCGGCGCGACGGCACCGGGCGCACCGGCAGCGCGCACGTCGACGAGAGAGGGAACACTCACGCGCCCCATCCTCCCATCCCCCGGCCGCGGGCCTGCCTGCCCACCACCCCGCTCCGCATCGTCGCGCCCCCACCCCACCGGTAGATGCAGAGGCGGTTGCAGCGCGCGCTGGGCTGCAACCATCGGGGTGCGACCGCAGAACGGGTGCGCGCAGGGGTCACAGCCAGCCGTTGTCCTGCGCGATGCGGGCCGCCTCCGCGCGGGTACGGGCGCCCGTCTTGCCCATCGCCGCCGAGAGGTAGTTGCGGACCGTGCCCTCCGAGAGGAACGTGCCGCGCGCGATGTCGGCGACCGTCCCGCCCTGCGCGGCGGCGACCAGCACGTCGCGCTCACGCTCGGTCAGGGGCGACGTCCCGACGGTGAGCGACTCGACCGCGAGGTCCGGGTCGACGACGCGCAGGCCGCGGTGCACACGTCGCACGGCGGCCGCGAGCTGCTCGGCGGGGGTGTCCTTGACGACGAAGCCGCTGGCCCCGGCATCGAGCGCACGACGCAGGTAGCCGGGCCGGCCGAACGTGGTGACGATCAGCGAGCGGCAGGACGGCAGCCGGTGGTGCAGCTCGGCCGCGACGGTGATCCCGTCCAGCCCCGGCATCTCCACGTCGAGCAGGGCCACGTCCACGGCGTGCTCGCGGGCCGCCGCCAGCACCTCGTCGCCGCGGCCCACCTGGGCCACGACCTCGAGGTCGGCCTCGAGGTCGAGCAGGGCCGCGAGCGCACCGCGCACCAGCGCCTGGTCGTCGGCCAGGAGCAGTCGGATCACGGGGCAACCTCTCGGGTCGTGACGAGCAGGCGGTAGCCGCCCAGCGGTCCGGTGGACACCTCGACGCGGGCACCCGCGGAGCGCGCACGCTCGACAAGCCCGTGCAGGCCGTTGCCCCTGTCGTCGGCGGCAGGTCCCGTGCCGTCGTCGTCGACCGTGAGGGTGTCCGCCGTCATGGCGATCTGCACGTGCGACGCGGCCGAGTGCCGCAGGACGTTGGTGGTCGCCTCGCGGATCGCCCACGCGAACAGGACGCGCAGCTCCTCGGGGACCTCGTCGATGGTGCCGGGGACGACGGCCTCGATGGCCGCGGAGTCGAACGCCTGCCGGGCGCCCGCGAGCTCGCCGGCCAGGGTCACGGCGCGCGTCGCGGTCACCATGCCGCGCACGTCCGCGAGCGCGGTGCGGGCCAGGTTCTGCACCTCGAGCATCTCGTCGCGGGCGCGCTGCGGGTCGCGGTCGAACAGCTTGGTCGCGAGCTCGGCCTTGACCGAGATGACGGTGAGCGAGTGACCGAGCACGTCGTGCATGTCGCGCGCGATGCGCTCGCGCTCGCGCTCGACGGCCAGCACCGCGACCTCGTCGCGCGCGAGCTGCAGCTGGCGGTTGCGCATGACGAGCTGGGTGAAGCCGAACACGGCCACGGTCGCCAGCACCACGGACAGGACGAGGTCGTCGATCGTCTCCCAACCGGGGATCAGCCGGGGCACCACCACGATCACCAGCGACGACCACACCGCGAGCCCCAGTGCCCGCGGGTCGCGCAGCAGGAAGACGCCCGTGACGCACACGAACACGAGGCCGACGAGCCCGTCCTGGTCGGCCGCGAGGCACGAGAGCGCGACGAGGACCGTCTGGCCTCCCAGGAAGAGCGCAGCTCGCCGAGGCGCCATCGCCTGCCCGTGCGGCCCGGCGTGCGTGAGCACCGTCCACACGAACGACAGGCCGATCCCGGCGATCGCGACGAGCGACACGGTGCGTTGCCACCCGGACGGGCTCGCCCATGCCGACTGCCAGGGCTGCAGCAGGAAGATCGCCCAGACGACGCCCATGAGAGGCCCGATCACCCGCATCACGCGACGGGCGCGGCCGGGCGGCTGGTCCTCGAGATCCGGGCGCGTGACGTACAGCGCCCTGTCGCCCTGCGGCCAGCTGTCCCGCAGGCGACCACGCCAGGACGATGGGCTCACGGCGCCCACGCTATCGTCCGGGCACTCGCGCGACCCGGCGCCGCTCGGGGTGCCGGGTCGCGCGTCGGAGGTGCTGGTCACACGCGGGCCGTGTCACGGCGGAACCGCCACGCGGCACCGACGACGAACACGATCCCCCAGGTCACGACGTTGACGATCGCCCAGACCGAGACGCCGTCGTCCGTGATCGGTGCGCGCACGATCTCGGCCAGGCCGTACGTCGGCACGAACTGGGCGATCGTCGCGAAGACGCCGTCGCCGAGCGGCATGAACAGCCCACCTGCGAAGGACAGCAGCGCGAGCACCGGGCCGAGGATCTGCATGACGTTCTCCGACGGCAGCAGGTAGCCCATGAACAGACCGAACGCGGCGAACACCGACGAGCCGAGCCACGCGAGCAGGAGCGAGGCCAGGATCCGCGACGTGTCGCCTGTGACGCCCGAGACCATGCCGACCGCCGCGGTGACGACCACCGCTCCGAGCCCGAGGACCATCGCGACGGCGACCTTGGTCGCGACGTACGTCGCCGGCCGCAGCGGGGTCAGGCGCAGCTGGCGTGTCCACCCCTGCGCGCGCTCGACCGACACGCTGGCCCCACCGCTCGTGGTGGCGAGCAGGGCGCCGTACAGCGCCATCGAGATCATGATCCAGGCGGTCACGTTGGCGTGGCCGACGGACTCGGTCTTGTAGCTGTCGACCGTGCCGAACAGCAGGAAGAACACGGGCGGCATGACGAGCGTGAAGATGATCGTGCGGCGGTTGCGCAGCAGGCGACGCAGCTCGATCGTCAGGTAGGTCAGGTTGGGCCCCCGGCGTGCACCGGTGACGGGGACGGCGACGGCGGTCATGCCTTGCTCCCGGTGGTCTCGATGGAGTCGGTGGTCAGGGCCAGGAACGCATCCTCGAGCCCGCGTGCGGCGATCTCGAGGTCGGTCGCGTCGGTGGCGGTGAGCAGGTGCCGGGCGACCGCGTCGGAGTTCGTGGTCCGGATCAGGACCCGTTCGCGGCGGACCTCGACGTCCTGCACGCCGGGCAGCGCCCGCAGCGCGGCCTCGTCGAGGGGACCCTCGAACGACGCCGAGACGACGCGGCCGGCCGTCAGGCTCTTGACCTGGGCCGCCGACCCGTCGGCGACGATGCGGCCGTGGCTGACCAGGACGATGCGGTCCGCGTACGCGTCCGCCTCCTCGAGGTAGTGGGTGGCGAAGATGATCGTGCGACCGCGCGCGGCATCGGCACGCAGCGCGTTCCAGAAGTCGCGGCGCCCCTCGACGTCCATCCCCGTGGTCGGCTCGTCGAGCACGATCACGTCGGGGTCCGGCAGCAGCGCGAGCGCGAACCGCAGGCGCTGCTGCTGACCGCCCGAGCACTTCCCGACCCGGCGGTCCGCGATGTCGGCGATGCCGGCCCGCTCCATGACCTCCTGCGGCGAGCGGGTGCCGCGGAAGAACGAGGCGGTCAGCTCGATCGTCTCCGCGACCGTGAGGTCCTTGAGCAGACCGCCGCTCTGCATGACGGCGGAGACCCGGCCGGCCGCGATCGCGGCGGAGGGCTCGAGGCCGAGCACCTGCACGGTGCCCTCGTCGGGCTCCGCGAGGCCGAGCAGCATGTCGATCGTCGTCGTCTTGCCGGCGCCGTTCGGGCCGAGGAACGCGACGACCTCACCGGGGCGGACGGCCAGGTCCAGGCCGTCGACGGCACGCACGGTGCCGAACGACTTGCGCAGGCCGCGCAGGTCGAGCGCGAGTGTCCCTGTGGCGGGGGTGTCGAGCACGGTGGTCGTTGTCATGACTCGATCCTGGCCGCCGCTCGGCGGCCGTGCCCCCGCCGTGCGTCACGGGCCGGGCATGACGGATGTCATGACTCAACCTTCGGCACGGGTCGTGCGTCTTCTACGGTGTGACCACCATGCCGATCCCGCTCGTGCGCAGCCACACGCAGACTGTGCAGCGACCGCCCGACGCATCGCCCGCGGACGAGGTGATCGACGTCGTCGTCGCGGGCACGAGCCGCACCACCCGCGCCACGCGCGACGAGCAGTTCACTGCCTTCATGAGCGCCCACCAGGCTCACCTGCTCCACACGGCGTGGCTGCTCACGGGTGACCCGCACCGTGCGGAGGAGCTCGTCCAGCAGGCACTCGTCCGCACGTACGCCTCGTGGGACCGCGTCGCGACAGATCGTCTGGCGTACACGCGCCGCACGCTCGTGAACCTACGCGTCGACACGTGGCGCCGACGGCGGCGCGAGGTGCTCACCTCCGAGCTGCCCGAACGAGGCGCGGGCGACGCGCACGGGGCCACCGACGATCGCGACCAGCTCGTCCGGGCCCTGGCGCTGCTCAGTCCGCGTCAGCGCCGCATCGTCGTGCTGCGTCACCTGGTCGGGCTACCGGAGGCCGAGGTGGCCGCCGAGCTGGGCGTCAGCCTCGGCACCGTGAAGTCGACCGCGTCGCGCGGCCTGCAGCGCCTGCGCGAGACCTTGTCCGAGACCGACGCCGACGGAGGGGTCCGATGACCATCGCACCCGAGCTCGATCCTGACCCCGCCCTCGCGGCACGCGCAGCGGCAGCACGCCCTACGATGCGGCTGGATCCGCAGGCCGTGCTCGGCGCGGCCCACCGGCACGCTCGCCGGCGGGCCGCGGCGCGCGTCGGCGTCGGCGCGGCTGCAGCGGCGGCCGTGGCGATGGTCGTGGTGAGTCTCAGCGGACCCGCTGCCCGCACGCCCGATGCGCCCGCCGGCCGTGCGACCGAGCCCGCGCCGACAACCCAGGTACCGCAGGCCATCGGCGACGGCGACGTGAGCACGCTGGCCGACGGCATCAAGGCCGTGAACCTGCGCGGACCGTCGCAGCCACCGGCTCCGGGCGTCAGCTCGGCGATCCCCGGCATCGCGCACGAGTACGACCTCGGGCTCGCCGGTCCGGACGGCACCTCGATCGTCATGCTCACCTCCGACGCGACCCCCGAGGGAACTGCAGGGCTGCTCGTGACGTATGCCGACGACACCGGTGAGCCCACGCAGGTGGGTGACGCCGAGCTCCCGGTGTGGGCCTGGGGCGGCGACACCGGGCAGTCCCCGAATGACGCACCCTGGGCGACCGCCACGCCGGACGCGACGCACCGGCTCGACGTCGCACTCGTCCCGGCGGACCTGCCGCAGCCCCGGGCCTTGTACTGGACCACGGACGGCGCGAGCGACACCGCCTGGCAGGAGGTCCCGACGTTCGACACGGGCAACGGCCGCCTCGTCACGGTGTTCACCACGACGGGCGAGCTGCCCGCGAGCGCCGGCCTGGCCTTCGTCGGGTCGGACGGACGCATCGTGGAAGCACCCTGCCCCGCGTCCGCACGCTGCACGGGCCTCGACGAGGTCCCGGGCGTGCGGGCGCAGCTGCAGCTGCTCAGCGCCGCGGGTCAGGCGCAGACGCAGGCAGCATGGTTGCGGGTCTCCGACGCCGAGGCAGCCGTGCAGGCTGCCAAGGCGAAGACCGCGGCTGCGACCACGGCGGCCGAGCGGGACGCCGCCGACGACGAGCTCGCTGCCGCGCAGAAGCAGCTCGATGCCGCGGCGGGCGCGCTCGTGCACGGGGGCCCCTGACGACCGCCGCCTGCTCGACGACCAGGAATCCCGCACCGAACGTCAACCGTTCGCGGCTCTCGTGCGTGTGAACAGGTAGACCGTCGCGCGGCCGTCCCGGATGCAGGGGGATCCGGGCCGGACGTCGCCGCGGTCTCGGCGACCGCCCGACGACGAGGAGAGCCCATGAGCGAGCCCGCGCGACGACCTGCCCGCCGCCCGCCGCTCGTCGTCCTGGTCGCGACCGTCGCCGCTGCAGCGCTCGTGCTCCTCGTGTGGACCGAGGTGCGCGCGGCCGTTCGGGACGACGCGGAGGCCGCGGCGGAACCCGCACCCACCCAGACGGCGACGCCCGCCGTCGAGGTCGCGCCCGGCGTCTTCGCGGCGCAGGGGTTCATCGACTCGGGCGGGGAGGTTGACCTGGGCACCGTGGGGCCGGTGGCTCTGCGGCTGCGCGCCGAGTACCTGCCCGGCGACGACACGTACAGGATCACTCCCCTCGGCGTCGCGGCACCGTTGACGCACGTCGTCCCGCTCCTGAGCGACGACCAGGGCGAGTCCCGGCAGATCGGTGCCGCGACGATCGACGCGGCCGACGGACCGGCCCTGCTCGAGCTGGCGGACGTCCCCGCGATGCTCGGGTTCGACGCCCGTGCCTGGCTCTGGGTCGATCGCGACTCCGAGGGTGGCGGCACGCTCGTCCGGGTGCCGAGCTTCCCGATCCCCAGCACGTCCGAGGCCCGCGACTCCGCGGGCTTCAGCATGATGTACCTCTACGTCGCGACCGCCGCGTCGGGGCTGGACCCCGACGACGTGACCGTGGTGTTCGACCTGCCCGACGGCACCGTGCGCGCGCAGGACTGCGCCCCGCACGAGTCCGCCGAGCAGTGCGAGAAGACACTGCGGTCCCCCGGCTTCTTCGACGACTTCCGTGCCGCGCAGGCCAGATGGGACGACGTGAACGGCTGACCCGGACAGACGTCGTCCGGGTCAGCCGCGGCGTCAGCTGCCGATCAGGCGTGCCGCGAGGTAGCCGGTCACCTGGCCGAGCGAGACGCGCTCCTGCGTCATGTCGTCGCGGTGGCGGATCGTCACGGCCTGGTCGTCGAGCGTGTCGAAGTCGACCGTGATGCAGAACGGCGTGCCGATCTCGTCCTGGCGGCGGTAGCGGCGGCCGATGGCGCCGGCGTCGTCGAACTCGACGTTCCAGTTCCGACGCAGCTCTGCGGCGAGGTCGCGGGCCTTGGGCGACAGCGACTCGTTGCGCGAGAGCGGCAGCACCGCGGCCTTGACCGGCGCGAGACGCGGGTCGAGCTTGAGCACCACGCGGGTGTCGACTCCGCCCTTGGTGTTGGGCGCCTCGTCCTCGGTGTAGGACTCCACGAGGAAGGCCATGAGCGAGCGGGTCAGGCCGGCGGCCGGCTCGATCACGTACGGCACGTAGCGCTCGTTCTTGGCCTGGTCGAAGAACGACAGGTCCTGGCCCGAGTGCTCCGAGTGGGTCGACAGGTCGAAGTCCGTGCGGTTCGCGATGCCCTCGAGCTCGCCCCACTCGCTGCCCTGGAAGCCGAACCGGTACTCGATGTCGACCGTGCGCTTGGAGTAGTGCGACAGCTTCTCGGCCGGGTGCTCGTAGTGGCGCAGGTTGTCGCGCGCGATGCCCAGGTCCGTGTACCAGTCGGTGCGCAGGTCGATCCAGTACTGGTGCCATGTCTCGTCGGTGCCGGGCTCGACGAAGAACTCCATCTCCATCTGCTCGAACTCGCGCGTGCGGAAGATGAAGTTGCCCGGCGTGATCTCGTTGCGGAACGACTTGCCGATCTGGCCGATGCCGAAGGGCGGGCGCATCCGGGCGGTCGAGTAGACGTTCTTGAAGTTCACGAAGATGCCCTGCGCGGTCTCGGGCCGCAGGTAGTGCAGGCCGGACTCGTCCTCGACCGGGCCGAGGTACGTCTTGAGCATCATGTTGAAGTCGCGCGGCTCGGTCCACTGACCGCGGGTGCCGCAGTTGGGGCACGCGATGTCGGCCAGGCCGTTCTCCGGCGCGCGGCCCTTCTTCTCCTCGTACTCCTCGAGCATGTGGTCCTCGCGGAACCGCTTGTGACAGCTCAGGCACTCGGTGAGCGGGTCGGTGAAGACGCCGACGTGACCCGAGGCGACCCAGGTCTGGCGCGGCAGGATGACCGAAGAGTCGAGGCCGACGATGTCGTCGCGGCTGGTCACCATCGCCCGCCACCACTGGCGCTTGATGTTCTCCTTGAGCTCCACCCCCAGCGGTCCGTAGTCCCACGCGGACCGGGTCCCTCCGTAGATCTCACCGCTGGGGAAGACGAAGCCTCGACGCTTGGCGAGGGAGACGACGGAATCCAGGCGGGACGGTGCAGCCACGAGAGTTCACTCCAGGGGGTGGGCCCGCTGCTGGGTGCGGCGGGCGGATGACCGCGACCGGGTGCCGCGGGATGAGCCCGCCCAGGCTACCGGGCGGGTGTCGGTCACGGGCACCGCGACCTCTAGGATCGCGGCGTGAACGACGACCCGCTCGACGCTTTCGGCCTCGGAGGCCTGTCGCTCGCCGCCGCGCTCATCGTCCTGTTCCTGTTCGCGATGGCACGCTCGCACGCGACGTACTGGGCCGGCCGCGGCGTCGTGCGCGGCGCGCACACGGTGCACGAGACGGACCACGGCTTCGCCTGGTGGCGCTCGATGATCACGCACCTGGAGGCATGGACCAACACGCGCGCGGCCCAGCGCGGGCTCGACCTCGTGCGCGGATGGGGACCCATCGCCGTCACGGTCGCGTTCCTCATGTTCGGGGTCCAGACCGCGATCTTCGCCTCGGCCGGGCTGATCCAGATGAAGTACACCAAGTTCACGCTCGCCTCGGTGCCGGGCGCGATCGTCTGGGCGGTCGTCTGGGCGACCGTCGGCATCGGGGCCATCTGGGGCGCGATCAAGCTGTTCGCAGCGTCGCCGGTGCTGTTCACGGTCGTCGTCGGTCTGCTCGCGCTCGTGATCGCCTGGTTGATCCGCCGCCAGCTGATGCGACGGGCTCGTCGACGGGCCTCCGGTGCGCACGCCGACCCGAACGGGCGGCCCGCCGACCACGTCGGCCGGCACGTGTCCGGCGCACCGCAGGACGACGACGCTCAGGCCTGAGCCTGCGCGACGCAGAACTGGTTCCCGTCCGGGTCAGCGAGCACGACCCACGGGAAGCCGCCCTCCTCGTGCCGAGCGACGAGCGTCGCCCCGTCGCTCAGCAAGCGGTCCACCTCGGCCTCGCGGTCCGGCGCCGACAGGTCCAGGTGCACGCGGTTCTTGCCGGGCGTCGGGTCCGCGATCTGCTGGAAGGCGAGGATCGGCCCGTCGCCCGACGAGGGCCGCACGAGCACGAACTCACCCCCGTACTCCGCGTGCACGGACCCGCCGGTCTGCCGGGACCACCAGGCCGCGAGCGCGGGCGCGTCGGTCGTGTCGAACGTGATCATGCCGAGGGAGATCGTCATGCGGGCACGTTAGCGATCGGCACTGACAAGCCGCAGTCCGGACCCGGCACCGACAACCATCCCGACACCGACGACGGCGACCTCGAGCCAGAGTGCGGCGGAGGCCTGCCCGTCGGCGTGCCGGCACCCGGCGGGCGGGCCCGCGTCCGAGTAGTCGAACTCGGACGTCGTCAGGGTCCAGACGTCGTCGCTGCAGCCACCGCGCCCCCACGGCGGCGTGAAGAGGAGCACGAGGCTGAGGACGCTCGCGAGACCGATCGCGATCGCCACGACACGCGCACCGGCCCGCGGAGCCCACACGGGGACGAGCAGCACGACCCCGACGATCATCGCGACGTCGATCAACGGCAGGTACGCGATCACGACGGCACCTTCGCGCGCCCGGCCCGACGACGCGCCCCGCGCGCACTGGCCAGGATGGCGAGAAGCGCGACCGCGACGACGAACGCGCCGACCTCGACCCGGGTCGCGAGGCCGGCCTGCTCCCGTGCGTACCCACAGCCGGCCCCAGGCCCCGGCGGCGCCCAGTCGATCTCGGCGGTGAGAAGTGTGGACACAGAGATGCCGCGTGGTCCGTGCCCCCATGGAGGCGTCGCGAACATCGTGAAGCTCAGCACGCTGACGAGTCCGAACGCGACGACGACCGCGGCGCCGGGACCGAACCTGCCGTTGCGCGTCCACATGCCCACGAGCACGAGTGCCACCGCGAGGATCGCGACGAGGTCGAGCATGGGCATGAGCGTGTTCATGACGGCTGGTCGACCGCCCCGCCGTACCGCCGGTCGCGCCGGGCGTACTCCTCGACCGCGCGCCACAGGTGCCGCCG
>Ga0182736_1003240_pt1 | contig 11166 bp, 7 predicted proteins | sample eDN5th30CKraftBY_FD_128882 | JGI IMG/M metagenome (GOLD analysis project Ga0182736, IMG submission 128882) | Enriched backyard soil microbial communities from Emeryville, California, USA - eDNA 5th pass 30_C Kraft BY (version 2) (version 2) | ecosystem: Environmental > Terrestrial > Soil >...
GGTCCGAGCCGACCTGCGCGCACGCCCACTCGTACACCCGGGCGGGCGGCTTGAACGAGCCCAGCACCTCGCAGGAGTGCACCCCGGCGAGCAGGTCGCGGGCCCCGGCCGCGGTCAGCGCGCTCTCGGCCGCCGCGGCCGAGCCGTGGGTGAACGCGTGGGCGGGGACGCCGGCGTCGGCGAGCAGCCGCAGCGCGGGCAGCAGGTCGGGCTGGGCGGGCAGCGTCGCGAAGCCGTCGAGGACGTGCCCGACCTGCGCGTCGGTGAGATCGACCCCGGAGGTGCGGCGCAACATGTCCGCGGCGACCGCGCGGAACGGGGGCGCCCCGCCGGCGAGGGTCATCGCCATGCCCTGGTGGATCAGCCGCGCGAAGAAGAGGTCGACGTCCGAGGCCGGGCGGCCGATCGCGGCGAACCGTTCGGCCAGCCCCTCGAGCTGCAGGCACGTCTCGAAGACGTCGAAGAGCACGAGCTCGGGGCGGCGCGCGGGTGCGGGGGAGGAGGTCATGCCCCGATCCTGCACCGCGCTCCGTCCACGGGTCGTGCGGTACCGCCGCGGTGCACGGGAGCGCTCCCATCACCGCGTGCGGACGCAGGCGCGCGCCGTGCCCGGCGGCGAGCATCGGGGGATGGAGCAACGATCGCAGGTCGTCCTCGTCACCGGCGCCGCGCGCGGGATCGGCCTCGCGCTCGCGCGCGGCTTCCTCGCGGCGGGCGACGCCGTCGTCGCGGCCGACCGGGACTGGGCCGGGGCGCCGGAGGCGGCGGCCGAGCTGGAGTCGGCGGGGAACGCGCTGGTCACCGGGATCGACATCACCGACGCCGTGACCGTCGACGCCGCCGTCGGTGCCGCGCTGGACCGGTACGGCCGGCTGGACGTGTGCGTCAACAACGTCGCGCTGCGCCAGCGCGACCTGTTCCCGCCCGCCGGGCTGGCCGGTGTGCTGGAGGCCGCCGACGCCGACTGGGAGGCCATGTGGCGGGTGAACGTCATGGGCACCCTGACGGTCACCCGCCGTGCGGTCGCGGCGATCCGCGCGGGCGGTCGCGGGGGAGCGGTCGTCATGGTCTCGGCGGGCGGCGCGGCGACGACGCGGCAGCCCGACGGCAGCTGGCGGGCGGCCTCGGAGGTGCCGCGCAACCAGCCCTACGAGGCGTCGAAGGCGGCCGTCGACAGCATGGCGTTCACCCTCGCCGCGGACCTCGCGCCCGACCGGATCGCGGTCAACGTCGTCTTCCCGGGCCCGACGCGCACGACCGGGTCCGACGAGATGGCCACCGCCCGCGCGGCGACGGGGTTCGTCAACGAACCGATGCTGCGTCCCGAGCACGTCGTGCCGGCAACCGTGCACCTGGCTGCGTCCCGTCCGCCCAGCGGCGTCACCGGCTGCGCCGTGCTGGCCCCGGACTGGAACGCGCGCAACGGCTTCGGCGACGAGACCCGCTGGCTCGCCGCCGAGCCCGCCCGGGGTGACCGCAGCTAGACGACGCCCGCGGCCTTCAGCTGCGCGATCCGCTCGTCGGACATCCCGCCGAACGAGCGCAGCAGCATCTCGGTGTGCTCGCCCACCCGTGGCGCGACCCCGCGCGCGTCGGCCGGCGTGAGGCCCAGCTTGATCGGCGTGCCGAGCATCCGCAGCTCGCCGAGCCCCGGGTACTCCACGTCGACGATCATGTCGCGGGCCGCGGTGTGCGGGTCGGCGACGATCTCGTCGACGGTCTTGATCGCCGACAGCGGGACGTGGTCGGCGGCCATCTCCTCGAGCTCGGCCTTCGTCCGCCCGGCGAACCACCCCTGCAGCAGCGGGTGCACGCGCTCCTCGTAGACCGTCGCGTCGAACCGCTTGGCCATGGTGTCGATCTCGGGGTCGTCCGCGAGCTCGGGCTGCCCGAACATCGCGCAGGTCAGCCGCCAGAACTTGTCGGTGTAGCCGCCGAAGAAGACGTACCCGTCGGCACACGGGTAGAGCTCGTAGGGCCGGACGAAGGGGTGCGCGTTGCCCAGCGGCGAGGCGATCTTCTTCTCGACGGTGTAGGACACCACCGAACTCTCCGTCAGCGTCATGACCGAGTCCTGCTGGGAGACGTCGACGAGCTGGCCCTCACCGGTGTGCTCGGCGTGTCGCAGCGCGGCGAGGGTGCCGATCACGGCGTACATCGTCGCGGCCATGTCGCCGATGATCGTGCCGACCCGCACCGGCGGGCGGTCCGGGTAGCCGTTCTGCGCCCACAGCCCGCCGGTCGCCTGCGCGCTGTTGTCGTAGGCGGGCCGGCGCCGGTAGGGACCGGTCTGCCCGTAGCCGGAGATGGCGGTGTAGACCAGCCGCGGGTTGACCGCACGCAGGTTCGCCTCGCCGACACCGAGCTTGTCCATCACGCCCGCGCGGAAGTTCTCGACGAGGACGTCGGAGCGGGCGACGAGCTCGCGCAGCACCTCCTTGCCCTCCTCCGAGGACAGGTCGAGGGTCAGTCCGAGCTTGTGCCGGTTGTACTGCGCGAAGTAGGCGCTGAACCGGGAGTCCTCGTCGTCGGCGTTGCCGACGAACGGCGGGAAGTCCCGCGCGTAGTCGGGCTCCTTGGGGTTCTCGATCTTGATGACGGTGGCGCCGAGATCGGCCAGGATCATCGAGCAGAACGGACCCGCGACGACGCGCGTGATGTCGAGCACCACGACTCCCGACAACGGCCGGCGGCTGTTCGCCGAATCCGGATCGGTTGCGCTGCTGTCCATCCTGCCTCCGCTCAGCTCGTGATTTCCGACCTGACGACCGGGTCACCGTACGGGCGGGCGCGGAGCCGGGAGTATGGGTGATCCGCCCATAGCTCCACGCCTTCAGGTGGGTCCTCTGTGTCGCGGCGCACAGATGTGTGTCAGATTGAGGGCGGAACCACCGACCGCGCGGAGGCGACGTTGCCACTCTCGGGGACCGTCCGGCAGGCCGACCCGACGCAGCCCAGGCTGCCCGAACCGATCACCGGCCGCGACATCGCGGCCCGCCAACGGATGTCCGTCGACGGCGTACTGGCGCTGCTGCGCACGATCCGCGCCGACGCGGGCCCGGCCCGCGGCGTCGCGGGCCTGCTCGCCCACGAGGACCTGCGGGCCGACGTGCTGGCCCTGCTCGAGGACGAGGTCCTGCGGGTGCAGGCCACGGTCACCCGGCTGGCCCGGCGCGAGCACGAGCTCTCGGCCCTCTTCTCCTCCGCACGCGAGCTCGCCGAGGAGCGCGAACCCGCGCTGCTGCTGCGCCGGCTGGTGCAGCGCGCCTTCGACCTCATCGGCACCGACGTCGCCTACGTGGCCTCGTTCGAGCAGCCGAGCGGCGTGCTGATGATCCGCGAGGCAGTCGGTTCGGTGACGCCGGAGCTGATGGGCGTGCGGGTGCCGCCGGGCAAGGGCCTGGCGATGAAGGTCGCGCAGAGCCGCGCGGCGTTCCGCAGCACCCGCTACATGACCGATCACGGCATCGAGCACGACGACGAGGTCGACGCGGTGATCGCCGGCGAGGGCATCGTCTCGATGGTCGGGGTGCCGATGCTCGCGGGCGACGAGGTCCTGGGCGTGCTCGTCGCGGCGAACCGCTCGCTGCGCACGTTCACCACCGAGGAGATCGCGCTGCTGTCGGCCTTCGCCGACCACGCGTCGGTGGTGCTGCAGACGGCGCGGCGGCTCGACGAGGCCGTCGCCTCCGCCGCCGCGGCCGAGAGCGCCTGCGCGGAGCTGACCCGCCAGACCGCCGCGATGGAGCGCACCGCGGCCGTCCACTCCGAGCTGACCGCCGCGGTGCTGCGCGGTGGCAGCGCCGAGGAGGTCGCCGGGATCCTCGGCGGGGTGCTGCGCCGGCGCGTGCGCATCCTCGACCGCCGTGGCACCCCGCTGGCCGACTCCGCGGGCGCGGCCGTCGTCGACGAACCGGTCGAGGACGGCGACCGGCCGGGCTTCCCGGGTCCGATCGCCGCGGCGCTGCGGGAGAGCAGGCGGACCGGCCAGTGCGTCCCCGTGCACGAGCCCGGTTCGGGGCTCGCCGTCGCCGTCGTGGCGGGGGAGTCGCTGATGGGCGCGATCCTCGTCGACGACGGCGAGATCGCGCTGACCCCGGCCGACCGGCGGACCGTCGAACGGGCCAGCCAGATCGTCGCACTGCTGACGCTGCGCCAGGAGGCCGTGGCCGACGCCGAGGAACGGGTGCGCGGGGAGCTGGTGTCCGACCTGCTCGGCGCCCGCTCGGTCTACCGGCACGAGCTGCTGCTGCGGGCCCGCTCGCGCGGCATCCGGATCGACGACCTGCGCACGCCCGTCGTCGTCACCGTCGATCCCGAGTACCGCCGGGCGGCCCTGCGCGCGGCCCACGACATCGCCCCGGCGGCCCTCGCGGGCGAGCACGAGGGCAGCGTCGTCGTCCTGCTCCCCGACAACCCGTCCGAGGCGGCCGAGCTGGTCCGGGCCCGGATCGCGGCGACGCTGGGCGCCCCGGTGCTCGTCGTCGCGGGGCCCGCAGGATCGCCCGAGTCGCTCGCCGACCGCTTCGACCTCGCCCGGCGCTGCGCGCGGCTGCTGGTGGGGCTGGGCCGCACCGACACCGCCGCCACGACCGACGGCTACGCGCCCTACCTGGCGCTGTTCGGGTCCGGCCGCGAGGACCTCGGCGCCTTCATCGAGCAGACGCTGGGGCCCGTCATCGCCTGGGACGCCGAGCGCGGCACCGAGCTCATCGCGACGCTGCTCGGCTTCATCGAGGCGAACGCGAGCCCGACGCGGACCGCGCGCAACCTCGGCCTGCACACGAACACCGTGCTGCAGCGGCTCGACCGGATCACGACGCTGCTCGGCGAGGCGTGGCGTGACCCCGAACCACTCTTCCGGATCTCCATCGCGGCGCGGCTCCACCAGCTCTCCGGCGCTGTGTGAACGACGATTCCCCTGGTGGGGGCGCACCATGGGGAATGAGCCCACTCATTCCGGCTCATCTGTGGTGGATCGGCCCATGGCCGGGTCGGACGCCGTCGCCATATGGTCCGGCTCACACGGCGTTCTGCCTGGCACGTGTCGTCTCTGCCGGGCCGGGGCTGCCGACGACAGAAGAGAACGACGACTCACCACGGAGTCGACAGGGTCGTACGACAACAGGAGGACGACGTGACAGACGGACCCACTCCGGCCCCCGGGCTCAGCGTCGAGCGCGAGGACGTCTCCGAGGAGGAGCTCCGTGAGCTGGGGGTCGACACCTCCGGGGCGCCCGCCTCGGACTTCAAGCGGTATCCCGTGCTCTCCGAGGGCGGCTGGTACATCGTCATCAAGAACCAGAAGACGATGGAGACCGTCCACAAGGAGAAGTGGACCCTGCTGGGCCCGGTCAAGCTGGTGACCGACGGCCTCCACATCGCCTGACGGCCACGACGAGAAGGAGCGACATCTCATGAGCATGATCGGAGTGGACGTCGGCGGTACCTTCACCGACGTCGTGGCCATCGAGGACGGCCAGATCAAGACCGTCAAGGTCTCGACCGACGTTCGCAACACCCACCTCGCGGTGCTCGAGGGCGCCCGCGAGGCCGGTGTCGAGAACGCCACCGTGTTCAACCACGCGAGCACCCACGGCCTCAACGCCGTCATCACCCGGCGGCTGCCCAAGATCGCCTTCCTGACGACGCTGGGCCACCGCGACATCCTCGACATCGGCTCGAGCTACCGGCCGCTGGACGCGCTGACCGACGCGAGCTGGCGCCGCGGCTTCGGTGACGCCATGCGCCCGCTCGTTCCCCGCTACCTGCGGCGCGGCATCCGCGAGCGGCTCAAGACCGACGGCAGCACCCTGATCCCGCTCGACGAGGCACACGCCCGCGAGGAGCTCGCGGTCCTGCGCAAGTGCGGTGTCCAGGGCGTCTCGATCTGCCTGATCAACGCCTACGTCAACCCCGCCCACGAGCAGCGGCTGCGCGAGATCGTCCACGAGGAGCTCGGCGCCGACATCCCGGTGTCGATCTCCAGTGAGACCTCGCCGCTGGCCAAGGAGTGGGCACGCGCGTCGACCACGACGATCGACGTGTTCATGAAGCTCATCTACCACGACTACACCAAGAAGCTCGGCGACGGCCTGCGCGAGCAGGGCTTCACCGGCGACTTCAACTACGCCAACTGCGCCGCGCAGCTGCTCAACGCCGACATCGCGATGGAGCAGCCGTTCGAGATCGTGTTCGCGGGCCCCGCGGCGGGCACGATGGCCAGCGCGCACTTCGGCAAGCTGATCGACCGCGGCAACCTGCTCTGTGTCGACCTCGGCGGCACGTCCTGCGACATCTCCATGGTGTCGGGCGGCGACCCGTACGTGAACACGACGTTCCTGCTCGAGCACGACCTGATCGTCAACGCGCTCTCCAACGAGGTCGAGTCGATCGGTGCGGGCGGCGGCTCGCTCGTGACGATCTCGCCCAGCGGCGAGGTCCTGGTCGGCCCCGGTTCGGCCGGCGCGGACCCGGGCCCGGCGTGCTACGGCAAGGGCGGCACCCAGCCCGCGACGACCGACACCCTGATCATGATGGGTGTCATCGACCCGAAGACGTTCGCCGGTGGCCGGATGTCGCTGGACCCGGCGCTGTCGGAGCGGGCGTTCCACGACCTCGACGCCCCCCAGCTGTCGCTGCACCAGCGGGTCAACTACGCGTTCAACATCGGCATCAACAACATCGCCGAGGGCGTCACCAACATCGCGATCAAGCACGGCATCGACCCGCGCGACTACAGCCTCGTCGCGTTCGGTGCCGCCGGCCCGATGCTGCTGCCCGCCTGCCTCGACCTCGTGCACGCCCGCGACGTCATCGTGCCGCCGCACCCGGGCCTGTTCTCCGCGCTCGGCCTGGTCTCCTCCGACCAGGTCTACGGCGACAGCCGCAGCTCCTACGTGATGCTGACCCACGAGGCGGCCGACTCGATCAACACGATCTACGCGCAGATGGAGGCCAAGCTGCGCGAGCGCTTCGACGACACTGCGGCCAACGTCCAGTTCGTGCGCTCCATGGACGCCCGCCTCGCGGGTCAGACCTGGGAGACCCCGTTCGTCTCCGTGCCCTCCGGCGAGATCACCGCCGAGAAGGTCGACGAGATGATCGAGACCTTCCACCAGGTCTACGAGTCTCGTGCCGGCAACCGCTTCGACGGTCTGCCGGTGCAGGCGGTCACCTACCGGGTGGAGGCCGTCATCAAGGTCGACAAGGTCGACTACCCGCGGCTGGAGAAGGGCGACGGCGCCGTGCTGAAGCCCGAGTCCACGTTCGAGCTGCGGTACCTGACCGACGAGCCGGTCACCGCCGGGCGCTACCAGCGGGAGACGTTCAAGGCCGGCGACCGTATCGAGGGCCCCGCCGTGATCCACGAGGCGCTCTCCACGACGTTCATGCTGCCCGGCCAGGTTGCCGAGGTCGGCGAGTACGGCGAGCTGCGGATCACCAGGGCCTGAGGGAGGACCAGATGACCGATCTTGGAGTGGGAAAGACCCCGATCAAGGACCTCACCGACGCGGAGTTCGAGGCGCGGTACAACTGCGACCGCTACACCGCGACGGTGCTGTCGAACCGCATGCGCTACATCGTCGAGCACATGTGCACGAACCTGCTGCACCACGCGTTCTCGCTGATCCTGCGCGACTGGTACGACTTCGCCGCGACGATCTCGGGCCCGGCGTCGATGAACTACCCCATGTCGACGGTGTCGAACTCCCTGGTGCTGTTCTCCGGCGCCATGGAGCACGCCGTGCGCAACGCGGTGGAAGAGTACGGCCCGGAGAACCTCAAGCCGGGCGACGTGCTCATGGTCAACGACCCGTACCGGGCCGGTAACCACGTCAACGACATCTGCTTCATCCGGCCCGTCTTCCACAACGACGAGCTCGTCACGTTCATCGCCCTGCGGGCCCACCAGCTCGACATGGGCGGCATCGTGCCGGCCGGCTTCTCGGCGACGAAGAAGGACGTCTACGAGACGGGCCTGGTCATCCCGCCGATGCTGGCCTACGAGAACGACCAGCCGGTGCAGCACTCGTTCCACCTGATCTTCAACAACGCCCGGTACTGCGCGCTGCTGCTGCCGGACATGATCACGATCTACCAGAACCTGCTGCTCGGCGAGCGGCTGATGAAGGAGAGCCTCGAGCGCTACGGCGCCGACGCCTGGCTCGGCGCGATCAACTACAGCGTCGACGTGCCGGCCGAGTCGATGGCCTCGGCCATCAAGGCCCTGCCGGACGGCGTGTACGAGGGCAGCGACCTCGTCGACGCGGACGGCATCGACGACACGCTCGAGTACGAGATCAAGGTCAAGATCACCAAGGCGGGCGAGCGCCTGGAGGTCGACTTCTCGGGCACGTCGCAGCAGGCGCGTACGTCGATCAACGCGGGCGTGTTCGACACGCTCACCGCGGTCGGGGTCGCACTCAAGTACGTGCTCGACCCGAAGACGGCGTTCAACTCCGGCGCCTACCGCAACGTCGACGTCGTGCTACCCGCCGGCACCATCTGTTCGGCGACACCGCCGGACGGGCCGGTCTTCCTCTACTGGGAGGCCGCGCAGCCGGTGCTGTTGGCCATCTTCAAGGCGCTCGAGCCGGCTGTCGGTGAGAACGCGGTCGGCGGCGACTACGGCTCGCTGTCGATTCACAACGGCCACGGCGTGCTGCCCGACGGGACCCCGTGGGTCACGGTCGCGCAGTGTGGTGGCGAGCACGGGCCGTGGGGCGCCACCAAGACCGGTGACGCCGACTCCTACGGCGGCTTCTACATGGCCAACAACCTCGACCCGGCCACCGAGGCCATCGAGTCCGAGCTGCCGATCGTGGTGCTGCGCAAGGAGTACGTGCCCGACACCGCGGGTGTCGGCTACAACCGCGGTGGTGCGTCCGTGCTGCGCGACAGCATGTACCTCACCGAGGCGCACCACACCTCGAGCCCGGTGCACACCAAGCGCTCCTCGGGCGCGGGCGTGCACGGCGGCAAGGACGGCCGCAACGGCGCCACCTGGCTGTTCTCGGCCGAGGGCGGGTTCGACGTGGCCCAGCGCAAGGACCTGATCCCGGTGCTGGACCCGGAGGCCTACCGTCAGTCGACGCCCGTCTCCGGCATGCTCGACCCGGACACCAAGGCGATCGACGTCGAGAAGGGCGAGTACTTCTGGTTCGGGGCGAACCCGTTGTGGCACACCAAGCCCAACGACGTGTTCCGCTACATCACCTGCGGCGGCGGTGGCTGGGGCAACCCGTACACCCGCGAGCCGGAGCGGGTGCTGGTCGACGTCCGTGACGAGTACATCTCGATCGAGGCCGCCGCGCGCGACTTCGGCGTGATCATCACGGGCGACCCCCAGAAGGACCCGGAGGGTCTGCAGATCGACCAGCAGGCGACCGAGGCGCGCCGGGCCGAGCTCCGCGCGGCGGGTATGGCCTGACGGTCGGCACGGACGACGCCGGGATGGGTGCCGACGCAGCCACCCGTCCCGGCGTCTCCCCGGACGGCGACGCCGGGACGCACGACTCCGCTCGCGGGGCCGTCCGTCCCGGCGTCCGTCTTCTCCCGCCTGCAGTGCCCGGGCATGCCGGACGGGCCCGGACCCGGTGGGGCTCAGCGCTTGTCGGGGATCCCGTCGTAGGTGCGCCACGTCGGCGCCACGAGCCACCCGGCGTCGACGGGCAGGTTCACCCCGGTGATCGCGGAGGCCTCGTCGGAGGCGAGGAAGCACACCGCCTTGGCGATCTCGTCGGCGTCGACCATCCGGCCGAGTGCCGACTCGCCCGCGAGGTTCGAGGGGTCGCGCTCGCCGCGCTCGATCCGCTCCCGCAGCAGCGGGGTGAGCGTGTAGCCGGGGGCGACGGAGTTGACCCGGATCCCGGAGCGGCCCCACTCGGCGGCGAGGTCGGCCGTCATCGCGATCACGCCGGCCTTGGCCGGGGTGTAGGCGTGCAGCGGCATCGAGCGCATACCGGCGACCGAGGCGATCGTGACGATGCTGCCCTGGCCGCGCACGGCCATCCGGCGCCCGAACTCGACGGCGCACAGCCAGGTGCCGCGCAGGTCGACGCGGAAGACCTCGTCCCAGTCGGCGACGTCGTAGTCCTCGGGCGGCGTCGGGCGCTGGGTGATGCCGGCCGAGGTCACGAGGACGTCGACGGCGCCGATCTCGCGCTCGATCTGCTCGGCGACGGCCGCGACGTCGGGCGCCGAGCCCACGTCGAGCGCCACGGCGTGTCCGCCGAGGTCGTCGGCCACCGCCGTCGCGCGTGCCGGGTCGAGGTCGGCGATCACGACGGCGGCGCCGCGCTCGACGGCGAGCCGGGCCACGGCTTCGCCGATGCCGCTCGCGCCGCCGGTGACGACGGCGACGCGGCCGGAGAGGTCGGAACTCATCGGGGCCTCCTTTACTTCGGACGTCGGACTGCTTCGGACGTCGAACGACGGCGGCCGCGGCCCTCGCATCGCCCGCGAGGGTCCTCGACCGGGGCCGGTCGCCACAGGTAGGTTTTGTCGAACGAACGGTACAGGAAACGACTCGACGAGGAGTGCCCGACGGTGTTCGATCTCGCCCGCGTCCTCGACCACCACGTCGCCCGCGATCCAGGCCGCGAGGTGCTGGTCCACGGCGACCGACGCATCGGCGCGGCGGAGCTGGCCGCGCGCGTGGACGCGGTCGCCGCCGGCCTGGCCGCGCTCGGTGTACGGACCGGCGAGGTCGTCGCCCTGTTGACCTACAACCACGTCGAGTTCCTCGAGACGGTGCTGGCCGCGGGCCGGCTCGGCGCCGTCGTGCTGCCCCTGAACTACCGGCTCGCCCCCGACGAGTGGCGCTACATCCTCGACAACGCGGGCACCGTGGTGCTGGTCACCGAGGAGGAGTTCCGCGGACGGATCGACGAGCTCGCCCCGGCGTTGCCGACCATCCGTCATCGGGTGCTGCTCGGCGCGGGGGCGCCCGAGGGCTGGATCGCCTACGAGGCACTCGTCGCCGACGGTGCCGGCGCGCCGCCGGTCCCGCCGGGGATCGTCGACGACGAGCACACCCTGGCCCGGCTGATGTACACGTCCGGCACGACGTCACGGCCCAAGGGCGTGCGGATCACCCACGGCAACGTCGCCTGGAAGAACCTGGGGCTCATCGTCGAGCTCGGGCTCTCGGCCGACGACACC
>Ga0182736_1003242_pt1 | contig 11164 bp, 12 predicted proteins | sample eDN5th30CKraftBY_FD_128882 | JGI IMG/M metagenome (GOLD analysis project Ga0182736, IMG submission 128882) | Enriched backyard soil microbial communities from Emeryville, California, USA - eDNA 5th pass 30_C Kraft BY (version 2) (version 2) | ecosystem: Environmental > Terrestrial > Soil >...
ATCCGCAGGCGGCGTATTTCGGTGTCGGCAAGATCGAGCGCGATCAGGTCGAGGACTATGCGAAGCGCAAGGGCTGGTCGGTCGAGGAGACCGAGCGCTGGCTGGCGCCGATCCTCAACTACAGTCCGAACGCGGTGCCGAGCACGGAAGCGGCGTGACGGGCCGGCGTCATCGGTCCGTCGTCATCACGGCGAATGCCAGGGCTGGTAGCATCGTCCGCCTCTGAAAGTTACGCTGAATTTATGTCGGCGCCTTCCGCGAATAAATAGAGTATGCGCGGGGGCGACCAATGGTGTTTCGCGCTTACTCTTCGATCGAAGAGCAGTTGGACGGTCGCTGGATTTGCCGGCGGACCACGATCGTGGCTGGCCGATATGGCCCCGTCGAGGTACAGGCCGGTCAGGTGTTCGTTCCGAAGACGACATTCGCCGGATACGACGACTTCACCGGGCATCTTGCCGCCGTGGCGATTGACGGGCCGTCCGTGCCGCCGCACGCGTGGAGCTAGAATCTTCCGGTTTCTTGTCTTGGCCCGATGTTCTTGGCCCGATGTCGCCGTCGTCGCGCGCGCGAAGCGCCCGCTTCGGTCGAAACGACTAAACGGCGTCCAATCAAAGTAAAATAAAACACCGGAGAGGGGTTCTCTCCGGTGTTTCGATTTCTGGCGTCGATATGGCTTCCGTTCAGAAAGCGCCAAAGAGCACGGCGCCCACGAAAGCGAACACGGCGCACACAGCGAGCACGTTCAGGCGCAGAGCGATGTCCACGAGTGCCTCCCTGTCTGTTCAGTATGTTGTTTGTAACATGGCGACAGCGGCGCTCGAAGCAGATTGCGCATAAAGCGGCAAAAAGGCGCGCACCGCGCCATGCGGTTGCGGAATGACTCGCTAAGCGATTGATGGCGCGCCGTTCTCGCCATTGCTGCCGTAATATGCGGCAGCCATGGCTGGGGACATCCCGCCGTTGGGCACGAACCCGGGCGTAATCATCCGCTGTTGGGCAGCTTTGTGCGGTGCAGAGCGAGAGCGTCCGGCCAAATTTGCATAGCGTGCGGCCGGCGCGCGTGCGGCCAGACGTGGCCTTGACGCCGCGCCGGGCGCTGCCTTACCGAGAAGTGTCGGCCTTTTCGGAAGCCCGCAAGGAGCTGACGGCGGCGCGGAACCGCGCGCCGGTCATGAAACGTCATTGGAGGAAACATGCGTCGTCTCGGCGTGCTCGCCCTTGCGCTCCTGTCATTCGTCATGCTGCTTGCGTCCTATGCACCGTCATCGGCGCAGAGCTGGCCGACCCGCAATGTACGTTTTGTCATTCCCCTCGGTGCCGGATCCGGCGCCGACATCACCGCGCGCATGCTGGCCGACAAGCTGCAGGTCAAATGGGGCCAGTCGGTCGTGGTCGAGAACCGGCCTGGCGGCGACGCCATCCTGGCGATCAACGCCGTGATCGGCGCCAATGACGATCACGTGCTGCTGTTCGCGCCGGCTTCGACCTTCACCGCGCATCCGCTGCTGCACGAGAAGCTGCCCTACAACCCCGCCGATCTGGTGCCGATCGCGCGCGTCACCAACACGCTGATCGCGCTCGGCGTGCCGGCCGATCTCGGCGTTGCGTCGGTCAAGGAGCTGGCGGCCAAGATCAAGACCGAGCCGGGCAAGCTGAACTATGCCTCCGTCACCGGCGCCAACGATCTGCTCTTTGCTGCGTTTCTCAAGACCGAAGGTCTCGAGATGACGCGGGTGCCCTACAAGGATCCGGTGACGGCGATCAACGACGTCGCCGAGGGCCGCATCCAGGCCTTCGTCGGCGCCTATGCGATCATGCGGCCGCGCATCGAAGCCGGCAAGGTCAAGCCCATCGCGCTCACCAACGTGCAACCGGCCGAGATGCTCAAGTCGATCCCGACCGCGGCGCAGGCCGGCTACAAATCGCTCGAGCTCGACGGCCTCGTCGGCGTGCTCGGGCCGAAGTCGGTCGCGCCGGCGGTGCGCGACAAGATTGCCGCCGACATCCGCGATATGCTCAACGATCCGGCGATCAATCAGAAGCTCGCTGCCACGGGGCAGGTGGTCAATCCCGGCTCGCCGGCCGAATTCGCCGCGGCGCTGAAAGAGCAGGGCGACAAGGTCGTCGAGATCGGCAAGGTGCTCGGCATCAAGGCAGCGGGGCAATAGCGGGCTCATAGCGGCACCGAATGCGACACGATCCGCCCCGGCAACGGGGCGGATTTTTTTGTGCGCGAGCGCGCCAAGTTCCCGTTAACGGTTCCTTATCCCTATCGCTTTCCTTACGGACTCCATTGAAGTCTCGTTAAATATAGACCGCGCATTTTATCGGCCATGAAGGCCGGTCCGCGTTTTTTCCTTGGCTGTGGCTTTGTTGCGTTGCTGGCGCTCGCCGGTTGCGGGCGCAGCGGCATGTGGGGCGTCGAGCGCGCCGCCTGGCGCGGCCAGGCCGAGGCGCAGTGCATGCAATCGGGTGCCGTGAAGCTTGGCGGTGCGGTTGTGCGCGCCGAGCGGATCGCGGGGCCGGGCGTCTGCGGCGCCGACTTCCCGCTCAAGGTTCTCGCGCTCGGTGAAAGCAACCAGAGCCTCGGCTATGCCGAGGCCCCGCCGCGGCCGCCGGGCCGGGTCGGCAGCGGCAGCATGCCGGATTGGCCGGCCGAGCGGGCGCGCGCCGTTCAGCCGCCCGACAACGGCCAGATGCGCTGGATGCAGGGGCCGCCGCCGGCCAATGCACCGCAACCGATCGCCCCGCAATACAACGCGCCGCCCAACGGCGCGCCGCAAGTGAGCGCGCCGCAGACCTATCAACCGCCGCCGCCGAGCTATGAGCAGCCGCGCAATGCGCCGGCCGGCGCCGCGCCGATGTCCATCTATGCGCCGGGCGTCAACGAGCCGCCGGCCGACGACATTCCCGACGACGCCATTTTGCCGAACAGCCGCCGTCAGCAGCCGCAGTCCTACAACGAGCCGCCGCCGCGGCAGGCGACCTATGCGCCGCCGCCGCTCGGGCCCGCCCGCGACTCCCGCTTCGATGCGCCGATCCGCACCGGCTCGATCGCGCCGGCGACGCTGACGCCCTCGGCGACCTTGTCGTGCCCGATCGTCTCGGCGCTCGATCGCTGGGTGGCCGGCGGCGTGCAGCCGGCGGCCTTGCGCTGGTTCGGCTCGCCGGTCGCCGAGATCAGGCAGATCTCGGCCTATTCGTGCCGGCAGATGAATGGCGCGGGCGGCCGCGGCATTTCCGAACATGCCTTCGGCAACGCGCTCGACATCGCCGGCTTCACACTCGCCGATGGCCGCAAGATCTCGGTGCAGAAAGGCTGGCGCGGCACGCCCGAGGAGCAGGGCTTCCTGCACGACGTGCAACTGGCCGCCTGCGACACCTTCAACACTGTGCTCGCGCCCGGCTACAACGCCGCGCATTACAATCACATCCATGTCGATCTGATGCGGCGCAAGAGCGGGCGGCGCCCGTGCCGCCCCGATGCGATCCCCGGCGAAGTCGTCGCCGCCAAGGCGCGCGCGGTCTATGCGGCAAAGAACGGCGGCAAGGACTACACCGGCTCGATCGGCACGACCGACAAGGACAAGCTCAAGAAGCTGCTTGATGCGATCCCCGGCGCTGACGGGCTTGAAGAGGATGATGCCGACGACGTGGTCACCGGCTCGATCGGGCTCAATGATGACGTGGCCAATGCGTCGCCGCAGTCACGCGGCTGGCCGGTCGTGGTGCCGCAGCGCACGGGCAATACCAAGAACCCGGGCGACTATTGAGCTCTTAAACCGCCGCGTCGATCAGCATCGCCGCGAACAGGATCAGCCCGGCGTCGCGGTTGGAGCGGAACAGCCGCAGGCACAGCGCCGGATCGTCGATGTCGATGCGGCGGACTTGCCAGGCCAGATGAGCTGCGAAGCCGGCAAGGCCGACAAGCGTGATCCAGCCGGCCCCGGCCATGACACAGGCGATACCGATCAGCACCACAGCGGCGGAATAGAACAATGTCAGCGCGCGCTGGGTGTCGGCGCCGAACAACAGCGCGGTCGACTTGATGCCGATCATCATGTCGTCCTCGCGGTCCTGGTGCGCGTAGATGGTGTCGTAGGCGATGACCCATGAGATCGCGCCGGCATAGAGAATGACCGGCGCCCAATCGAGCCGGCCGAAGGCGGCGGGCCAGCCCATCAGTGCGCCCCACGAGAAGGCGAGGCCGAGGAACACCTGCGGCCAGTAGGTTATACGCTTCATGAACGGATAGATCGCCACGACGAGCAACGAGGCGAGTCCGGTCAGGATCGTGAAGCCGTTGAACTGCAGCAGGACGATGAGGCCGACCAGCGCCTGGGCGACCAGAAAGACCACGGCCTGCCTCGCCGTCACCTGGCCCGAGGGAATGGGGCGCGAGCGTGTGCGCTCGACCTTGCCGTCGAGATCGCGATCGACGAAATCGTTCCAGGTGCAGCCGGCGCCGCGCATGGCAAAGGCGCCGATGAAGAACAGCACGATGTGCCAGAGGCTTGGCAGCCGCTCCATCGCCAGGCCGGTCAGGCCGACCGACCACCAGCACGGCATTAACAGCAGCCAGGAGCCGATCGGCCGGTCGAGGCGGGCCAGTCGCAGATAGGGACGAAAACTGCCCGGCGCGTAGAGGTCGACCCAGTTGCCGGTGGAATCGGCGACGCGTCCGCCGGTCCCGTTCATCGGGCGAGCGGCGAACCGCTGAGCGTGTCGAAGGTGCCGTGGCCGCGCCGGACGTTCGAGGAATCCGGCACAGGGGCACTGAGCGCGTCGCTCAAGGAGGGCCCCCGGGGCTTCGGCGGCGCCGCGGCGACTTCACAAACCCGGGTGCGGATCTGTGTCGTCTGGGCGTGGCTCTTGCTCAAGTTGTCGAGCAGGTCTTTCGGCATCCCGCATTTATCGGCGTTCGTGGATACGTACTTGATGAGCTTGGCCTCGGAGGCGGAATACTCGTTGAACAGCCGGCAGGCGACGGCCGGGCCGACCTTTTTCTTGCCGGCCTGCTCGATGGCGCCCCGCTTCTTTTCGGCTTCGGTGCGCAGCGCCATGAATTCCTTGAAGCAGGGCGGTTCCTGCTGCTGGGCCGCGCCCATCGGCGGTCCGAAACCGGCTGACGGCGGCACGAATGCTGGCTGCGCCGGACCTTGCGCCGGGGCTTGTGACGCCTGCGGCGCCGGCCACGCCCCCGCGGGAGCTTGCTGTTGAGGCTGCGGCGCTGGCCAGGCGCCGGCGGGGGCCTGCTGCTCGGCCGACGGCGAAGGCCAGGCGCCTTGGGCGATGGCCTGCGGGCAGGCTGCAACCGTCGCAAAGCAGGCGGCAATGATGAGAGCCCGGCGGCTCATGATCGGATCCTTTCCCGGTCCCCGCGGGATTAGGCAGCGAGGCGTTTCACAGCTTATAACAACCTGCCGAATGCGACGGGAAGGCGGCATTTTGCGTTAAATCGACGCCCCGCCGGACCGCCTCCGCTACCCCGAAACCACGCCAAAGCCAGCCGAATTCATGCCGCACTACGATTTCCGCACGCCCCGCATTTATCTCGATACCCCGCTCGCTGCCGGGGCCGAAGTTCCGCTCGATCGCGACCATGCGAATCACCTCGGCAATGTGCTGCGGCTGGCCGCCGGCGATGCGGTGCTGGTGTTCAACGGCCGCGACGGCGAATGGGGGGCGGAGCTGACCGGCGCCGGCAAGCGCCTCGCCGTCAGGCTCGAACGCCAGATGCGGCCGCAGCCGGAGCGCACCGATCTCGACTTCCTGTTCGCGCCGCTCAAGCACGCCCGGCTCGACTACATGGTGCAGAAGGCGGTCGAGCTTGGCGTGTCGCGGATACGGCCGGTGCTCACCCAGCACACGCAGGTCACCCGCATCAACACCGAGCGCATGCGCGCCAATGTCGTCGAGGCGGCGCAGCAATGCGGTGTGCTCAACATTGCCGACGTCACCGAGCCGGTGAAGCTGAATGCCGTCGCCGCGCAAGATCCCGACCGGCTGCTGATCTTCTGCGACGAGGACGCCGAGGTTGCCGATCCGGTCGAGGCGCTTGGCCGCGTGCGCCCGTTGCCGAGCGCACTGGTGCCGGACGAGGCGCTGGCGCCGATGCCGATGGCCGTGCTCATCGGTCCCGAAGGCGGGTTCTCGCAGGACGAGCGCGCGCTGCTCCTGAAGCGGCCGAACATCGTGCAACTGTCGCTCGGTCCGCTGATCCTGCGCGCCGACACAGCGGCGGTCGCCGCGCTGACATTGGCTCAGGCGGTGCTCGGCAACTGGCGATCGTGAGGTGAGATTTTTTCCAACCGAGAAGCCGGCGTGGCTGCCGACGCTTCCCGCCGGCAGCCAGCCCGCACATTACAAACTCAACGCAACTCGAACGCCTGTAACGCAACAAACGCGACACCGACAAACGCGACACCGACAAACGCCAGACAAACGCGGCCGCATGCGGTCACGCCACACATCACAACAACTGATCAACGCTGAACGCCCACCAATACAGGGCAGCAGCACCAAAGACCGATAACAAACGCTTCGGCCGACGCATGGGCCGGCCACAATCGCAGCGAATCCCACTAACGCGACTCAAGGTTCGTGCGGGGCGGATCATGCTTCGATGCAAGCCGAGTCTCGAGTCCCGGGCGCATCGAATCTGTGGTCAACTCGTGCCGTCGGTCGCGAATCTGTGATTATCGGCGCCGGAAGGCCGGCGCCGTACAATCGCGGACCGGTGTGTTTTTTGCGCGCTTCCGATGGCGCGGGGGCTGGGCTAGAATGGCGCCAGCAGCGGGAGTTCGGTTCATGGTTCGCAAATCGGTCGGCTTCATCGGCATTGCGCGTTTCGCGTCGGTTGCCGCAGCGGCAGTGGTTTTCGCCCTCGCGGGGCAGTCCGGCACAGCCCGTGCCGCAGGCTGGATCGAGAAGGGGATTTACCTGTCGGGCCCGAATTATGACGGCGACGTGCCCTCCTGCGAGGCGGCCCTCGGCGAGATTTCCAGCCGCTTCGAGAGCACCCAGGCGGGGTTCTGGAACAACAATGTCCAGATTCTCGGCTACGAGAAGGTTCGCCAGGTCGCCTTCAGCCCGTGGGCGAAGGGGACCGTGCCGCGCCGCTTCTGCACGGCCGTGGCCGACGTCTCGACCGGCCGCAAGCATGTCGTGAACTATTTCATCACCGAAGACGGCGGCATGATCGGCGCCACCTGGGGCGTGACCTATTGCGTGGTCGGGTTCGACCGCAGCATGGCCTACAGCCCGGCCTGCAAGATGGCCCGGCCCTGACGCCGGCGCCCATTCCCTGAGTCCGATGTTACCGGCGGCTGCTTGAGCAGTCGCGATTGTGTTCTTGATTTGTTCCTTGAGCTCCTCTAGAGTGAGGAACCCTTGGTATAGATCAATTCCGGCTTTGTTCTGGTGGGGGGCGTTGATGGCGTGGTCCGAGCGGGCGGGAATTCCGGCACGGCATCTAGCGGCTCTTCGATGGCTCGCCAGGGTCGCCCGTACCGGTGCGGTGACCGGCTGTTTCGTATTTCTGTTCGCAATCGTCGCTTTCGCCCAGGACGCTTTCGCCCAGGACGCCCGGGCGCAGGACCGCCGGCAGAACGCGCCGGGCCAGTTCGACTTCTACGTGCTGTCGCTGTCATGGTCGCCGTCCTACTGCGAGGCTTCGGCAGAGCGCGGGGGCCGGCGCAGCGCCGACATCCAGTGTAGCGGCCGGCCGTTTGCCTTCGTCGTGCATGGCCTGTGGCCGCAATACGATCGAGGCTTTCCGGAGTACTGCAAGGTGCCGGCGCCGCGGCTCAACCGCGCCATCGTCGGCGCCATGCTCGATCTGATGCCGAGCCAGCGCCTTGTCTATCACGAGTGGGACAAGCACGGCACCTGCTCGGGATTGTCGCCGAACGCCTACTTCGAGAACGTGCGCAAGGCGCGCGCGGCGGTGAAAATCCCGGAGGGCTATCTCGATCACGACAAGCCCATGATGGTGTCGCCCGGCGACGTGGCCGCGGCGTTTCTCAGGGCCAACCCGGGCCTGACGCATCAGCAGATTGCCGTCACCTGCGACAGCAAGCGGCTCAGCGAAGTGCGCGTCTGCATGTCGAAGGATTTTGCGTTCCATGATTGCCCCGAAACGGCGCGGCGCGCCTGCCGGCGCGACAAGGTCGTCATGCCGGCGGTTCGTGGCGGCTCGTAAGGCGGTAGGGGGTTGGAACGCGCCGGGCGGCGCGTTGAAGCCTGGGCCGTTTTGCTGTCTGTTTTGACGCGTTTTCTTCACGCGAACCGGTTTCCACTTCGCGCGAAAACGCGTTATGCCCGCTTATCATGAACTATCGTCACGCCTTTCATGCCGGCAACTTCGCCGACGTCTTCAAGCACGTCGTGCTGAGCCGCATCCTCAGTTATCTCTGCGAAAAGCCGGCCGCCTTCCGGGTGATCGACACCCATGCCGGCGAAGGGCTGTATGACCTGACGACCAGCGAGGCGCGCCGCGGCGGCGAGTGGCCAGGCGGCATCGGCCGGCTGATGGCGGCGGCCGAGGCCGGCGATATCTCGGGCAAGGCGGTGGGCCTGCTCCAGCCCTATCTCGACGTCATCGGCGCGCTGAACGAGCGCGGCAAGCTGAAGGTCTATCCCGGTTCGCCCGCCGTCGCCCGGGCCTTCCTGCGCCCGCAGGACAAGCTGATCGCCTGCGAGATCGAGCCCGCCGCCGCGCGCCAGTTGGCCCGCCACCTCGACAATGACGGCCGCATCAAGACGATCGCCATCGACGGCTGGACCGCGCTGTCGGCCTATGTGCCGCCGCCGGAGCGCCGCGGCCTGGTGCTGGTCGATCCGCCCTTCGAGGAAGAGGCCGACTTCCACCGCCTGTCGCATCTGCTCGGCGTTGCGCATCGCAAATGGGCCACGGGCATTTATGCACTCTGGTACCCCATTAAGGGCCGTGGCGAGGCGGACGCCCTGGCCAAACGGGTCAGCAAATTGGGGATCGCCAAGGTGCTGCGCGCCGAACACCTTGTGTCGTCGGTGCGCGACCAGAGCCGGCTCAACGGCTCGGGGTTTATTCTGGTCAATCCGCCCTGGACCCTGGAGCGCGAACTCGAAGTTCTTCTACCGGTGCTGGCGCAATTGCTTGCGCGTGAAACTAATAGCGGCGGTTACCGGCTCGATTGGCTGGCCGGGGAGAACTAATAACCAGATGTTTATACCGCGCCGCATCGTCTGAGACTTTAGCAGCACGAGAGTCCCCCTTTTCCCGCGACCGCAGTTAGTGTGTAGTCCGCAGACTGGCAATGGCGTTCTGCCCCCTGGCGGGGGCCGGCGGAATAAACTGAGGCCCTGCAAGAGGCCGATGCTTTCCCCCGTTTCTGGAAGCCGTGTCATTCGCCGCGCGTGGGGCCGGCGATCGTGGGGAGGATCGACTGAAATGGCGCAAACTGGCGTTGTGAAATTTTTCAACACCGAGCGGGGCTACGGCTTTATCAAACCAGACGACGGCGCACGCGATGTGTTCGTGCACATCACCGCCGTGGAGCAGGCCGGCCTGAAGACGCTGAACGAGGGCCAGAAGATCTCGTTCGATGTCGAGCCCGACAAGAAGGGCAAGGGGCCGAAGGCCGTCAATCTGGTCGTCAGCTGACAGAACGCAACGACGCGCTTGCGACAGCGGCGCGTCCGTGTGCAAAAGCCTTGGGGGAGCGCGCGCCGCCGGCACGCGCCAGACCCTGAGCTTTTGCCGTCACGGCGCGGGGGCTCGACAGCGCCCGCGCGAGCAGTGGAATTCGTCCATGATGAAGTTGCGCCATAGTCCTGCATCGCCTTTCGTCCGCAAGGTGAAGATCGCCGCCGATGTGCTTGGCCTTGCCGATCGCATCGAGATGCAGGATGCCGACACGATCGCGCCGGAAGCGGGTTTCCTCGCGCAGAACGCGCTCGGCAAGATCCCGACTTTGGTTCTGGACGACGGCTCGACCTTGTTCGACTCGCGGGTGATCGTCGAATATCTCGATCATCTCGCCGGCGGCGGCCGTGTTCTGCCGACGGAGCCGAAGGCGCGCTTTGCCGCGCTGCGCCTGCAGGCGCTGTGCGATGGCATTCTCGATGCCGCGCTGTCCATTGTTTACGAAGGCCGTTTCCGCGAGCCGCCGATGCGGCTGCAGAGCTGGATGGATCGCCAGCAGGGCAAGATCAATCGCGCGCTCGCCGTGCTCGAAGCGTCGCCGCCGGCGCAAACCGATGTCCCCGACGTCGGCCAGATCACGCTGGCCTGCGCGCTCGGCTACCTCGACCTTCGCCTCGCCGGTGCGTGGCGCAAGGATCATCCGAAACTGGTGACCTGGCTCGACCAGTTTGCCGCCCGCGTGCCGGCCTTCGCACGGACGAAGCCGGCCTGACATTCGCGATGGCATCCGCGCCATAAAAAAGCCCCGGCGACAGACGCCGGGGCTTTCAAGTTTGTGCTCAGTCAGCCTTCTCTTACGGAAGCGCTTTTCCTACGCTCGCGCCTCAGAAGCGATAATTGAGGCCCGCGCGAATGATGTTGGTGTGGTAGCTCGACCCCACGCCGGCGAGGGTCGGGCCATCGCCGAGATCGACATAGAGATACTCAACCTTGGCGGTGAGCGGGCCGGAGAGGGCGGCTTCGAGGCCGCCGCCCAGGGTCCAGCCGGTCTTGTTGTCGCTGACCATGCCGATGCCGCCGACCGCGTTGCTGACGTCGCCGAAGGCCACGCCGCCCGTGACGTAAGGCATCCAGCTGCCGGTCGCGCCCATGGCGTAGCCGACGCGGCCGCGCACGGTGGCGAGCCAGTTGTTGCGGACGGCGGCGTTGGTGTGGCTGCGCCAGTTCATGTCGCCCTCGAGGCCGAACACCCACGGACCGGTCTGCATGTTGTAGCCGATCGTGCCGCCGACGATGCCGGCGTCGGAGCCCGAGCCGAACGAACCGCCGCCGCTGAGGCCGACATAGGGACCGGTCCAGTTGTACAGCGCCGGCGCCGGCGCGACATATTCCGGTGCCTTCACCGGCATCCGGCGTTGCATATCGGCGGCCTGCGCCGACACGGCGCCGAGCGCCAGCACACCCGCGGTGGCGAGAAGAATCTTTTTCATAACGCACCTCATCGCGCTTCGAATGGAACTCATTCGGACGGAC
>Ga0182736_1003244_pt1 | contig 11163 bp, 11 predicted proteins | sample eDN5th30CKraftBY_FD_128882 | JGI IMG/M metagenome (GOLD analysis project Ga0182736, IMG submission 128882) | Enriched backyard soil microbial communities from Emeryville, California, USA - eDNA 5th pass 30_C Kraft BY (version 2) (version 2) | ecosystem: Environmental > Terrestrial > Soil >...
CAACGCGCCGCGCGGATCAATGCGACAGGATCTTCGACAAGAACATCTTGGCCCGGTCGGAGCGCTGATCGACATGGTCGAAGAAATCATCTTTCGAGCAATCCTCGACGATCGAGCCTTCGTCCATGAACACCACGCGGTCGGCAACCTTCCTGGCGAAGCCCATTTCATGCGTGACCACCATCATGGTCATGCCTTCTTTGGCCAGGTCGACCATGACGTCGAGCACCTCGTTGACCATTTCGGGATCGAGGGCGGAAGTGGGTTCGTCGAACAGCATGGCCACGGGGTCCATGGCCAGCGCCCGGGCGATCGCCACCCGCTGCTGCTGGCCGCCCGACAACTGCCCCGGAAACTTGTCGGTCTGGCTGGTCAGGCCCACCCGCTCGAGCAACGAACGGCCGCGCTCCAGCGCCTCTTCTTCTTTGCGTCCCAGCACTTTGATCTGCGCCAGGGCCAGGTTGCGCATGACCGACAGGTGCGGGAATAGTTCGAAATGCTGGAACACCATGCCTATTTTCGAACGCAGTTTCGGTAAATTGGTGCCCTGCGCGCCCACGGATATTCCGTCCACCCAGATTTCGCCTTTCTGGAACGGTTCCAGCGCATTGGCCGTCTTGATGAGCGTGGATTTGCCCGAACCCGAAGGGCCGCATATCACCACCACCTCACCGTTGGCCACCGAAGTGCTGCAGTCGTTGAGCACCTGGAACGAGCCATACCATTTACTGACGTTTTTAAATTCGATCATCAAGAACTCCTGGCGTTAACGCACAATCGCCATGCGGCGCTGAAGATACTTCACCGTGCGGGAAGCCGTATAAGAAATAATGAAATACACCACCGCGGCAAAGACGAACATTTCGACCAGGCGCCCGTCGCGCTGGGCGATGTTGCTGGCCGCGCCCAGGAAGTCTGTCAGCGACAAGACATATACCAGGGAGGTGTCCTGGAACAGCACAATCATCTGCGTCAGTATCACTGGCGTCATGTTGCGGAAAGCCTGCGGCAGGACGATGTGCCACATCATTTGCCAGTAGTTCAGGCCCAGGGCATACCCCGCGCCGATCTGGCCCCGGGGGATCGACTGGATGCCCGCGCGCATGATTTCGCAGAAATACGCCGCCTCGAATATCGTGAAGGTGATCAGCGCCGACGTGAAGCCGCCTATCGAGATCGGCCCCGAGGCCCCCATGATCCAACCGTAAATATAGGGAACCAGGAAATAGAACCAGAAAATGATCAGGATCAACGGCAGCGCCCGCAGGAAATTGACGTATGTGCCGGCGATCCCCGAAATCAGCCGGTTCGACGAAAGGCGCATCATGGCCAGCAGCGTCCCCAGCAGCAGCGCGCCTATGGTGGACAGGACCGTGAGCTTTATGGTGAACACCATCCCGATGCCGAACAAATAGGGCAGCGTCCGAATAATGACTTCAAAATCAAAACCGTGCATGAAATGGCCCCTTTACCTGTCCGTACCGATGAAACCGGGAATGCGCGCCCATTTCTCGACGTAGCGCATGGCGATCACGACCAGCGTGTTGATGATCAGGTACAGAACCGTGCCTGCCGCAAAGGATTCGAAAACCTGGAAGGTGAACTCCTGCATCGCCCGCGTCGCGCCGGTGATTTCAAGCAGGCCTATCGTGAACGCCACCGACGTGTTCTTGATCAGATTGAGTATTTCGGATGTCAGGGGCGGCAGGATGATGCGCCCGGTCATGGGCAGCAGCACATAGCGGTACACTTGCGTGCGGGTCAGGCCCAGCGCCGTGCCCGCCATGTTCTGGCCGGCCGCCAGCGAGCCGATGCCGGCCCGGATCTGCTCGGCCACCCGCGCCGACGTGAACAGCCCCAGCGCGATGACCGCGGTCCAGAACGTGCTCCAGGTGGGATCGGCCGATTTGATCATGTCGCCCAGCGCGGTGGGAACCACCTCGGGCATGACGAAATACCACAGAAAGATCTGGACCAGCAGCGGGACGTTGCGAAACAGTTCGACATACCCCGTGCAGAGGCGTTCCACCCAGCGGATTCCGCTGGTGTTGAACACGCCCACCAGCACGCCCAGCGCCAGCGCGATGATCCATGCGCAGGCCGAGACGCCCAGTGTCCAATACACACCCCGTATCAGGGTGTACAAATACGTTCCGGTGCCATCAGGCGCCGGATCGAAGAAGACGGACCAGTTCCAGTTGTAATTCATGCGATCTTATCCCGTGGACTGCGTGTCATCGCGGCTCAAATGAACGGCACAATCCAGAATAAACCGGATTGTGCCGCGGGCAAAGAAAAAACTACTTGTAGACGGCCGGGTCCGGCGAGTCGGTGGGGTTCTCGAACGCTTTCTTGAGTTCCGGCGTCAAGGGCCAGTTCAGGTTGATATTTTTAGGCGGAACGGGCTGCGTGAACCACTTGGTATACAGCTTCTCCATGGTGCCGTCTTTCATCATGGCCTTGACGGCGTCATCGACCGCTTTCTTGAACTGGGGGTCGCCCTTGGGCTCGATCATGCCATAGGGTTCGATGGTGTACGCCTTTTCGCCGATCATCCATTTTTCGGGATCGCGCGCGCTGGCCACCAGGCCCGCCAGCAGGATATCGTCCATGAAGAAGGCGGCCGCCCTGCCGTTGTTGACGGTCAGGAACGCTTCGGAATGGTCTTTGGCGGGGATGATTTTCATGCCCAGGTTTTTCTCGGCGTTGACTTCGGTCAGCCAGCGTATGTTCGTCGTGCCCGAGGTCGAGACAACGGTTTTCCCCTTGAAATCGTCGAGGTCTTTCAGGTTGGAGGTTTTCAGGGCCGCAAAGCGGGTGGCCGTGACGAACGTGGTCGGAGCGAAGCTGACCTGCTCTTGACGCGCCGCGTTGTTCGTGGCCGAGCCGCAGGAGATGTCGACCGTGCCGTTGGCGACCAGGGGAATGCGGGTGGACGAGGTGACCGCCACATCCTTGATCTTCAGGTTGGGCAGATTGAGGTCTTTTTTCAGGGCATCCACGATCTTGTGGCAGATGTCCATGGAGTAGCCGATGGGTTTCTGGTTGTCGTCCAGGTATGCAAAGGGAATCGACGACTCGCGATGGCCTAGCGTGATCTCGCCGGTCGATTTGATTTTATCGAGACGACTCTGGGCCTGGGCCGCGGTCATCCCTACAACCGTTACAGCAGTGGCCAGAATAATAGGTAACAACTTCATAGCATCTCCTAGCTGGGCAATGATAATGCCGTTATAAAAACATTTTACCGCCGCGATTCCGTGCAATCCGCCAAGCCGCGACAGCTAGTTATGTTATGCAGGCAGCCGGCGTTACGCGCATAAAAACAGCAATCAGAATCAAGACATTTCCTGAAAAATTGTGTCGGCACGTACAGTATGCCCGATATTTTCATGATTTTGTTTGGTGAAATACCCTAACTACGGCCTGATTTTCGGGCATGCCGCTAGTGCCAGACAGCGATCTCGACCGCGATGCTGCCCTGCTCGGACGATACCAGGGCCGATCCCTCGTCTATCGATACATGCACGCTCATGGTGCGCCGCGCCAATTGCGCCATGGCGCGCGCCGCCGCCGGCTCGACGGCCAGGACGGTCAGGTTGCGCAGGCGCCGCACGCCGCCCTGGATTCCGCGCCACCACACCTGGCTGGCATGGCCGCCATAGCAGCAGACGATCACCCTGTTCGATTTGCCGCCCGCCTGCAGCAGGCGGCGGGCCTCCGGATGGCCCAGATCGATCCAGTCGTGGATGTCGCCCGTCAGGTCCTTGCGCCACAACGCGGGCTCTTCCGCCGTGCTCAGGCCGCGCGTGAAAGCCAGGTGCTCGTCGGCGTACAAGGCGAACATCAGAACGCGCAGCATCATGCGCTCGTCGGTTTCCGACGGGTGGCGCGCCAGCGTCAGGGCGTGGCTGCCATAATAGCCGCGAACCATATCGGCGACATGCAATTCCAGCCTGAAAATAGTGGCACCGAGCGCCATATGAAACCTTTCTGTCCGAACCGCGCCGCGCCCTACAGGGCTTCGATGCCGCTTTCACCGGTGCGTATCCGGATTGCCTGCTCGACGTTGGTGACGAAAATTTTCCCGTCGCCGATCTTGCCGGTGAAAGCCGCCTTGATGATCGCGTCGATGGCCGTCTCGACCATGGCGGCCGGTATCACCACCTCGACCCGGATCTTGGGCAGGAAATCGACCACATACTCCGCGCCCCGGTATAGCTCGGTATGGCCTTTCTGCCGGCCGAACCCCTTGACCTCGGTCACGGTCAGGCCGCTCACTCCGATCTCCGCCAATGCCTCGCGCACTTCGTCGAGCTTGAACGGCTTGATGATTGCCGTGACTAATTTCATTCGCTGCACTCCTCTTGGATTAACCCCGCGGGCGGCATGCGCCGCCGCGCCCTACTCGTCGTCCAGAAAGCCATTGGCTATCGGATAGCGCCAATCGCGGCCGAATGCCGCGGACGTTATCTGCGGACCGATCGCGCCCTGGCGCCGCTTGTATTCACTGATGCGGATCAGGCGCAGGACCTGGGCCACGACCCCGGGCTCGAAGCCGGCATGCCGTATCTGCGCCGCCGATTCCCTTTTTTCGACATAGCGCTCGATAATATCATCCAGCACATCGTAGGGCGGCAGCGAGTCCTGGTCGGTCTGATCCGGCCGCAATTCCGCCGATGGCGCGCGCTCGATGATGCGCCGGGGGATCACCGGCGACACCGCATTGCGCCATCGCGCCAGCGCGTAAACCATGGTTTTCGGCACGTCCTTGATAAGGGCGAAGGCTCCGGCCATGTCCCCGTACAGGGTACAGTAGCCCGTCGCCAATTCCGATTTGTTGCCGGTGGCCAGCACCAAAGAACCAAACTTGTTGGACAGCGCCATCAGCAGATTGCCCCGGATGCGGGCTTGAATGTTCTCTTCGGTGGCATCGGGCGGCAAGCCCGAGAACAAGCCTTGCAGCGACGTGTCGTAGGCGCCGGCCAGGCCGCTTATATTGATTTCGTCATAGCGCACGCCCAGTGCGCCCGCCATTTCCCTTGCGTCTTCCAGGGATATGTCGGCCGTGTAGGCCGAAGGCATCATGACCGCGCGCACATTTCCCGCGCCCAGGGCGTCGACCGCCAGCGCCAGCACCAGCGCCGAATCCATCCCGCCCGACAAGCCCAGCACCACGCTCGAAAATCCGGTCTTGCGCAAATAATCGCGCAGCGCCAAAGTCAGCGCGCTCCAGACCTGCTCGAGCCGGCCCGGCCAGGCCCCGGATCCGGCGGGCTGCCGCGGCGTCACGCCGCCCCGCCCGTCGACCGCGACAACGCCCAGCGCCTCGGCGAAGGCCGGAAGCCGCATCGCCATTCGGCCCGTGGGATCCAGGACGAACGACGCCCCGTCGAAGACCAGTTCGTCCTGCCCGCCCGTCTGGTTCAGATAGACCGCGGTCATGCCGCCGGCGCAGTGGCCGATGCGGCGCTCCCGCTCGGCCTGCTTGTCGACGGTGTACGGCGAACCATTCAGTATCAGCAGGACCTGCGCACCCTCTTGCGAGGCTTTCCCGGGGCAATGCCCGAACCAGGCGTCTTCGCAAATATTGAGGCCGAAGCGAACGCCTTTTACATCGAAGACGACCGCCTCGCCGCCGCTGGAGAAATAGCGTTTTTCGTCGAACACGCCGTAATTGGGCAATTCTCGCTTGTGATAAGTGGCCAGCACCCGCCCATTGACCAATACCGAGGCCGCGTTGTAGAGCCGGCCGCGGCGCTGGCGCACATGGCCGACCACCACATGCATGTCGCGCAAGGGCGCCAGATCCATGCGCAGCCGGTCCAGCACCTGTTCCTGGCGCTCGATGAAGCCCGGCCTGCACAGCAGGTCCTGGGCCGGATAACCGGTCAACGCCAGCTCGGGCGTTACCACGATGTCGGCCCCATGCTCCCGGCTTTTGGCCGCGGCCTCGAGCACCTTGGCCGCGTTCGCCCGTAAATCGCCGACTGTCGTGTTGATCTGGGCAAGCCCAATCGTTACAGTGTCCATGCACCAAGGCCTTTACGTTTGCCATAAAGAATAAAATTATCGCACGTCGCAAACCACAGCAAAAACCGCAATGGCCGGCCGGCGTCGTTGCGGCGTCCTTTATAATCGCCGCACTATGTCAGAAAACACCACACCCTCCCCCCGGCAGAACCAGTTCGCCAACAAAGACCAGGCATGGTCCGCGCGCTTCAGCGAGCCCGTCTCCGATCTCGTGAAGCGCTACACCGCCTCGGTGGGCTTCGACCAGCGCCTCGCCCAATGCGACATTCAGGGCTCGCTGGCCCATGCCGACATGCTTGAGTCCATCGGCGTCATCAGCAGCGACGACCTGGCATCGATCCAGCGGGGCCTGGCCCTGATCGCCCACGAAATCGCCGAAGGGCGTTTCACCTGGTCGGTCGACCTGGAAGACGTCCACCTCAATATCGAGAAGCGCCTCGTCGAACTGATCGGCGACGCCGGCAAGCGCCTGCATACGGGCCGCTCGCGCAACGACCAGGTGGCCACCGATATACGCTTGTGGCTGCGCCAGGAAATCGATGCCTCGATGGAACTGCTGCGCCGGCTGCGCCGCAATCTGGCGCGGCTCGCCCTGGAGCAGGCGGGCACCATCATGCCCGGATTCACGCACCTGCAGGTCGCCCAGCCGGTGACGTTCGGCCACCATCTTCTGGCCTATGCCGAAATGTTCGGCCGCGACGCCGAACGGCTCGCCGATTGCCGCAAGCGTGTGAACCGGCTGCCCCTGGGTGCCGCCGCGCTGGCCGGCACCTCGTATCCCATCGACCGCGAACGCGTCGCCAGGACCCTGGGGTTCGACGAAGTATGCCGCAACTCGCTGGACGCTGTTTCCGACCGCGACTTCGCCATCGAGTTCTGCGCGGCGGCGGCCCTGATCATGACACATATTTCACGGCTTTCCGAAGAAATCGTGCTTTGGATGAGCCCGCGCGTCGGCTTCGTCGACCTGGCCGACCGCTTCTGCACCGGTAGTTCCATCATGCCGCAAAAAAAGAATCCCGACGTGCCCGAACTGGCGCGCGGCAAGACAGGGCGTGTAAACGGCCATCTGATCGCGCTCCTGACCCTGATGAAGGGCCAGCCGCTGGCCTATAACAAAGACAACCAGGAAGACAAAGAAGGCCTGTTCGACGCCGCCGACACCATCCGCGACACCTTGACCATTTTCGCCGACATGATGGGCGGCATCACGGTCAATGCCCAGGCCATGCGCACGGCGGCCATGCAGGGCTTTGCCACGGCCACCGACCTGGCCGACTATCTGGTCAAAAAAGGGGTGCCGTTTCGCGATGCGCACGAAACCGTGGCGTACGCGGTGCGGGCCTGCGAAGAGCGCAAGTGCGATCTGTCCGATCTGCCCCTGGCCGACCTGCGGGCCTTCCATCCCGCCATCGACCAGGACGTATACGCCGTGCTGACTCTGGAAGGCTCCGTGGCCGCCCGCGACCATATCGGCGGCACCGCTCCCGTGCGCGTCGAGCACGAGGCGCGGCGCCTGCTGGACGCGCTCGGGCCGGACTGACCATCGCCGATCCGCGCGCGCCGGCGCCGGCGCGCGCATCGCCGCCTTGGGGCGGAACGGACAGTCCGGGACGCGGCTCAGGCAAATACGGCCATGGATTCGACATGGCTGGTATGCGGGAACATATTCATCACGCCGGCGCCCAGCAATGAATAGCCGCCTTCACGCACCAGTATGCCGGCATCGCGCGCGAGCGTGGACGGGCTGCAGGATACATACACGATTTTCCCCGGACGCTCGCCCCTGCCCAGGCAGGCCAGCGCCCGCGCGACCGCCTCGGCGCCCTCGCGCGGCGGATCGATCAGCATCCGGTCGAAAGGGCCCAGGTCCCGCAGCCACTGGGCATCGACCGCGAACAAATCCGCCGTCTGGAACCGGGCCTGGCCATCGAGCCGGTGTTCCGCCGCGGACGCCGTCGCGCGCTCGGTCAAGGTGCTGCTCCCTTCTATTCCCAGCGCCGAGCCGGTGCGCATGGCCAGCGGCAAGGTGAAATTGCCCAGGCCACAGAACAAGTCGGCGGCACGGTGCCCGGGCCTCGCGTCCAGCAGAGCCAGGGCCCTGGACACCAGGCGGCGGTTCATGGCGTCGTTGACCTGGGTAAAATCATTGGGGCCGTAGCCCATGCGCAAGCCAAATTCGGGCAGTGAATAAGCCAGCTTTCCCGCATCGGCGGCAACCAGCGGCCGGACCGTGTCCGGCCCTTTCGACTGCAGCCACCACGATACCGCGTGCCGCGCCGCGAAACATTTCAGCAATTCGATATCGGCATCGGACAGCGGCGCCAGGTGGCGCAGCACCAGCGCCGTGTTCGAGTCGCCCGCCGAAACTTCGATCTGCGGTATGCGATCCGGAATGGACAGCGACTGGATCAGGGCGCGCAACGGCAGCAATAGGGCTGAAACGTGGGGCGGCAACACCAGGCAGTGCGACATGTCGGCGACGTAGCGGCCGGTGCGCTCGCGAAACCCCACCAGCACCACCCCTTTCTTGCGGACCGCGCGCACCGACAGGCGGGCCCGGCTCCGGTAGCCCCAGGCGGGGCCGTGCACGGGCGCCAGCACCTGAACCGGCCGCACCTTGCCGATATGCTGCAGCGCATCCTCAAGCACGCGCTGTTTGATCGCGACCTGGGCGCCCGGTTCAAGATGCTGCATGGTGCAGCCGCCGCATAGGCCGAAATATGGACACGGCGGCTTCACCCGCTGGGACGACGCCCGCTCGATCCGTTCGAGAATGGCGATATCGTAGGAAGCCTTGCGCTGCGTCACCCGGCCCCTGACCCGCTCGCCGGGCAGCGCGCCTTCAGTGAAAACGACTTTTCCATTGTGGTGCGCAATGCCACGGGCCTGCAGATCCAGCGATTCGACGTCAAAGACTTCAGACATGATTAGTTCAGGCATCCAGATGAAACAGGCCTGAATTTTGACATTCCGCGGTCAGTTAGTCGAATCCGCGGGCGGCGGGCTGGCGCGAAAAATGCGCCAGCCCGCCGCGGCGAACCATCAGGACGCGGCTTTCCCCGCGTCCTGTTTCGCGGGATGCTTGTGCCTGGCGGCGCGATCGGCCCGTTTCTGGGCCTTTTCATTCAAATAAGCCGCTACTTTCTGCTGCTGGGCCTGATCCAGCGAATCCCACACCGCCAGCCACTTCTGGTCGATCTGCTGGCGCTGTTCAGCCGATTTCCGGCGAAGCTCCTGGGTCTGCTGCAGCGCCGCCCGGGGATCCAGCTTGCCGCTCTTGATCTGGCCGGTCCTGTCGGCCTTGATCTCTTTCATGGTTTTCCAGCCGTCTTTGCGCAAGTCCTTTTGCGCCGTCCGGGCATCCTGCAACAATTGAGACTGGCTTTCCGTCAGGCTCAGGGACTGGACCAACTGAGCGCCGGCGGCGCCATAGCCCGGAATCCACAGGGCCGTATCGCCCCGATGATGACGCTGCGTGCCTTTGCGCATGTGTTTGTGCGGGTGCGCATGCCGGGCTGCGTCGGCGGCGGGCGCCGCGGCGCCCTGGGTCTGGGCCGGCGTGCCCGGGGCGGCGGGCTCCGCCGCGAATGCGGCGCCGTGCAGGGCCACGACGGCGGCCAGGGCCGCGAATTTGAGGGTGGATAAAGATTTCGAGCGGTGCATGATGAGTAACTCCTTGAGGGTAGGAGTCGCCATTGTCTGCCTGAACTGATTACCGAGTTGTTTCCGCCAGGACAAATTACTTTCAATCAATTTCAACGCATGGCGTTTCCGGCCGGATACACCCCGGGCGCGGACCGCCGCGCCATCAGAAGCGATTGGAGGGCGCCAGCGGGCCCGGCGGGCGGGGGCCATTGCGGAGGCGACGCCCCCCCTGGAACCGTGTCCAACGCCTTCAGGCGCGATCCGGATCGTTCCAGGCGGCCAGATATTCCGCCCAGTGGGCCGCGCCGCTGGCAGCCAGCGTGTCGCGCACGAGCTGCACTTCGGCCTCGTAGGAAGAGTGATCGAGTTCGCCTCTTAAAAGGCGGAAGCGGCAATACATCAGCCAGGTGTTGACCACATCGGTTTCGCAGTATGCGCGAACCTCGTCGGCCCTGCCCTCGGACCAGGCCCGCCACACCTGGCCGCCGTCCATGCCCAGCTTGCCCGGGAATCCGCAGAGCTTGGCCAACTCATCCAGCGGCGCGTTGGCGCGGCCGTTGTACTTGGCCAGCACGTCCATCAGGTCCAGGTGGCGGTGATGATAGCGGCTGATGTAGTTGTTGAACTTGAAGTCCCGGTCGTCGTCGCCCAGATCCCAATAGCGCGCCGCCTGTATGCCGTGAATCATGCTGCGGTAATGCAACACGGGCAGATCGAAGCCCGATCCGTTCCAGCTGACGAGCCGCGGCGTGTAGCGCTCAATGGTCTTGAAAAAGCCCGAAATCAGGGTCTTTTCGGAATCGTCGGCCCGGCCAAGCGTCCTGACGCGGAAACCCTGGTCATCGCGAAAAACACAGCCGATTACTGCGATGCGGTGCAGATGCAGGGGCAGGAAATCCGTTCCATGCGTCTCGCGGCGGGCCGCCAGCGCCGCCTCGATGACCTCGGAATCGGTCATTTCGGGGTCGCAGGCGGTCAGCCGGCGCAGTCCGTGCGCATCGGGAATCGTCTCGAGGTCGAAAACCAGCGTGGGGGTCATCGCACCGGCAAATAAGACAGCGGATTGACCGGTGTGCCCTTGCGGCGGATTTCGAAATGCAGGCGCGGCGAGGTGGTGTCGGTCTGTCCGATGAGGGCGATTTTCGCGCCCTTTTGAACTTGCTGCCCGGTCTTGACCAGCAGGCTCTGGTTATGCGCATAAGCGGTGATGAAACCATTGCTGTGGCCCAGGAGAATTAGATTTCCGAGGCCCCGCACGCCATTGCCGGCGTACATCACTTTGCCATTGGCCGCCGCAAACACGGGCTCGCCCGCCGCTCCCGAAATATCGATGCCTTTGGTATTGGCATTGAACGTCTGGATGATGCGCCCCGACGCCGGCCAGCCCCACTGGATCAGGCTGGCGTCGCCGGCGCGCGCCGGCGCCGGCGGCTCGGCCGGCGCCACGGGAGTGACCGGAGTGGCCACCGCGCCGCCGCCGGC
>Ga0182736_1003245_pt1 | contig 11162 bp, 9 predicted proteins | sample eDN5th30CKraftBY_FD_128882 | JGI IMG/M metagenome (GOLD analysis project Ga0182736, IMG submission 128882) | Enriched backyard soil microbial communities from Emeryville, California, USA - eDNA 5th pass 30_C Kraft BY (version 2) (version 2) | ecosystem: Environmental > Terrestrial > Soil >...
ACGTTGCCCTTCGAGCGCAGAGTTTTTCTAGTGGGTGCTGCGGCCGACGAAGGAGGGGCCGCAACCTCCCCGGGTCTACGGGGGCGATCTGGTTTCGACGAGGGTAGCGAAGCCCGAGGCGCGTGCCGTGCTGGCCAACGGAGCACGTAAATTCACTGTAGGCAAAGCACAAAAGCCAACGACAACGTTGAGCTCGCTGTCGCCGCCTAAGGCGAGCGCATAGCGCGGAGGCCGGTCGCGAGCCGGTAGCGATCGTCACCTCCGTCATCGAATCCGGCCGACCCTTCCAAGACGCCCCGGGCGCGGAAGGGCCGTATCATCCGGGGAACTCCGACCGGGAGCCTGCCCTTGGGCGCCCGACCGGTGATCAAACCAAGGGCTACGCACGTAGGGCCGAGGTGTAGAGCACTTTCGGACGGGGGTTCGATTCCCCCCGCCTCCACCATTTGAACACCCGGGCCAGTCCACCGGCCTTCGTAAGCCCGCCGAAACGCGGGCTTTTTCGTGCCCTCATCCTCGGCGATGAGCTGATCCGCGTCGTCCTCCAAGGTGGTTTCCCGGAGGCCATCGCGCGTCCGAGCGAGCGGCGGCGCCAAGACTGGGCGCTCTCGTATCTCGAGGCGGTCCTCGGAAGGGACCTGCGCGAGATCGCAGACGTGGAGCGCCTGACGGATCGACCGCGGTTCGCGCGTCTCCTCGCACAGCATGACGCGCAGCTCGCCAACTTCTCGGAGTTCGGACGGGACCTCATCAAGGCGCCCAAACTCCATTTCGTCGACTCGGGGATCCTGGCGTCGGCGCGCGGACTTACGATCGAGAGGGCGATCCGCGATCGCGCCGCATTCGGTGCGGTGCTGGAGACGTTCGTCGTGGGAGAAGTCGCAAAGCTCCTCGGCGGATCGAACGTGCGCGCCAACCTCTTCCACTTCCGCGACCACGCCGGCCGAGAGGTCGATCTCGTCCTCGAGCGCGACGACGGCACCATCGCCGGGATCGAGGTCAAGGCGAGCGCCACCGTCACCGGGAGCGACTTCGCCGGCCTGCGCACGCTCGCCGAGGCCTGCGGCGACCGATTCGCCGGAGGGCTCGTCCTCTACGACAGCGGCACCGCCGTGTCCTTCGGTGATCGCCTCGCCGCGGTGCCTATGGCTAGCCTCTGGAATTGACGGTGGGCCGTCGGTGACACGGCATCAATGAACCATCCCGACGAATGATCGAACCGCTGCAAGCCCCGTATCCAGCGCGTAGCCGGACAGGGCATGGTGGTTCAGCGCGCGTCGCCCGTCGTCGCAGGTCTCGGTCCAGACGACGAACAGGGGGTCCTCGGAAGCCGACATGGCTTCTCCGATTCGGCTGCAGCCCGCCCCGGCGCGGGGACGGATGGTCCAGGCGACGTGGCCGTCGATCGTGCCGCGCGCGACCGCCCATCGTGGCCGAGGAGGACGACGCGGCTTCCGCGGATCAGCGCCGTCCGCTCGTCGACCTCGCAAGGGCTCGCCACGCGAAGCCACTCGGTCCCGTCGCGGGTCATCGCGAACCAGGGTGCAGCGCCATCGGGGCCTCGCTGGCGCCAGAAGACGTCGCCCGCGCCGTCTGCGGAAGCGGTTCGGCGGCTGTTTGCCATCGCCACCATTTGAACTTTCGAGCCGGCTCGTATCTCGGCTGGCGGCCTGACGAACGGGACCATCCTCTTGGGGACGGGCATCGAGTGGTATGCGGGGAGATGTTTGCCTACTTGGTACGACGGTTCAGCATAACGCGTTCATGGTGTGGACAGCATTGCGCACGTCAGGCATTTGACGCACACGCATTCTGAAAAGGGCCAGAAAACCGGTGCTTCGAGAATCAGTCCCGAGGAGACGTATGGATCCTTTCCAGAAGGGGATAGTGTCGATAGACGTGAAGGGTGTGGACTGTTCTCCAATCGTCGACAAGGTCATTGCAACTCTTATCCCCCTGGGATCTCTACTTTATTTTTACGCGATTGAACTTCTCTGGGACTACGAACGCGGGTTTTGGCATGCGACACAAACCAAGGTGATTCCAGGAACCTACGCGATTTCGGTAGACGCCGAAGTGGACGAGATTTGGATTTCGACTCCGGAAGAGTCGTACTTGGATATCAACTCCGGCACGAAGGCGGCGGTCGTCTTCAAGATCGAAGACATGATCAAGCTCGGAAAACGGCAGTTCAAGCCGACCCTTTTTCCAGCCTAGTACGCGGAGCGTTTCGTCTGCCGGAGTTCAAGGGCCCCCGCAGGATTGCGGGCTCTTCTTTTCGGCGTCAGACACGACCGACCGGTCTCGGGCGTAGGTCCATGTCGGTCCCGACTTCAGGAACCCCCCTCTCTGGGCGGAATCGGTCTAGGATCCCTCTCGAGTCGACGGCGCACCCTGCGTCTCGGAGGGAGGATACATGGGTCGTACGAAGCTGATCTGGATCGCCGCTTGCGCCGTTCTCGCGAGCTGTGGAGGGGAGGAGAACGCCACGTTCGCGAGGATCGGGCCCGAGGGCGGTGTGCTGGTCTCGGCGGACAAGCAGCTTCGTCTCGAGCTCCCCGCGGGTGCCCTGGCGAAGAAGACCACGATCGGCATCGTAGAGGTCGACGAGCGTGCTCCCCACGGGCTCGGGAAGGTCTACCGGGTCACCCCGGCCGACATCGCGCTGGGTAGCCCGGCGCGCCTCGTCTTCGACAAGCGCGAGGAGTCCGAGGCGGGAGTCGCCGTGGCATCTCGTGGGGCCGACGGCTCGTGGCAGGCGCAGCTCGATTCGACGTTCAGCCGCTTCGATGCCACGATCTCAGTGGAGACGACGGAGTTTTCCACTTGGTCGCTGATCGAGATGTTCAAACTCGAGCCGGCCCACCTTCGCGCCCGCTTGGGGGCGGCGAAGGAACTCCAGGTGACCATCTGCCTCGAGGATTACGCCTCGAACTTCCACGGAGCGCTCCGCGCGAAGGTGGCCGAGGAGTGCAGGCCCTGGACGCTGAGCGATCGCGTGATCCGCTGGGAAGTGATGGGAGTCCCCGGGGGCAACGAAGAGGTCGGCACCGTCCAGGGTGCCGGTAGCCGCGCCACGTACCGGCCGCCGGCGGCGATGCCCTACTTCGGCAATCCGGTGTGGGTCACCGCCATCCTCGACATTCCTGGCCGCCCCGAGGGAGGCGTCGGCATCCCGCTCACGCTGGTCCAGAACGATTGCCCGGAGGGGATCTGCCTCATCGAGTGCACGCTGACGAGTGATATCGCGAGCCAGGTCACGCCCGGGCAGGTGAGTCACCAGGAGCATGGCCTCGTCTTCGAATACGACCGATCGGAGGGGGACGACCACTGGTTCACCGCAATCGACTCGGCGACGCAGCGCATCGAGCACCCGACGTGCACCATCGACTTGATCCCGAACGGCGCTGCCGAAGTGCAGCGGAGGGGTTCCTTCAAGTTCACGGGTTACGGCGACACGCTCACGTACTGGGGCTGTGGCGGCGTCGACTACGAGCGCGTGGAGCGTTGGGCCTGCGAAGACGGCTGGTCGAACGAGTTCCAGAACGAGCGCGCTTCGCTCGGGTGGTGCATCTACGGCGAAGCCTCGGCTCCCTACGATTCGTTCTCCGGCCAGATGGAGGGCTTGGAGCGGAGCTGGGATTGCGCGGTCGTCCGCTGACTCTCTCCGCGTCCAACGGAACCGTAGCTCTCGGTTTTCCTGTGATCAGGGGCTTCGAAGCCGACGCCGGACTCCTATTTTTCAGGAGCTTCGCTCCTGATTATCATGGGCTTCGATCCCGTTTTCCCAGGGTGGAGGTTCCTTGCACATCTACACGCGGCCTGAATTCGCGCCTGCGGATCTCTCGATCGGTTGGCGCATCGTGAGGGAGCAGCCGCTGGGTATCCTCCACCTGCCTGGCGGATCGATTACGCCGCTGCCGATGCTCGGAGACGAGCCGACGAGAACACTCCGAGGCCACCTGGCGCGCGCCAACCCCGCCGCTGCGCAGGCGAACGGCACCGAGGCCACCGTCGTGTTCCTCGGGCCCCATGCATACGTGAGTCCCACCTGGTACGCCGCGCCCCACGAACAGGTGCCGACCTGGAATTACGTTCTCGTTACGATGGCGGGGACGATCGAGTGGCTCGACGCGGACGAGACGCGCCAAGTCGTCGACGATCTCTGCGCCCGGTTCGAACCGCCTGGCGGGTACTCGCCCGCCATGGTGGACGACACGCTCATGCGCGAGATGCTCGCCGAGATCGTGGGCTTCCGGATCGACGTACGGGAAGTGCGGCCGAAGCTCAAGCTCTCGCAGAACCGCTCGCCCGAGGACCAGGCGCGCGTGCGCGAACACTTCGCACACGCGCCGCCTCCGGGGCCCGATCTCGCGGCGTGGATGTCGCTCGTGAAGCGGTAGGCGCTACCGCCGCTGCTGCAGTCGCGACAGAAGGCGCAGCATCTCCAGGTAGAGCCACACCAGCGTGACCATCAGCGCGAAGGCGCCGAACCACTCCATGTGCTTCGGCGCGCCGTAGCGCGCGCCGCTCTCGATCAGGTCGAAGTCGAGCACGAGGTTGAGCGAGGCGACGACCACGACGACGAGGCTCAGGCCGATGCCGATGGGGCTGGCGTCGTGCATGAACGAGAAGTGCGCGCCGAAGAAGCCGGCGATCATGCTCACGAGGTACAAGATCGCGATCGCGCCGGTGGCGATCATCACGCCGCGGCGGAAGGCGGGCGTCGCCTGCAGCACGCCGGTCTTGTAGAGCGCGAGCATGACGAAGCACGCGCCGAAGGTGAGGCCGACCGCCTGAATGGCGATGCCCGGGTACCGCACCTCGAAGAGCGCGGAGATCGCCCCGAGGAACACGCCCTCGAGGAGCGCGTAGATCGGCGCGGTGACGGGCGCCCACTCGCGCTTGAAGATCGTCACGAGCGCCATGACGAAGCCGCCGAGGGCGCCGACGAGCATGCCGATGCCGACCACGGGCGCGCCCGGCTCCGCGTACGCCCGGCTCCAGATCGTGAAGGCGCCCGCCAGCGCGAGGCCCAGGAGGATGAGCGTGCGGTTGACCGTCCCCTGCACGGTCATCGTCTCGCCGGGCGAGGCGTAGGTGCGGGCGAACGTGCCCTCCTTGAGGATCGGGTTGCCGGACCGCATGCGCATGTCGCTCGTTCCTTTCTGCCAGGTGGCGGCAAAGCAGGCGACCGTACCACACGCCGCCTCCTACCCAACCGCGATTGGCCCGGATTGCTTCCGCCGATCGCTCGTCCACCCCCGAGAAGGCGGGACGATCATCATCTTCGATCCGAAGGAGGAGGAACGATGGCAGACGAGACGCCCACCCCCGACGTGGGCACGACCCCGGTGCAGCTCAGCCGCGAGCCCGCCGACGACTTCCACGCCTTCGTCGACGAGCTGCGCTGGACGCCGCCCCTCGAGAAGCCCGAGGACGCCGCGTACGCGGCGGCGGTGGTGCTCTGTCAGCTCGAGCGGCGCCTGACGGGGAAGGAGAAGCGCGGCGAGCTGAACATGGACCTGCCGGTGGAGCTGCGAATCCTGATGGCCGGGTGCCCGATCGTCGAAGGCGCGCCGCCGCAGCGGACCGACGCCGCGACGTTTCTCTCGGACATCGGCGATCGCCTGGAGACCGAGCCGACCAGCACGCTACAGATCGTGTCTGCGGTGTTCACGGCCCTGCGCGACAGGCTCCCGGAGGAAGAGGCACACTGGGTGGCGAACCAGCTTCCCCCCGACGTCGCGGACCTCTGGCGGCGACCGATCTAGGGCGCGTGGTGCTCCGGCCCGCCCTGCAGGCGGCGGAGCTCGTCGATGGAGCACTGGAGGAGGATCGCGTCCCGCACGGACTTCACCACGCGGGTCGGGACCTCCATGCTCGCCCCGCGGAAGATGGATCCCTGGGCGCCGAGGAGCTGCGCCGCGTCCTTGCGGAGCTTCACCTCCAGCGAGTCGACCCTCCAGTCTTCGGTGAGGTACAACGCGGTGACCTCGCCGATGGCATGGCCATCCGACGAGAGAACCGTACGACCGTGCATCTCCTCGTCCGTCACGCGCATGCTCGTCCCCCTTCCCGGAAAAGGTAAGAAGGGGCCGGTCCCGGGCGCCATCCGCGTCCGGGGGTCCGCCCGCCCGCACGACCCGCGAGCCTGAATGTCGGGGGGATCTGGCATGCTGCGCCCATGATCCGCCTGACCTACTCCAACCGGACCGAGAAGCTCCTGGACGCCCTCGCGTCGGACCTGTCGGCGGCGGCGGCGGCTGGGCGGAGTCCCTTCGAGCCGGTGCGGATCGTGGTGCCGAACCGGAACGTGGAGACGTGGCTTCGCCACGGCCTCGCGCGGCGCCTCGGCATCGCCGCGAACCTCGACGTGCAGCAGCTGCGGCGCTTCGTCGGCGGGCTCCTCCACGACGCGCTGCCCGGCACCAGGCTCGTCGACGGAGACATGCTCCTCGACCTCGTGCTGTCGTGCCTGCTGGACGAGGATCGGATGCGGCAGCCCGCCTTCGCGCGGCTGCGCTCCTACCTGCACGCGGCGGGCGACGGAGCGGAGGCCCTCGAGCTGCGCCGGTTCCAGCTCGCCTCGGAGCTGGCGCGGCTCTTCGACGAGTACGGGCACTCTCGACCGGAGATGGTCGGCGCGTGGCCTCGGGAGGCGATCCTCGCGGGGACGCCGCAGGAGGAGATCGAGTCCTGGCAGCGCAGGGTGTGGCTGGAGCTCTTCGGGCGCGGCGGCCTCGCCGAGCAGCGCGCCCGCGAGGCGAAGGAGCAGTGGTGGACCCTCCCCCAGCTACTCGACCGCGTCGGCGAGGTCGACCTAGGGAAGAGCGGGGGACCGATCCACCTCCTCGGGATCTCGTACGTGGCGTCGGCGTTCCACCGGATCTTCGCGCGCCTCGCGCGGGACGCGGAGCTCAACGTCTACGCGCTCAACCCCTGCATGGAGTTCTGGGAGGACGTCGAGGGGGCGCACGAGGCCAAGGCCCGGCTCTCGAGGCGCATCCGGATCGGGCCCGAGCGGCTGGCCGGATCGCCCGATCCGTTCCAGCTCGCGGAAGGGGGCGACACGCCCGCGCTCTCCTTGTGGGGCAAGCCGGGCCGCGAGAACGTCCGGCTCCTCAACGAGCTGGCGGAGTGCGACTTCCGCGCGGTCTTCGAGGAGTCAGGGAGCGAGCGCCCGTCGCTGCTCCGGCAGTTCCAGCAGGACATCCTCGTCCGCCACCCCGAGCGCACGGCGCCCGACCCTCGCTTCGATTTCGAGGCTGACGGGAGCGTTCGGATCCTCGCCTGCCCCGGGATCCGGCGCGAGGTCGAGACCATCGCGGAGGAGATCTGGGCGCTGGTGCATCGGGACGCTTCCCGTGGAGGCGGCGAGCCGCTGCGGTTCAACGACATCGCGGTGCTGGTGGCCGGCAGCGATCCCGAGGCCTATTTCACGCACCTGGCCGCGGTCTTCGAGGAGACCCACGGGATCCCGTTCAACCGCACGGGCACGACATTCCAGGCGGAGAGCCGCGTCGCCGAGGCCGTCGAGCTCCTCCTCGGGCTGCCGGGAGGGCGCGCGACCCGCGCCGAGCTCCTGGATTTCCTCACCCACCCGAACGTGATCGCTGCGCATCCCGACGCGGATCCCGCGGACTGGGTCCATTGGTGCGAGCGCCTCGGCATCGTGCGCGGGATCGACCGCGAGGATCTTACGGGGAGTTACGTGGAGGAGGATCTCCTCTCGTGGGATCAGGGCCTGCGGCGGATGGCGCTGGGCGCGTTCCTGGGGGACGGGGAGCCTTTCGACGCCGACGGTGGGGCGTACCTGCCGGAGACCCTCCCGGACGAGGCCGTGGCTACGTTCGGGCCGTCGATCCGGAGGCTGCTGGACGACGTGAAGCAGGCCCGGTCGCGGCGGGCGCCCTCTTCCGAGTGGGCGCGCACCTTCGGCGAGCTGGTGGAGCGGCACGTCGTCCCGCGGGGGGAGGCCGAGGAGCGGGAGCTGGATCGCGCACTGCGGGCGATCCGCGGGATCGGCGCCATCGCGCTGGGCGGGGCGTCGGTCGGTCACCAGCTGGCGCTGCAGCTCGCGCGTCGCGCCTTGGGAGGCCTGGGCGGCGCGAAGGGGCAGTACCTCGCCGGCGGCGTCGTCGTCTCTACGCTACAGCCCATGCGCGCCATCCCCTTCCGGACCATCTTCGTGGCGGGTCTGGGGGAGGGGCGGTTCCCGGCGGCGGATCGCCTGAACCACCTGGACCTTCGCCTCGCGAGGCCACGGGTGGGCGACGTGACCCAGCGTGAGGGCGATCAGTACATGTTCCTGGAGGCGCTCCTCTGCGCGCGGGAGAACCTGTTCCTCTCCTACGTGGCGCGGGATCAGCTCACCGGCGATCCGCTCCGCCCATCGACGGTGCTCGCGGAGCTCGAGCGGATGCTGGTGCGCGGGTACGGCGCGACCAACCTCGAGCGGAAGGTCCCCTTGCGCCGGTTCGAGGAGCCAGCGGCGTTCGCGTCGCCGCAGGCGATGCGCGAGGCGCGCACGGTGGCGCTGCGGGAGGACCTGCGCCGGCACCTTCCCGCCGGGAGCGCGATCCCCGATCTCGACGAGCTCCTCGGGGCAGTGCGACCGGAGCGGCGAGAGACGCTCGTGACGCACCTGGGCCTGGACGCGAGGCGGGGCGCTGGAGACGGGGCGATCGCCGCTCCCGGGAGGGACGACGGCAGGGCGCTGTCGATCTCGCTCCGCCAGCTCCGTGCGTTCCTGGAGTGCCCCGCGCAGGGCAGCGCGAAGATCCAGCTCGGCCTGCGCCAGGACGAGGAGTCCGGAGCGGAGTCGGTGGAGGACGAGGCCATCGAGGTCTCCCGCCTCGACAGGACCATCCTGCTGCGGGACGTGTTCCTGGCGGCCGTCCGCGACCGCGGGACGACGGGGCCGATCGGGCCGGAGACGATTCGGGCGCGATGGGACGACGCCGAGCGACGGGCGAAGCTCGCCGGCAGGTTCCCCCTCGGCTCGTTCGCGGCCGCGGCGCGGGAGGAACAGCTCCAGGAGCTCGAGTCCTGGAGGCAGACGTTCACGTCGATCTCCGGCGACGGATCGCTGGAGGTCGTGCGGTTCGGTGCGGCGATGGAGGATGACGAGAGCGATCGGGTGGTGGAGCGGATCGCCCTCGAGATCCGGGGACCGGACGGGACGACGGCGCCGGTGGAGATCCAAGGCGCGACCGAGCCCCTCGTCGATGGCGGACGCGGCCTCCTCGTCCTCGCGAGCCCGACCAAGGCCGACAAGGTGACGAGGCAGAAGCTGGGCCTGCGCGCGTGGTTGTCGCACCTGGCCCTCGCCGCGATCGGCGAGGGCGGGATGGCCCGCACCGCCCACTACTTCCCCGACGGGGACGGGAAGACGATCGAGCCAATGATCCTGGCGGCGATCGATCGCGACGAGGCGATCCGCCTCCTCCGCGACATGGTGGAGGAGCTCCTCGGCAGCGTCCACGACTACCTGCTGCCGTGCGAGGCGGTGTTCGAGGCGAGGCTCTCGAAGGAGCCGGTTCCCATCGAGGAGAAGATCGAGGCGATGCGCAGCCCCTTCAAGAGCTGCTCGAGCAAGTACGGACCCGTGCGTGGAGTCCTCGAGTTTCCGCCGCCTCGCGACGCCGAGGAGATCGTCGCCAGGAGGTTCGGCCCCTACTTCGCGGCGCAGGCAGCGCCCGCCGCGGCGAAGCGGACGGCAGCGAAGCGAGGGACGCGATGACGGTTCGCTACGCCAAACCCCCGATCCTCGCGAAGATCCCGAAGGATCGGCACGCGGTCATCGAGGCCTCCGCGGGGACGGGGAAGACCTTCACCCTCGAGCACCTGGTGGTGGATCTGATCCTCACCACCGATCTCACGATCTCCCAGATCCTCGTGGTCACCTTCACGGAGCGGGCGACCGGCGAGCTGCGACAGCGGGTGCGCGCGATCCTGCAGCGACTCCTCGATCTGCGCGAGGAGGCGCCGTCGGTGGCGGGGCTCCCCGACGAGGCCTGCTGGATCCTGGACGACGCCGCGCGGGCGCGCCTCGAGCGGGCGCTGCGGCAGTTCGACACCGCGACGATCTCCACGATCCACGGCTTCTGCCGGAAGATCCTCACCGAGCACGCCTTCGCGAACCAGCGGCTCTTCGCCGAGAAGAACGTGGACGGCAGGGAGGCGTTCGCGGCGGCGTTCCTCGACACGGTCCGCGACACCCTCGCCGTGGCGCCGGCGTATCGGCCGATCCTGGATCGGTGGCTCGCGGCGCGCAGCCTCGGAAAGTTGGAGGAGCTGCTCCACGGGGTCATGCGCGAGCGGGCGGCGATCAGGCCCGCGCTGGAAGGAGACGACGGGGGGCTGGATCTGGAGGCGATCGACGAGGGGAGGGTGACGCTTGAGGTGCTGGCGGTGCAGCGCTTCCTCCCGCTCGTGCGCGAGAGGCTCGAGGCCCGCAAGCGGGAGCAGGGGCTCTTCGACTTCGACGACATGCTCACCCTCGTGCAGCGGAATCTGCGCGGTGAGCACGGCGAGGCGCTGGTGCGGATCCTGCGGGGGCGCTACGCCTGCGCGCTCATCGACGAGTTCCAGGACACCGACGAGGTGCAGTGGGAGATCTTCCGCCGCGTCTTCTTCGAGAGCCCGGGGACGAACCACCTCTACCTCATCGGCGATCCCAAGCAGGCGATCTACCGGTTCCGCGGCGCCGACGTGGAGACCTACCTCACGGCGAAGCGCGAGATCCTCGACGCGGGCGGGGAGCGGGTCCCGCTGCGGGACAACTACCGATCCACCAGCGGGCTGATCGACGGCTACAACCTCGTCCTCGATCAGCGGGCGGATCCTCCGTTCTTCACGAGCGGCGGGATCGACTACGCGGAGCCCGTCTCGTGCGGCAACGGCGACCTGCGGCTCGTCGGTCCCGACGGGAGGGACGCGGCGCCGATCCACGTGTTCGAGCTCGGCCTCCCGATGGGCAAGACGGGCAAGGTCCTCAAGGGACAGGAGCACGTCCTGCCTCCGCTGGGGGCTCGGATCGCCGCCGAGATCCGCGCGATCACGGACCCGACGGCGCCGGCGCTCCTCTATGCGGACGGGACGTCGGAGCCTCGCCGCATCGACCACCGGGACATCTACGTCCTCTGCCGCACCACGAG
>Ga0182736_1003246_pt1 | contig 11158 bp, 9 predicted proteins | sample eDN5th30CKraftBY_FD_128882 | JGI IMG/M metagenome (GOLD analysis project Ga0182736, IMG submission 128882) | Enriched backyard soil microbial communities from Emeryville, California, USA - eDNA 5th pass 30_C Kraft BY (version 2) (version 2) | ecosystem: Environmental > Terrestrial > Soil >...
CCCCATGGGCCGGGCGACGAGCGGCGTCAAGGGCATGTCGTTCCGCGCGGGCGACCGCCTGCTCTCCGCCGACGTCCTCCCGGCCGACCGTGGGTCGAGTGCCGCCGAAGGCGGCGGGGACCGCGGGTCGAGTGCCGCCGAAGGCGGCGGGGATCGTGGGTCGAGTGCCGCCGAAGGCGGCGTATCGAGACCTGCCGACCCCTTCGTCTTCACCGTCACCGACGGCGGCTTTGCGAAGCGCTCCGCGATCTCCGAGTACCGGCCCCAGGGCCGCGGCGGCCTCGGCATCAAGGTCGCCAAGCTCTCCGACGAGCGCGGGGTGCTGGCGGGCGCGATCATCGTCGCCGAGGACGACGAGGTGCTCGTGGTTCTTGCCAGTGGCAAGGTGGTACGCTCTTCCGTCTCTGAAGTGAGGCCTACTGGCCGCGATTCGATGGGTGTGGTGTTCGCGAGGTTCGACGACGAGGACCGCATCCTGGCGATCGCGAGGAATAGCGAGCGTCACCTCGACGATGGGCAAGACACCGGGAAGGACGAGCCGGAAGCATGAGCGTCGCCGAGAAGCTCCAGAAGAAGTCGGGCCGCAAGGCGTCGGCCAAGCAGGTCCGCCTGAAGCTCGTGTACGTCGACTTCTGGTCGGCGCTCAAACTGTCGTTCTTCGTCGCGCTCGCGCTCGGCATCGTCACCGTCGTCGCGGCCGGCCTGCTGTGGATCGTGCTCAACTCGACGGGCATCTTCATCAGCCTCGACGGGATCCTCGGCGACCTGTTCAACGACCCGACCTTCTCGATCTCGAAGGACTTCTCGTTCGCGACGGTCATGTCGTTCTCCGCCGTCATCGGTCTCGTCAACACCGTCATCTTCACCGTGCTCGGCGCGATCGCGGCGGTGCTGTACAACATGATCGTCAAGATCACCGGCGGCCTGCTCGTCGGCTTCACCAACGCCTGACGTCCCGCGGGGCGAGTGGCACGGGACGCGCGTATCGAGACCCTCTCGCGTCATGTAAACTCGATTTTCGGTTTACGGGGCTATAGCTCAGGCGGTTAGAGCGCTTCGCTGATAACGAAGAGGTCCCAGGTTCAAGTCCTGGTAGCCCCACCCCGGTCGCAGGTCGAGTAGGCCGTAGGCCATATCGAGACCCCCGGGCCCTTAGCTCAATTGGTAGAGCGCCTGCTTTGCAAGCAGGAGGTCGCCGGTTCGATTCCGGCAGGGTCCACATCCGCATGTCACCCGTGCGCCCTGATCCGCTCGCGGACTCGACCATCCGCCGCGGCCGCATTCGACCAACCACGACCCGATGGTTCGACATTGCCGCGACTGTGACGCATGTCGCGACTCATGAGCGACGCATCAGGTGTGACACATGTCATGAACCCAGAAACCCATAGGCTCCACTCGCGTCCGTGTGATCGGTTCCCCGTCACTCCGCCTCGGTCGCGCCGCGCAGCCGCAACGAGAGCGTGCGCACGGTGCGAGGCTGGTTCAGCACGAACGCGACCGCGTCGGCGACGTCGTCCGCACTCAGCATGTCGGCGAACTCCGGGGTAGTCGCGGTGCGGCCGCCCCCCTCCTGTCGGGCGAACTCGGTGACGACGCCACCCGGCTGCAACGCGGTGACTCGGATGCCCTCGCGGAACAGCTCGCGATCGAGTCCGACGGCGAGCCCCATCTGGGCATGCTTGGTTGCCGCGTAGACCGCCTCATTGCCCCGAGCGGTCGTCCCCGCGACAGAGCTGATGATGACGATGTCGCCGCCGCCCTGGGCGCGCATCTGCGGGACCGCGGCGCGGATGGGCCAGATCGTCCCGTGGATGTTGGTCTCCAGCATCTCCGTTAGGCGCGCGTCGTCGTGGTCCATGATCCCGCCGTAGTAGCCCATCCCGGCGTTCGCGATCAGGCCGTCGAGCCTTCCGAACACGTCGACCGCTGCCTCGACCATGCGCGTCGCGGCTGCAGGATCTCGCACGTCGGCGGCGACCGGGACCACGGCATCGGCGCCGAACTCGGCGACGAGGGCGGCAAGACGCTCCTCGCGCCGTGCGGTCGCGACGACCTTCGCTCCCTGCGCGCACAGGCGACGAACCGTGGCTTCGCCGATCCCCGCACTCGCTCCCGTGACGATGGCGACGTATCCGTTCAGCATGTGTCTTCTCCTCGCACTCGGCGATCATGCCGGCCTGAAGGCCAGCCCCAACATAGGTCGACCGGGACGCGCGAAGGTAATAAGACGCGGCGCTCGACGATCACGACCCGGTTATGGGAGGCGTGCGTCGGTGTGCGGCGAGGTCTGGGCGGGCGGCCGTGGCACGGTTGCCGCGTCTCGGAGCACGGGTTACATTCATCACTGGTAGACACAGCCCTCGGGACGATGCGGTCCCGCGGCAAAAGTTAGGGGGGCCCGTGGACCTATCCACACGAAGCCTCGTCCTCTTGGTCTCCTTGGATGAATCCGGATCCATGACGAGCAGTGCTCGCGACCTCGGGATGTCGCAGCCGGCGGTCTCTATGCAGTTGCAGCGCATTGAGCGCGCCGTGGGCTTCGAGGTGTTCGAGCGATCCGCACGCGGCGTCGAGACGACGTTGCGCGGGCGGCTGCTCTGCGACGCCGCGGCAGAAGCCCTTCGCGGGGTGCAGCGGGTCGAGCGGGTCATCGATGCGATTCGCCGGGACGACGAGAGCGTGCTTCGCGTGGGCTGCCTCGCTTACGGCGGGGGTGAGGTGATGACGAGGTCGCTCGCGGAGTTCGCGCGCCTGCACCCGGCCGTCAAGATCGAACGCGATCAATGCGGCTTCGAGGACCACCTCGCCGGCCTGACCTCAGGAAACGTCGACGTCGCGTTCGGGTTCGGCTCGGTGGATCGTCCTGGCCTCGACTCCGAGCTGCTGTTTCTCGACCCCACGGTGCTCTGCGTGCCGCGCGGCTCGAAGTGGGCGAAGCGCCCGAGCATCAGCGTGAACGAGATCCTCGACGAGCCGATCCTCTGCGGTGGCGGAGGTCCGGGTGATGGCTGGGAGGACTACTGGCTGGCGATGGACCATCGCGGGGGCCGGGCACCGCATGTGACGGGACGTTTCAACACGGTCGAGATGCACCTGGACGCGGTGGCGCGCGGTGTGGGCCTTTCGATCATGAGTGTGCAGACGATGCGGCACTACCGGCACCCCGGGGTGGACTTCATCGCCCTCAGAGATGTGGAGCCCGCGCCGCACTGGCTGGCCTGGCGACGAGACACGCCCTCGCGACACGTGTCGCGACTGCTCGAGTGCGCGCGTCGCGTCGCCGGTAGCTATCGGCGCGCGCGTCAGGCGAGCTGAGCGCGACCGCCGGTGGCGCGGCCTCGTCGGGACCGACGAGATCTCGGGAAAGATCGGGCGGGCGAGGCCGGGCTCACGTGTGAAATCAGCCGCAACATAAACGGACTGTGATCGAGCGCTCGGCGCCGTTATTACCCGCTGCTGCACCGCGCTTCCTAGGCTCGAATGAATCTGGAACGCCCAGAGTCGTCGGGAACGGATCTGAACATGAGCGAAGCGACAGGCAACCCTGCAACCGAGTCCGAGGTCGTCTACTCGCTCCCCGAACGACTGCGGGACGCGACCCCGTCGAGCGTCATTGCGGCGGCGATGGCGATGCGCGAGGATCTGCGCGAACGCCAGGAGGAGACCGAGGCGCTGACCTACTATCCGGAGGCGACTCACCAGGCGTTCGAGGAGGCGGGCTTCTACCGGATCATGCAGCCGCGCCGCTTCGGCGGCCTCGAGTTCGACGTCGCGACGTTCTACAAAGTGATTATCGAGGTCGCCCGCGGCTGCCCGTCGACCGGCTGGTGCCTGTCCCTGAACGCCGCGCATACGCTGCAGATGTCGGCGATGTACAACGAGGACGTCCAACGCCGGGCATACGGCCCGGATGGCGACTTCCGGATGTCCGGGCGCGACACTCCGCTCGGCACCGCCACGGAGGTCGACGGGGGCTACGTCATCGACGGCACGTGGAACTACTGCTCCGGCAGCCCTTGGTCCAACTGGATCTTCCTGGGCGCTCGCCTGACCTCCACGGGCGCGGAGGCGGACATGACGTACTCGCTGGACTCCGGGCACCAGGTCCTCGCCGTCGTGCAGCGCGCGAAGTGGGAGCGGCTGGACGACTGGCACCACAGTCTTGGACTCAAGGGCTCTGGATCGCACAGCGTGCGTGTCGACAATCAGTTCGTGCCGGCGGACCAGGTCGTCAGGGTCAACATGCTCGACATCTCCTATCCCGATGACTTTGCGGGCGCCAGCGTGAACCCGAACCCGATGTACTCGGGTCGTCAGACCGGCTTCTTCGGCGGCGAGCTCGCCTCGATCGCGATCGGCACCGCCAAGGCGGCGCTCGACGAGTACGAGCGACTGATCCGCAGCAAGAAGACGACGTTCGCGCCGCACGTCATTCGAGCGAGCCACGCCGACTTCCAGATCACCTTCGGCAAGGCCATGGGCATGATCGCCGCCGCCGAGGCGATCGTGCTCCAGCTCGGTCACGAGTACATGGAGCTGAGCCGTCGACAGGTCGAGGAGGGGGTCGAGTTCACGCACGAGGATGACATTCGTCTCGACGCGATGGCGATCCAGGCGGCCCGACTCGCCTGGGAGGCGATGGAGGACCTGCTGGTGCGAACCGCGGGATCCGCACCGCTCGCCAATGGACAGCGGATGCAGCGCTACGTGCGCGACTTCCTCACCTACCGTGGACACCAGGCCGCATCCACCTACGAGACGATGGCGCGGTATCTCGCATGCCTCCACCTCGGCGAGGAGTTCGAGCGCTGATTCGGTGCCGTTAGCCGGTGTCGCGCAAGCGGCACCGGCCTTTGGCGTGCCCTCGAACGGTGCCGGCATAACGGATCCGCCGGTGCCCTCACGGAAGGTTTATATCGCTCGCGGCGCCCGATGCGGTGATGCAATACTCGCCCGACTGGGCGCGTCAGAGCCGATGCGATTCCCTTTAGTCAGTCCATGAGGAGACGAGTTCGAGATGGTCGATGTAGATCAAGGGCGTCCTGGCGGCCTCCGGAAGAACGTGATGGGCGTGCCCCACATGGTGTTCCTCGTGATCGCGTTCTCCGCTCCGCTGGCGGCCAGCGCGACGCAGGTTCCCATCTCGCTCGCAGCCGGCAACGGGATCGGGGCGCCGGGCATGTGGCTGGTCACGGGCGTGATCCTGGTGATCTTCTCCTTCGGGTACGCCACGATGAGCCGCCGGATCACGAACAGCGGTGCGTTCTACGCCTACATCACCGCGGGCCTCGGACGGCGGGCTGGACTGGGCTCCGGCTACGTCGCGCTCATCGCCTACACGGCCGCGGTGATCTACATCGGCGCGTTCTTCGGCGTCTTCGCCTCCGAGCTGGTCGCCTCCTTGACCGGGATCACCATCCACTGGCTGGTGCTCGGCGTCGCGGGGCTGCTCATCGTGCTCGTCCTCGCGATCCTGGGTGTGCGCACGAGCATGCGTCTGCTCGCGGTCATGATCGTCCTGGAGACGGCGCTGCTCCTCGCGATCAACATCGGCATCTTCGTGCAGGCGGGACCCCAGGCCTACTCGCTCGAGGTGTTCAACCCTGTGAACGTGTTCGCGCAGCCCGTCGGTCTCACCTTTGCCTTCGTCGTGGCGACGTTCCTCGGCTTCGAGGCGACCGCGATCTTCGGGGAGGAGGCGAAGGACCCCAAGCGCACCGTCCCGAGGGCCACGATCCTGGCCGTCATCATCATCTCGGTGCTCTACACCGTGACCGCATGGTCGTCGGTCGCGGCGCTCGGGATCGATAACGCGGTCGAGGCGGCCCGCGCCGAACCGAGCACACTGTTCTTCACGATCTCGGCCAACACCCTGGGGGCGTGGAGCGAGATCCTGTTGAACATCCTTGTCGTCACGAGCTTGTTCGCCGTCCTGATCGCCGGCCACAACGCCGCAGCGCGCTACGTCTACTCGCTCGGGCGCGACGGCTGGCTTCCCTCGAAGCTCGGCGCGGTGCATCGTCGGTTCCAGACCCCGCACATCGCCGCCTATGTGCAGATGGCGGTGAGCGTGATCGTGCTGCTGGCGTTCGGCTTGGCGGGCGCGGATCCGTTCCTCGAGCTGGGTGCGACCTTCGTCGGACTGCAGGTGCTCGGCATCATGGGTCTCGCGGTGCTCGTCTCGGTCGCGGTGATCGTCTTCTTCCGACGGAACAAGGACTCGAACGCCACCGTCTGGAACTCGATCATCGCGCCCGCGATCTCGGTGGTCGCCCTGCTCGTGGCCTGCGTCGCGCTGGTCGCGAACTTCGGCGCGATCACCGGGTCCGACTCGATCGTCATCTCGCTGCTGCCGCTGCTGCTGCTCATCGCCTTCGTGGTCGGCGTGATCGTCGCCGGACGCAAGAAGGGGGCCGTCGACGGCGAGGCCGACTCGAGCCCTGATCGGGTGCCGGATCGCGAGACGACGTAGGCGAGCCGAGTGAGCTCTGTGGGCAGACCGCGCTCGCCGTCGGGACCGTCGTTGGCGGTCCTGGCGGCGCAAGCGCTGAGCTCGCGCAGCGGCGGCATGGTCGCGATCAACCATGATCCGCTGTTTCTCGCCGTCACCGAGTGCTCGCGCGGGCGCCGCGTGGCGATCGTGTCCGGCGGCGGCTCGGGGCACGAGCCGATGCACGCCGGCTTCCTGGGAGCCGGCGGGCTCGATGCCGTAGCGCCGGGCGAGGTGTTCGCCTCGCCGCACAACCGGCAGATCTACGCGGCCGCGAAGTCGGTGCCTCGCCCCGAAGGCGTGCTGTTCATCGTGAAGAACTACACGGGCGACCGGATCAATTTCTCGATCGCCGCGGAGCGGCTGCGCAGCGAGGGCCTCGACGTGGCCATGGTCGTCGTCGACGAAGACCTCGCCTCGCAGAGCAGCGGTGCTGGGGGGCGCGGCACCGCTGGCACCGTCCTGGTCGAGCGGGTCGTCGGGGCGGCCGCGGATGCGGGCGCGTCGCTCGCGGAGCTCGTCGCGCTCGGCGCAGCGGTCGTCGCTGGGACCAGGTCGCTCGGGGCGGCGCGCAAGGCCCTCACCCTCCCCGCGACTGGTCGACCGGCGTTCGAGCTGCCCGATGGTGTGTTCGAGTATGGAGTGGGGATTCACGGGGAACGCGGTGTCCGCCAGCAAGAGGTCGATGCCATCGCCGAGCTCGTCCGGCAAATGGTGCACGAACTGCTCGAGGCCGTCCCAGCCGACGGAGAGTTGTTGCTCCTCGTCAATGACCTGGGCGGATTCCCGGCGATCGAGCTCGCCGGCGTGGAGCGCACCGCGTGCGAGGCACTCGTCGCGCTTGACGCCGCACCCGATTATCTGATGACCGGCGCATTCTGCACGGCGCTCGACATGCAGGGGTTCTCGTTGACCCTGTTACGGGTGTCCGCAGCGATCCGTCCCTTCCTGCTCAGCAGCAGCTCGAGTTCGGTGCTGCCTTCTCCGATCACACTCGACGCTCCTGTCGTGCTCGATGAGGCCTCGGTTCGCGTCGCCGATGCCAGCCCGCCTGGGGCGACCCTCGTCCGTCTCGAAAGCGCGGTGCGACGCCACCACGAGCTGCTCACGGAGCTGGACCGCATCGCGGGCGACGGCGACTTCGGGGACAACCTGCTCGGCGGCGTGATTGCCGCGCAGCGTCGCAGTGGCAGCGATCTCGAGCGGCTCGCGGCCGCGTTCCTCGACGACGTGGGCGGCAGCAGCGGTCCGCTCTTGGGGCTCCTCTTCCAAGAGATCGCGGTCCGCGGCCCCGACGACTGGACGGCCGCGCTCGCCCCGGCGGCCGCGGCCATCATGCGTGTCGGAGGGGCCGCAGCCGGCGACCGGACGCTCCTGGACGCCCTCATCCCGGCGAGCGCGGAAGCCGAGCGCGGGGGCGCCGCGGCGGCGATCGTCGCGGCCGCGATGGCGGGCGCCGCCGAGACCGCGGCACTCGAAGGGCGGCGGGGTCGGTCCGCCTATCTCGCGGACCGAGTGCTCGGGACGCCGGACCCCGGTGCGCTCGGCGTGGCGATCATCCTGCAGGCATTGGCCGAGACCGATCTCCCGCTCCCGAGCGAGGTGGAGCACCCCCGCCTCGATCGATGAGCGCCTGTCGGAGATCTCGGCGGCTAGGGTCTGATCATGACGCATCCGGTGCGGCACATATCGCAGGTGATCGAACGCGATCCTGCCGCCGTGTCCGCGTTCGCGGGGGACCCGGCGAACCTGCCGCTGTGGGCGGCCGGCCTGAGCGCCGGGATCCGGCTCGTGGAGGGCAAGTGGATCACCGACTCGCCCATGGGCGTCGTGGAGGTCACGTTCGTCGGGCCGATCGAGCACGGCGTCCTCGATCACGACGTGACGCTCCCCGACGGCACGGTCGTGCACAACCCGCTTCGGGTGCTGCGAAACGGTGACGGCAGCGAGGTCGTCTTCACGCTCTACCGGCTGCCCGGTGTGAGCGACGAGGCGTTCGAGCACGACGCCGCGCTCGTGGCCGAGGACCTGCAGCGGCTTGGGGCGCTGCTCGAGCCCTCGGCCGAGGCGGCGGCCTCGAGCGCCGCGATGTCGATCTTCCTCATCGTCATCATCGCCGCGAAGCTGCGCGCGCCGATGCCGGCGTCCTCGTGCTGCGTGAGCTCGAGCAGGCGGCGCGGCGTGACCTGCCAGGACAGGCCGTACTTGTCCTTGAGCCAACCGCAGACGCTCTCCTCCCCGCCGTCGGCGGTGAGCGCGCTCCAGTAGTAGTCGGTCTCCGCCTGGTCCTCGGTGAGGATGACGAACGACACCGCTTCGGAGAATGTGAAGTCGGGGCCGCCGTTGAGCGCGACGAACGGGGTGCCGAGGATCGTGAAGTCGACGGAGAGGATGTCGCCCGTGCTCCCGCTCGGGGAGTCGCCCGGGGCACGGAAGACGCGGCCGAGCTCGGCGCCGGGGAAAACGCCGACGTAGAACTCGGCGGCCTCGAGCGCCTCGGTCGCGAACCACAGCATCGGGGTGAGCTTCGGCTGGATCTCGGGCATCGCGTTCTCCGGTCTCGCGTGATGTCGGCGCGCATGCGCCGATCGCGAGGCTACGCCTCTCAGGCGAGAGAACGCCAGCGATCGGCCATGGCCAGTCGCGAAGGGCAGGGGTAGCGTCGAAGCATGACCACACACGAGAAGGCACTGACGCTGCAGGCGCTCCACGAGGCGCCCGAGATCCTGCGCGTCGTCAACGTCTGGGACGCGATCACGACGAAGGTCGTCGCGGACCTGCCGGAGACGAAGGCGATCGCGACCGCCGGGCACTCGATCGCGGCGAGCCACGGCTACGCGGATGGCGCGATTCCGCTCGAGCTGACGCTCGCGGCGCTCACCCAGATCGTCGCGGCGACCGACCTCCCCGTGTCGGCGGATCTGGACGCCGGATACGGCGACCCGGCGGAGACGGTGCGGCGCGCGATCGGCGTCGGCGTCGTCGGGGCGAACGTCGAGGACCGGCTCGCGCCATTCGCCGACTCGGTCGCGGCGGTCGAAGCCGTCGTGCGGGCTGCGGAGGCGGAGGGCGTCGCGTTCCAGCTCAACGCACGCACGGATGCGTTCGTCCGGGGCGGCGACCAGCCGCTGGAGGAGAAGATCGAGAACGCGATCGCGCGCGGCCGCGCGTTCCTCGAGGTCGGCGCCGCGCTCGTCTTCGTGCCGGGGGTGCTCGACCGTGCGGTCACCGAGCGCCTGGTCGCGGGAATCGGCGCGGGCAAGCTCAGTGTCATCGGTCTGCCGGGCGCGCTGAGCGCCGCGGAGTACGAGTCGCTCGGCGTCGCGCGCATCTCCTATGGGCCGATAACGCAGCGGGTGGCGCTGCGCGCGTTCCGCGACCTCGCGAGCGACCTCTACGCCGACGGCGTCGTGCCGCTCGACACACCCGCGCTCAACTGAGGCGAGGAGGCCGGTGCCGCAGCCGCTCGCACGGCTCGCCGCGATCCTCGCCGTCCTCGTCGAGGTCACGATCGGCGACGAGCTCGTCCTCAGCCGAGCCTGGGGCGAGTCGATGACGGGGGTGCCGGCGACGACCGACATGCGCTTCCGCAACGGCGCCGTCGCCTTCGCCTACCTCGGGCATCTGCTCATGCAGTTCGTCGACGCGGGGACGGTGGGCCTCGACGACACGATCGACGCGTGGTTCCCGGAGCTGCCCGCGGCGGATGCCGTGACGCTGCGGATGCTCGCGAACCAGACGAGCGGCTACCCGGACTTCGAGAAGGATCCGGCGTGGAACGCGGCGTACAACGACGACCCGTTCCGGGAGTTCGGCTTCCAGGAGCGGCTCGACACCGCGTTCTCCAAGCCCCTCCAGTTCGAGCCCGGGACGAACTGGAGCTACTCGCACACGCACTTCCTGATCCTCGGCGAGATCCTCGCGGCGATCGGCGGCGCCCCGCTCGACGAGCTGCTGGCGGCGAAGGTGCTCGGGCCCTTCGGCCTGACGGGCACGACCGCGCACGACTCGGCGTACACCCCCGAACCGGTGCTGCACGCCTACAGCTCGGAGCGCCGGGAGGTGCTCGGCATCCCCGCGGGCGTCGCCTTCACGGAGGAGTCGACGTACTGGAACCCGGTCTGGGGGACGCCGACCGGCGCCGCGCAGACGACGACGATCGGCGATCTGACGCGGACGGCGGTCGCGATCGGCACGGGACGGCTGCTCAGCGAGGCGAGCTATCACGCGATGACCGACTCGGCGCTCCTCGGTTTCGGCGAGCGACTGGCGTCGTGCGCGCCGTCCTGCTTCACGCAGGTGGAGGGCTACAACTACGGGCTCGGCGTCGTGCGCTCGGGCGGCTGGATCCTGCAGAATCCGCAGCTCGGCGGCTACAGCGCGGTCATGGCGTACCTCCCGGCGGAGCGCACCTCGATCGCGGTCGCGACGACCTACGGCCCGGAGGCGTTCGACGCGGACGGCGGATATCAGAACGCGAGCGACGCGATCTTCCGCGCGATCGGTGCGGCGGTCGCACGGGACGCCCCGCCGATGCCTCGCTAGTCTGCGCGAGACGGGGCGCAGGGCTCAGTGACCCGCGCAGTCCGGGTCGCAGAACGCGACGAGCTCGTGCCGGTCCTCGCCGAGCCGGAGGACCCAGACGATCTGGTCGACGTCCTGGTC
>Ga0182736_1003248_pt1 | contig 11148 bp, 19 predicted proteins | sample eDN5th30CKraftBY_FD_128882 | JGI IMG/M metagenome (GOLD analysis project Ga0182736, IMG submission 128882) | Enriched backyard soil microbial communities from Emeryville, California, USA - eDNA 5th pass 30_C Kraft BY (version 2) (version 2) | ecosystem: Environmental > Terrestrial > Soil >...
CGCTGTTCCTCGAAGCCCTGACGGGTGGCGGGAGCCGGGTTTCGGTGCTGGCGGATCGCTTCGCGATCGTCAACAACAGCGCAGCCAATCCGGCCGACCGCGCGGTGCCCTTCGTGGTGATCGGCGGCAAGGTCTATATCGATGCTGCCGTCATCCGCGATGCCACGATCACCGGGGCCCATATCGCAAACCTGACCGTCGACACGATCAACCTCGCGAACGGGTCGGTGACGATCGGGCATTACACCTCGCTCTCGGGCGGGGCCGCGACCGCGACGGATCAGTATTTCGATCCCTTCGTGTTCAGCATGCCGGCGGCGGGGCGGGCCATCCTCTATGCCCGCTGCACTGGCCACGTTGCGAACGACTTCACCACCTCATCGGTCACCGCCATTCAGGTCAACGGGGTAGACCGGGCCTCGTCGATCTGGCTTCCGCGGCCCTCTGGCAGCACCACGCAGGAGCGCATTCTGGATGCGGGGTTCTTCATGGTCCCGGTGGCCGGCGGCAACAACACCATTCGGATCAGGAACCGATATTGCGCGTCCTCGGCGTGGCAGATCGACGTCCTGGCCTTCAAGAAATGAGCACCGACATGCGGGATGTATCTCTCTACGACCTCTCCACCGGGCGCATTCTTCGGACCATGCGCTCGGATGAAGAAACCATCCTCCTGAACACCCCGGCCGGCGCCGGTCAGGTCGACGGGATCTGGCCCTCGGAGGGCTATTTCGTCCGCGATGGCGAGCCGGTCGCAATCCCGGCCGCGCCCGGTGATTGGGCGGTTTGGGACTGGCCCAGCAAAAGCTGGACCGATCCTCGCGACGCGGCATGGCATGCGGCCGAGCATGAACGCTTGCTGGGTCTGTTGCGCCTCGAGCGTGATGTGCGGCTCACCGCCTGCGACTGGTCGCAGCTGCTTGACGCGCCGCTGACGCCCGAGGCGCTGGCCGCATGGCGGGTCTATCGCCAGGCCCTGCGCGACCTCCCCGACAACACGGCCGATCCGGCAAGCCCGGTCTGGCCGACCCCGCCCACCGCCTGACGCCCCGCCTCGCGCGGGGCTTTTCTTTGCGAGCAGCCCGCCCGCCATCTGAAAGCGAACCATGGAAATTCTATACGTCCTCGGGGACAGGAACCTGCTGGGCATCCCCATGTTCCAGTTTGACGGCACCCCCGTCGACCCGGCCGATCTTGAAATTCGGATGCTGGTCGGGCTGCCGGATGGCGCCCCGGATCTGGTCATCCCCGGCTCGTGGCGGACTGGAAATGTCCAGCTGCCCGGCGACCTCGGGCCCAGCCTGCATCCCGCGATCGCGAGCTTCTCCTTCAGCCCGGAGGAGGTGCCGCTTGAACCCATGCGCTATCGCGCCCGCCTGCAGATCGATGACGGCACCGGCTGGTGGACGGTCCCTGGCGAGGAGATCACTGTGGAGGTTGAGCAGCCATGATGTATAAAGCCGCACTCTGGCAGGGGCCGCGCACCGCGATCGAGCCTGCGGATCGCGACCGCTTCGACCGCGCTACCGAAGTGGCCGAGACGATCGAGGAACGGCAGGCCCGTATCCTTCAAGCGGAGACCGCATCCGCCGACGCCGCAGCATCGGCCGACGCCGACGCCATGGCGACCGAGGCTGGCCGCCAGCAGGCCGTCGCGGCGGCTGCGCAGACCGGTCTGGATCGCGCACAGGCCGAAACGGCACGGGCACAGGCCGAGGCCGCGGCAGTTGCCGCAGCCCTCAACGGCGGCATCAAGGCGACCATCGCCGAGGGCCGCGCGGCCGTCGCGGATGGCGAGAGCTTTGCCGTTCAGGCGGGCGGCTCGGACGGGCTGGCCCGCACCACGATCTTCCGCCGTCTGACGGATTCTACGCAGGAGCCGCTGCTGCAGCTTGTCGCGTCAGTGGAGGTCGATGCCGAGGTCGCCGAGCGGCGGGCGATGATCCGCAACTCGGGGGCCGACGCCCTGAAAGTTAAGGATGCTGCGGGCTTTGTCGTCGGGCGGATGGATGAGACTGGCCTGTCGATTATGGGGCAGAAGGTCGCGATCCCGCCTGTCGGCGGCAAAGCCACCATCCCCGCACCTGACGGCACGCCCGCCGCGCAGGTTGAGCCGGGCGTGCTCGATCTTCTGGATGGTGGGGATTTCCGCATCCGAGACCAGCATGGCTTCGTGGTATTCCGTGCTGGCGCTGATCGGCTGGAACATATGGGGGTCCCGATTGGCTCTGGCGGTGGCACAGACCCTTCCGAGATCCGCGAGATCGCTCTCGATACGGCGCGCGACGTGACTGGCATTGACAAGCGCCCTCCGCGCCCCTTTCGCAAGTGGGTTCGCGCCCGCGCTGGGGTGGTCAGCGGTCTGAGCCGCGCGCGCCTCCTTGCCATCGGAGACAGCAATACTGTCGGCTGGGCCGCACTGGGAACCGGATCAAACCGCCGCGCCCATGCCTATCCCACGGCGCTGGCACGGCTGCTGCCGGAATACCGGCCAACGCAGGCCAATGTGTTCGGACGCCAAATCACTTCGTCTGCTGCGGCAGACTACGAAATCTATGATCCACGACTCGTAATTGGCAATGGTTGGGGTTCATCCGGCTCAAGCGCTGGGGGCGGGATGTGGGCGAATTCCACGACGACCGAGGCGCTAGTGTTCACACCTTCGGAGGTCTGGGACACGGCTGAGGTCTATGTTGCCCTTGATGCCGCTGCCTCGATCGACATTGGGATCAGTGGCACGATGGCGTCTCACAATCCCACCACCGGCTCAATCGTCAAGCTGACTTACTCCGCGCCCACCGCAGCCGTGCAGGCGCTGGAAATCGCGCGGGCGAGCGGCTCTGCCCGCATCGTTGGCTGGCACTGCTACGACAGCCGGACGGCTGGATTGGACATCATCAATGTCGGCAGGTCTGGCTGGCGGTCGGACCAAGCTGCGGACGCCACATCCTATTATAGCCCGCTCAATGCGGCGGCGGCGCTGGCAGCGGATCTTTGGATCGTCCAACTCGGTCTCAACGATTTCAACCAAGACATTGCCGTCTCCACGTTTACCGCGAGCATGGACGCCATCCTGAGCCGCGCGCAGGGCCTCGGCGTGCCAGTGGTTCTGGTGGTCAGCATGACGCCGGGTGCCACAAGCACGCCCCCGTGGTCGGAATACCGTGCTGCCGTCTATGGGCTGGCCGAGACTTACGGATGCGCGGTGGTCGATATCGGCATCCGCTTCGGGGCCTATGCTACCGCCGTGTCTGATGGCCTTGTCTCCGACAGCCTGCATCCCAACGCCTATGGCTACGCCGAAACGGCTCAGGCCATTCGAAACCTCCTGATCATGTGAGAGGCACCATGCCTGATATTATCATTAATGTGGATGCGTCGGCATCTCTCGACTATGAGCCGCCCGTTGAGGGCCTCTCCTACCTGAATTTTTTTCGGTCTGAGGGCGTGCTGGGCAGAAACCTTGTCGGGGCTGCGGCGACAGTCACGGGCGCGCCGACGATGGGCGCTGGTTACGCTGTCATGACGGGCGCGGTCTCCTATATCGACACCGGCCTGACTGACGACACCGCTGACCTCACACTGATGGTCCTGGCGAAGTCGGCTGAAATGCCGACAGCCACCTCAAATTCTCAGCTTTTCATCGGGAATTACGTGAGTGCCAGTGAAGCCAATATGGGCGCAAGCATCTTTGTTTCTGGGTCCGGCTCACATAACCCGACCGGGTCTTTTTGGTCGGCCGGGCAGGCATTGCGCGCCTTTGTCGGTGGCAGGATCGCGACGGATTGGGCTATCCGCGTCCTCCGGCTGTCGGAAGGGCAGTCCGTTGTGACTGATCTGACAGCCGGAATTCAACTGCCCGCAAGCTTTGAAACGCCGCGATCGATGCTCAACCGAACGCCATTCAGGATCGGCTGGGGCGGCGCATCTTTCGGCGGCGTCTCGCATGTCGCGGCGGCGGCGATCGCTCCGCGCTACCTGTCAGATATTGAGATCGCGGATATCGCCCAATCGATGCGGGCTATGGCCGCGATGGACGGCATTGCGGCCTAATTTGTGGCAGGCAATGGGCGGGGCGTGATGGTCGGGCGGGCGCCACCACACGCCCGCCCTTCGCAAACGAACCTCGTTCGAAATAAATCACCCGGCCTGCCGTGGAGTTGGGAACCCGAGGTGCAGACCGGGTGAGGAACTGTGGAGCAGTTCAACCCAACCGATAGCGAACCGCGTGAGTCGCCTCTGTGCGCTAGCGCACAAACCGCCCGGTTTCGCCGGGATTTTTCATGCCCCGGAGGCGCAAACTTGTCAGACCAGGATACCGCCCGCGCGCTTGAGCGCCTTGAGGCGAAGGTGGATCGCATGAGCGACGCGATCGTCAGCCTCGCGCGCATGGAAGAACGCATGGTGACGCTGTTCAACCGCATGGACCGCTACGACAGCGAGTTTCGCGAGATCATGAGGCGCGTCTCGGAGCTTGAGCGCCTGACGCTCGGGCGCGGTCATTTCTTCCGATGGATGGACCGAGGCGGGGTCGCGCTGCTGAGCGCGGTCGTTGCCTACGGCTTCAGCCAGTGGGGCGGCAAGTAAAGCATCGCCCCGAACGCTTCCCTCGGCCCGCCTCGCGCGGGCCTTTTTCTTTTCTGAGGACTGCCATGTATCCAGCAGGTTTCAAGGGCCGCGCCGTGCGGCTCTCCGATATTGATGTTGCCCGCACCGCCCGTGTGATCGGTGCGAGCGAGGACGCCATTCGCGCCGTGATCGAGGTGGAAACCTCGGGCGGCGGCTTCGACAAGCAGGGGCGGCCGAAGATGCTTTTCGAGCCGCATGTCTTTTATCGCGAGCTCGGCGAGGGGCCGAAGCGCACCACGGCCGAGGCGCAGGGGCTGGCCTACCCGAAATGGGGGGCAAAGCCCTACCCGGCCGACAGCTATTCGCGGCTGGCGACGGCGATCCGCATCGATGCGAACGCGGCGTTGCGCTCGGCCAGCTGGGGCCTCGGGCAGATCATGGGCTTCAACCACCGCGCGGCGGGTTTCGCCTCGGCCGGGGATATGGTCGAGGCATTCTGCGCCAGCGAGAAGGCTGGCCTCGAGGCGATGGTGCGATTCATCGAGAGCGAGGGGCTGGACGACGATCTGCGCCGTCTCGACTGGTCTGGCTTTGCCCGGGGCTACAACGGGGCGGGCTATGCCCAGCATGGCTACCACACCCGTCTGGCGGCCGCCTATGCGCGCTGGCAGGCGGTTCCTGATGTCCTCGCCCCTGCCCTGCCCAAGATCGGCCTGGGATCGCGTGGCGCGGCGGTGCGCGAGGCGCAGGAGCGTCTGCTCGCGCTCGGCCGCGATCCGCAAGGCGTCGACGGCTGGTTCGGGACCGACACCCTTGCCGCCCTGCTCGCCTTCCAGAAATCCGCCGGCCTGAAACAGGACGGCATCATCGGCCCGTTGACCTGGGCCAAACTCACGGGAGACTGATCTTGAATTCCATCACCGTTCGCATGGTCCTCTACATCCTGTCGCCGCTCCTGACGACGCTGGCCGGGCTGCTCGGCGGCTGGGGCGTCGCCTATGACGCGGCCACGCATGTGCTGTCCGTCAATATCGGCACGCTCTCGGCCGCGATCGTCGCGGCCTTCGGCCTCTCGGGGGCGATCTTCGCCCGATGGGGCGTGAGGTAAACCAGCCCCTGCCTGTCCAAGCAATAGCGCCCCCCGGGAAATCCCCGGGGGGCGCTTTTTTCGTTTCTGGCGGGCGTCAGTAAGTCTGTCCGTCCGTCTGTCTGTATGTCTACGTCAGCCCGAAATGCGCCATCAGGATCTGCTCGAGATGTTCGGCATGGGTCCGGTTCAATTCATGCGCCTCGTCCTCGAACCTGTCGCGCAGGCTGGTCTTAATCCTGACGCTCAGCGAGTCGTTGCGCCGCTCCGCGCGCGGCCTTCGCGCGGGCTTCGCCGCTGGCGGCTCCGCGCCGCGCTGCGGGATCCCGGTCGGGACTGGCGCGCTGCTGGTGTTGATCAGGGCGTTGAGATCGACATCCCTGCCCTTCTTGGGCGGTTGCGGGTTCTCGGTCACAGCAGTTCCTCCGACACATAGTTCCACAGCGACTGGATTTCGGCGCTTGCCTTGGTGTCGCGGGTTTCGGCGACCCCTTCCCCGGTCGCGCCGGTTTCGCTGTAGATGGTTCTGATCCAGATGTTCTCCGGGGCCAGACGCCCGCGCCGCGCCAGCGCCCGAACCGTCTTGCCGGTCATCGCCGATCGCAGGGCTTGGGACAGCACGAAGGCGTAAGGCGTGCCGTGCCGGGCCATCGCCCCCAGCGTCGCCCCCAACGCCTCGAGGTCGTCATGCGACGGCCTGACCGGGATCAGCGCGAGGTCGCTCGCCTCGAGGACATCGACCAGCCATTCCGGCGCGGCCGGCGGTGTGTCGATGATGGCCAGGTCGAATTCCCCGGCCAGCGCGCTTGCCTTCAGCGGGCCGATCTGCTGCGGCGTCGGGTCCGTCGCCAGCATCGTCGGTTGTTCGCTCTCGCGGTGCTGCCACCACTTCCGCAGACTGTGCTGCGGGTCGAGGTCGATCAGCAGAACGCGCTGACCGGCGAGGCTGGCGTTGACCGCGAGGTTTCGGGCAAGGGTGGTTTTCCCTGCCCCACCCTTCTGGGCGGTGACGCATATGGTTTTCATTATGGCTGCTCCGGGTTGGTGTGCTGGGGCAGGATGCGCCATTCGCCGGGAATTGCAATGGTCTGTATGCTGGTCGGTCGGTATGTAGGTATGTCTACAACTTACGTGAGGCAAGTGAACAGGTAGCTGGTGATGAAGGCTTCCTGCGAAATGCCCGCGCTCTGCGCCCCGGAAAATCCACGCTCCCGGCACAGGCGATCGGCGCCCGTCTGGTGATAGGCGATGCCCTCGGCCGTGCTGGAGATCGAGGCCGGGCCTCCGGTCAGTTCGACGGTGCGGCCCGTGTTCTGGACGACGATCGGTTCCGTGCTGCAGGCGGTCAGGAGGGTCGCGGCTAGCGCGGCGAGGCTCGGTCGGATCATGGTGGTTCCTGTCAGGTGGGGCAGGGCACACGATAGCGGCCCGCCCGTCCCTGTCCAGCGCCGATCTGTCAGTCGCTCTTGCCGCCCTCGATCACGTCGAGCCGGTAGCGCTCGACCACCTTGCCGTGGTGGTGGACATTGCCGCGATAGGCCCCTTCGGGCGTCACGGTGATGACCTTGGATCGGCCCTTCTTGATGCGCCGGATCGCGCCCACATCCTCGAGCAGGGTCAGGGCCTGCGCCATGCTCGCCTTGTCGATTCCGGTCAGGTCGCAAAGTTCGGCCGCGCTCTTGTCGCATTCGTAGCTCTGCCAGCCGAGGTGGCGGCAGATCTTCCAGAGCAGGGCGATCGCCTGATGCTGCTTTGCCAGCGTCACGCCGGATTGCTGCAGCCGCTCGGTGATCGCGTCCATGTATTCGAATGCCAGACTCATGTTGCCACCTCCGAAGAAGTCGAATTCCTTGGGTTTCTCGGCCGAGAGTGTCTTGGCCAGCCGTGCAGCCTCCCTCGCCCGTTCTGCCCGGTCGGGGTCATCCTCTCGCAGGGCCTCCTGATCGAGCAGCAGTGCTGCTTGATCGTATGTCCCGCGCTTGCGCATCTGGCGATCGATGATGTCGACGGGTGGGGTGGCGCGACGCTCCGGCACCGCCCCCACGATCACTGCGCGTTGCTGGACCCGTGCCCCATTGGCGCGCTGTGCCTGCTGAACGATCCGCGCGATATCGAGATCCTCGTCGCTGATCCCCCTCCTGCGTAGTTCCTCGTCGCTGATCCTGCCCATTCATGCCCCCCGTTTTTGGACGATTGTTTGTTGGTGGCAAACTTTTGTTTGTTGGTGGCAAACTGTCAACGATTCATTTTTCCTGCGTTTGCTGGGGTTTTGTGCCGAAAAGCACCAGCGTATCCATATATCCTAAGTAAAGACCCTAGCGGGTCTGCTGGGGAGGATAGGAAAAGCCCCAGCGCTCGGCCCTCGACCTGAAGGTTGGTCCAGGACTAACCGACCGCGATGACAGTTTGTCCTGAGACAACTATCCGGGGGAAAAGTTCGCTGTGGGATAACTGTCGAGCGGAATAGTTCGCTCTGGGATAACTGTCGTCACGGTCGGCGCTTGTCCGTCCGTCTGTGCGTAAGTCCGTATGTAGGTAGGTATGTCCACATATTCAGGAACGAAAAAACGCGGGCAAAACCCGCGCCAGTTCAGGAATCGGCGGCCGGACCCGAAGGCCCGGCCTGTGCTGCCCGGTCAGCCATGAACGTGCGCACGCTCAGGATGTGGCCTGCTGGATCGGGGAATGCAAGGGCCGTATGACGACGTGCCGCTTGCCGACCTCATTGGGCTTGGTGACAAACCCGTCAGCCTCGGCGCGTTCCATCAGGCGGGCTGCGGCGTTGTAGCCGATCCCCATCTCCCTCTGCAAAAGGGACGTGCTGGCGCGCTGCCGGCGGATCAGGATGCCGATGGCGCGGTCGTAGTCCGGCTCACTCTTGACTTCGGATGGGTGCAGCAGGTGTTTCATGCTCTGGCCCTGCGCGAGATCAAGCTGGGCGCGGAGCAGCCGGTCCTTCAGGAGATTGATCGTCGGGTCCGGGGCCGGGTCCTCGGGCTGCACCGGCATGTCCTCGTCATAGACGCCCGCCTGGCAATCGGCGATCCAGCGTCCTTCCGCGTCGGTGGTTACGAATACCTCGGTCGTGGCCTGCGGCCAGCGGATCTTGCTCGCTGCCGGCATCGGTTCGGAGCAGCTGCACGGGCTGTCATTGCCGCAGTTCAGGCAGCGTTCGGGTGTCTCGGTCATGATGATGTCCTGCTGGGGTTTGGGGATCGGTTCCGCAATTCTGGGCCGATCTGCGGAGCACTCCGGCATGCCGCCTCATCCTCCAGTTTGCGGATCCGCTCGCGCAGTCTCTTGTTGTGCCGCCAGTTGGCCTGCTGCTCCTCGAGGCCGCGGTCGCGGGCTTCGCGCAGCCGCAACACCTGGCGCTCGGCCTCGGCCCGGCCGCGCTCGGCCGCCTCGATCCGGCTTTCCGGCACATCGCAGGTGCATTCGGCCGGGCCGTTGATCGCGGTGCCGAGGCACATCGGGATCAGCACCTCGCCATCGCCGTCGCGATACCAGTGGCAGCGATCGGGCTGCGCCATGGCCTCAGGTTTCCTCGACAAATCGCCAGCGCGGCAGCTGGCAGCGATGCACGGCATCGCCACGGAAGGCGATCGGCTGGCGGTCGCGGACGATCTGCTCGCCATATTCGCCCTTGTGGGTCCAGAGCACGGCGCCGCCGATCAGGCGGTTGGCCTCGACCAGCTGGCAGAAGGTGGCGAAGTCGGGCAGTTCCGTCTCGATCATCTGGAAGGGCGCGCGGGACTGCCTCAGTTCGCTATCGGGTTCAAACCAGACCTGCACGATGCATCCGGCCATGGGTGTCTCCTATGTTGATGGGGGGGGTCGGGGCCGTCTGGCCCGCGACCGTAGCACAACCGAGGGGTGTTTCTGGCGTGGTGGCGGCGGGATCACATAACACCGCTTCTTTGCGGCACGGCTACCGCCGGTTGATTCAGAGCCGGTTTTGCGCGGCTCGGTCGAGACGCTCGAGCTCGGCCAGAATCAGCGCCCCGGCCTGGACGAGTCGGCGGCGATATTCGCTCAGCGGGCCGTCGCGGCGGATCTGCGTCGCCCGCACCAGCCGGTTCAGCGCCCCCCATGGCATCCAGATCAGTTCGCCGCGCTCATGGCTGTCGTCATGGGCCGGATCGCGGCCGAGGCCGATCTGGTTCTGGCGCTCGGCCAGCAGCGCGAGCCATGCCGGGCTGGTCGTGGGCAGGCCGTGCTTGATCACAAGGTTGTCGATCTCAAGCGGCTGGATCTGGGCGCGGGCGGCAACGATGCCGAGCGCGGCATCCTCGCGGAACAGCGGCGGTTTGTTACCTTCGGTCAATGGAGCGTCTCCCCGTTCGGGGCGGACATCTGCGCACCCGCCCGGCGCGCGACGAAGTGAATGCGGCCGACGATCTCCATCAGGCTTTCGCCGGCAAGCAGACAGGTGCTGACATAGGTGATGGCCAGCATGGTGGTGCCGGGAACCGGGGCGCCCGGGCTCTTAATGTTGTCCTCGCGCTCGAGCTTGCAGGCGAGTTCCAGCAACTTCGTGCCGGCGCTGTCGAGTTCTTCGGTGCGTGATTTCCTGCTCATTCCATCCCCAGCGCCGACTTGTACATGTCGAGGATGGCTTCTTCCTCGCTGATATCATCCTTGTTGCGCTTGCGCAGGGAGATGATCTTGTTGATCGCCTTCACGTCGAAACCGCGCGCCTTGGCATCGGCCATATGCGCCTTGATCTCGTCGTTCTTCTGGGCCTTCTCGGCCTCCAGCTGCTCGCGGACTTCCACGATCTGGCGCAGCTCTCCTGCTGCGACGCCGTAGGTATTGTCGTCTGACATGGTCATGTCCCTTCCTGTCTGAAATCTTGGGGTTGCCCGCTGGCTGTCCGGGCCGCGAAGGCCCCGGCCGGCGTGAGGGCGAGGCCGCGACGTCCCTTGGTGGCCAGCCCGGCCGCGATCAGTTCGATGGCGCCCTTGCTGCGCACCGGGGCCTTGCCGTCGCGTGCCAGCACGGCGAGCAGATCACGCGCCGCCGCGTTCATCATGTTCCCCGAGCGGGCTGGGCGCGGGGCAGGCGCATCTGGTCCTCGACCACCGTCACCCGGGCCTTGGTGCCGATCCGGTAGGCGGGGCTGCCGGTGGTTTCGTCCTCGATCTTGATGCTGACGGTGACGGCGTCGCTTTCGGCCATGCCGCAGAGTCTCAGCGCCTCGGCCCGGATCATCCGGTCGAGGGTCTTGTGATCGAACAGGACCGTCGCCCGGCGTTCATGGGTTTCGGTGAATTCAGGACCCTTGGTCATGGGTCGCCTCTCTCTCTGCGAGCATGTCCTGGACGATCTGCTCGGCGGTTCTCGGGATCCGGCGGGTGCCCTGACATGTCGGGCAGCGCCGGTCGGGGAGCCGTGGCCCGGCCGTGCAGCTGGGGCAGGCATCGCCATGCCCCTTCAGCCACGGATTGGGCCACGGCTGGGTCATGACGCGGTCTTGGCTGCTTTCCAGC
>Ga0182736_1003249_pt1 | contig 11148 bp, 12 predicted proteins | sample eDN5th30CKraftBY_FD_128882 | JGI IMG/M metagenome (GOLD analysis project Ga0182736, IMG submission 128882) | Enriched backyard soil microbial communities from Emeryville, California, USA - eDNA 5th pass 30_C Kraft BY (version 2) (version 2) | ecosystem: Environmental > Terrestrial > Soil >...
CCCATCGCCATGATCGCGCCCTCGCCGAACTGCTTGCGGATCCCCGCCAGCGCACCCGCCAGCGCCTTCGCCTTCTCGGTCATCCGCTCCGCCACCTTCTCCAGCTTTCCCATCGCTCTTCTCCTTGGCGCCTTTCGATGCGCCGCTCATGACAGCCCTTGGTCCAACATCCGGAAGCACGTCGCGCGGATCACGTCCTCGGTCCGCAGGCGGTCGCTGCCGCTTAGGTCCGCGATGGTGCGCGCGACCCGCAGCAGCCGATCGAAGGCGCGCGCCGACAGCTCCCAGCCGGCGACGAGCGACGCGAGGTACCCTTCCGCGTCGGCGGTGGCGCGACACGCCCGGCGCAGCAGGCCCGTGGGGATCGCCGCGTTGGTGAGGCGGGTCCCGATGCCGGGGAGCTGCTCCAGGCGACGCCGGGCCCGCGCCCGCGCCTCCAGCACCCGGATCCGCACGCTCTCGGAGGATTCACCTGGAGGCCCCGTCAGCGCGGAGGGCGGCACCGGCCCCACCTCCACGTGCATGTCGATGCGATCCAGGAGGGGCCCCGAGATCCGCGAGCGGTACCGCCGCACCGCCTCGATGTCGCAGGAGCAGTTCGCGGGCTGGGCCGCCGAATACCTGCCGCACGGACAGGGGTTCATCGTCGCGACGAGCTGGAACTGCGCCGGGTAGGAGACGGAGAGGTGGGCGCGCCGGATGCGGACCTCGCCGTCCTCGAGGGGCTCGCGCAGCGACTCGAGGGCGTTGCGGCGGAACTCCGGCAGCTCGTCCAGGAAGAGCACGCCCCGGTGCGCCAGGCTCGCCTCGCCGGGATTCGGAGGGCTGGAGGCGCCTATGAGGCCCGCATCGCTCACCGAGTGGTGAGGCGCGCAGAACGGTGGGCGAGAGAGGATGGGCCGGCCCCGCAGGCGCCCTGCCGCGCTCCACACCCGCGTGGCTTCGAGGGCCTCCTCGAATGTGAGATCGGGAAGCACGGAGGGTAGCCGGCGCGCCAGCATCGTCTTCCCCGTCCCTGGGGGGCCCAGGTACAGGAGGTTGTGCGAGCCGGCGGCGGCGACCTCGAGGGCGAACCGTGCCTCGGCCTGGCCGCGGACGTCCCGCAGGTCGAGCTCGTCCGACTCACGCCGCGGATCGAAGACCGGTGGTTCGGGCGCCTCCAGCTCGACCAGATCCGAGAGCCAGGACACCACCTGATCGAGCCGCGAGCAGCCCAGAACCCGGATGCCCGAGACCACCGCTGCCTCCCGGGCGCTCTCGCTGGGGAGGATCACGCCCCGCAGGCCGAGGTCGCGGGCCCTCGCCGCGAGGGAGAGGCCGCCGGGGATCGGCCGGAGCCTTCCGTCCAGCGCGAGCTCGCCCGCCACCAGGAAGCCCTGCGCCTTCTCCGGCTTCGCCTGGCCCGAGGCGATGAGGACCGCGAGGGCCATCGGCAGGTCGAAGCCCGTGCCGTCCTTGCGCAGGTCCGCCGGCGCGAGGTTGGCGGTGACCCGCTGCATGGGGAAGTTGAAGCCCGACTGCACGATCGCCGCGCGGACCCGGTGGCGCGACTCGGCGACCGCCCTGTCCCCGAGGCCGACGACCTGGAAGCCAGGGAGTCCACCGGCGACGTCCGCCTCCACCGACACGGGGGCCGCTTCGATCCCGCACAGCGCGCCGCTCTCGATTCGCGCGATCATCCGTCTCCTCCGAACGAGGCGACGGGCGTGAGCAAGGGGGGTGCCCGCTCGCCACAGCCGGGGGCGTCGGAGCAATTGCGAGGACTTGCGCGATGCCTCGCCGGGCCCCGGGGGCCGCGCCGGCGGACCTGGACCGATGTTCAGGCGCACGAGCGGAGCAACTGGCCACCTGCGCACCCGCGCCCCCCAGCCGCCCGAGCAGGACGTCGACGGGGAGCGGGAAGGCGTTGTCGGCCGGGCGACCTTTTCCTATATGGGTGGCGAATGACCGATCGCCCCCCGGCGGCGCGCCCCTTGGGCACCGAAGAGCTCGTCGCCCGCAAGCCGCCCGCCGAGGACTTCCCCGCCCTCCCCCGCGCGCCCGTCCACGTCGTCTTTGCGGACGTACGCGGCCTCGCCAACGTCGGCCTGGCCTTCCGGCTCTGCGACAACCTCCGGGTGGCACACCTGTGGCTCTGCGGCCTCACGGGGCACCCGCCCTACCCCGGCGATCCCCGGCCGGCCTCGATCGCGGAGCGGTGCGACCGCGAGATCCGGCGCACGGCGGTGATGGCGGTGCCCTACGTGCCCTGGTCGTACCGGGCGGACGCCGTCACGGTGGTGCGGGAGCGGAAAGCGGCGGGCGACCGCGTGGTCGTCCTCGAGCAGGCCGACGGCGCGGTGGCGCCGGCACGGGCGCCCCTCGCCGGCCCGCTGTGCCTGGTACTGGGCCACGAGCGCCTGGGCGTGGACCCGCGCATCGTCGCCGAAGCCGACGTGGTGCTGGAGCTGCCGGTCTGGGGGATGGCCAACTCGATCAACGTCGCGATGGCGCTGGGGATCGTCGGCTACGAGGCCGCCAGGCAAAGCGGGGGCTGGGGCCTCCCGCCGCTCTAGCGACTAGAAGAAGCTCTCGTTGACGTAGACGATGTCGCCCGGCTGCAGGAGGAGGTTCGCCTGCTTGCCCGTGCCGATGTCGTCGACGGCGACCTTGATCCGCTCCTCCTTGCCGTCCACCGAACGGGTGACGAGCACGGAGTTCCGGGCCGCCTGCTTGGTGAAGCCGCCGGCCAGCGTGATGGCCTGGACGACGTTCATCCGGTCCTCGAAGGGGAACGTCCCCGGCTTCTGCACCTCGCCGAAGACGAAGACCTTCTTGGAGTTGTGCTCCTTGAGGAAGACCGTGACCTGGGGGTTCTTGAGGTAGCCGTCGGCGAGGCAGGAGGTGAGCTTCTCCGACACCTCGGTCGCGGTCTGGCTGCCCACGCCCACGCGGCCGCAGAACGGGAACGAGATGCTGCCGTCGCTGGCGACCCGATAGGAGCCGGAGAGATCCGGCTCGCCGACGACCCGCACCTCGAAGACGTCGCCCGTCCCCAGCGTCTGGGCGGGGACCGCCCGCAGCTGATCCGGGTCGGGAGGCTGCTGGGACGGCCCTTGCGAGCGCGTCCCCGCGCACGCGGACAGCGCCGCCGCCACCAAGCCCACGAGAGACAGCCGAATCCAGGCCCGAGTCGTCAACGCCATTTGAGATGCCTGCGCGCCGGAGAGGACCGAGGGGGACGCTTCCGAGTCCCCGGCTCGGACTGGAGCGTCAGTAGTACGCCACCACGTGGACGCCTACTTCATGGCGATCATACTCGTAACCCGCAACCTTCTGATCGCTCGACCGCTGGGTGAAGGCGTAGGAGACGCCCGCGGTGAACACCGAGTTGAACTCCCAGTCGGGGCCCACCATGAAGCCGAGGAGCTGATCCGAGGTGTTCGAGGTGCTCTGGCCGAACTCGATCTGGTCGAAGGAGACCCCCGCCCGAACGAGCAGCCGCTCGGCCATGCGGGCCTTGGCGTCGAGGTACACCCGGTCGTCCGAGTAGTAGAGGCCCGTCGACGGGGTGGGCTCGAAGGAGCGAGCGTAGCCGAGGCGAACCTGGGTGTTCTCCGAGAAGAGGTACCCGGCCTCGAGCTGCCCGATGAAGCTCTGGAAGCCCTCGGTGCCGCTGGGCGCGTCCTTCCCCTCGAGCTGGGTGCCGAAGCCGGCCTTCGCGAGAATCGAGACCTTCGGGAGCACGAGGCCGGCGAAGCCAACGGTCGCCCGGACGCTGGTGTTGTCGAACTGCTTCGACGCTTCGCGCTCGTAGTTGCGGATGCCGGCGGCGACATCGAGGAGGAGCGCCGACTGGGGCTGCAGCTTGTATCCAACGGTGAGACCCGCCGTGTGCTGCATGTAGTCGAAGATGGCCAGGCCGGCGTCGTCACCCGTCCGCGACTCGAAGTGCTCGTAGGTGTTGACGTAGGCCGGCTTCAGCATCAGCGCGCCGCCGCCCGGCGTGAACTCCACGCTGATCCCGGCGTCGTTGCGATCGCTGACGGTGAGGACGGGGAGCGCGAGGTTCGTGTTGATGTCCGTGCGCGCGAACGTCTCGGTGAGGCCGACCTTGGCGTCACCCTTGGGGTTCACCACCGCGTCGAAGTCGAACGACGCGCGGGCCTTGCTGAGGTCCGTCGTCCACGACTCGGTCTGCCCCATGTAGGCGTTGTAGTCGAGGAGGAACTTCGCGCCGATCTCGAGGGTGTCCGAGGGGACGACGAGCTCGAAGCCGGGCTTGACGTGGAGGATCATGTCGCCGATGCCGTCGGACGACGAAGGATTCTGCGTCTCCTGGCTCAGGCCCACGAACGAGTCGTAGCGGGTCTCGAAGCCGAGCAGCGGGTGGAGCCTGCCCGCGCCCACCTTGATGCCGTTGTCGCCCTGCTGGGTGACCGTCATCTGGGCGGAGGCGTCGGCGGCCACGAGGCACGCGGCGAGCGGAACGATGGTGGCGAGGGTGCGGGTGAGCCGAAGGCCCTGCCGCTTGGAATGGAATACCGTCATCCGAGATCCTGGTGCTCGGTGGGGGATCGCTCCCTCACCGGCTCGAAGGCGTTGTCGCGAGGATAGGGATTACTTCGTCGGGCTGGCGGCAGGCGCCCGCGCGGAGAGAGGAATCGAACCGGTCGGGGTCGTCCCACTGATGGCGAAGGGATCGTAGGAGACGCCGTCGTTCGCCTGGTCGGCCATGTCGGCGGCGCCCTGCGTTCCGGAGGCGATGGTGGAGTCCTCGCCAACCGGCGTGACGCCCTCGTCGTCCGACGCGCCGACGCAGCGGTTCGCCGTGGTGCGGTGCTGGTTCACCTGCTGCTGCGCGCCGCGCACCGACTTGAGCGCGGCGGCGGCCACGTCGACGCCCCAACCGGTAGCGGCCTCGACGGTGGCCTGGGCGAGCTGGACGTCCTGCTCCATCGCCTGGTAGCTCTCGTTGACGCAGTCGAACTTGACCCGATCCGAGTCCTTCATCCCGTCGGCCAGCTTGCGGACCTCGGAAGCGGACTTCTTCATCGTCGCCAGGGAGGCGCGGGCCTCGTCGAGGAGGGCTCCAGCGGACTGCGCGGAGGCCCCGAACGGAGCCGCGAGGACGGCAGCGGCACAGAAAGGCGCGATGTTCCAAAGCGTTCGCACGTCGATCAACCCCTTTGACTCGCTTGTTTCAAATTCCGGTAATCAAAAAATCACGCGGACCGTACGCTGGGCAGGAGGGCTTGTCAATTCCCATGCTCACCTTTTCCTGCGGATCACTTGAGGGAAAAGGTGGGGAAATGCGGGCATTTCCCTTACCGGATGTACGCCAACGGGCGACGGCCGGTACCACGCGGTCCTATCATTTTGCAAGCCAACTGTTGTGATTTCCCCCTTCGTATCAAACGCCGGGCGGAACCCCTCCCGGCGGCGCCACGATCAATCCCCGTTCTTCACCTTGGTGAGGACCTGCTTCGCCACGGCCTTGAGGGTGTCGAACACCCCGACCCCGGTGAGGGCGACCGCGTTGAATTCCGGCACCTTGGTGGGGTTCAGCTGCCGAGACAGCTCCTCCACCGGAAGGACGTTGGGCAGGTCCCGCTTGTTGTACTGGATGACGTACGGGATCTTGTCCAGGTCGTAGCCCTGCTCCGCGAGGTTGATCCGGAGGTTCTCCGCCGACTCGAGGTTGGCGTCGAGCCGGTCGACCAGCGAGTCCGCCACGAAGACCACGCCGTCGACGCCGCGGAGGATCAGCTTGCGGGAGGCGTCGTAGAACACCTGCCCAGGCACCGAGTAGAGGTGGAAGCGGGTCTTGAAGCCGCGGATCTCGCCCAGTCCCAGGGGGAGGAAGTCGAAGAAGAGGGTGCGGTCGGTCTCGGTCGCCAGCGAGATCATGTTGCCGCGCGACTCGGGATTGGTCTTCGCGTAGACGTACTGCAGGTTGGTCGTCTTCCCGCACAGGCCGGGACCGTAATAGACGATCTTGCAGGTGATCTCGCGCAGCGGCAGGTTGATGAAGGGCACGTCCGTTCCCCGCGTCTACTGAGGGCTCGAGGTCGCCAACGCGATGCGGTGGGTCACTCGCTGAAAAGGTTGTCGATGTCCTCGTCGGTGATCTCGGCGAAGGGGCTTCCCGCGCCACCCGGCATGGTGCCCTTCTTCTCGAGGTCGGCGAAGACCGTCGCCAGCTCCTCGCTGGCCTTCTTCACCCGCAGGCGCACCAGACCGAGGGACGAGCGGGCGTCGAAGATCACCACCAGGATCACGCGCTGGGCGACGATCGAGATGTGGAGGTTGTCGCGCTCGCCCTCGTGGAAGAGGATCGAGAACTCGCGCTCGCCGAGGAGCTTGGCGAGGCCGCCCGTCGCGGCGATGTTTCCGGCGGTGAGAGACGCGAGCGACGTCGTGTCGATGTCGTTCGTCGCGCCGGCGCTGGAGATGAGCTGGCCGTTCTTGTCCACGAGGAAGACGATCTTCGCGTTCGCCTCGCGGGTGAGGCGATCGCAGACGCTCGTGATCCGCAGAAACTCGCCCTCGTGCATCACCATCTGCTGGTTCATCGGGTCGCTCACTCCTTAGAGAGCGGACCAGCGGACGCCAAGGAAGGGTGAATCGTCCCCCCTTCCCCGGCGACAATCGCGTCGGCCGCGCGGTCGCCCGGTAGACGACGCCGCCGACCTGCAATCGACCGTACTTGGGCCACTTCTAGCAGAGGGTCCGGGGAGCGGCAAGTAAGGTGCCGCACGGTTGCCCGCACCGCCCGCGGTCATGGACATGGGAGCGCGCGGCGTGCTTCTATGCCCCTCTTCGGAGGCCTTTTCGGCGGATGGAGCGATCGCTGTACATCGTCGTGGAGGGGCCGGTCGGCGTGGGCAAGACCACGCTGGCGAAGATCCTCGCGTCCCGATTCGGCGGCAAGCTGGTGGCCGAGCCCGTCGAGGAGAACCCGTTCCTCGCCTCGTTCTACGCCGACCGGCAGAAGCACGCCTTCCAGGCCCAGCTCTTCTTCCTGCTCTCGCGCTATCAGCAGCAGCAGGACCTGCACCAGCCCGACCTCTTCCACCAGGCGACGATCAGCGACTACCTCTTCGCGAAGGATCGCATCTTCGCCGCGCTGAACCTGGCCCCGCCGGAGATGGCGCTCTACGACCGGGTTTACTCGCTGCTCCGTCCCCGCGTCGCGCGCCCCGACCTCGTCGTCTACTTGCAGGCGCGGCTCGACGTGCTCCAGGCAAGGATCCGCAAGCGCGGACGCGAGTTCGAGAAGGCGTTCGACGCCGACTATCTCGCCCGGATCGCCTCCACCTACAACGACTTCTTCTTCCACTACGACGAGACGCCGCTGCTCGTGATCAACACGAGCGACATCGACCTGACGGCGAACGAGGCCGACCAGGAGGCGATCGTCCAGCTGGTGCGCCGCCATCGAAAGGGCGTGCAGCACTACATCCCGCGCGGATCGTCGTAGAGCATCGATCCTCCCGCCGCCGACGGGCGCGCACTCCTTCGGAGGCGTGACCCGAAAAGCGCGAAGGCGGGCGGATCGTCAACCGGGGCGGCGAGCCCCACTTCCACGGAGGTGAACCTTGGCCAACAAGGTGACCATCCACACGCTGCGCAAGATGAAAGAGGCAGGGGAGCGGATCGGCATGCTCACCTGCTACGACGCGACCTTCGCCCGACTGCTGGACGGCGCGGGCACCGACGTCCTGCTGGTGGGCGACTCCCTGGGCAACGTGATCCAGGGCGAGAAGACCACCCTCCCCGTCACCGTCGACCAGATCGTCTACCACCTTCGCTTGGTGAGCCGCGGGGCGAGCCGCGCCCAGATCGTCGGCGACATGCCCTTCATGAGCTACCACGGGTCGGTGGACGAGGCGGTGATGAACGCGGGCCGCCTGGTGAAGGAGGGCGGCGCCGAGGCGGTGAAGCTCGAGGGCGGTGCGGACTTCGTCGACGTGATCCGCAAGATCTCGCGGGCGGGGATCCCGGTGATGGGACACATCGGCCTCACCCCGCAGAGCGTGCACCGCATGGGCGGCTACGTGATCCAGGGCCGCGACGAGGAGAAGGCGGCGAAGCTGATGGAGGACGCCGTCGCCCTCCAGGAGGCGGGCTGCTACTCAATCGTCCTCGAGGGGATGCCGACGTCCGTGGCGGCGGCGATCACCGCGCGGCTGTCGATCCCCACCATCGGCATCGGCGCCGGCAACGGATGCGACGGGCAGGTGCTGGTGATCTACGACCTCCTCGGCATGGATCCGTCCTTCGCGCCCAAGTTCGTGAAGCGCTACGCGCAGCTCCACGAAGTGATCGGCGGCGCGGTGGGCAGCTACCTGGAGGAGGTGAAGTCCGGCGCGTTCCCGGACGACGCGCACTCCTTCCGCACCGCCGCCGAGAGCAAGGCGAAGGAGCCGGTGGCGGTGGCCGGCGTGTACGGCGGATCGAAGGCCGCGAGCTAGGGCCGACCGATCGCCCGCGCGTCGGCGGAGACCGCACGGTCGGCCCCGCCGACGCGATTGAAGTCGAGACGAAGCATGAACGAGACGAAGACCATCGAGACGCGCGCGGCTCTGATCGACGAGCTGCGCGCGCTGCGGGCCCGGGGCGAGAGCCTCGCCCTCGTGCCGACCATGGGCTTCCTTCACGAGGGCCACCTCTCGCTGATCCGCGAGGGGACCCGCCGCGCGGATTCCGTGGCGGTGTCGATCTTCGTGAACCCGACGCAGTTCGGGCCCAACGAGGATCTCGCCCGCTACCCGCGGGATCTGGCCGGCGACGTGGCCAAGTGCGCGTCGGCGGGGGCGTCGCTCGTCTACGCGCCGAAGGATCCGGGCGAGGTGTACCCGGCGGACTTCCAGACCTGGGTGGACGTGGAGCGCCTGAGCCTCGGCCTGTGCGGCGGGACGAGGCCCGGGCACTTCCGCGGTGTCGCCACGGTGGTGTGCAAGCTGGTTTCACTCTTTCGCCCGCAGGTGGCGCTCTTCGGCGAGAAGGACTTCCAGCAGCTCGCCGTGGTGCGGCGCATGGCCCGCGATCTGGATCTCGACGCGTGGACCGAGATCGTCGGCATGCCGATCGTGCGGGAGGCCGACGGCCTGGCGATGTCGTCGCGCAACTCCTACCTGTCGCCCGAGGACCGGCGCCGCGCCCTCGCCCTGCGGCGCGGCCTCGACGCCGCGCTGGCGCGACTCGAGGCCGGCGAGCGCCGGGCGGCGGCGCTCGTGGAGGCGGCCCGCGAACCGGTCGTTGCGGCCGCCGATCGGATCGACTACGTGGAGCTGGTGGACGCCGCCTCCCTGCAGCCCATCGAGACCGTGGACCGCGACGCGTGCCTGCTCGTCGCGGCGTTCTTCGGGCGCACGCGGCTCATCGACAACCAGGTGCTCCGTGTCGAAGGGTGATGCCAAGGGCGGCGTGAAGCTGGTGGCCGAGAACCGCCGCGCCCGCCATGACTACGAGCTCGGCGACAAGTGGGAGGCGGGCCTGTCGCTCCTGGGCAGCGAGGTGAAGTCGCTGCGGGACGGGAACGCCAACCTCTCCGATTCCTACGCCCTGCCGAAGGGCGACGAGCTCTTCGTCCACAACCTGCGCATCGGCGAGTACAAGGCGGCGGCGATGCTGGGGCACGCGCCGCTGCGCGAGCGCAAGCTGCTGCTGCACCGGGCGGAGCTCGATCGGATCCTGCGCAAGGTGAAGGAGCGCGGCTACACGCTGGTGCCCACGCGGCTGTACTTCAAGGACGGCCGCGCCAAGCTCGAGATCGCGCTGGCGTCGGGCAAGACGAAGGGCGATCGGCGCGAGACGATCAAGGAGCGCGAGACCCAGCGCGAGCTCGACCGCGCGGTGCGCGGTGGCGGCCGCGGACGGCGCTCGCGCGACGAGTAGCTCAGGCCTGCCCGAGGACCCGCAGCGGCACCGGCGCCGGCTCCGTCGCCGGGTGCGCGCAGCCGCCGCCCAGCGCGTCGTCGTCGGAGCCGCCCAGGGCGACGAGGGACTCGTCCGCGGCTTCGATGCGGTCCACGCCGTAGAGCTCGCGGAGCTTCGGATCGAGCAAGTGCGTCGGCCGCACGTTGCCGATGGCGGCGAGCATGTTGCCCTTCACGTTGGGGTTCAGCTCGTGGAGCTGCGCGACGAGCCGCTTCACCTGCTGGCGCTGCGCGTTCGGCTGCGAGCCGCAGAGGTCGCAGGGGATGATGGGGAACTTCATCTCCTCCGCGAACTCGATGATCTGCTCCTCGGCGCAGTAGGCCAGCGGGCGGATCACGGTGTTGCGGCCGTCGTCGGAGCGCAGCCGCGGCGGCATGGCCTTGAGCTGCCCCGAGTAGAACAGGTTGAGGAGCAACGTCTCCACGATGTCGTCGCGGTGGTGGCCGAGGGCGATCTTGGTGGCGCCCAGCTCGACGGCGACGTCGTAGAGGATGCCGCGGCGCAGGCGCGAGCACAGCGAGCAGGTCGTCTTCCCTGCCGGGATCTTCTCCTGCACGATCGAGTAGGTGTCGCGCCGGACCATGTGGAACTCGTAGCCGTTCGCGTCCATCCACTCCTGGATCACGTGGCCGGGGAAGCCGGGATGGCCCTGGTCCAGGGTGACGGCGAAGATCGACAGCGGGAAGCCGCACTTTCGCTGCACCTGGCGCAGCAGGTGGAGGAGCGTGTACGAGTCCTTGCCTCCCGAGATGCCGACCATGATCCGGTCGTTGGGCTCGATGAGGCCGAAGTCCTTGCTGGCGCGCGAGAGGTCGTTGAGGAGGATCTTCTCGAGGCGGCTGCCGCTCATTTCGTCTGCTCCTGGGCGAGGCGATGGGCGCGCCTCGGGGCGCGCAACCTAGCAAGATCCTCGTCCGCGCCTCAAGGCGCCTTCGATCGCGCTACGGAGAGAGGAGCGCGCGGGTGAGGGCGGCGAACTCCTCCACCGAGAGGGTCTCGGCGCGGCGGCCGGGATCGATCCCCGCCGCATCGAGCGCGCGAGAGAGCGCCTCGGCCGACGCGACGCCCGCGCCCTTGAGCGAGTTCGCCACCGTCTTGCGGCGCTGCACGAACGCGCCCTTCACCACCTTGCGGAAGAGAGCCTCGTCTCCGGGCTCGGCCCGGGGCGCCGCGCGTCGCTCCAGCCGCACCACCGCGCTCTCGACCTCCGGAGGCGGCGTGAAG
>Ga0182736_1003250_pt1 | contig 11145 bp, 12 predicted proteins | sample eDN5th30CKraftBY_FD_128882 | JGI IMG/M metagenome (GOLD analysis project Ga0182736, IMG submission 128882) | Enriched backyard soil microbial communities from Emeryville, California, USA - eDNA 5th pass 30_C Kraft BY (version 2) (version 2) | ecosystem: Environmental > Terrestrial > Soil >...
GCGGCAACCATCTCGGTGCGGCCGAAGAACGCGTCCCGCGGCAGCGCGACCGTCTCCAGCTGCAGCTCCTCGGGTGAGGGCAGCCGTACCGGGGCGGGCGGATCGAAAGACTCTGCGGCGGTTCGCCACCCGCGCAACGCCTCCACCAGCCGGTCGGCAGTGGTCGCGTCGTCGGCGAAGGAGAAGGTGGCCAGGATGCGCCGGTGATCGGCCAGCCCCACATCGAGACAACGGTGTTCGCGCAGCCAGTCGCGGGCCTGGTAGCCAGACGTCCCGGTTCCAGACACATCCACCAGTACCTGCAGCCGGTCCAGGTCGTGGGAGGCCTCCGTCCCCAACAGCACGTCTTCGAGCACCTCGACGTCGGGCAGCGCGTCGATGCGCCGGCGCGCCTCGCACGCCAACCCCAGTGCCGCACCCAGCAGTTCGCCCCCGTGGGCCACCATGTTTCGTCGCCAGCCGTCCAGTGCCGCGTAGATGGGCACGCTGGGACTGGTGGTCATCAACAGATCCGCGCATGCTTTGAGCCGGTCCCGGTCGACCAGGTCGCCCTGCACGTGATATACCGAGCCCTGCTCGAATCCCGCGCCCATCTTGTGCACGCTGACCACGCAGATGTCGGCGCCGGCGCTCATCGCCCAGGTCGGCAGGTCGGGATGGAAGGGCAAGTGCGCACCCCAGGCCTCGTCGACGATCAGCGGTTTGCCGCGCTGATGGCAGATCTCGGCGATGGCGGCCAGATCCGCGCAGGTGCCGTACGGTGACGGGCTGATGATCAGCGCCCCCGCGGCGTCGGGATGTTCCTCCCATGCCCCGGCGATCCGCTCGGGTGACGGCGGGTGAGAAAAGTGGCGGTCGGCGTCCCAGCGCGGCGTGATCCAGCGCGGCTGGATACCGGAGAAGATCAAGCCACCCACCACCGACTTGTGGCTGTCGCGCGGCAGCAGCAGCCCGCCGTCGGCGCCATCGGCCACGGCCATCATCGCCGCACGTACCGACAGTGAGCTGCCGCAGGTGGAGAAGAACGTCGCCGCGGCACCCACCGCGTCCGCCATCAGTGCTTGGGCGTCGGCCAGGACACCGCCGCCCGCGCGCCAGTCGTCCAGGCCACCGCGGGCGAGCACGTCGGCACGGAACAGATCGCCCCCCAAAACCGCACGCACCGACTCGTCGGCGCCGCGGCCCTGGCGGTGCCCGGGCGGGCTGAAACCGTACCGGCCGCACCGGTGGTAGTCGGCCAGCGCTTCCAACACGGGTGCTCGGCGGTGGTCCATACCCGGCGCATACCCGCGGCCAGAAACGGGTAACCGCGGTTACATGACCGACCGCATCGCGGAGCCGTGGGGTGCCCGGACGCCCTATGCCGCGGGACAGAGGTGGCCCGACCGGGTGGACACCGAGCTGGCCGAGGGTCTCGATCCCGAGGCGGTGGACTGGACGCAGTCGGCGGCTGTGTTGCATTCCAACGGCGACGGAATCGACATCGCCAGCCACAACGGCCGGATCGCCGGGGTGCGCGGACGCCGTGCCGACCGGGTCAACCACGGGCGGGTCGACCCGAAGGACCTGTTCGGTTGGCAGGCCAACAACTCCCCCGATCGGTTGACGGTGCCACTGGTGCGTGACGGCGGGCGGATGGTCGAATCCGATTGGGACACGGCGATGAATCGGATCGTGGCGACCACCAAGGCGCTGCTGCGCGATGCCGGGCCCGGTTCGATCGGGTTCTACACCAGCGGTCAGCTGATGCTGGAGGAGTACTACACGCTCGGGGTGATCGCCCGCGCCGGGCTGGGCACCAACCACATCGACGGCAACACCCGGCTGTGTACCGCCACCGCGGAATGGGCGCTGAAAGAGACATTCGGCTGCGACGGCCAGCCCGGCTCCTACACCGATGTCGACCACGCGGACGTGATCGCGCTCTACGGCCACAACGTGGCCGAGACCCAGACCGTGCTGTGGTCACGCATGCTGGACCGGCTGGCCGGCGCGAACCCGCCGCACATCATCTGCGTCGACCCGCGCGAGACCCCGGTCGCCAGGGAGGCGACTGTGCACCTGGCACCGGTTCCCGGGACCAACCTGGCGTTGATGAACGGCCTGCTGCACGAGGTGATCGCGCACGACTGGGTGGACCGCGACTACATCGCCGCCCATACCGTCGGTTACGACGCGTTGGCGGCGTGCGTCGCCGACTACCCGCCCGAGCGCGTGGCGAAGATCTGCGATGTCGCGGCCGACGATCTGCGGCGCGCCGCGGAGATAATCGGGCACGCCCAGCGGCTGCTGTCCACCGTGCTGCAGGGGTTCTACCAATCCCATCAAGCCACCGCGGCGGCGGTTGCGGTCAACAACCTCAACGTGATCCGAGGCATGCTCGGCCGCCCCGGTGCCGGCATTCTGCAGATGAACGGGCAGCCGACCGCGCAGAACACCCGGGAGTGCGGCGCCAATGGCGACCTGCCCGGTTTCCGCAATTGGCGCAATGACGGCCACGTCGCCGAGTTGGCCCGGTTGTGGAACGTCGACATCGCCACGATCCCGCACTATTCGGAGCCGACGCACGCCATGCAGATGTTGCGTTTCGCAGAGCAGGGCACCCTGCGGATGCTCTGGGTCAGCGCCACCAATCCGGCGGTGTCGCTGCCGGAGTTGCGCCGCATCCGGCACATCCTCGGACAGACCCGGCTGTTTCTGGTGGTCCAGGACATCTTCGCGACCGAGACCGCCGAACTCGCCGATGTCGTGCTGCCGGCCGCGGCATGGGGTGAGAAGACCGGCGTGTTCACCAATGCCGACCGCACGGTGCACATCTCCGACAAGGCGGTGGACCCTCCCGGGCAGGCCCGCCCCGACCTGGACATCTTCTGCGACTACGCCGAGCGGATGGACTTCCGCGATTCCGACGGTGCCCCGCTGATCGCATGGCGAGATCCGGAGTCGGCGTTTCAGGCCTGGCAGCGGTGCAGTGCGGGCCGCCCCTGCGACTACACCGGGTTGAGTTATGAGAAGCTGCGCGGCGGCAGCGGCATCCAATGGCCGTGCAACGCTGAGCATCCCGACGGCACCGAACGCTTGTATGCCGACGGCGAGTTCTGGAGTGAGCCGGACTACTGCGAGAGCTACGGCAAGGACCTGATCACCGGCGCATCGATCGAACCCACCCAGTACCGCGCAACCAACCCGGACGGCAAGGCGATGCTGCGGCCCGCCGGTTACACCCCGCCGCACGAGCGGCCCGTCGACGACGACGAACTGTGGCTGACGACCGGCCGCACCGTCTATCACTTCCATACCCGCACCAAGACCGGTCGCGCGCCTCAACTCAACAATGCGGCGCCGCAGGTGTGGGTGCAGCTGTCGGCCGGCGACGCCCGCCGTCGCGGGATCCGGGAGGACGACCCGGCCGTCATCCGCTCGCCGCGCGGCTGCGTGCAGGCCCGCGCCCGGGTGGGCGGGATCCGGGACGGGGTGGCGTTCTTGCCGTTTCACTACGGCTACTGGGACGCCGACGACGACGGCCACCATCGTGCGGCCAATGAACTCACCATCACCGACTGGGACGCGGTGTCCAAACAGCCACAGTTCAAGACTTCGGTGGTGCGCATCAGCCGGGGCGCCGAGGAAGACCGGAGCGGCTGGTGAAACTCGACCTCGCGCTGCGGGAACTGCACCGCTCCGAAACGTCGCTGGGCAGGCGGTTCCGCCGCGTCGGGGAGCGACACCAGGCCGACCACGACGTCTTTCACCTCTGCGCTGATCTCGCGGGTTGGTCGGACGACCACGTCCGCCGGATCGCGGAGGCCGGACCGAGTCACGGAGTGCGGCTGGCCGATTCGCCTCCGCGGAACGGGCGGCTGCTGTCGTCGGTGCGGAAGATGACCAGCGTGGCGCTCGGCCGGCGACCCGAGCCGGGGCTGCTGCTGCTGGCCGACCTGCGCAGCGTGTACCTGCACGTCGCCGCGGTGTCGGTCGACTGGGAGCTGCTCGCTCAGGGTGCCCAGGCCGCCCGCGAAGCCGACCTGCTCGAACTTGCCACGCAATGCCACCCGGAGACGTTGCGGCAGATGGACTGGGCTAACACCATGCTCAAAGAGCTTGCGCCGCAAGTCCTGACGTCCTAGGCCCGCTTAGCTCCGAAACGCGATGACCAGTGCCAGCAGGTCCAAGGCCAACAGCGCCCAACCGATCACCGGGACGAGGAACCCGCGACGCCGTCCCGCCGTCCAGAATGAGGCCAGGATGGTCAGCGCCGCGATGACGGGCGCCCCGTAGTACAACACCCCGAACACGACGCCGCCGGGGCCGAGGTCGGGACACTCGGCGGTGCTGCACGCGGCGGTGCTCATCACCGCACCCGTCGCGAAAACCATCACCAGGGCGGCACCCGCAGCGGTCAACAGGGCCGCGATCCAGTTGACCCAGAGCCGCGCGCGGTGGTCGTCGGTCTGGACCGGTACCGGCATCGGTTCTCCGGTCACAGGGTCACCTCTTGTGACGCCAGCTCAGCCACCAACGCCTCACAGAATGCCGGCAGGTCGTCGGGCTTGCGGCTCGACAGCAGGACCGACGACCCACAATCGCAGCGCACCAACTCCTCGTCGACCCATTCTCCGCCTGCGTTGACGATGTCGGTGCGCAGGCTCGGCCACGACGTGATCCGCCGCCCGGCAAGGACTCCGGCTTCCACCAGGATCCATGGGCCATGGCAGATGACGGCGACCGGCTTGCCGGCGTTGAAGAATTCCCGCACGAACGCGACCGCGCGAGCATCGGTGCGCAACTGGTCCGGGTTGGCCACCCCTCCGGGCAGGACCAGCGCGTCGAAGTCGTCCGCTGAGACGTCGTCGACCACCCGGTCCACGTCGAATTGGTCCCCGCGGTCCAGATGGTTGAAGGCCTGCACCGGCCCGGTGGTCGTCGACACCAGCACCGGGCAGCCTCCGGCCCGGGCGACCGCCCGCCACGGCTCGGTCAGCTCGACCTCCTCGGCGCCTTCGGGCGCTACCAGGAATGCGACCCGGCGGCCCTCTTGCGGTTCAGACATGGAACTCCCCTCTCCGTAGTACGGGACACCTCCCCCATACCCGGTGGCCCAATCGCACAAACGGACCGGTGTAGCCGGCGCACACCGCGGGTACCCGGGCGGGATGAGCTGGCGGACCTGGTATTGCGCGGCGATCGTCGCCGCCCTCGCGTGTGCCGGCTGCTCGACACCGGGACGGTCGTTGCACAGTGCGCCGGAAAGCGTGTCGGTGCGGGTGCAGACGCCGCTGCGCGATCCGGTGTGGTCATATCGCACCGGGTCCCTCGTCGCCCTCACCGAGGACGGCCGGTTGGCGGCGGTCGATCACGCCGACGACCCCGACGCGGTCATCACCCGGCTGTCGGTGCCACTGGACGCCGGGCGCAATGTACAGATCAGCCGCGCCGATGACCGGACCGTGTTCGTACCGCAGCCGGCCCGCGGCCGGGTCGCGGCGGTCGAGTTGACCGGCTTGCGGCAGGTCGGCGACATCGACGCCGGGCCGGCCCCGTCCTATCTGTCCGAAGTCTCGGGTATGCGGATACTGCTCGCGCTGTCCGCCGACGGATCGGCGGTGACCCCGGTCGAGGAGTTCGGTCTGCGGCGACTGCCGGCCGCTCGGGTGGCCGCGGGCGCCGCCGGTGTCGTCGACGGCGCCAATCGCGGGCGCGCAATCGAGTACCACATCCACGGTCCGTCCGGAGTCTCTTACTACAAGGGGTTATTCCGGCGACAGTCGCCGCCGGAGCAGCGCGGCAGCTACGACGCCGAGGTCGTCGCCGCAGCCGGAGACGGCACGGCGACGAGCCGGCTGTATCTGGCCGACGCCGCCCGCGACACGCTCTACGCCGTCGAGTCCGCTCGCGGCGGAGAAGGATTGCAGGAGATCGGCCGCGCGCCGGTCTCCTCTCCGATCCGCTATCTCGGTTCCGACGAGACCCGGGTGTATGCCGCCACCGACACCGACGTGACGGTTTTCGAGTCGGCGAGCTTCACCGGTTTCCCCCACGCCAGCATCGCGATGCTGCGCGTCATCGACTACCGGGCCGGTCTACCGTCCGGGCCGGCCCGGTCCGCACCTCTGTCCGGAATGGCGGTCGGCCCCGATCGGGTGTATCTGACCCTGCGGGGTCAGCCGGTCGTGGTCAGTGTCGCCAAACCGAGACTGTGAGAACTGTTTTCCGGGAGGCCGATTGAGCACGACGCAGCGGATCAGCATCGACGACGACGTCGCGGTGCTGACCGAACAGCTGCGCGCGCTGCGCGAACTGGGGCGCCGTGCGCAGGTCGACGACGAGGACATCTACGACCTGAGCATCCGGTGGGGCACCGCGCTGGCCGGCCGGCTGCGCCGACTGGTCTATTACCACGACCGCGGCCTGCTCGGCGACGACGCCGAGCGCCGTTTCGCGGCGGTCTGCGAGGAGTTGCGGGGCGTGACCGAGCTGGTGGAGCGGTTCGGCCTGGCCCGCCCCCAACTGCCTACCTAGCGAGAAATTCTTTGTGGTGCAACCGGATCGCCGTTCGCGGTTGCGGGCAGGACGCCTCACGGCAGGTCAGGGCGACCAGGTAGGCGTCGTCGTCTTCGTCAAGGAACAGAAACCCCAGATACAGCGCTTGGCCGACCTCGAACTCCGTGCCACCGCAGGCCGCGCAGCGCCCGCCGCGCACCGTCACCAACTCCGATACCCGATCGCGGGCGGCCTCGTCCAAGCTGACAAGTTCCGGACGGGATTGTGCGTCTGCGGTGGCGGTCACCTCTAGATCTCTCCGTCCATGCCGTAGTAGACGTTGTCCTCGCGCCAGCCACCACGTCCCTTCCCGATTTGGGCGTAGTCGTCGACGAACTCGATCTGATTGATCCACTTGGCCATTTTGAAACCCACCTGCGTCTCGGCCCGCAGTCGCAACGGCGCCCCGTGCTTGATCGGCAGCGGTTCGCCGTTCATCGCGTAGGCCAACAGCATCTGCGGTTTGTGGGCCAGCTTCAGGTCTAAAACCTCGTAGAACTGACCGCCACCGTGTGCGCTCGGTTCGTCGGTGCTGTTGTCCTGCATGCTCATAAAGCAGATGTAGCGGGCCTGCGGCAACGGCCGCACCAGATCCACCAGGGTGCCCAGCGGAAGTCCGGTCCACTCACCGATCGACGTCCAGCCCTGCACGCAGTTGTGCAGCACCCGTTGGGTCTGCGGTTCGGCCAGTGCGCGCAACCCGGCCAAATCCAATATCACCGGTTGCTCCACCAGCCCGCCGACCCGCAGCCGCCAGTCGACGAAGTTGTGCACCGCCATCACCTTGTAGTTCTCGGCGGTCGGGGGCTTGCCATTGACGCGGTGCTCGGCCGACAGCGCTCGCCGCGGGTAATCCTGGCGCGAATCCAACCGGCGCAGCAGGCCCTTGCGGGGCACGCTGATCACCGCGCCGAGCACCCGTCGCACCGACGCCGGGCTGCGCTGGCTCCACACCGTTGCCGCCACATGGACGGTGACGACCGCCATGATGATGAGCAGCGACAGCGCGGTCGCCCAATGGGTGTTGCGGATCGAGCCGAAGATCATCAACGCGGTCAGCCGGCCCCAACCCCAGAAGACCACCATCGACAGATGGATCGCGATGAACACCAGAAACGCCGCCAGGCCGAGGAAGTGCAGGCTGCGAGCGGACTGCCGGCCGCCGAACAATCGCACATACCTCGGGAACCGGGCCTCGATCGCCGGTGACTGCGCGGCACCGGTGAGAATCTGAAACGGCGCCAGTCCGAAGATCACACCCGCGTAGGTCAGCTTCTGGATCGCGTCCAGCGGTTCGCCGGGGAGCAGCGGCGGCAGGTTGAAGCTGAGGTAGGTGACGATGTCGTTCCACGCGTCGGGGAAGATCGACCAGGAATACGGCCAGTACCGGTGCCACTGCCCGGTCGCGAAAAGCAGGATGTAGTAGGACGATCCCACCAGGATCCAGCCGATGACCGCGGCGAAGTGCCAATGCCGGCCGATGCCGAGCTGCGCGTGTCCCGGCAGCGCGATGATCGGGTGGTAGTCCTCCTCCTCGTCCAAGGTGTCGTAGAGCTTGTCCTTCGGCATCACTTTTCCGGTGAACTTGGCCCACTGGGTTCCGGGGGCACTGTCTTCGTGGCGGTAGAGCTTCGGATGCGTGGACAAGATCTCGATTCCGCTGCGCAGCAGCAGCGTCAGGAACAACACGTTGAGCCAGTGGTCGACGCGCAGCCAGGCCGGGTAGTCGAGCGTCATCAGTAATACCACGCCCTGCGCTGCCCGAATGCCACGTTGACCCCGGTCAGCACGGTCAGATGCAATGCGATGAAGGCGCCGGCGCAGGCCAGTGCGAGGCTTCCCGGCGCGATATCCCACCGCCCGGTCAGCGTCGGCAGGCCCGGCAGGCTGATCAGCCGGCTGATCAGGTAGCCGATCACGAAGGCGACGCAGATGACGCTGCCGGCCCACCACCCCCAGCCCGGCACGATGTCGTCGATGTCGATCCAGGTGATCGCGGCGGCGGCCAGGCAGCCGATGATCATCGCGACGCAGTACGCAATGAAGTACCCCGGCGGTCCGGGCGTGGTGGCCAGCACGTACCCGTGAGTGGCAGCCACCCCGGTCAGCGCGAGGTCGGCGGCCAACGTCACCGACCGCGGCAGGTTGAACGCGATACTGCTCATGGGTGGGCCGCCCGCGGCGAGGCGAAAGGGAAACAACCGGTGACCATCTCGAGGGGATCTTTCGATCGGTTACTGCTCGGCGAGCTGCTGAGCTTTCGCGTAGGCCAGTTGTAGGAAATCCGCGCCGGCCAGTGCGGTGAAGGTGCCGGCCACCAGCCGAGTCGGCCGGGGCGCGAACACCAGCCCGGCGGTGAACGCGGTGACCGCCCACATATCCAGGCAGAACGGGCACGTCAACAGCTCCCCCAGGCTGTGGCGCAACTGCGTTGAATGGCGGGTCTCCTCCATCACCTCGGCGGGTCCGCCGGTACCCGCGTAACGGGCGAACGGCGCCCGCAGCGGGCTGGTCACCGCGTCCTTGGTGAGCGTTCGGGAGAGTTTATGGGTGCCCACGGTCACCGTCAGCAGGTCGCCGGCCGCCCACCGCTGCGGCAGACGCCGACCGGTGGCCGCGGCGGCCACCGTCACCGCCGCGACCAACCCCCCGTACACCAGCAACGCCATCACATATCCCCCCAACGGCCGTGGGTTGTCGCCGCTGTACGCGTCGGCCTCCCGCTTGGCCGCGTCCGCAATGGCGTTGCCGGCGCCGGTCGACTGAACCATCACTCAGTACTTGTTGCAGGTCTTGGCGATGGGTCCGACCAGGTTGACGAACTGCGCGGCTTCGGGCACGCCCTGGGCCTGCTGAAGCATCTGCTCACGCTGCGGCGGCGGTGAGGCGAGGAAATTCTGCAAGAACGATTGCGCCATGGGCGTGGCGTTGAATTGTGCTGCAGTTTCCGGCGATTGCGCGTTCATCGCCGCCACCACCTGAGAGTAACTGCAGGTAGTGCTGACCGCTGGATCCTGCGCCGGATCCGCGGACGCGACCCCCGCCACGGACAGCGCCAAGGCCGCGCCGACGGCTACGGCAGCCAGCCTGGTCAAAGACGTTGTGATCATTGATTTCTCCCCTTTGACTCATGTCCCGTCGGTGACGGTACCGAGGTAGGCTTGCCGTTTTCGGTCGAGCTAAACCCACGGTTTGCCGAGAAGCAGATGTGGGTATCGGACGCAATGCTGTGATTACTCGAATACTCGCTGCGGCCGGTCTGGCGGGGTGCACGCTGGTGTCCTGGTGGCCCGCCGGCGACGCAGTCGCCTCCGATTGCCCCGGTGTCGAGGTGGTGTTCGCTCGCGGCACCGCCGAACCGCCGGGCGTGGGATGGATGGGGCAGCAGTTCATCGACGCACTGCGGTGGCGGGTCGGCGGCCGCCCGGTGGGTGTCTACCCCGTCAATTTCCCGTCCGTATCGGAATTCGGCCCGACGGTCGCCGGGATCGCCGACGCCGCCGGCCACATCACCGACATGGTCGCGGGCTGCCCGGACACCGCACTGGTGCTCGGCGGATACTCCCGGGGCGCGGCGCTCATCGGCTATCTCACGGCACCGGCGCCCGCCGCCGACGGGTTTCCGCCCCCGTTGCCACCGGAGGCGGACGGGCATATCGCCGCCGTGGCATTGCTCGGCAGGCCGTCGGCGGCGTTCCTGAATTCCCTCGGCGCCCCACCCCTGGTGATCGGACCGCGCTTCGCCGCCAAGTCGATCGACCTGTGCGCCCCCGGCGACCCGGTCTGCTCAGCGGGTGCCGACGGTGCGGCCCACACCGCCTATGCGGCTAACGGGATGACGGCCCAGGCGGCGGATTTCGCCGCCGCACACCTCAGGCCTCCCGACACACTTTCAGATCAGCCGCTGTGATGGGGACCGGGCACCGGCACGCCCGGGGGGATTCCTACCCCGGTGACTATCCGGCCCCGGCCGGGGGTATGCACCCGGACATGGACGCCTGCCACTCGCTGCTGCAACGGTATCCCCCGCAGGTCCTCCGTCAGTACGCGCTGATCGCCGACGGTGAGCGTGGGATCGTGGTCGGGCCCCGCGGGGACTTCTGCTGGATGTGTCTGCCCCGCTGGGACAGCCCGGCGGTGTTCAGTTCACTGCTGGGCGGCGCCGGACTGTACGCCGTCACCCCGCAACGACGCTATGTGTGGGGCGGCCACTACGAGGAACGGTCGTTGATCTGGCGGTCCCGCTGGGTCACCACCGACGGGATCGTCGAGTGCCGCGAGGCGCTGGCCTTTCCCGGCGACCCGGACACCGCGGTGGTGCTGCGCCGCATCCGAGCGCTCGACCAGCCGGTGCGGATGCAGGTCGCGCTGGACGTTCGGGCCGATTTCGGCGCCACCGAGATGTCGAAGTTGTCGTGCACCGACGGGATTTGGACCGGACGATCCGGGCCGCACCGGTTCCGGTGGGCCGGAGGCGGCGACGCTCAGCGCGCCGCCGACGGTTCGCTGCGCCTGGTCATCGACGTCGTTCCCGGCCGCGATCACGATCTGGTGCTGGAGTTATCCGATCGCGAGCTGACATCCGAGCCGGTTCACGCCGCCGAC
>Ga0182736_1003251_pt1 | contig 11143 bp, 11 predicted proteins | sample eDN5th30CKraftBY_FD_128882 | JGI IMG/M metagenome (GOLD analysis project Ga0182736, IMG submission 128882) | Enriched backyard soil microbial communities from Emeryville, California, USA - eDNA 5th pass 30_C Kraft BY (version 2) (version 2) | ecosystem: Environmental > Terrestrial > Soil >...
CCGCCACCCCCACCGACACCCCCGCCGCCGTGTCCCGGGCCGCCGTCGCCTCGCAGGTCGGGGCCCGGCAGAACGTCACCTACCTCGTGTCCGACGCCAGCACCCACTACCAGCTCGTCCTCACCGGCATCTCCGACCCGACGAACGCCGACAACACCTGGGCCGGCGTGCCGAAGGTCGGTCAGGTCCTGGTCGCCGACGACCTGAACATCCCGTTCGCCCTGAACGTCGCCGGCAAGACGGCCACGCAGGGCACGCTCACGTTCCGCGTCATCGACCAGAACACCGGTGAGCAGGGCGACTTCACCGCGACCCTGGCCTGGTACGACGACGGCACCCCCAACGGCAAGACCGTGATCACCCTCCCGAACGGGCAGTCGTCGATCAACCCGACGCCCGGTTCCACGGTCCTGGAGGCCGCGAACGGACTCGAACTGGTCAACGCGCAGCACTGACGGCAGGACATCCGAGGAGGGCCGGGCGGACCACCGCCCGGCCCTCCCGCGTCCGCGACGTCCGCAGCCGGCCACGGACCCGCGGCACCGGACGAGGAACTCGTGGTCGGCACCGGCGGGATAGCGTGGGCCGCATGGCCTCCGCGTTCCTGGACCTGCACCACGGCGACACCCCGCTGCTGATCCCCAACCCCTGGGACGCCGGATCCGCCCGCCTGCTCGCGTCGCTCGGATTCCAGGCCCTCGCGACGACGAGCAGCGGCTTCGCCGGGACGCTCGGCCGCCGCGACGGACGCGTCACCCGCGACGAGGCGATCGCCCACGCGGCCGCCGTCGTCGCCGCGACGCCGCTGCCCGTCTCCGCCGACCTGGAGAACGGGTTCGGCCACTCCGCCGACGAGGTGGCCGCGACGATCGTGGCCGCCCGCGGCGCGGGACTCGCGGGCGCCTCGATCGAGGACTACACCGGCGACGACGCGGACCCGATCTACGCACGCGATGCCGCGGTCGAGCGGGTCGCGGCCGCGGCCGAGGCGGCCCACCGCGACGGCGCGACGCTCGTGCTCACCGCCCGGTGCGAGAACCTCCTGCACGGCGTCGACGACCTCGCCGACACGATCGCCCGGCTGCAGGCCTACCAGGACGCGGGCGCGGACGTCCTCTACGCGCCGGGCCTGGCCCGGACCGCCGACGTCGAGACCGTGGTGCGCAACGTCGACCGGCCGGTGAACGTCCTGCTGCGCGACGGCGGGCCGTCGGTGGCCGAGCTGGCCGACGCCGGCGTCGCCCGGATCTCGGTCGGCGGCACGTTCTTCTACGCGGCGGCCGGCGCCCTGGTCGCCGCCGGGACCGCGCTGCTCGCGGGCGACACGTCGTTCTTCGCCGGGGCGGACGCCGGCCGGGCCGCCGCCGCCCGGGCGTTCGACTGAGGGGCCGCCCGCCGCACTCAGCCGAGCAGCTCGCGCAGCCGCTCCGGGTCGCCGCCCTCGACGTCGAGGATCTTGGTGCGCGAGGTGGCACCGCTGACGAGCCGCACCGCGCCGCGCGGCACCCCGAAGGCGCCGGCGACCGCCCGCAGCGCCGCCGCGGTGGCGGCGCCGTCGACGGCGCGTTCGTTGACCCGCACGACGAGCGCGTCGGCGTACGCCCCGCCGACCGAGGTCCGCGATGCCCCCGGCCGGACGCGGATCGTCAGCCTCAACGTCGTCACGCCCACATTCTGGGCCCGGCGCTCACGAGAGCGCGGGCCGGGCCGCCGCGCGTCGCCGGGCGGCGACCAGCCACTGCGCCACCAGCGCGACGATCCCCAGCGCGACGACGACGATGCCGTAGCCGACGGTCGTCGGCCGCAGCCCGACGGCGGTCGTCGCGAGGCCGGCGGCCACGGCCGGCACGCTGAAGGCCAGGTAGGAGATGGTGTAGGCGACGGCGAAAAGGGCCCCGCGCTCATGCGGGGCGGCGATCCGCGCATAGGTGCCGAAGGTCCCCAGTGCGGCCGCGCCGAAGCCGATGCCCGCGACGACGGTGCCCACCACGCCCAGGACGGCCGGCCCCGCGTCGACGCCGACGACGGCCGACGCCGTCCCGACGGCGAGCAGCAGCGCGGCGACGACGACGAGCCGCTCGACCGGCCAGCTGCGCAGCAGCAGCGACGTCAGTGCCCCCGGCACGCACAGCAGCCCGACGACGAGCCCGCCGACGAGGTGGTTGTGCAGGCCGAGGACGTCGGCGGCCACCGAGGGGCCGAGCGAGAAGAACAGCCCGCCCAGCGACCAGCTGGCCAGCAGGATCGGCACGAGCGCGAGGACCTCGATGCGGATCCGGGCGGGCACGGCGAGCGCCGGGCGCAACGAGCCGACGGCGCCGGACCGCCGGGCCGAGGTCTCCGGCATGGCCGCCACCGCGATGCCGCCGAGCACGAACAGGGCCAGGAACACCGCGTAGACGAGGTGCGTCGGCGCGGGCGCGTACTCGACGAGCGCGCCGGCACCCAGGGCGCCGACGGCCAGACCGCTCACCGGCGCGACGCTGTTGACGACGCCGGCGCGTCCGGGCCGGTGCGCCGGGACGCTGTCGACGAGTGCCGCCGAGAGCGTCGTGATCGCGGCGCCGGTCGCGAGCCCCTGCAGGACCCGCGCCACCAGCAGCATCGGCACGCCGCCCGCGACGAGGAACAGCACGAACGACGTGGCCTCGAGCGCGATGGCCGCGGCGAGCACCGGACGGCGGCCGACGTGGTCGGAGAGCCCGCCGACGACCAGCAACGATGCGAGCAGCCCCGCGACGTAGACGGCGAACACGACGGTGAGCGTCGTCGCCGAGAAGCCCCAGTTCTTCTGGTAGACGACGTAGAGGGGGGTGGGCGCGCCTGCGGCCGCCATGAACAGGACCACGAGCGCGGCCACGACCGCGAACGTCCCGGCCTGCGACAGCCGAGCCGTCGTCGCGGGCGGCCCGACGGAAACGTCGATGGAGGACATCGTTCTCCCGGTTGCAAAGTTCGTTGCGTTAGGACGGTAACCCGAACGCAACGATCGCTGCAATAATGCCCTCGTGAGCGAGACCAGGACGGGGACCACACCGCACGCCCGTGCCGCCGACGACCCCGACGCCGGGACGGTCCCGCGGCCGCGGCCCGGCGGGCGGTCGGCCCGGGTCCGCGCCGCCGTGCACCGCGCCGTCGCGGAGCTGCTGACGGAAGGCCCGGCCGAGCACCTCACGATGCCCGCGATCGCCGCGCGTGCAGGCGTCCACCCGACGACGGTCTACCGGCGCTGGGGGACCCTCGGCGAGCTGCTCGCCGCCGTCGCGGCGAGCCGCTTCAGCGGCGACCTCGTCGTGCCGGACACCGGGTCGCTGCGCGGCGACCTGGAGCAGTGGACGGCCGACCTCGCGACCGACCTGACCGACCCCGACTCGATCGCGATCATCCGGGCGGCACTGAGCAGCGGCACCGAGGGCGGGTGCGCGTGCACGACCGAGCGCCAGGAGCAGCTCGCCTCGATGCTCGACCGCGAACGCTCGCGGGGTGGCGCGGCGCCGACGGTCGAGCGGGCGCTCGACGCCCTGCTCGCGCCGGTCTACTACCGGGCGCTGTTCACGCCCGCGCCCGGCACCCCGGACTGGGCCCGCAGCCTCGTCGACACGCTGCTGCCCCGGCCGGCCTGACCGCGCCGTCCCGCGAGAGCGAGACCACAGCCGCTTTTCTGGACTGGTTCCAATAAACGGCTAAACTGGAACCTGTCCAGAAAAGAACTGACGCGTCGAGGAGGATCTCGTGGACGTCGAACGGATCGGAACCGACCTGCAGGACACGCTGGTGGAGCTCACCGACCTGTCGCTGCAGGCCAAGCAGCTGCACTGGAACGTCACCGGCCGGCATTTCCTGCCCCTGCACGAGCAGCTCGACGGGCTGACCGACGAGGTGCGTGCCGCGGCCGACGCCGTCGCCGAGCGTGCCGTCGCACTGGGCTACGCGCCCGACGGACGGGTGGGGACCGTCGCCAAGGAGAGCCCGCTGGCCGACGTCGTCGGCGGCCGCGTCGCCGACACCGAGGTCGTCGCGCACGTCGTGGCGGTGCTCGGGACCGTCGTCGAGCGCATGCGCCGGCGCATCGACACGCTCGACGAGCTCGACCCGGTCACCCAGGACCTGCTCATCGGCATCGTCGCGGGACTGGAGAAGCAGCGGTGGACGTTCGACGCGCAGCAGGCCTGAGCAGGAGACTCCGCGACGGCGGACTGCGGGCCACCGGCCCGCGCACCGAGGTCCTGGGCGCGCTCGAGGACCTCGGTGGCCACCGCACCGCCGACGAGGTGTACGACCTGCTCTCCACCCGGGGCCGGCGGATCCCGCGGTCGAGCGTCTACAACGTCCTGGCCTCGCTGGTCGGGGCGGGACTGGCGCTCACCGCGGACGCCGGCCCCGGCGCCGTTCTCTACGAGGTCGCGGGCGAGTGGCACCACCACTTCGTGTGCAAGGTCTGCCACCGCGTGACCGACGTGCCGTGCGCCGCCGGGAAACCGTGCCTCACCCCCTCCGGCGACATCGGCGTCGTCGACGAGGCCCAGGTCATCTTTCGCGGGACCTGCGCCGACTGCCTGACCCACTCCTGAGGTCACGACTCGGTCACCGTCTCAGTTCGAGACATCCGGCAGCCTTCGGAGCGGTCACCATTCGACCGGTCGGACCTGTACTCCCGACCCGTCCGCCCGACCAGGAGGTACCGCGACCAGGGTGTCCCCACCGTGGCTCGCTGCCAGGTTCGTCCAGTCTGCAGTACCGAACTCAACGAGGAGCTTGGTCATGACAGTCGAGAACGAGGCGCAGGCCGCCGCCGTCGAAGCACCCGCGGCCGCACCGCCGGCCGGCAACCCGTCCCTGCTCGCCCTGCCGACCTTCCTGGTCGGCTCGATCACCCTCGGACTCTGGCTCGTCGGCTACCTGCCGACGGCCCTGCCGGGCGGCCTCATCGCGGCCGTCTTCTTCGCATCCGGGATCGGGGTGCTGGCCTCGGGTCTGTGGGCCGCCCGGATCGGTCAGAGCGCCGTCGCCGGCATCTTCGGGATGTTCGGCGTCTTCTGGATGAGCTTCGGCTTCCTGGTGATGGGCCTGGTCAACGGCTGGTTCGGGGTCTCCTCCGACGCCACGGCCGCCGCGACCCAGGTCCAGGCCGTCCAGGCCACGTTCCTGATCTCGTGGCTGGTGGTGCTCGTCGTCGTCACGCTCGCGACGATGCGTCTGCCGCTCGCCTTCACCCTGCTGTTCGTCGTCGTCGACATCGCGGTCGCGCTCGTGCTCGCCGGCGTGCTCGGCGGCTCCACCGCGATGCTCACCGGCGGCGGCATCGCCGTGTTCGTCTTCTGCCTGATCGGCGTCTACATCTTCTACGACGCCATGAACCAGGAACTGGGCGGACGCGCGCTCCCCATGGGCGCGCCCGTCGTCAAGTAACACCCCCGTGCCCGGGTGCGGGTCCCGTGATCCGGGGCCCGCACCCGTGACCACCCTCCTCGGAGGGCGGGCCGGGCTCAGCCGAGCCGGGCCTCCACCCACGCCGCCGTCGCCAGCAGGTCGTCCTCCCGCCGAGGATGCCCGACGAGCTGGACACCCAGCGGCAACCCGCCCGTCGTCGCGAGCCCCGGCACAGCGACGGCGGGCATGTTCATGAGCTGGAACGGCCGTGACATCGCGGGGTTCCCGGTCGCGCCGAGGCCCACCGGGGCCGGTCCGGGCGCAGCCGGCAGCAGGATCGCGTCGGCGTCGCCGAGCAGCCCCAGCAGCAGGTCGCGCTGCGCGGCCGCCCGGGCGAGCGCGGCGTCGTGCGCGGCGCCGCCGACCGTCGTTCCCTTCTCCAGCATCGTGCGCAGGATGTCGCTCAGCTCGTCGGGATGCGCGGTGAGGTCCTCGCGCATCGAGATGGCCGCCTCGTGCTCCATGACCGTCAGATGGTCGTCGATGAGCGGGGAGAGCGGCGTCGTGAGCTCGGTGAGGCGCGCACCCGCGGCCGTCAGCGCGGTCGCGGCCGACTCCAGCGCCGCCGCCATCTCCGGCTCGACCGGACCCAGCTCGTCGCCGCGCAGGAGCAGCAGCGTCGGGGCGTCGGTCCGGGCGACGGGGACGTCGGCCCGCCCGTCGACCGCCGTCCGCACGAGCGCGAGGTCGGCGACGGCCGGTGCGAAGAAACCGACGGTGTCCAGCGACGGGCACATGGGGTGCACGCCCGCGTAGGACAGCGCCCCGACCGGGGGCACGTACGACGCGACGCCGCAGAACGCGGCGGGCCGGATCACCGACCCCGCCGTCTGCGTGCCCAGCGCGAGCGGGACGACGCCCGCCGCGACGGCCGCCGCCGACCCGCTCGACGAGCCGCCCGGCGTGCGCGAGAGGTCGCGCGGGTTGCGCGTCGGTCCGGGCTCGAAGTAGGCGAACTCCGTCGTCACGGTCTTGCCGAGGACGACGGCACCGGCCGCCCGCAGCCGCTGCACGACCCAGGCGTCGGCCGCCGCGACCGCACCCGCGCGCAGCGGCGAGCCGCACTCCGTCGGCAGGCCCGCGACGTCGATGATGTCCTTCACCCCGAACGGCACCCCGTGCAGCGGGCCCCGGTGCGGTCCGGCGTCGAGAGCCCGGGCCTGCTCGCGAGCGGTGTCGGCGGCGACCGTCACCCACGCGTGGACGTCCGGTTCGGTGGCGGCGAGCCGTTCGAGTGCCTCCTCGACCAGCCGGGTCGCGGTCGTCGATCCGCTTGCGAGGTCACGGGCCGTCTGGGTCAGCGAGGCGGTCACGGCTGCCGACCCTACGCCCGCGCGCGAGCGGGCCCGTTGCGCACGGGCCCGCACGCGCCGACCGCCCGGCGCCGGTCTCGCCTCAGTGCGACATTCACCCCCGGGCGGCCACCTGGCGGGGGGATGGGCCGTGGCACGGCGCACGGCACGCTCGGAACGCGGACCCGGCCGGGGCGCGGGTGCCCCCGGCCGGGCCCTGACGTCCTGTTCGCCCGGCTGCGGGGAGAAACGCCATGCTCGCCGACCGCACTACGCTCGCCCGGTTCCTCGACGCCGAGCGGCGCCGACACCCCGGCGCCGTCGGTGACCTCAACTCGCTGATCCTCGATGTCGCGATCGCCTGCAAGGCCATCGCGGGCCGGGTGGCGCACGGCGCGCTGGAGGGCGTGCTCGGCGCCGAGGGCACCGTGAACGTCCAGGGCGAGACGCAGCAGAAGCTCGACGTGCTGGCCAACGACATCTTCCTGCGCGCCACCGAGTGGGGCGGCCAGGTCGCCGGCATGGCCTCCGAGGAGCTCGACGACCCCTACGGGATCCCCGCGGAGTACCCGCGGGGCAAGTACCTGCTGGTCTTCGACCCGTTGGACGGCTCGTCGAACATCGACGTCAACGTCTCGGTCGGGAGCATCTTCTCGATCCTGCGGGCGCCCGAGGGCACGGGCGAGACGCCCGGACCGGAGGCGTTCCTGCAGCCGGGCAGCACGCAGGTCGCGGCGGGCTACGCCATCTACGGCCCGTCGACGATGCTCGTGCTGACGACCGGCCGCGGCACGCACGGGTTCACCCTCGACCCCCGGCTCGGCGAGTTCATCCTCACCCGCGAGGCCATCCGCATCCCGGAGACGACGCAGGAGTTCGCGATCAACGCGTCGAACCGGCGGTTCTGGGAGCCCGCGGTGCGCCGCTACGTCGACGAGTGCCTGGCGGGCAGGTCCGGGCCCCGCGGCAAGGACTTCAACATGCGGTGGGTGGCCTCGCTGGTGGCCGAGACGCACCGGATCCTCACCCGCGGCGGCGTCTTCCTCTACCCGCGCGACGCCAAGGACCCGGCCAGGCCCGGCCGGCTGCGGCTGCTCTACGAGGCCAACCCGGTCGCGTTCGTCGTCGAGCAGGCGGGCGGCGCGGCCCACACCGGCCGCGAACGCATCCTCGACGTCACCCCGACCGCCCTGCACCAGCGCATCCCGCTCGTCTTCGGCGCCGTCGAGGAGGTCGAGCGCATCGCGAAGTACCACGTCGAGAACGTCGACAGCGGGGTCGACACCCCGCTGTACGGCACGCGCGGCCTGTTCCGCGCCGCGAACTGAGACGGAGACGGGCATGTCGACCAAGCATCCGATCATCGCGGTCACCGGTGCCTCGGGCGCCGGCACGACCTCGGTCATGCGGGCCTTCCAGCAGATCTTCCGGCGGGAGCACATCAACGCGGCCGCGGTCGAGGGCGACAGCTTCCACCGGTTCGACCGGGCGGAGATGAAGGTCCGCATGGCGGACGCGCACGCCCGCGGCGACCACAGCTTCAGCCACTTCGGCCCCGAGTCGAACCTCTTCGAGGAGCTGGAGGAGCTGTTCCGCACCTACGGCGAGACCGGCCGCGGAAAGGTCCGCAAGTACCTGCACGACGAGGAGGAGGCGGCGCCGTTCGACCAGCCGCCGGGCACCTTCACGCCGTGGACGGACCTGCCCGGCGACTCCGACCTGCTCTTCTACGAGGGGCTGCACGGCGCGGTCGTCACCGACAAGGTCGACGTCGCACAGCACCCGGACCTGCTGATCGGCGTCGTGCCGGTGATCAACCTCGAGTGGATCCAGAAGCTGCACCGGGACAAGACCCAGCGTGGCTACTCCACCGAGGCCGTCACCGACACGATCCTGCGCCGGATGCCGGACTACGTGAACCACATCTGTCCTCAGTTCTCGCGCACGCACGTGAACTTCCAGCGGGTCCCCATGGTCGACACGTCGAACCCGTTCATCGCCCGCACGATCCCGACAGCAGACGAGTCGATGCTGATCATCCGCTTCGCCGACCCGCGCGGGATCGACTTCTCCTACCTGCTGTCGATGCTGCACGACTCGTTCATGTCCCGGGCGAACACGATCGTCTGCCCCGGGGGGAAGTTCGACCTCGCCATGCAGCTGATCTTCACCCCGATGGTCTGGCGGCTCATGGAGCGCCGCACCCAACTCGCGAGCTGACCCGACACTCCTGCGCGCGTCGTCACGTCACGATCGCCCCGCCCGGCTCCCGGGCGGGGCGGTCGGCGTCTGCGGCCCCTGTGCCGGTGACCCGGGATCCCGACCCCGGACTTTTTGCGTCCATTATTGTTAACAATCTTGTCAACCCGCTATGCTTCCCCGCGCGGTTCCGGGGACCACGCGCCGTCACCCCCTCTGGCGGCACGCCGGCGCCGCTGCAGTATCTCCCGGCACGGGCACGTCGGGCGCCTCCGCACGCCGTGAATCTGCCTCTGTCGTGACCCCGACGCGCCGTCCGCGGCCGCCGGGGTCTGTCCAGCACACCGCCGTATGGGCAGTTTCGAGAGAGGTGGATCGAGCCATGCGAACAGGCTCCGAACGGGGCTCCCGACACAAGCGGATAGCCGCGGCGATCGCGGCACTGGCCGCGATCGTGCTCGTCGGGACGGCCTGCGGGTCCAACGGGGGCGCCACGTCGGCGGCCGCCAACCCGGACCATCTGGACTCGTCGAAACCGTTCGGCGGGGACCCGGCCGAGGAGGGCACCCCCAAGCCCGGCGGCACGCTGATCGTCGGCATGTACACCGAGGCCCGGTCGTTCGATCCCGTGATCGGCTCGAACCTGATGGCGTCGGCGGTCTACGACTCGCTGCTGAAGATGGACAGCAAGGGCAACCCCCAGCCCTACCTCGCGCAGTCGATGGACACCCCCGACGGGGGCAAGACCTGGGTCATGAAGCTCCGGCCCGGCGTCACCTTCCAGGACGGCACGCCGTTCAACGCCGACGCCGTGATCTTCAACGTCAAGCGGCAGATGGACACCCCGGCCGCGCTCGGCAAGCTCTACACCGAGCCGATCCAGACGATGACCGCGACCGACCCGCTGACGATCACCTTCGTGCTGAAGCGGCCGACGGCGACGTTCCCGACGTCGTTCGCGCTGCCCTTCAGCTCCGGCAACCTCGGCAGCATCGCCTCGCCGACGGCCGTGCAGAAGGAGGGCGCCGACTACGGCCGCAACCCCGTCGGCGCCGGTCCGTTCCAGTTCGTCGACTGGATCCCGAACAACAAGATCGACGTCAAGAGGTTCGACAACTACTGGGACAAGGGCAAGCCCTACCTCGACGCCATCCAGTTCCGGCCCATCTCCGACACGGACGCGCGCTACGCGTCGGTCCAGAACGGTGACGTCGACCTCGACATCGGCGGCTTCTTCAGCGAGCTGCGCCAGGCGTCGATGAACAAGGACCTGGTGACCTACTACGGCCCGGGCGGCGACGGCCAGTACCTCTACTACAACCTGACCAAGAAGCCCTTCGACGACAAGAGCGTGCGCCAGGCGCTGATCATGGCGATCGACCCGAAGGCGCTCAACGCGACGCAGTACAACAACGTCGGCCTGCTGACGACCACCCCGTTCGCCCCGGACTCGCAGTACTTCAGCCAGGCCGCCGCGGACGCCTACCCGAAGTACGACCCGGCGAAGGCGAAGCAGCTGATCGACGCCTACAAGGCCGGCGGCGGGAATCCCGACTTCACCTACAACACGGGCAACTCCCCCGACGACCACCAGCTCGGCCAGTTCCTGCAGGCGCAGTGGGCGGCCATCGGCGTGAACGTCAAGCTGCAGTTCGACGACATCTCGACGTTCATCGGCCCGATCATCCAGGGCACCCAGTTCGGCACGGCGACCTGGATCAGCGGGCCCTACGAGAACCCGTTCCCGTTCATGACCAACCAGTTCCACACGGGCGGCATCAACAACTACGGGAAGTACTCGAACCCGCAGGTCGACGCGGCCCTCGACGAGGCGGCCGCCTCGACCGACCCGGCCACCCAGATCGCCGCGTACAAGAAGGCGCAGGAGCTGATCACCCAGGACCTGCCGGTGGTCTGGCTGTCCCAGGCGGCCAAGGCCGCCATCGCGCGCCCGAACGTCAAGGGCGTGTCGCGGTACCTGTCCAGTGAGCTGTTCTGGGGCGGTACCTGGAAGTCGTAGTCCCCGTGAGTGGCGATGGTCGCCATGGCGACCATCGCCACTCACGAGATGGGCGGGCCGCCGCACCCGGCGGCCCGCCCATTGCGCTTCCACCCCCGGGGGGCTACGGGAGCGGCGCGAACCGCGGGGCCCGCTTCTCGAGGTGGGCGGCCACACCCTCCTTCACGTCGGTGCGCCGGAAGGCCTCCCGCATCAGCACGTC
>Ga0182736_1003252_pt1 | contig 11142 bp, 9 predicted proteins | sample eDN5th30CKraftBY_FD_128882 | JGI IMG/M metagenome (GOLD analysis project Ga0182736, IMG submission 128882) | Enriched backyard soil microbial communities from Emeryville, California, USA - eDNA 5th pass 30_C Kraft BY (version 2) (version 2) | ecosystem: Environmental > Terrestrial > Soil >...
GCCTTGTCCCGGTCGTGGTGCACATCCTGGTAATCGCGGGTGGCGATCGCCGTGGAGACGATGAATGTCGGGTCGCCGTAGATCTTCAGCTCGGGCAGTTTGGTGCCCACGTGCACGGTCGGAGCGCTCATGCCCCGCCTCCTTCCACAGGCTCCCACGCGTACAAGCTCCACGCCGGACCGGCGTCGCTGGCAGGAAAATCGAGATACGTTGCGCGGACCGGCATTCCGATCTTCACCGCGGCGGCGTCGATGCCGCGCAGTTCACCGAGCATCCGCACGCCCTCGTCGAGCTCGACCAACGCGATGACGAACGGGCACGCGCGGCCAGGAACTTTGGGGGCATGGTGCACCACGTAGCTGAACACCGTTCCCCTACCGCTGGAGACGACGTAGTCGGTGGTCTCGGTCTTGTCCTTCCAGATCGCCGGCACCGGCGGATGCTGCAGGCTGCCGTCCGGACGGCGTTGGATACGCAGTTCGTGTGCGGCCACCCCGTCCCAGAAGTACGCCGAATCCCGCGACCACGACGGGCGCATCATCTTGTCGGGGTCGAGATCCTCGGGCACCGCAGCCGGCGCGGAGCCTTGCGCATCCTTGTCCTTCGGCAGGAACTTCAGGATGCGCCAGATCATGTCGGCGACGTTCTCTTCGCCGACCCACCAGCGGATCTTCTGGGTGACGAAGTACCCCTCACCCAGGCCGGTCTGCTTGGGACCCACGATGTCGGTCACCTCGGCGGTGACACTGACCTCTTCGCCGGGCCGCAGGTAGCGGTGGTAGGTCTGCTCACAGTTCGTCGCCACCACCCCGACATAGCCTGCGCCGTCGAACAATTCCATGACCTTGCCGAGCGGGTCGTCGGCGGGCCGCTCCCCACCCAGCCCCATCATCGTCCACACCTGGATCATCGCCGGCGGAGCGACGATCCCCGGATGCCCGGCCGCACGCGCGGCCGCCTCGTCCACATAGATCGGGTTGGCGTCGCCGATCGCGTCGACCCAGTGCCGAATCATCGGCTGGTTCACCGGATCCCGGCCGGTCCGCGGCTTGCTGCGGCCCGACGCCAGTATCTGCTCGATACCGGAGGAAATGTCGCTCATCTGTCTCCTCGACTCATCGTGGCACCCGCGGAACCTTCAGGCCGGAGGCGGCGATCATCTCGCGCATCACCTCGTTGACCCCACCGCCGAACGTGATGACCAGGTTGCGCTTGGTCTGAACATCCAGCCAGCGCAGCAGCTCGGCGGTGGCCGGGTCGGCCGGATTGCCGTAGCAGCCGACGATCTCCTCGGCCAACCGCCCGGCGTACTGAATCCGCTCGGTACCGAAGACCTTGGTGGCGGCGGCATCTGCCACGTCGATGATCTCGCCGGCCGCGGCGACCTGCCAGTTGAGCAGCTCGTTGATCCGGAACATCGCGTGTATCTCGCCGAGGCCCCGCTTGACCGCGTCATGGCTGATGGGGGTCACCCCGTCGCTGCCGGGCTTGGTGGCCCAGGCGTACACCTTGTCGTAGATGGCGCCGAACCGCCCGGCCGGGCCCAGCATCACCCGCTCGTTGTTGAGCTGGGTGGTGATCAGCTTCCAGCCGCCGTTCTCCTCGCCCACCAGCATGTCGACGGGCACCCGAACGTCGTTGTAGTAGGTCGCGTTGGTGTGATGCGCGCCGTCGGACAAGATCATTGGAGTCCAGGAGTACCCGGGGTCCTTGGTGTCGACGATCAGAATCGAAATCCCCTTGTGCTTCACCGCAGTCGGGTCGGTGCGCACCGCCAGCCAGATGTAGTCGGCGTCGTGCGCGCCGGTGGTGAACACCTTCTGACCGTTCACGATGTAGTGGTCACCGTCTCGAACCGCGGTGGTGCGCAACGACGCGAGGTCGGTACCGGCTTCGGGTTCGGTGTAACCGATCGCGAAATGCACTTCCCCGGCCAGGATGGCGGGCAGGAACTTCTTCTTCTGCGCCTCGTTGCCATACACCTGCAGGGTCGGGCCGACCGTCTGCAGCGTCACGGCCGGCAGCGGGATGTCCGCGCGCTGCGCCTCGTTGACGAAGATCTGCTGCTCGATCGGGCCGAAACCCAGGCCGCCGAACTCTTTGGGCCACCCGACACCGAGCTTGCCGTCGCGGCCCATCCGGCGGATTACCTCCCGATAGGCCTGATTGTGCCGGTCGGTCGCCATCGCCTTTTCCTCATCGGGCGTGATCAGGTTGGCGAAGTACTCGCGTAGTTCGGCCTGCAGCTTGCGCTGCTCGGGGGTCAGATCGACGAACATGGTGCCCGCCGCTGTCGGCAGCTGACCCTCCCCCGGCTGCGCCGCGCTCGCGACCGACACCAGGTCGAGACGGTGCGACCGGCCGCCCAGCAGGCGGTTCAGATCCTTGATCGTGGAGTAGTAGCGGTCCATCGGGTAGTCGACGTCCATACCCATTCCGCCGTGCAGGTGATGGCAGAGTTGCATCACCGGGGGCGCCTGCGAGGTGATCCAGTATCCGAGCACCCCGAGGTCGTCGGTGGCGTCGAGGCCGTTGGCCAGCCGCCACACCACCGACGTCGCCGCCAGCGTGATGGTGCGCGAGACGATGTAGACCTCCGAGAGCTGCGCGGCCACCGTCTGGAACGTCGACAGCGGCCGGCCGAACTGCTCACGGCTTCCGACATAGTCGGCGGTCAGCCGCAGCGCACCGGCCACCAGCCCGGAGACATAGGCGCCGATCATGGCCAGCGCCAACTGGTTCACCCGGCGCACCGACGCCCCGTCCAGCACGACGTCGACCTCGGCGTCGTCGAAGTCGACCACGTACTCGTCGCTGTGGTTGGCGGTCGGGGACTTGGTCAGCCGCACCCCGGACGCTTTCGGTGAGATGACGGCGACACCGGAATCGGCGGTGACCACCATCCACTCGGCCTGATCGGCAAAGGCCACACCGACCTTGGTGCCGGACAACCGGTTACCGGCCAGTTTGACCCCGGGCTGTTCGGGCAAGGCGGCGGCCGGCTCGTCCAGCGCAGCGGTCAACACCGCACCCTTGGCCACCCCGGCCAGGTAGCGGTCCTGCTGGGCCTCGGTCGCCAGATCCAGCAGCGGCACCAACCCGAATCCGAGGGTGCACAGTGCGGGGTTGACGGTCCCGTGCCGACCGATCTCGGTGAGCGCGGAGGCCACTTCCGACAGTCCGACACCGTCACCGCCGAGCCGCTCCGGCACCGCGAGCGCTGTCACGCCGCCGGCGACCAGCGCCTCCCAGCTGTTGTCCCGGTCGAGCACCGACGTGACGACGTCGGCGACTGCCTGCTGTTCCGGATCTGGACTGAAGTCCACCCGAATCTCCTTAAATCTAGTGGGCCACCGGGCATTTGCCGGTGTAATCCATTTGCCAATGCTTGATGCCGTTCAGCCACCCCGACCGCAGCCGTTCCGGCTTGGCCAGCGGCGCGAGGTCCGGCACGTGGTCGGCTACCGCATTGAAGATCAGGTCGATCGTCAACCGGGCCAGGTGGGTGCCGATGCAGTAGTGCGCACCGGTGCCGCCGAAGCCGACGTGCGGGTTCGGGTCCCGCAGGATGTTGAAGCTGAACGGGTCGTCGAACGCGTCCTCGTCGAAGTTGGCCGAGCGGTAGAACATCACCACCCGCTGTCCCTTCTTGATCTGCGCCCCGGACAGCTCGTAGTCCTCGAGCGCCGTGCGCTGGAAGCAGATCACCGGTGAGGCCCACCGCACGATCTCGTCGGCGGTGGTGGACGGGCGCTCCTTCTTGAACAGTTCCCACTGCTCGGGGTGCTCGGAGAAGGCGATCATGCCGTGGGTGATCGAGTTGCGGGTGGTCTCGTTGCCGGCCACCGCCAGCATCACCACGAAGAATCCGAACTCGTCGTCGGAAAGCTTCTCGCCGTCGATGTCCGCGTTGATCAGCGTGGTGACGATGTCTTCGCCGGGGTTCTCCGCCTTGGCGGCGGCCAGTTGCATGGCGTACTGGATCAACTCGACCGACGAGGCCTGCGGGTCGATGTCGGCGTATTCGGGGTCCTCGCTACCGGTCATCTCGTTGGACCACTGGAAGAGTTTGTCCCGGTCTTCCTGCGGCACCCCGAGCAGCCCGGCGATCGCCTGCAGCGGCAGCTCGCAGGAGACCTGTTCGACGAAGTCCCCGGAGCCGGCCTCGGCAGCGGCTTTGACGATCGCCTGCGCACGTTCATGGAGTTCGTCGCGCAGCCGCCCGATCGCCCGCGGGGTGAAGCCCCGGGAGATGATCCGGCGCAGCCGGGTGTGATGCGGCGCATCCATGTTCAGCATCACGAACCGCTGAACCTCGATGTTCTCGCGCTGCATGTCGTCGGGAAACCGTGGGATCACACAGTTCTCGTAGCTGGAGAAGACATCGCTGCGCAGCGACACCTCTTTGACGTCGGCGAGCTTGGTGACCGCCCAATAGCCCCCGTCATTGAATCCGCCGCCCTTGCCCGGGGCTTGCTCGATCCAACAGACGGGCGCCGCCTTGCGCAGCAAGGCGAATTCCTCCTCGGGGATGCCCTCGACGATGACGTCGGGGTTGAGGAAGTCGAATCCGGGGGGAAGTGTGGACATGGTGGAACTAGCCTCCAGTGTTGGTTCGGTGGTTCAGGCGGACTTGCCGGTGTAGTCGACGTGCCAGTGCTTGATGCCGTTGAGCCAGCCCGAGCGCAGTCGTTCCGGGGCGGCCAGCGGCTTGAGGTCGGGGATGTGGTCGGCGATGGCGTTGAACATCAGGCCGATCGTCATCCGGGCCAGGTGGGTGCCGATGCAGTAGTGCGCACCGGTGCCCCCGAAGCCGACGTGCGGGTTGGGGTCGCGCAGGATGTTGAACTGCTGCGGGTCGTCGAACACCTCGGGGTCGAAGTTGGCGGCACGGTAGAACATCACCACCCGCTGGCCTTCCTTGATCTTCACCCCGGACAGCTCGTAGTCGCGGGTGGCGGTGCGCTGGAACGACGTCACCGGGGTGGCCCAGCGCACGACCTCATCGGCGGTGGTCTCCGGCCGTTGCGACCTGAACAGCTCCCACTGCTCGGGGAATTCGGTGAACGCCATCATGCCCTGGGTGATCGAGTTACGCGTCGTCTCGCTGCCGGCCACCGCCAACAAGATGATGAAGAACCCCAGCTCGTCGTCGTTGAGCTTCTCGCCGTCGATGTCGGCCTCGATCAACGTCGTCACGATGTCGTTGCCGGGGGTCCGCCGCTTCTGCTCGGCCAGCTGCAGGCCGTAGGAGATGATCTCCATCGACGACGTCTTCGGGTCGTAGTGGGCGTACTCCGGGTCGTCGTACGACGTCATCTGGTTGGTCCAGTTGAACAACTTGCCGCGGTCTTCCTGCGGCACACCCATCAGACCGGCAATCGCCTGCAGCGGCAGTTCGGAGGCCACCTCGACCACGAAGTCACCGGTGCCCTTGGCGGCAGCCTCCTTGGCGATGCCCTGGGCGCGCTGTTGCAGTTCGTCGTGCAGCGGCAGGATGTGGCGCGGGGTGAACCCGCGCGAGACGATCCGGCGCAGCCGCGTGTGCCGCGGGGCGTCCTGGTTGAGCATCAGCAGCCGCCCGACATCGATGTTCTCCCGTTCGATGTCGTCGTTGTAGCGCGGAATGGCCCCGTTGATCTCGCTCGAGAAGACCTCGTCGAGCCGGGACACCTCTTTGACGTCGTGGTGGCTGGTGATCGCCCAGTAGCCGCCGTCTTTGAATCCACCGCTCTTATCGTCCGGCTGCTCGATCCAGGTGATGGGGGCGGCGGCGCGCACTTCGGCGAACTCCGCATCGGGGAGCCGTTCGGCGTAGATCTCCGGGTCAGTGAAGTCGAACCCCGGAGGCAGTTTGATACTCGACATCGACGGACTCCTAAATGCAACGCGTTCTAGTAGCAGTAAAACATGGCCTCACCATAGACCAAAGGGGTCTTCACATCGTCGCTTGTCAGACTAATGAAACGTGTTCTAGCCTGGCCCCATGGGTAAACCTGTCATCGTCGAAGCCACTCGCAGCCCCATCGGTAAACGTAACGGCTGGCTGTCCGGCCTGCACGCCACCGAACTTCTCGGCGCGGTCCAGAAGGCACTGATCACCAAGGCCGGGATCGACGCGGGCAGCGTCGAGCAGGTCATCGGCGGCTGTGTCACCCAGTTCGGCGAGCAGGGCAACAACGTCACCCGGCAGTCCTGGCTGGTGGCCGGGCTGCCCGAGCATGTCGGCGCCACCAGCATCGACTGCCAGTGCGGCAGCGCGCAGCAGGCCAACCACCTGATCGCCGGCCTCATCGCCACCGGCGCCATCGACATCGGCATCGCCTGCGGCATCGAGGCGATGAGCCGCGTGCCGCTCGGCGCCAACGGCGGCGGCGCCCGCGCAGCGTCCTGGGACATCGACCTGCCCAACCAGTTCGAGGCCGCCGAACGGATCGCCAAGCGCCGGGGCATCACCCGCGCCGACGTGGACGCGCTCGGGCTGCGGTCTCAGCAGCTGGCCAAGCAGGCTTGGGCCGAGGGCCGGTTCGACCGGGAGATCTCCCCGATCGAGGCCCCGGTGATCGACGAGAACAAGCAGCCCACCTCCGAGTGGAACACCGTCAGCCGCGACCAGGGCCTGCGTGAGACCACGGCCGAGGGCCTTGCGGCACTCAAGCCCGTCATGGAGGGCGGTATCCACACCGCCGGCACCTCGTCGCAGATTTCCGACGGCGCCGCCGCGGTGCTGTGGATGGACGAAGACAAGGCCAAGGCCCTGGGCCTCAAGCCGCGGGCCCGGATCATCAGCCAGGCCAACGTCGGCGCCGAGACCTACTACCACCTGGACGGCCCGGTGCAGTCCACCGCCAAGGTGCTGGAGAAGGCCGGGATGAAGATCGGCGACATCGACCTGGTCGAGATCAACGAGGCGTTCGCCTCGGTGGTGCTGTCCTGGGCCGCGGTGCACAACCCCGACATGGCCCGGGTCAACGTCAACGGCGGGGCGATCGCCCTGGGGCACCCGGTGGGTTCCACCGGCAGCCGGCTGATCACCACCGCGCTGCACGAGCTCGAGCGCACCGACTCCTCGACCGCGCTGATCACCATGTGCGCGGGCGGTGCGTTGTCGACCGGCACCATCATCGAGCGGATCTAGTGGCGGCGGTGTCGGAGCCTGTCTCGAAGCCGGTTTCGAAAGCCGATCGCATCGCGGCGGCCCAGGCCTACATCGACGCGCTGGTCAGCCACGATGCCTCCGCGGTCCGGTTCTCCCCGGACTGCACCCGAATCGAAGTCGGCCTCAAGACCGGATTCTCCGGAAAACACTTGCGCCGCAGCTTGAATCGCGGGCCACAGTTCCGGCTGATCGCGGCCGCCACGCTGCCCGACTACAGCGTCGACGGCGACGAGGTGCGGGCGGTCTACGACATCATCACCAAGCCGTCGCTGTTCGGGCGGCGCGTGTGCGCCCATGTCGACGAGGTGTTCGTCATTCCCGCCGACAGCCCGGACGGGACCGCCGTCATCCACCACATCCGGGCCGGGATCCGTCCGTTCGTGCAACGTTAGGGTGGTGCCGTGGAGACACCAGAGAAGCCGAAGTCACTGGACTCGCCGGTCACCGGCACCATCATCAAGTGGATGTCCCGGGCCAACACCTGGGCCTACAAGGCCACCGGCGGCCGGATCGGCGGCAAGTGGCGGTTGGGTACCAAACATTTCGGAGAGGTCCCCGAAGTCGGCATCCTCACCACCACCGGACGCAAGACCGGTCAGCCCCGTGAGTCTCCGTTGCTGTTCCTGCGGGAGGGCGACCGGGTGATCCTGGTGGCTTCCCAGGGGGGTCGCGCCACCAACCCGATGTGGTACCTGAATCTGAAAGCCAACCCGCAGGTGTCGTTCCGGATCCGCAACGAGGTCCTGGCGCTGCGCGCCCGGGACGCCAGCGAGTCGGAGCGGGCCGCCTACTGGCCGAAGCTCGACGCGATGTACCCCGACTTCGTCAACTACCGGGCCTGGACCGACCGCGAGATCCCGATCGTCATCTGCGAGCCGTGACAGCGGTGCGGGCAGCCAGGTTGCTGCTGCGCATGCCGACCCACCGGTTCGTTGCCATCGCCGCTTCGGCGGCCGCACTGGCACTGTTCGCAGGCACTGCGACCGCGCACGCAGCGTCGCTCGTGTTCTGATGTTGATGAACGTCAAGAACTCCGATTTTCCGCTGGCCTCAACCAGGCCCTCACCACCGGACCGTGGCTGTCCCGACCGGCGTCATCGAGGTGCGAGGCGATCCGACTGACGGCTGGACATGATCAGTTGGGGCGGGCACCCAGTGCCGAAGAATCCGGGATTACTCACCAAACTTTTCGTCCACTTCCGGACCTGATCATTGCGCCGCAACTGGCTGACCCACCACCCCCAGCCAGGCCGCCCTGGGCGGTGACCCCAGACGATCACCGCGGTGATTCTTGGCCCGCGTAGACGAGCTCGGCTTCGCTTTAGCCTAGTTCGCGGCCGCCGTATTCAACGAGCTCGCCGCCGTCTGGGACCGGCAAAGCCCGTCGCGCCACCGGCCAGGTCTGGTGGCCGGGCAGCACCGGCGTTGTTGACCAAGACATCCGGCCGCCCCTCTTGACAGACCGCGGTCAGCCGGGGCACGCTTTAGCCGTTAAGTATGTGCATACTTACTTACTCGTCCCTTCCTGGAAAGCACGCAATGAACCTGAAGCTCACCGCCGAAGAGCTCGCCTTCCGCGATGAAATGCGCGCGTTCTTCACCACGCAGGTACCCGCCGACCTCCGGGCTCGCGTGGCAAACGGCGACGAATTGAGTCGCGAAGACTTCGTCACGTCCCAACAGATCCTCAACGCGCACGGCCTCGCCGTTCCGCACTGGCCGACGGAGTGGGGCGGCAAAGACTGGACGCCGGTGCAACGGCACATCTGGCGTGACGAGATGCAGTTGGCATCGGTCCTGGATCCACTGTCGTTCAACACCGACATGGTCGGCCCCGTGATCGCAGCATTCGGCTCGCAAGAGCAGAAGCAGCGATTCCTGCCCGGCACCGCGAATCTCGATATCTGGTGGTGTCAGGGATTTTCCGAGCCGGAGGCCGGTTCCGACCTGGCCTCGCTCAAGACCCGCGCGGATCGCGACGGGCAGGACTACGTCGTCAACGGCCAAAAGTCCTGGACCACCCTCGGCCAGCACGCCGACTGGATCTTCTGTCTGGTACGCACTGACCCGAACGCCCCGAAGCGCCAGGCCGGAATCTCGTTTCTACTAATAGACATGACCACCCCCGGCATCACCCTGAGGCCGATCAAGCTGATCGACGGCAGCTACGAGGTCAACGAAGTCTGGTTCGAGGACGTGCGGGTGCCGGCCGAAAACCTTGTCGGCGAGGAGAACGCCGGATGGAACTACGCGAAGTTCCTGCTCGGAAACGAGCGGACCGGCGTCACCCGCGTCAGCGCCTCCAAAGTCCTGGTGTCACAGGCAAAAAAACGTGCCGCCCATATCCGGCTCGGCGATCGCCGTTTGGTCGACGACCCTCTGTTCGCCGCCCGGCTGGCAAGGATTGAGAACGAGCTACTGGCTTTGGAGTTGACTCAGCTGCGGGTGGTGGCCGGCTCCGCGAACGGCAAGCCCAATCCGGCGTCCTCGCTGCTCAAGTTGCGCGGTTCCGAGCTGCAACAGGCCGCGACGGAGATCCTGATGGACACCGCGGGCCCCGATGCGCTCCCCTACTTCGCCGACGCCATCGCGTCACCGACGTGGGCGCAGCGCGCCACACGCCGCTACCTGAACTATCGCAAGGTTTCCATCTACAGCGGTTCCAGCGAAGTCCAGCGCAATATCATCTCATCCTCGATCCTCGGACTGTGAGCGTCTACCACCCATGAATTTCGAACTCAATGTCGAACAAGCCATGTTGCGCGACACTACGCGCGAGCTTCTCGCTCGCACCTACGATATCGAGACCCGCAACGCCGTCAGCACCACCGCACGCGGATGGAATCCGACGGTGTGGAATCAGTTCGCCGAACTCGGAATTCTCGGCCTGCCTTTCCCGGAAGCGGCTGGCGGAATGGGAGCCGGGCCGGTCGAATGCATGTCTGTGATGACCGAGATCGGTCGCGCACTGGCGCCGGAACCCTTCCTGGACACCGTCATCACCTGTGGCGGGCTCATCGCCGACGCCGGCTCGCCGACGCAGCACGCGTACTACCTTCCCCTCATCGCCGAAGGCGCAATGCTGATGGCTTTCGCCCACAGCGAGCCTGGCAGCCGCTGGCCTTACGACAATGTGGCCACCTTCGCCACCCACACCAGCGAGGGCTGGGTGATCACCGGGACCAAGAATCCGGTGCTGCGTGGCGACTGCGCGGACGACCTGGTTGTCACAGCCACACGCCCGGACGGCGGGATCGGACTGTTTCTGACTGCGGCCGAGGGTGCCGGTGTGTCCCGCCACGGCTACGCGACCCACGACGGACTTGGAGGCGCGCAGTTCACCTTCACGGACGCGCCCGCAGTTCCCCTCGGCAACGGCGGGGATGCATCCGCGGCGGTCACCGGCGCGCACGTTCGCGCCCAGACCGGCCTGTGCGCCGAAGCTATCGGTGTGATGACCGAGGCGCTGAGGCTGACGGGCCAATACCTTAGGCAGCGAAAGCAGTTCGGTGTTTCACTCGCCAAGTTCCAAGCCCTCGCCCAGCGCGCCGCTGATATGTACGTCTCGTTGGAACTGGCGTCCAGCATGAGCCTTTACGCGACAATGTCGCTGGCCGACGGCATCGTCGACCCGCGCGTCAGCTCACGAGCGAAGCTCCAGATTAGCAGCGCCGCACGGCATATCGGCCAGGAAGCCGTCCAGATGCACGGCGGTATCGGGATCACTGCCGAATACCCGGTAGGCCACTACCTCTCACGCCTGACGGCCATCGGACACACCCTCGGCGGCGAGGAAGATCACCTCCGCTTCCTTGCGGCTGATCTCAACGGCCACGACATGATCACCCTTGCCGGATAGCCGGCTCTTCCCGATCGGGAGTGCGTGGGCGGGCGCGGCTGACCGGGTGAGGTTGGGGATGTAGGCGGGTCCTGGGGTGTGACGATAGGGGTTCTCACACACCAAATCGAACACCCACAGGACC
>Ga0182736_1003254_pt1 | contig 11141 bp, 8 predicted proteins | sample eDN5th30CKraftBY_FD_128882 | JGI IMG/M metagenome (GOLD analysis project Ga0182736, IMG submission 128882) | Enriched backyard soil microbial communities from Emeryville, California, USA - eDNA 5th pass 30_C Kraft BY (version 2) (version 2) | ecosystem: Environmental > Terrestrial > Soil >...
GCGAGAAGTCGACGCCGCAGGCGAAGAGCCGGTAGCGGGGATCGCCCGCGAAGCCGGGACCGAACAAGGCCCGCGCCGCGCCGTGCCCCACCGCGAGGAGGTGCGTGGCGTGCTGCCGGATCCACGCCCGCGAGAGCGCGTAGTAGGCGCGGCGCAGAGGGCTCGCTTCGGCGTCCACCGACTCGGTGTCGAGGTGCGAGTGGGAGATGCGCGTCGGCACCGCCGCCAGGCGCGCCGCCCAGAGCGCGACGCCGCCGAAGTGGTGCACATGGCAGTGGACCGCGTCGTACGGCCCTTCGTCCCGCAGGACGCGGGAGAAGTCGCGCAGGAAAGCGAGCGGTTGCCGCGCCGGATCCGCCGCGCGCAGGAGGCGGCCTCCGGCCCGGCGCACTTCACCCGCGTACGCGCCCGGCTCGCCGAGTACGAGGAAGTCCTGCCGAACCTTCGCCGCGTCCATGCGCCGCAGGACGTGCACGAGCCACGTCTCCACGCCGCCGGGGTTCATCCGCCCGACCACGTGCAGCACGCGCCTGCACCACGGCGCCAGCCCCACGGGGGCGCCTGCCTCGATCTTCCGCCACGCCATCGCCCGCTCCCGCCGCCCGCACCGCGCCGGGGCGCGATGGCGTACTTCGGCAGCAGGAAGCTAGACGCCGGTATCGAGAGTGATACCGGCCCACGAAGGGGGTTGCGGCGCGAATCGTGGGAATGAACGCGGGACGGGAGCCCCGCATCTCGTCAACCCGAAGAGCACCCCAGGAGGCCTCGGCGCCAGCGTGGGGTCAGGCCGCGGACGAGGAGTCCCCGTAGTACCCGTAGCGCTTGTAGCTGTAGTAGCCGTACTCCTGGCTGTTCAGGTCCACGTCGTTCAGGACCACGCCGAGGATCGGCGCGTTCACGTCGTGAAGGTTGCGCATCATGCGCTTGGCCAGGTCCTTCGTCGTGCGCTTGAAGCGCGCCACGTAGACCACGCCGTCCACCTGCGACGAGAGCACCGCCGCGTCCGCCGCCGCCACCACCGGCGGCGAGTCGAGGATGATGCGGTCGAACTGGCCCGACAGCTCCTCGAGGAGCTCCTTGAAGCGGGGCGTGTGCAGCATCTCGGCGGGGTTCGGCGGCACCGGGCCGCAAGGCAGCACCGACAGGCCGGGGACCTCCGTGCTCTTCACCGCGTCGGAGACCTTCGCCGCGTTCACCAGCAGCGTGGAGATGCCGCGCTCGTTCGAGACGCCGAGGGCGCGGTGCAGGCGCGGCTTGCGCATGTCCGTGTCGATGATCAGCACGCGAGCGCCGTTCTGCGCCATCGCCACCGCGAGGTTCAGCGCCACCGACGACTTGCCCTCCTGCGGGCTCGAGGAGGTGACGAGGATCTTCTTCAGCTCGCGATCCGGCGCCATGAAGAGGAGGTTCGTGCGCACCGAGCGGATCGCCTCGGCGGGCGCCGACTTCGGGTTGCGCGCCACGAAGAGGTCGCGGGCGGGATCGTCCAGCCGCAGCTCGCGCTTCGCGCCGGCGGGCGCCAGCGCGGGGAGCATCCCGAGGAAGGGCACGCCCAGGAGCTGCTCCACCTCGTCCTCGCCCTTGAGCGTGTTGTCCAGCATCTCGGCGAGGTACGCCGCGCCCACGCCGCCGAAGAGGCCGAGGAGAAGCGAAAGCGCCAGAACCAGCGCCGGGCGGGGCTTCACGGGCTTCAGCGGCGGAACGGCGGCGTCCAGGAGGCGCACGTTGTTCGCCTTCAGCATCACGGCGAGGTCCGCGTCCTTCATGCGCGAGAGCACGAGGTCGTAGAGGCGGGCGTTGTTGTCCTTGTCGCGCTCGAGCTTGCGCTGGTCGATCTCCTTCTTGTTCACGTCGAAGGTCTCGGCCTTCAGCCCGTCGATGAGCTGCTGAAGCTGCGCCTGCGTGCTCACGATCTCGCGGTGCTCCGAGCGGAGCTGCGCCACCGCGGCGTTCATCTCGTCGACGATGCGGGCGCGCAGCTTCTCGAGCTTCTCCTGCGCGGCGATGCGCGCGGGGTGGTGCTCGAGGTAGCGCTCTTCGAGCCCGGTGGCCTCGCCCTCGAGCTTCGCGTACTCCTTGCGCAGATCCGCGAGCAGCGTGTTCGACGCCACCAGGCGCAGCTTTCGCGCCCACATGGGATCCTTCGGGTCTTCCTTCTTCGCGCGCTCCGCCTCGGCGAGCGCCGACTCGAGCTCCACGCGGCGGCCCATCACCTGGGTCAGCGACTCGGAGAGGGTGTTCAGGCGCTTCGAGAGGATCGACTGCCGGTCCTCGATCGAGGTGGCGAGGATGTCGTTGTCCCGGCGGAAGTCGTAGAGGGCGAGCTCCGAGGACTCGAGCTTGCCCTTGAGGTCCGCCATCTGGTCGGCGAGCCACTGGGAGGCGGCCCGGGTGCCCTCGAGGCGGCGGTCGAGGTTCGACTCGATGTAGGCCTCGACGATGGCGTTCGCGAGGTCCGCGGCGCGCTCCGGGTTCGGGTCCTCCACGACGATCTGGGTGAGCTGGGAGTTCTTCACTGGCTCGACCCGCAAGGCCTCGGAGAGGACCTCGACCGGAACGATTTCCTCCAGTTTTTTCGCCCGTTTCTCGGGATCCTCGATCGTCGCCACGCCGAGGAAGTCCAGGTCTCGGTCCAGGCCCTTCTTGTCCACCACCCGCTGCAGGACCTCGCGGGACGCGAGGACCTTGTACTGGGTCTCGAGGAAGTCCTTGTTCGACCAGTAGTCCGTCGCGGCGAAGTCCACTGAGTCGGTCTTCTCGCCAAGGACGCGGGGGGAAGCAGCCTCGATGATGATGGAGCTCGTGGCACGGAAGACGGGAGTCGAGAGAAAGAGGAACGCGGCGCCTGCAACGAGGGCCGCGAGCGCGACGGCACCGATGAGCCAGATGCGCTTGCGAAGCAGGCGCAGATGCTCCAGCAGGTCGATCTCCAGCTCAGGGCCGCCTTCGGGCGCCTGGCCGGGAGGGGTCCACTTCCCAGCTTCCGCGTTCATCTAGGGTCCGATCCCGTCGCCCCCCGGCGAGGCGTGTCGAAAATCGGGCTTTTACCCTGGGGGGAAGGGCGGCGCAACTTGCCGGACCGGCGAGTGGGAGGCGACGCCAACGCCCGTCGATCAGGCCGGTTCGCCCGCGGGACCATGAGCCTCGAAACGCGCGGAGAACGTCCAGTCAGCGCGTCAGATGCGCGCATCCCCGTCGTGAAGGCGTCCAATGGTGGGCTTGCCTGGCGCCCTATCCGGTCGAGAGAGGCACCGGTGGGCCACGGGAATGGGCTGGAATCGGTCTGCAACTCTGCATGCGCGCCGGTGTGGGCAGGTGGCAACGCTAGGACCGCCCGCTTGATCCATCGCCCCTCTGGCGGTAAAGGTCCGAAACCTAGCAAAGAAGCCCAAGAGGCAGACATCCGGGGAGAGGCCCGAAGTGAAGATGCCTGCCAAGGCACCTGGTGAGGTCGCTCTCGGGCGAGCCGTTCGACTGGCGCCCCTGGACGCCACATCGCCATCTCGTGGGGAATACCGGTGAGAACAGCCGCAGTCGCATTCTTCCTGTCATTGGCGATCGCGGGAGTACTGACTCCGGTCCTCCGCGAGCTCGCCGTTCGCTTGAATCTGGTCGACGAGGTGGGTTCCGCTAGGAAAATTCACGCTCGGCCGGTTCCTCGACTGGGCGGGATCGCAATCGTAATCGCATTTTTCTCTCCGCTCGTCGGGTTGCTGATCCTCGAGACCTCGACGGGAGACCTATTCCTCGCGGATCCACGGCGTGCGTTTGGTCTATTCATCGGAGGCGGGCTTATCGCACTTCTCGGAGTATACGATGATGTCAAAGGCGTGAAAGCCTGGGTGAAGCTTTCGGTCCAAGTGCCTGTCGCGATGTTGATGTATTGGTTAGGATTCAAGATCAACGTCATCGCAAACCCGTTCGGAGATCCAATTCCGCTTGGGATTCTTGGTTTGCCATTGACGGTCATGTGGGTCGTCGGACTAGTCAACGCAATGAATCTTATTGATGGACTGGATGGACTAGCCGGAGGCGTGTCGCTCTTTGCAATTTCCGTCACTCTGATTATCGCCTTGATGAAATCCCAGCCCTTGATGATCCTATTCTGCGCGGCGCTCGCGGGCTCGGTACTTGGATTTCTCGCGTATAACTTCAACCCCGCGACAATCTTCATGGGTGACACCGGTAGCATGTTCCTTGGGTTCGTAATCGCAATCACTTCGATTCAGGTGAACCAGAAGTCCTCGACCGCCGTCGCAATCCTCGTTCCAATTGTTGCTCTAGGTCTACCTCTCCTCGATACATCGCTCGCATTCCTCAGGAGATCTGCACGAGGAAAATCACCATTCAGCGCCGATAGGGAGCATATTCATCATCGACTGCTTGACCTGGGCTTGAGCCAACGACAGGCTGCAGGCATCCTCTACATCGTCTGCCTTCTGCTTGCATTCTCGGCGCTGGCTTTGACGTTCGCAGGAAGCGGCTGGACCGTCGGGCTTCTGTCGCTCCTGGCTGTTGGAGCCTTCGTGTTTGTCCGTCGCCTTGGCCTTCTTCGGAGGCCTAGGCGTCGACTGGCGGCAGGAATTGGCAATTTGGTGGTTGGAGACCCCGATGAGCATGCAGACGAAGACGAAAAGGACGCACGAAAGATCGCCTGACGTTCGGCAAGGGGCGAGAAAATGAGACGGTTATTGTACGTCGCGAACGCGTCCTGGTTCTTTGCTTCGCAGCGAATTGGATTGGCGCGACGCGCACTGGCGGAAGGATACGAAGTACACTTCGCTGCACCGCCCGACGCCTCGACGAGCCAGATAGAAGCTCAGGGGATTAAGTTCCATCCTCTGCCGATGTCGCGAAGGAGCATACTTCCGTGGAGCGAACTGGGCACGCTCGAGCGGATGAAGCAGACCTTGGAAAGAGTAAGACCAGATATTCTCCATTTGATCACACCTAAGGCGGTAATCTACGGAGGCATTGCGGCGCAGCGAACGGGCGTACCTGCCGTCGTCTCTTCGATATCCGGATTGGGGTATGTGTTTATAAAGCGAGGATTGCGGGCAGCAGCGTTGCGTAGGGCCGTGAGAGAAGCCTACTCGTTGGCCTTTTCCCATCCGAACAACACGGTCATTTTCGAGAACAAGGACGATCGCCGATTCTTCGAACTTCTTGGGGTCGTACGCCAAGGTCAAGCAACGGTGATCCCTGGTGCAGGAGTTGACTGCGACGTGTTTGTTCCCCGCCCGAATTTGGCGGAGCGCGCACCCGTCGTGGTACTCGGAGCACGCATGTTGTGGGACAAGGGGATTGGCGAATTTGTTGAGGCCGCGAGGTTGGTGAAACGCTCCTGCCCAGAGGTCCGCTTTGTATTGGCCGGAGGCACCGACCCGGACAATCCGGCAGCGATCCCAGCCGCGGTGCTGGAGGAATGGAAGGCCGAGGGAGTGGTAGATTGGTTGGGACGCCGAAATGACATGCCCGACATCCTAGCCTCTGCGGATATTGCCTGCCTCCCGTCCTATCGCGAAGGAATGCCCACCTTTCTCGCGGAAGCGGCATCGTCCGGACTGCCCCTCGTCGGAACCGATGTTCCTGGTTGCCGAGAAATAATTGAACACAACAGAAATGGGCTCCTCGTCCCTGAGCGTGATGGCGTCGCGCTTGCGGCGGCATTATTGACGTTGGTCAAGGATAAGGACCTCCGACAACGGATGGGCCGCGATAGCAGGGGCATGGTGGTTGAGAGGTTCTCGTTGGAGAAAATCGCTCGACAGAGTCTGTCGGTCTACCACTCGCTGCTAGATGCGGCGCGCAGCGGTGCAAATATTACGGCGGCGCAGGTGGATTGAAGACGATGAAGGTCGTACATTTGATATCGGGGCTCGGCGCCGGTGGGGCCGAAAGGATGTTGGAGAAGGTCGTTCGAGCGATGGACGACCGAGGCCACCAGTCGTTGGTCGTGTCGATGACCGACGAGGGTCCTATTGGAGCAAGCCTTCGGAAAGCGGGCTCTCAGGTCGTCACCCTGAGGATGGGAAGCGGAAATAACGCAGTCGGCGCTCTGCGAACCCTGATCGGCATTCTTCGAAAACAGAAGCCGGATCTCATCCAGAGTTGGATGTACCACGCAGACTTGTTTGGCGTGGTGCCCGCAAAACTGCTTCGGATCCCTCTCATTTGGAATATTCGACAGTCGGAGCCCACTGGCGGGGTTCATAAGAGTACCGCCATCGCAGTAGCGCGGGTATGCGCCGCCCTATCAGGAACGATGCCCGACGCGATTGTTTGCTGCTCTGGCGTCGCATTGAAGCAGCATATTTCAATGGGGTACTCCGAACGGAATGCAGTCGTGATCTCGAACGGTTTCGATCTGCGCCATTTCGAGCGCTCGGAGGACTCCAGAAAGAGGATTCGTTCAGAAATTGGGGTCGGCCCGGAGAAGCTTGTTGGTATGGTCGCTCGGTTCGATCCTCAGAAGGACCATTTGACCTTCATTCGGGCGGCCGGGACCATCGCACGTTCCAAGAGCTCGGTGAGATTTCTCCTGTGCGGGCTAGGAACAGACTCCGAAAATAGTCTCCTCGGAGAATGGATCGACCGGGAGGGCCTCAGGGAGCGAATCCACCTGTTGGGCTACCGTTCGGACCTGCCCGCAATATTCTCTGCGCTCGATATCATGTGCCTCTCGTCGAGCTGCGGGGAAGGTTTCCCCAACGTCCTTGGGGAGGCGATGGCGTGCGGGGTGCCTTGTGTCGCGACTGATGTCGGTGACTCCAAACTCGTCGTCGGCGCAACTGGAGTCGTCGTACCTCCTGGCGACTATGAATCTCTAGCTGAAGGAATGGAACGTATCCTTTATGAGGACGATGACGCCAACGCGGCGAGGCGAGACTCTGCGAGAAGGCGAATTGCGGATTTGTTTTCGATAGAGCAGATCGTTCTTGACTACGAGCAGCTCTACCGCCGGGTCCTTGAAAGGCGTCCACGGGCGTATGACTAGGCCATCAACCTTGAACTCCCCAAGCCGACGAGCCTACCCAGGGGAACCCGTGGTCACCGCGGAAGGCGCGTCCTCGTCGCCTGGTCGCGTTCCTGCTCTCCGTTTGACCGGCACGAATTCATTTGTAAAACGAACCCGACGCACGCTCAGGTTCGACCCGGTGTCCATTCTCTTGAGCGCAGCGGTCGCCCTTTCTCCATTCTTGGTTTGGAGAATCCCGGGTGCGTTCTTTACAGTTTCCGATGGGCTAATCGTCATCGCCGGGTTCGTTTGGGTCGTTAGGGGCGCGATGGGGGCAAAACGTGGGCCTGGTGGCAGCCGCGCGGAGCTCGTTTGGACCTTCGGTGTCGGATTGCTGGTGTTTAGCCTCGGCTTGTTTAGCGTTTGGAATGGAGATGCAAGCCGCGGCCTGCTAGTCGTGGGGCAGTATGGATTTGCGCTGGGACTCCTCCCCGTCCTTGCCTCGCGCCTTGGAGGCGATCGCATCGAGGTTTTGATTCGATGGTATCTGGTGGGCACAGGGGTGGTCGCCGGATATGGAGTACTTGCGTACTATCTCGCACCCGACTTGCCTTGGGTCAACTGGGTGGGCGGGAGAGTTGGCTCACTACTTGAGAATCCGAATCACTTGTCGAAGGCGATTGCTGTAGCGTTCCCATTTTTGCTTCGGTGGGGGTATGTAGAATTGCGTTCGCTGCCGCTGGTCCTCCTTTTGGCGGCGCTGTTTGTTGGGGGACTGCTGGTTTCGAGCTCGTTTGGTGGATTGCTGGCGGCCGTGTTCTCGATCGGACTGTTCCTGGTCCTATCGGGGCAAGTACGAGCCGCTGTGCTAATCCTTGTTGCGGCCGGATGCGCCGCATTCATCTTCTTCGCCAGCGGGATTGAGGCGCCTGAAATTTTTGTTACCCGCGTCATGCCGCTGCTCGACTCGAGACAAGCGCTGAATGACGCTGGTTCGTTCAACGAGAAGGTCGCTTTGGCGACACAGGCCTGGGATAATATCGGCAGAAATCCGCTGTCGGGAATGGGAGCGGATATGTTCGAGAAGATCAGCATTACCCGCGTTCCGGTTCACAACACGTACCTCCTCCTTTGGGTCGAGGGAGGAATCGGAGCCCTGGTCGGCTTCATGATGGCCATGGTGGCCGCGCTAATGTTATGCTTGAAGGCATGGCGATCGGGAGATCGCATTCTCGGCGCGTCGTGTGTTGCGACGGTTTCGGGATTCTTGTTTGTATCCCTGACGAATACGCACGTTTACGGCCGCTTTTGGGTTGTTCCGGTGGTTCTTTCCGGCGTAGCGTGCAGTGCGCTCGAGAAGCGGAAGAGCGACGTGGGCGCTGAGCCTCGAGTGCATCGGCGATGAGTAAGTTTGCAGCCCGAATGCGAGCAGTCCCCTTTCACGCAGCTTTGCGCCTGAAGGGGAGGACTCATCAATACCTCGCGGTTCTCAGGGAGTCCGAGCGGGCGGAGCGTCGCTTGCTCTACGAAGCGCAAGACCGATTGCGTCTTAGAATTGTGACGCATGCGTCCAAAGCTGTTCCTTACTACCGGCAGCTTTTCGAGTGTCTCGATCTGAGAGGTGACCGAGTCCTTAGCGAGTGGGAAACCATACCCACCCTCAATCGTTCGACTTTGATTGGCGAGTTTGAAACGCTAAAGTCGGAAGTAGGTGACGCCAAGCATTGGAAGGTAAATTCCTCTGGCGGATCGACTGGAGAGCCTGTCCGGTTTGTCCAGGATTCGGTGGAGCGCGATTGGGCGCGCGCATTGAAGTTGAACTACGATTCATGGACCGGGTACTCGGTTGGCGAGAGAAAGATCTTGCTCTGGGGCTCGGAGCGCGATCTCTTCTTCGGGAAGGAAACGCTCTCCAAGCGCGTCGTCCAGAGGTTCAAGGGGGAAATTCTACTCAACGCGTTTCGGATGAAACGGGATGACCTGATTCGGTATGTCGACATAGTCGAGCGTTTCAAGCCTGCGCAAATACTGGCGTACGTTGATGCAGCCCACGAGCTCGCAACGTTTATGGAACTTGAGGGCAGAACGCTGAGTACGCCGCCGCGAGCCATCATGACTTCCGCCGGCACTCTCTATGATGAGGTTCGACAGAAAATCGAGCGAGTTTTCGGTACTCCCGTCTTTAATCGATATGGCAGCCGGGAAGTGGGAGACGTTGCCTGCGACTGTGGCGCAGGCGAGGGACTCCATGTTTCTCCACTTACGCATTTTGTCGAGATCGTTGGTCCAGACGGACGAACCGTGCCAGATGGTCAGCTTGGCGAAATTGTCGTGACGTCGCTGACGAACGTTGCGATGCCGTTGATCAGGTATCGCATCGGCGACATGGGCGTGAAGAGTGCGCGAGCTTGTTCATGTGGGCGGTCTTGGCCGCTGTTGGAGCGAGTCGAGGGACGTTCTGTAGACATGATTCGCCGTCGGGACGGCACGAGCCTGAGCCCCTTGTTCTTGGTTCACATGATCGGGGTCGTCGTGAACCAAGGTTGGGTGCGGAAGTTTCAGGTCGTGCAGCACTCGCTTGGGGAAATCGAGATTCGGATCGTTCTCTGGGATCGTGCACGATCGGGCGACGAAAATATGCTCGGGGAGTTTTCCTCGGTGGCCCAAAAGGTAGCTGAGTTGATCGGTCCCGGCACCGTTGTCCGCTACACGATGGTGGAGGAGATCGCCAAAGAGCCATCCGGAAAGTTTCGGTACGTCGTCTCGAAGGTCAATTCCAAGAGCGAGTGCGGCGACAGGCCGAACGGATGAGAGCAGTTACTCGAAAATTGGGAGCTTCGGCTGCCAATGTTGTCGTCTTGGTCCTTGGGACGATTGCCGGGCATCTCGTAACGCTGGCGGCTACACCGGTTCTCAGCCGATATTTCGAACCGGCTGCGTTTGGCACCTTCGGGGTATTTTCAGGACTTGTTGCGGTGGTTGGGTCGGTTGCAACCCTTCGCTACGAGGTTGCGGTTGTCCTGCCGAAATCCGACGAAAGGGCCCGCGAGCTCCTTTTTGCTTCAGTGCTCGTCGCGATAGGTCTGTCTGCACTCGTGGCGATGGGCCTCTGGATTGGTGGCGGATGGATTGGCCGTTTCCTGGATGTCCCGTCTCTAGACGGGTGGTGGTGGGCTTTGCCTCTGGGAGTCCTGGCGATGGGAATGACCCAAGCGCTCGCCTCCTGGTTCTCTAGGAGGCAGGACTATCGCATCATCGCCGGTAACCAGTTATTGAGGTCGACTGCGACCGTAGTGAGTCAGATCGTCGGCGGTGCGTTCGGCCTCGGGTCGGTTGTCCTTGTAGGTGGAAAGGCCATTGGAGACATTGCGGGAGCCGCCCGACTAGCGTGGGTCGCCTGGAAGCAAGGGACATTGCGTTGGTTAGAGAACGGGACATTCCGTCGCGCGGCGAGAGCTGCGAAGGAGTTTCCAGAGTTTCCAACCTACAGTAGCGCACAGGCTCTACTGAATGCTCTGTCGCAAAACATTCCGGTCGTTCTCGTAGCGTCCTACTATGGAGTCCATTCGGCAGGGTTGTTTGCGTTCTCGCATCGAATCCTTTCACTGCCTGTCGGAGTTTTGAGCCAGTCGGTGCGACAAGTTTACGTTCAGAGGTTTAGCCAAAACGAAGTGGGCGATCCGAGGAATCGGGCGACGATCATCCGGGCAACTCTACTTCTCGCCGTGGTCGGCGTGGTTCCTGCTGTACTGTTATCCGTCTGGTCGGAGCCGATGTTCGCGCTGTGCTTCGGCGAGGAATGGCGGCAGGCGGGCACTTTCGCTCGAGCGTTGCTCCCGTGGCTTGTGGCGCTCGGCATGAATCCGGTTTCGATGTCTTTCCTCCAGGCATTCAGGTTCCAGCGGTTGCTGCTTGCGTATGACGTGGGCCTTCTCCTTGCGCGGGTGATCGTGCTCGTCTTGGCTTCTCGGGTTTATTCCGATGTGGGCGCGATCTTTGCGTTTTCGATTGTCGGATTTGGGGCAAATCTCTTTTTGATTGTCGTTGCGGGAGTTCTCGCTCGAGCTCCGAGGGTGCTTTCGTATGACGGATAGTATCCGGTTCATCGGCGATGTCTTTCTGCCTCGGCCAGTTGCGTCGGAGATTCCGAATGGCTCGCCGATTGTCCTAAACCTTGAGGCAC
>Ga0182736_1003255_pt1 | contig 11139 bp, 5 predicted proteins | sample eDN5th30CKraftBY_FD_128882 | JGI IMG/M metagenome (GOLD analysis project Ga0182736, IMG submission 128882) | Enriched backyard soil microbial communities from Emeryville, California, USA - eDNA 5th pass 30_C Kraft BY (version 2) (version 2) | ecosystem: Environmental > Terrestrial > Soil >...
AACGGTACTTATTGGCGCGCTTGACTTCGGCTCCAATCGGTCCGCGCTCAACGGACTTGCCAATTCGCGTCCTCACCTCAGGGCTTGCATTGACAAATCTTCTTTCTAACGCCGCGAGCCGGTCGAGCGTTGTCACCTCGTCATCGATCGCGGCACCAACGATGGTTTCCTCATCCTCGCCAAGCAATTCCAGAACCGCATGGAAGTCGGCTGCCTCGATCGGGAACGATGCAGCCTGGAAACCATCCAGCAACATCCGCGAAAGGTCGGGGCGCTCCTTTCTCAGTCGCTCGATGCTGAGCGGTCGTTCGTGATAGTTTCGAAGATAGCGAATGCGGACCGTGGGCCAACCGGGCTCCCGGCTCGCATCCTTCGCCCAATACTCGTCATTCGCACCTGTCCCTGCGAAGGATGAACTCTCAATCTCGCAAACGGCATAAATCCCAGGCACGAGTGGTTTGCGGCCCTGACGATCGGCGTGGCTGCGCCGATCGACGCCAGCGCGGACGATCGCGAGCTGGCCCTCCCCGAACTTTGGCGCATCATATGGCCTAACGCCCCAGGTATCGGAAGTAGGATTGCCGGCCAGGAATTTGTCGATCGCCCATTTTGCCGGATTGCACACGAGCACCCAGTATTGATCGACCTTCGCCTCACCATCGCGAGCCGGTGCCTCGGCCATCTCGATTTCGTAGAGGATCGCTTCTACGATTGTTTCGAGTTTTTCGGGTTCGCTCGCGAATTCATTCCAAACCTCGACTTCGAGCTGACTTCCCGATGGCAGGCCAGCACCGTCATACTCGGGATCGAGGCGGCGAAAATTCAGCATCTTCATCGAGACGCCATTCGCATTCCTAAATGTCTCGGTACCTCCCATCTTCCGCGACTCGGCGAGCTTGCGCAGTGTCTTCGATAGTTTGATAACCTCCGGGTGTTTGTCGGAATAGCTGGTTCCACGAAGTCGTAAGTAAAGATCCAGTCCAAGGAGATGCTCTTCGCGCGTCCAGTCCGGATTACGTGATGGATCTGGCCGTCGTGAGCTCGCTCCTTCGGGCGGGGTGCTCTTGCGCGGACCGGCCTGTAGCCCCTCGGCCCACGCGCGCACACGGTTTTCGTGGTCCCGCAGCTCCGCCTTCCAAAGGACGTGCGCCACACCCGGCAACTTGGCAGTCTCAGTCGATAGCCTCTCAAAATCATGCGCTTTCCAATGGAATTCTCGAGCGGCGACCTGCATCGACGAGATTGGGAACGGCCAGATGCGATCTTCTTGCAGCCAAGCATCTCGAAAGGGCGCTTCCGCGGTCAACCCAAGCGGCGGCAAATTAAGGCGATAGCATGCGAAATCCAATCGTGATTGTATGTTTCCATACACACGCCCGTGGCGCGTCATATCCGTCATGCCCACGGCACTGGCCGCCTCCGCGTTTGAGAACGGATCAATGCGGCCGTCACCTCGCGCAGCATGTGTCCGCAGCCAGAAAAGCAGTTCCTCCGTGCGGAGTTGCGCCGGAATTGATCGCCGAGCAGGGGGTTTCTCAACTTCGTTAGAAAGCCCGAGCGTGCGCCGAGCGAACCAAAGCGCGCGGGGTGAGAATTCTTCAGGATGATCAACGATAATCCGCTCGTAAGAAATCTCGTCAAGGTCTGCCTCACGCAAAGTCTCGTAGCCTTGCGTCGGCTTGGCCTGGGAAACCGCAACCTCTGCGGATTCAATCAAGCCTCGATTGCGGAGCTGAATGATCGTTCGGGTGGCATCGCTGCCGTCACGCTTCTTAAGCGCGAGATACTCACTCACTGCTCTGACGATCCGCTCTTCAGCCGGCGTAAGCTCGCTTAGATCCAACCCAGTACGTTGGGCGATCAATTCCCGGGCAATTATCTCCGCGCGTTGCTTGAATGCCGCAGCAATCTCCTCGTCAAATGCCACACGCTCGCGAACGTTCGTCTCAAGCGCACCGAGGGATTTGAAGTCCTTGACTGTGTTCAGTGAACGGTGGATCCGCTCATCCATCAAGCCACCCCGAATTCAAATAGGACCAATTGAAGCATTTCAGGTGACGGCTCGCGTTCGGCTATTGCTTGGCGCAGTACCGCCTTGAATTGTTGGCTCGTGTTCACTCGCGTCCGACACGGCGGAGCGCGACCTGGTTTCTCGCGGGGCACTCGCGGCGCAGAGTCACTCTAACGAGGGGAGATTCGCTCATCGTTCCGTGCGCACATACCGAGAGAGATGATAGGCTGCAAGCGCCACATCGGCGTCAGACAATCGCACAGGTTCGTTCTCAATGAACGCCGGCAGTGCTTTAGGTTCAAGCACCCAAACGCCAAGGCGCTTTGCGTCGCCGGATGGTTCAACGAACCATCCAGGAAAAACAATAGCAGCGCGGACCGGCAGTACCTTTCCAGTGGTCTCTTCCAGCATTCGCGTAAGCCATGAAACCTGCGCTCTCACCTGTTCCACCGGATCTCGCGTCAGGGCGCGACCTGCGACGAGTATCTGATCTCCGGCCACGGCGACCGTTGCCTTTGGGTACGGCTTGGAACATGTCTTTGTCTCGACTACGAAGACCCCATGCCTCGAGATCACTACGTGGTCAAGATTGAATTCCTCGCCGGGAATGTCATGGAAAACGCGTGCGGCGGCTTCGCGCAAGCCATCTAGATACTGCCCCACAGCGCGTTCACCGTCTCTTCCTAGGCGTAGCTCTCTCGCTCGTTTGCGAATCCTCTGGAACGACCAAATGCAATACAGAACTCCGCACACCGCCGCCGCAGTCCACAAGCCTGGAAGCCTCGGCAAGTTGCGCCAAGTGGCGAACCACTCCAAGAACGCAACCATGACGAGCAACGCTGCGGTCCAGAAGGTTGGAACCAGCTTGTCATCGAGCAGTTCCTGGATCTGCTCATCGAGCGACTGACCGGGATTGCGAAGCGGCTTTGCCTTCAATGGTGATGTCGCTTTCATTGCCATCAGTTCTGTCAATTGTTCATTCGATCGAAGTTCATCCGCAGAATTGGCTATGCCGAGGCGACTGCATCGCCCTCGCCTACTGATACCTCATCGATCGGATTCGCCTGCACCATCCGAAGCTCAGAATGGCGGCTTCGCGGCATCCGTTCTCCGCTCACCGGCTCGATTCCCTGCTGAGCAATTGCTTTCAGCAGGTCTTCTAGCACTTCCGCTCGACGACGCACGAATGCCGAAGCAAAACATCGCCAGAAGGTCCATCCGGCGCGTTCCAGCACCCTCTGCCTTTGCATGTCATCGTCCCATCTGTCGGGACCGTGGTACAGATCTCCATCGCACTCGACAGCAAGGCGTGCGTCATTACCGCCCTCGATCACCAGATCAATCCGGTAGCGACCCACCCGGACTTGCGGTGTGACCCAGAAGCCCCTTCGAGTTAGCTCATCGTATACCTCTCGCTCAAACGGGGACTCGCAGAGCTGTCGCTGATCCTCGACTCGCGCCTCGTCCTGAGCAAACGGAGTTGAGAAGTGAGAGATCAAGCCCCGGCGAAGGGTATCGGCGGGCGATAGCTGGTCGATCTCGACTGAGCGCACCAGATACATGCGATCTCGCGCACGACTTGCCGCAACGTTGAAGCGTTGTGCAAACGTGGCACGGGTCATGGCGGCGCCTAGGTTGTTGGGTGCGCAAACCATTGTCAAAAACATAATATCCCGCTCTTTTCCCTGAAAGGTCCTCGCATCACCGCACGCTATTCGATGACGGCTCATGGTCTCGGGGCCGATCTCTTCAGTCAGACGCTGCCAAATATGCATTGCCTGCTTATCACCTAGGAGCGAAACGACACCTATCGAGCGCTTCACCATCTTTGGATCGTCCACCAGTGCTGCAATCTCGTTGACGATGAACGTGGCCTCCTGATCGTTCAAGTCTCCCTTGCGATAGCCGTCCTCGACCAGCACGTCAATCAAAGGTGGGTCCAGGCGCTCAGAAGCCTTCGGAATGCGCAATGGCCTCAGCTCGTGCTGATAGATCTCTCGCTTGGAGTACTCGATGATGGGTCCTACGCAGCGGAAGTGCTCCTTGAGCATGGCTGTGCTCTTCGCAAAAACGACCTTGAAGAGGTCATACATCGAACGGTTCGGAGCCATCTGCGGCCTGAAAGTATCGACCTGATCGCCCAAGAACCGTCTCATCAGTCCACGGACCTTCTCTTCTTCGAGACCTACTCCTTCTGGCGACACCTGCATGTCATCGCCAACAATGAGCACCTTCTTGGCCCTGAGCAGGGCCGGCAGGCACGTGAGATCTGACTGGGACGCCTCGTCAACAATGACCAAGTCGAAACTTCCGAGCTCCGAGGGAAGCGATTCACTCACTCGGTAGTGGGGCATGATCCAACACGGAACCGCCGGTTGAGCGCCGGCCGCTGCCCGTCGGGCATCCTGTCGATACCGCGCCGCACTCTTTCCTGTGCCTTTGCCGATTTTCTTGATGGCTGCGAGATAAGCTTGCAACTCCGCTCGTACACGGTCCGTGGCACTCTCGGTGAGCTTGAGCCACGTGCGCTTTGTCACCATGTCTTCATATGCACGCCTGAGCAAGCTCTCGGTCTGCGCGCGCTGTCGCGTTAGCGTCTTTAGTTCGTCGTGAGCATCTATATGCTCCAAGTAAGTCGCCAATCGACGCCAGCGCCACACCTGAAGCCAATTGTCGGGGAGAAGGAAATCGACCGGGCCAGCAAGCGGCTCCACTAGTGCACTCGCCCACTGCTTCGCCCCCGAAGCAGAGATACGGCTGGTTATGTCCGCGACCGTATCCAGATGCGGCTTGAGTGCGCTCAGACGCGCCAACTCGGCAATCAAATTGGACCAGTCTGCCTGCATTTGAGTTACAGAGACATCAGGATTCCCTAAAGTCGCGGACAGAAATCGACGAATCGCATCACTTGCAGGACCCTCGCAGCCATCGATGGACGCTTGAATTCGGGTTCGTGTTACCCACACATCGGCGAGCCTTCGGCTTGTTAGGTGGTGACGCAGTGCTTTCTCGAGCAACTCAAACGATTCAGACTGAGTGATCTCGTTAGCCGTCTTCGGCCATGAGGGAAAAGCAACCTTCGTCTTATCTTCGATCGAGCGCTCTATCCGCACCGATTCCCTAATGCGTCGATAGAGCGAGAACGAAGCCGCGGCCTCGAGAGCATCGTGCGGCTGCACGCCAGCGACGTCATCTATGTGCAGTTCGGGAGCGAGAGCGTTCCACCGGACCGCAAGCGTGCGAAGTTTTGTCTGAAGTGCCAAGTACGCGCCCACGTGGCGCCAATCCGCTTCTGATGCGGGCCCGCTGCCAAGGACCAAAACCTTTGCCAGGGTGCGCTTCTTATCCGACTTTGCGATGAGACCCACCATTCCAAAGGGCCGCTTGCCCTCAGACAAGTTGCTAACTGCTTCGACCAGCTCTGCATCGAGCTCGATATCAGCAGGACAACTCACCGGCCGTGCGAGAAAAGTGCGCCGCTCGCCTAGGGCGACCTCCAACTCATCCCCGAGCGCTTCAAGAAGCTCGAAAGCGGCTGTGTCACTGGCGGCTCGCAGGCGTTGCCGCACGACAGCCGCCCAGGACTTGTTAGCACTCAGAATCTCCGCCCGAAGTTCCTTGAGCGATTCCACACTAGCCAGCAAATCCTGAGCAAGCGCCAGGTGCTCGTCCGATTGGCTCGCCAGATGAGGAATGCCTCCTGAATCCAGTTCGCGCTTGAGCACGACCGACTGGATCAAGTCTTGATGAACATGCAATAGCGTCGCCGCGTCGGGCAACGCATCCGCAGCAGGCAGTTTCCTGCCCAGGTATTGGATGTCTTTCCCGAGGAGGCGCCGCGCCGCACGGAGATTGACAACCTCTGCCATCCCGAACTGAGGTCTGTACTCAGGCGACCCGCCTAGAGGATCAGGAAACCATTCAAACTCATTCAGCGCAGCCACGACCTCTTGCGCAGCGGTTTCTGGCGCAGTCGCTTCGTCATCGATTCGAATCATCTCGAGATTTCGCCGCGCCCACTTTGTGATGTCTCGGTCGACTCTTGCGAGCAGCGAATGAGCATTGTCTATGGAAGACTCCAGTGCGCTGATCTCTCTCGATATCGCTCGACGGTCGAGCGATTGCATCTCCGATGCGATCTTGCTGATGGAATGCTCGAATTGCTTCATCCCATCCTGTTCGGAGCTCAGTAACGAAATAGCCAACGGTTTGATTTCTTCTGGCAAGTGGTCACGCAGCACAGTCAGCGCCGGCTCTTTCATCGACGTGACCAACACCTTCCTTCCATGGGCAAGGTAGTGGCAGATCACATTCGCGATCGTGTGGGTCTTCCCTGTACCTGGCGGACCTTGCACGACGACACCGTCGCAAGAGTCGAGTAGTTGCACGATCCGAACTTGTTCGTCATTGAAGGATTTCGGAAAGTATAGGTGTTGCGCCTCTGTGGTTGACTCTGCGCCACCGCTATACGTAGAGGCGACGCCGCGGAATGAAGGAAGCGGAACTTCAGCGCTTTCGTTCGTCGGCTCAGTGATGACGGCACGTACCGCTCCAGGCACCGAATCAAACGTCGTTTGGCTCTCGACCTTCGCTTTGAAGCGTTCGAGATCGCGAATAAATTCACTGTTGGTGCGCGGGCGCGCGAAAAGGACCCACGTGTCTGTGACTTTCAGATTGACTTCGGGCTTAGGGATCGAACGGTCTCCCGGCGTGGCCGAGTCAGGAACGTAGGCACCGGCGGAATCCAGATGTGTCACTGCCGTGCGTAGCAGCGGCTCGAAGGTGCCGTGATCCAATGGACAGAAGTACATGTCAGGCTTAGCAAAGAATTCTTTCGCCGCTCGCTCTACCTCGGCGATCCCCGCGACATCGTTGGCTGTGAACCAGTCGGATTCGACACGGGGAACACTGTCTCTAGGTCGGACCTCCATGGCGGCAGTTTCGGGATTCAGCGAAAGCTCGACCAGCGTGCTCAGCAATGGATAGCTGAGATTCCCGCTCGCGTACTTCCACAGCATCATTCCGGCAGCCCAGGCCAACTCGATCGGTGCGTCGACCAGACCACCTTCGACTTCTTGTTTGAGCGTGAACAGTTGCGAGTAAAGCTTTATCGTGGATCGTCGATTGCGCTCCTCTGTCGCCCAGGGGTTCCAGCACTCGGTAAGGTAATTTTGGAATTCCTTTTCGACGTCCTGCTTCTTGCCGTACGAGTTGAACTGGATCCGTTCTCCCGGTTGGACTGTCTCTAGTAACGATCCAGGCTGAGCCGCCACAAGGGCTGATCGGTGGGTCCCAGCCTCGATCAACGCCGAGCCCGCCACGGAGCTTTTCAACTTCGGCTCCAAGTCAGCCGACTGTGTCATCTCTATCCAGGGGATGAGTAAGGCGCTCTTCACGTTGGGCGCTTTGGTCTCGTGCAGCCGGTCTACCCGGAGCCAGACTTCGTCACCATCAGGACCGGGCGGCAGGCCGACATGGATTCCTGTCCTGCCCTGGACCTGAAATTCGTGGAGAACGAAGGGATGCCTCCCGACATCGACCGGCGGTGACGTCCTCATTCTCGCGCACTGCTCGGCGAACTCGATGAGGTTGACTAGACGAGTTGTTTGATTGGTCATGATTAGTTATGGCCGCAGGGACGCACTGCTCGACATAATCTACGTCGCGCCCCCATACGACTCTTGCACCTTGCCCCAGTGCTATCGAGTGTACTTCGGAATCTTACCTTGTAGTGGCATACAGCCGATCAACCGCCGCAGATCGGTAGTTGGATCGATCCAGACTCCAACAACGTTCTTACAGGCAATTGGCCCTTAAGCCTAGATGGAGGCTCCACCGGCGATCTCACCCTTCCCGTAGGCACATCAAACCGCATCGCCGGGGTTGCGCAGGCTGGCCAGCTGCGCCACCTCTCGGCCGATCGGGTCTGGCGCGCGGACCTCACTTTCGGGATAGACGCGCCTGCCTTCCGGAAAGTCGCCCGTAACTCTTGCATTGCCGGGGCGAACCATTGTCAAGCCAACAGCTCCAATGTAGGGTTAGCGCACAGCTCGCCGCCCCGGCTTCCAATCCCGATTGAGCCGATTGAGATCGAAACCCTTCGGATCGAACACATCGCCGACCCATCGAAGCGTGTCCGCATACTCGGGATGCGATCCGTCGGTAATGCACTCAAGAAAGTGCGCATAGCCGTGCGGGCCGCCGACGTCCTCCGGCGGACAGGCATTCTCACCAGCAGTGCATGCCGGCGTGCGCAGCTCGAGTTCCGGCCAAGGTGCATGCGCCATCTCGATGACGCAACGATGTACCCAACCATCACCCGTGTCGTAGTGATATTCGAACTCGCCACCAACACCACCTAGTTCGCGCACGACTGCCGCGATCGAAACGCGGCGCTCGTCTTGATAGCTCTGCGCTCCGCCATCGAGTTCGACCTCTTGAATCCACCAATGGGGGCCGATGCAGCGTTCGCCGACGTGAAATTGATGCGCATGCGAATCCTGCCAGCCCATCACCCATTGCAGATAACTATGCAGCGCCCCGAACGTCCACTGATTCGAGACAACGATCCGCCGCCAGATGAGCGGCGTGATCTCTTGCAATTCGATGCGTATTGCAACGGGTTGTGCTTTCGGAGGCATGACTACCGGAAACGATCCCAAAAGACTGGTGCGCGAGTTTAATGCCGCGACTCGAGATGCGTATTCCGGGCCAAGTTGACCGACGATTCCGCTTGAACGTGACCGGTCGTTCCGACCGAACGTGACCGACGATTCCGATTGAAGGTGACCGATTTCCGGCCTTGGCCGGAATTGCCGGTCATGATCGTCGGAATCACCGGTCACGTTCGGCCGGAATGAAGCCGAGGTTGCGCTGGTACTTACATTTTCCTGGTTAAGCTGCCCGATTTTGATCGGGGAGGCCGATGCCAGCCAAACGGAGTGCCATGCGCAAGATCAAAGACGTTCTGCGCCTCAAGTTCGAGGCGCGCCTGAGCCACGAGAAGATCGCCGCGGCGACGGGCCTGTCGAAGGGCGCGGTGACGAACACCGTGCAGCGCGCGATGCAGAAAGGCCTGAGCTGGCCGTTGCCAGCGGAACTAAACGACAGCCGCCTAGAGGCGATGCTGTATCGGCAAGCGGCGCCCCGCCGCGAATATGCACAGCCTGACTACGCACTGATACACCAGGAGCTCAAGCGCAAAGGCGTGACGCTGCAGCTGTTATGGGAGGAGTACGAAGCTGCGCACGGCGAGCAGGCCTATCGATACAGTCAGTTCTGCGCGCACTACCACGAATATCGTCGAACGCTCGCGCGCTCGATGCGCCAAATCCACCGCGCCGGCGAGAAGGTGTTCATCGACTACAGCGGCGACACCGTGGCGGTGATCGACTCGACCAGCGGCGAGGTCCTCACTGCCGAGATCTTTGTCGCGACGTTAGGCGCATCGAAGTATGCCTACGCGGAAGCAACGTGGACGCAAACACTGCCGGACTGGATCGCTTCGAACATCCGGATGCTGGAGTTCTTCGGGGCGGTGCCAAGCCTATGGATCCCAGACAATCTGAAATCGGCGATCAAGAAAGCTTGCCGCTATGAGCCGGAGGCAACCTCGACCTACGAGGACTGCGCACGACACTACGGCGCTGCAATTTTACCGGCGCGGCCATATCACGCAAAAGATAAAGCATCCGTTGAGATGAGCGTACTCGTGGTGCAGAGATGGATCCTCGCGCGCCTTCGCAACCGCCAGTTCTTCTCGCTGCGTGAGCTCAACGCAGCAATCGCGGAGCTCCTCGTCGATCTGAATCGTCGGCCGTTCAAAAAGCTGCCTGGCTGTCGTGCCGAGGCGTTCCAATCAATCGACCATCCGGCGATGAAGCCTCTGCCAACAACGCGTTACGAGTACGCCGAATGGATCAAGACGAAAGTCGGCATCGACTATCACATCGAAGCAGATCGCCATTACTACAGCGTACCGCACTCGCTGGTGGGCGAGCACGTCACGGTACGCGCGACCGAGTCAACGGTCGAATGCTTCTACAAGGGTGGGCGCGTCGCGGCGCACGTGCGCAGTTACACTAAAGGCAAGCACACGACGCTGCCGGAACACATGCCGAGCGCACACCGCAAGCACATGAAGTGGACACCGGGGCGACTGCTCAAGTGGGGACAGAACATCGGCACCGGCACACGCGCCGTCGTGCAGTGGCAACTGGAGAATCGCCCTCATCCCGAGCAGGGCTATCGAGCGTGCTTAGGCCTGCTCAATCTCTCGAAGCTGTACGGCGAGCAGCGCCTGGAGGCCGCGTGTCGCCGAGCGCTCGCCATCGGCTCGCCGACTCGTCGGCGCATCATCGCGATCCTCAAAGCCAAGTTGGAGCAGCATCCGGATCTTTTACCCGCAGCCGACACGGCGGCTGCAACGGCTTCGCGTACTCACAGCAACGTGCGTGGCGCCGATTACTTCCGTGCCTCATCGACGAATGACATCGAAAGCCTAAGCACCGACGAAGGAGACGACGACTCATGCTCATCCAACCCACGCTCGATACACTGAATCGCCTGAAGCTGCACGGCATGGCACTGGCGCTATCCGAACAGATGACGCACAACGCCGCGCAGGGGCTCGCGTTCGAGGAGCGACTGGCGTTGTTGCTCGACCGCGAAGAGCTCCATCGAGAGAACCGGCGCATGACTCGGCTGTTGCAACTTGCACAGCTGAGGTATCGCGAGGCAGTGATCGAGGACCTCGACTTCCGCTCTCGCAGCGGGCTCGACCGATCGCAGCTCACGAGTCTCGCCTCATGCGATTGGATCCGAGCCAATCAAAGCGTGCTGATCCATGGCGCAACCGGCTGCGGCAAAACGTATCTGGGCTGTGCTCTAGCGCATCAGGCTTGCCGTCAGGGCTTGAGCGCGCTGTATGTGCGCGCACCTCGCCTGTTCGAGGAACTCAATCTCTGTCACGCCGATGGCAGCTTCCGCAAGCGTCTTGCGGCCATCGCGAAGATCAACGTCCTGCTGATCGATGACTTTGCCATCGCGCCTATCGGCCCGCGGGAACGTAACGATCTACTCGAGTTGCTCGACGACCGTGTCGGCGCTCGTGCTTGCATCATCACGAG
>Ga0182736_1003257_pt1 | contig 11137 bp, 6 predicted proteins | sample eDN5th30CKraftBY_FD_128882 | JGI IMG/M metagenome (GOLD analysis project Ga0182736, IMG submission 128882) | Enriched backyard soil microbial communities from Emeryville, California, USA - eDNA 5th pass 30_C Kraft BY (version 2) (version 2) | ecosystem: Environmental > Terrestrial > Soil >...
CATGGGAGGCAGCGGCGGATCCAATGCGACGGGCGGAAGCGCCGAGGTCACGCACAGCGGCACGATCGTCACAACCGGCCAAGAAGCGCACGCCGTTGTAGCCCAAAGCGTGGGCGGCGGCGGCGGCACGTTTCTGATGAATCCGTCGAACAACCAGCAAGCCAGCGCGACACAGGATGAGGATACGGTATCCGAGGCGACCTTGCGAGCCCTACTGAAGGCGGCCGGTATCGACAATATCCCGTCCCTCTCCTCGTTCACGGCCGAACAGATACTGTCGCTTGCCTCCGCCAGACTCACATTGGGCGGCTCAGGCGGTGTCTCCGGAAACGGTGGCGCTGTCCGCGTCATGTACGCCGGGGATATTGCCACCCATGGTGATGCGGCGTTCGGCATTCTGACGCAAAGCATCGGGGGAGGAGGCGGCATCGCCAATGCGCTGACCAATGCTGGCGATGGTCCGTATATCTTGCGCTATGGCGGCACGGGAGGCACTAGCGGAGCCGGTGGCGACGTTCGTGTGGAATTCACCAGCAATTCCTCGATTGCGACCAGTGGAGCCAACGCCAGCGCGGTATTCGCCCAGTCGATCGGCGGCGGCGGCGGATATGGCGGCGCCGCGATCCTCCGGGGTGATGCGACCCCCGTGATCGGCAGCCCTACGGGCAACACCAGCGGCAACGGAGGCAACGTTTCCATCGTCCACTTCTCCGGCAAGGGGCTCGTCGACATCTCGACGACAGGAGCCGACGCGCACGGCGTCTTCGCCCAGTCGCTCGGCGGCGGTGGCGGCGTCGCCGGGCAACCGTTCGCCACCACAGCGACCGTGAAGACAAGTCTCCAGCAATTGTCTGGTGTTCTTAGAGACCTGGTCGCCACCTCCGGCGGCAGCGGCACCCTGGCAGACAACATGAGCCAGATCCCGGCAGCCTTGCACGGGTACGCCCGCATGCTCGGGAGCGACACCGACACCTTGAGCAGCGTGGTCACGAAACTCGACACGCTCACGACCTCTCGCGATGCACCAAACAGCACAGGAGGAACGGTCAGCGTCACACTTTATGGCAACGTCAAAGCAACCGGGCCCGGCTCCTACGGCATCTTCGCCCAGAGCGGCTATCAGACGCTCGACGGCAGCCTCGACCCCAGCGTGGCAGGCGGCAACATCTCAATCCGCCATTACTCCGGGGAACTGACCGGCGGCTCGGGTGACGGCGCGGCGATCGGCATAGATGGCGGCCACAACAACAGCGTGCAAATCGACAGAAAATCCACTGTAAGCGCTCGCTCAGGCACGGCTATCCGCTCCTCGTTCGGCCAAGAGTCGGTCACGAACTTCGGTACCGTTACCGGCAACATCGATTTCAGCGTCGGAAACACAACGGAATACAACAGTTTCCATAACACTGATAACGGGGTCTACATATCCGGACAAAACGGCTTCATTCGTCTGTCCGGCGATGGCGGAAGCGGAACGTTCAACAACCGCGGCACCTTTAACATCGCCGGTACCGGCGTGCTGGGTGAGGTCACGGTGCGCAATGGCACTCTCGCACTCGCAGGATCGCTCCCAGTTGACGTACGCAGCGCCGTCGATGGCACCCCGTCCAGCGACCGCCTGACTGCCGACAAAGTGACGCTCACCGCCACAAGCATTCGACCAAACGCCGTGGATAGCCTGCTACCCGGTAGTTTCACACTGATCTCAGCATCCAATCTCTGGATCGTCGACCAAAAGCCGACTGTAACCGGTGCTGGCGGCAGCCCGTTCACCTGGAGCTTCGCGGCAACCGATCAAGTGCTTACAATCTCGCCCAGCGCCAACTTCCTTGCATCTGTTCCCGGGACAGTGACGCAGACCGAGAGCCGCGTGCTCAATACCCTGCAAAAGACGTGGGACACGAGCAACGGCAAAGCAGGAGGCATCTTCGCTCTGCTGGCCAATCTGTCGACACCAGAGCAATACCGTACCGCCGTGGACAGTCTGGCCACCAGCGAGGCCCAGGGACAACTAGCCGTCAACCAAATGCTCGATGCCCGGTTCTCGATGAATGCAGCCATGAGCTGTCCGTCGTTCGAGGGCAACAGCATGCTCCTTCGGGAAAGCCAATGCACGTGGGCCCGGGTCACCGGCAGCCAGATCCGCCAAACTGACTCACATCGCGGCGAAGGGTTCAGTGAGAGCAGCCTAAGCTATCGCACCGGAGCCCAATGGAACATTGCGCCGGGCCTCTTCCTCGGCGCCACCGCAGCGTACAATACGACGTCGCTGGACGCCTCCGATGGATTGGCTGCCACCACCGGGCGCGGCGCAGATATGGCCATCGCCCTGAAGCGCCAGATCGGACCCTGGCTGTTCGCCGGCTCGCTGCATGGCGGGTATGGCCACTACGACTCCAGAAACCTGTTCATCTTCGGAAACACTATCTGGAGGGCAACCGATGACAACGACGTTTGGACCGGCGGCGCGCGTCTCAGGGCAGCCTACGATATCGCTTTCGAGAATTGGTATCTGCGGCCCTACGCGGATCTTGATGTGCTTCACACCTACATGACCAAGTACGACTATCAGGATGTCGGCATTTCACTGGAAACGGATGCCCTCCGGCAATGGACAGCCTCCGTGCAGCCGGCGCTGGAAGTCGGGGCGCGCTTCAATGTGACAGAGAACAGCTGGCTACGCCTATATGGCATGTTCGGCGGCACGTTCATGAGCCGCGATGGGCTGGACACCGAGGTGAGGCTTTCGGACGGGATCAGCTCCGCAATCTCTTTCGTCTCGATATCCAACACACCCGACACACTGCTCGATCTCGGCGCCGGACTACAGTTCATGTCGAGCGAAAAGTATGAGTTCCGGGCGGATTACAAAGCGCAAATGGCCAAGGACTTCATGGGCCAGGAACTCAGCCTGCGCGTCAGTACCCGGTTCTAAACACCATCGATCCGGGGATGCCCCTGCATGGGGTTCCCCGGGTCCCTCGCACACCTAGCCGGCAACCACTCCGTCCGACAGTGCGCTCGCGGCCTCCAAGCCGCCGTGCCCTAGAGGCCGGACATCATCCAATGATGGCAAGTCAGCAACAACCCAGGTTTGATCGGAGATCTGACATGCAAGACGGTTCGAGCCCCGCCCCCTCCCCATCCCCCATGTGGCGCAGATACGCCGTAGCAAGCTCGCTCGCTCTCTCAACCGCGAGCCTTTTCGCACTGGCGACGGCCGTGAGCGCCCACGACGGAAAGTCTCGCGAGCGGGCCAATATCGAGATCTGCGAGAGCGCCGCCATCTTCGACGATGGCATCCGCAAATCCCTCTCTGCGCCCTACAATCAAGCAGATTCACTGAAGAATCTCCTCTTGCAACCGATCGGAACCGGCGTTCTCAAGCATCTATGGATGAACCCGGATCCCCAGGCGCCGTGCTTCGCAATCAGCGATACGCCAATCTGGGGAGCGGTCGTATCGCGGATACCGGCAAATGTTGTAGCGGTCGAGATCGCCAAGACCTTCGACCATGCCCTGATCTACGTCGCCGGACTACCCGACTACACGATAACCACCCCCAGCCTGTTCACCAGCTTCAAACCCGGAAACATTTACGGGGTCTACAAGATCTCCGCGTTTCCCCAGGATAACCCACGTCAGGTGCACGATTACGTCAGTGGAGGAGCAGCCGGGTTTCTCGTCAACGGCGTCGCGATTTTCGGTTTCACGGATACCTTCTCCTACAAGGACAAGGGGGCCTGGCTCTACGACGCGAACGTCGCCGAAGCGGCCATCGTGAATACGGACATTGCTCACGCAACCCCCCAGAACATTCCGGAGCTCCCGAAGAGTCGCGGCATCTTCCACAATCATCAGATGTCGCGCGAAGTTTTGAAGCAGATCGACGATCCGTTCGTGCGTGGCGAGAAACAGCATTCCAAAGCCGTCGGCTTCGCGATCGACAGCTACCCGATCTATGGCCCTCTCGGCTTCACCTCCAAAGATGCCTCCGCCGGTCTCAAAGTGTTGCGGAGCAGCTATGTAAAGCGCGGCTGGCTGTCCGCCGACAACGGCGGGACTGGTCATCGAAGCTCACTGCCAGGTTGGACGGTGCGCGGAAGTGATGGCACCTATTCCGGCCCCAAGCTTCTCAATCTGTTCGAAAAACTGAAGGAGGACATGCTCTTCAACGACGGCAAGACCGAAGGCCCGATCACGTACTCCGGGAAAGACACGCTCCTTGCTGAAGAAATCCAAGCCCTTTCGAAGAACAAGGAGCTGAAACGCGATGAGCAAGGCTACGTCTACTGGGAAGCGGACGTCGCAATGCCGGACGGATCAACCACCACCGCGAGAAACTATCTTCTGAAGTCGTCGGACCTTTGGGCCGCAAAGATCGGCGAAAACATTCTCCCTGCGACATACGAGAAGGCGGATCAGGACAAATTCGTGTTCTCGGCCGTAACCGGTGCGTTCGCCGAGGATTACGAGTTTGTGTCAGGGTACGGCGACCTCGATTTCCACAACGGCATCGACAGCTTCCTGCCTGATCGCGGGCACTCCGCTTATCACTATGTAACGCCGTACGCGGCCGATCTCGCAGATACCGAACGCCTGAGCAAGGCAAGCTTCCCTTACTTTATCGGGATCCAGTTCCGCGGCGTCATCGAGCCGCTCAATCACATGACGACGTCAGAGGCTGAAAAGGCTGCTTATCTGACCCGGAACAGGAACACCTACATCCCCGTCTTCGATCTCGGCGTCGTCGGCAAGGACGACAAAAAGACCGTTCAACGCGCATCGGTCATCGAGACCTGGAGAGCCACGCTTGGGAGCGACTGACGCCGCACTCGCGTCGTGCGAGAACATGCAAAGCGCTCACACCAATGCCATTCCCGCCCTCGTTTCGCGCGACGCGAATGGCATTGGGCAACGACGCCCGCCCGGACATCACATCGCTGCCAGCAAGTCCCGAGGACGATGAAGCGCTCGATGAAAAAACTGAAAAGCCTGAGCTGGCTCTGGTCGCTGGCTCTCATCGCATTCCCCCTCGATGCGATGGCCAGTGACGAGCGACAAGCCGTCGCGATATCCTTCGCACTGATCATGGATGAACGGGCTGTCGGGTGCGACGGAACAACGGGTCCGCTGGGCCGCGGCGCAGTGACGGCCAAACTCCTCGATGCACGCTTCTATCTGCAGGAGGTCGCCGTTCTTGACGCCGCAGGCAACGCGACCCCGGTACGCCTGACGATCAACAACTGGCAGAATGAGCAGGTTGCCTTGCTCGACTTCGGCGAAGGCGCCAGCCATTGCAACCGAAGTGCACGCGACACGAACGAACAAGTGATCGGCACCGTGCCGCGCGGACAGTATGTGGGACTTAGCTTCACCATCGGGGTCCCAAAGGCGCTGAACCACACAAGCACTGAGCTGGAAGCACCTCCTCTGGACCTCGCCGCCATGGGTTGGAGCTGGCAAGCAGGCCGCAAGTTTATCAGGATCGAAATGGATCCAGAAGGCGGCATAACAAAGGGCGACGGCTCGCGCGCCCAGACCTGGTTCGTCCACGTCGGCTCCACCGGCTGCACAGGTCACCCCGCGAAAGGGTCCGTGAGCTGCCTCTATCCGAACCGGCTGCCAATCGTTGTCGAACGCTTCGATACGCAGCATCAGGTCGTCACCCTGAATCTGGCCTCCCTCTTCCGCACGAGTGCATTGTCGGAGGACCGCGAAGGCGCATCAGGCTGCATGAGTAACCTCAACGACCCCGAATGCGCGCCGATCTTCGAGCGACTCGGCCTCTCATTGGCGACCGGTCTGCCTTTGGCGGCCGGCTCATCGCCGTTGATCGGTGTCAGGTCCAAGCATTGATGTATCGGGCGATCCTGATCATCGCAGCCCTCCTGGCAGGCCCATGCTTCGCGCTGGTCAGCGCAGCGGCAGATCATGAGTGGAACTGGGACCTGCCTTCTCACATTCCACTGCCGCGCATCCCAGACGACAACCCGATGTCGGCAGCGAAAGTCGAGCTCGGCCGGCACCTCTTTTACGATCGCCGCTTGTCCGGCAACGGCACGATGTCATGCTCCTCCTGCCATCTCCAGGCTCTCGCCTTCACCGATGGCCGGGCACTCGCGATCGGCTCAACCGGCGAGAAGACCCAGCGCAACGCCCAAGGGCTCGCAAACAGCGCCTGGAATGCAACCTTTACATGGGTGAATCCGGCCATGCTCTCGCTTGAACAGCACATGGCAATCCCGTTGTTCTCCGAGCACCCAGTGGAAATGGGTATGAACGACACCAACCGTCAGGAAATCCTGCAACGCCTCCGCGAGGATCCCCGCTATCCGCCAATGTTCATGCAGGCGTTCACCGAGTCCGGCGGTGTTCCCACAACGCCGAACGTCATCAAGGCGATCTCCGCGTTCCAACGATCACTGGTTTCCGTCGATAGTCGTTTTGATGGCTACGTCCAAGGCAAGGAAGAGTTCACACCCTCCGAAGCGCGCGGAATGGACTTGTTCTTTGGTGAGAAAGCGGAATGCCACCATTGCCACGGCAGCTTCAATTTCAACGATCAGGTCGTTCGCCGGAACAGTCGCTTACTTGAGATCTTCTTTCACAATGACGGCCTCTATGACATCGGCAAGACAGGCGCCTATCCGACCACCGACCGCGGCCTGTTCGACATTACCGGACGACCTGAGGACATGGGGCAATTCCGCGCTCCGAGTCTTCGCAACGTGGTCGTCACGGCCCCGTACATGCACGACGGCAGTGTGAAAACCCTCGAGGATGTCATCGACCACTACGCGCGAGGCGGCAAACTGACTCCGGACGTCGCAAACAAGGGAGATGGGCGCCTCAACCCATTCAAGAGCAGTTTGATCTCTCGGATCGCATTGACCGAGACCGACAAGCGCGACCTTCTGGATTTCCTGAAGACCCTCACCGACGACAAATTCCTGACGGATCCACGTCACGCCAATCCATGGAAGCCGATTCAATAACGTCGGGCCTCAACGCCTCGTCCGATATGGTTGCGCTGGCTGACGGCAGGTGCCTGCGTCCGCCGCTCGACCCGAACCACAGTCATATGGGACGCGTGGACGTACCTCGCGAGAGGGCTACCGTCGTCACCCAGTTGGCCCGTCATGGGGATGCGCCCTCGGCGTCACCCATGTGACAGAAAGGGCTTTCCGCATGACAGCACGCGATCCAATGCAAGCCTCAAAGCACTCCGCTCATCGCATCATCGATATAAACGGCATCGTCAATGCCCGTCACCAAATCGCCTCCGCCCGGCTCGTAGACCACGTCGACAAGCGTTTGCCCGCCGCGGCGACGAAAGCATGCATGCCAGCGGTGAGGCACCTCGCTGTCGAGCTCCAGAGCAAGGTGTCTCGTACTAACACCCGATAGCAAACCCAGCGTTCCATCCAAGATCGACCGGCTAAGACCAGGGTCGTGGAAAAGACGGTTAGCTTCATTGACCAACACATCAGCCATCGGAATACCGATCAAAACGCTCGACTCTGGCCAAATCCTCTGGAAACCGGCCGATGTCACCAACAGTCGCATCCCATCGTAGTCAACCAATGCCCGAACGGCAGATTGCCTGCCGATGAACAGCCGATCGACGAGCGCTTCATCCTTCTGAGCTTTCGCCATGAGATCGCGCAAACGCTCAAACCTCTGGGGCGAGGGCAGATCGTATCCTCCCTCCCATCTCGCCACCGCAGGCTGCGACACTCCCAACATCTCCGCCAGGACTGCCTGCTTCACGCCGTTATGCCGGCGCCATCTCCTGAGATTGGTGCCAAAGCGGCGCGCAGCCTCGCCCGCCCCCAATCCCGAACCACCTGAAGAGACCATCCTCTATCCCCGCCGTGCAAGGCCGATACACACCAAAATATTCCGTGAAAACAAGGATGTGCGCGTCGCTTTGATCTCGTCATCAACGTCGAGCTTATACTTTACAAGTGGACGAGAAGAGACATCAGCTTCAATCTGCGCATCTAGCAGACTCGTGAGACCAAGGCGAGTCAAACCATCCACCCTAGGTTGCGACCCCCCCCCCTTTGCGCGCATTGGCCGAAACGTACTCCGTCGTCGATGCTCGGGCCAGATGCCAACGCGGACCTCATCGCCTCAGCCCAGGCAACCTGAAAGTGCAACTCTGCGCCAGGCGTCGCCAACGCAAAGACGCTCGACCCCGGCGAACGCAATGTCGTCACTCCTGAGCCGAGAAAGCACGCCGGTGCGCCGGCATAGATCTGTGAGCAGCAACATGCAGAGACTTGAGATCATCATCGTTGCGTTCATGTACCTATGGCTGGCCAACGGACCGCCAGCCCTGGCCGCCGGTCCAACCAAGCTTTCAGAGAACATCCAGTATGAGCTGCTCGGTCATTGGGATGCACAACGACTGAACACTATACTCGAGGTCGATACTCCAAAGTTCTCTGGCTTAGCCGTCAAATACAAAGCGGCTCGCAACGGCGCTCGCCTCTACCGCGTCACATATTCATCAGTCGTTCCAGAGCAAAACAATCGACCGATCAAGGCCACCGGCCTCATCGCAATCCCCGACATCAGTAGCGCATCGCTTCCGATGGTTTCCTATCAACACGGGACCGTGTTCGGAAAGCACGAGGTGCCATCTCAACCTGAGAACTCGTCCGAAACGCTGCTGATGATCGCCCAGTTCGCCGGACGCGGCTATGTCGTAATTGGTGCCGATTACTTCGGGATGGGAACCACTGACGAGCCTGAAGGCTACGGGGTCAAGGCCAGCCACCAGCAGGCAACGTTCGACCTGCTCACAGCATCCCGGGCCATCCTCGCGCACTTCAATACTTCATCCAATCAGCTCTTTCTCGGAGGCTGGTCGCAAGGCGGCTTCGTGACCATGGCCTTGCTGGAAAAACTCGAATACTTGGGTATCAAGGTCAACGCAGCCGGCACCGCGGCCGGTCCGGTCGACATCTCACTTCTGCTCCGTGGCTTCCTGCAATACCCCCGGCCGAACGACGCTTCCTGGATATCGACGCTATATATTCTCTCAGCGTTCTCGTTCGAAACCTATTACAGGGTGCCAGGCCTCGCCCGCTCGCTATTCCAGGATGATCGCTACGACCTCGCACGGAAAGTATACCTTCGCGAGACGTATGATCTAAAAGAACTGGACTTGGACCTCACCAAGCTTATTCGAAAACAATACTTCGACCCCGCCTACTTTGCCTCATCGCCCTACGGGCGTATAGCCGAGCAAACAACAGCTTACCGCTGGGCAATCGCGACGCCGGTGCGCAACTATTATGGCGAGAACGACGAGGTGATAAGCGTGGGCCTCGCCCGTCTCGCAATGAACTACCAGCACGCCGCCGGCCGCGGCAATCACAATGTCCAAGCGCTCACGACCGGACCTACCAATCACCGCGGCACGTTTGCCCTTGCCGTAAGCGAATGGCAGACGTGGTTTGATAGCATGGCGGCAATACCGTAACGTCCTCCCCGCAACCCCGATCCGGCAGGACCACTTCCACTTGGGCCATCCGCCTGGCGCGGGACGGGACGGGACGTGGGACTCCGGTAGCCTACGAAGATCGGCAATCTGGGCTTCGCCCCTGCGCAAGAAAAGGCAACAGCTCAGGCCAGCCGATGTGCTCCGCTTGCGTCAGAGGATGAACAGAGAGACCCGACCTACAGGCACGGCACAACGGCGCCGCCTCTACTGGCACACCTCCATCACGCCCAGAACGCGGTTGTAGCGCATGCCGCCCTCGTCTCCACCAGCGCACGGTTCGCTGCCACGGCCTGACAGTTTGATCGTACCGCTCACGTCAAGGGTGGCGGAGGGTTGGGTGGTGCCAATACCCACACGATCATTCGCAGCATCAATCAGAACCTTGGTGGCTCCCCCGGCTCTGAACAAGAACTGGGGGCTGTTCGTATTGAGATCAAATCTCATACTGCTGTAGGCCAACCCACCATCAGGCCGCATCCCAATGTACATCGCCTGATTTGAGACCGATCCGCCGATGTAGAAATCGCCATTCCAATGCGTTAGCTGTGCAGTCTTGGTGGTGCCGCTACTGCCGAGGGAAATCGAGTTCGACACATGCAAGGGTGCCTCGGGAGTATCGGTGCCAATCCCCACGCGCCCGTTCTGCGTAATCACCATGCGCTGGCCGCCAGCGGTCGCAAACGTGAGGCTGTTGTCGTTGTGCGCGATGATGCTGGTAGTGCCGCTGGTGATGCGGTCGCCGGAGGAAACGCCCGCCCCTGCAAAGGGTGCCCAGCTGTTGCCATCACACAGTTCCAGCGCGCCGCTGTTGTAGCGGATCGCACCGGGGATGCCGTTTGTGCAAGTCAGGCTGCTGTTGCCGACCTGAATCGCATCTGAGGCACTAATGCTTCCCATCACGTCCAGCACCGCAATCGCAGGATTAAGAAGGGTATCCGCATTCGTTCCTTTCCGAATTCGGACTCCCTCTTTGCCAGCCCATAAACGGCCCTGACGATCGTAATCCAATTGAACCCCTTCACGACCCGTGAGCCGTAATGCCTGTCGGAATACTCCAAAGGACAATGGAACATCCACAACTGCCGCATAGTAACCATCTGAAAGCCGACTGAAGCCAAGCTGCCCTTCCGTCAGAACCGTCGTCTGGCTCGTGATGCCCTGGGTGAGAAGAATCCCCGTTCCAGACACCGTCAGGCTAGCGGTGGGGTTCGCCGTTCCCACCCCGACCTTCCCATAGAAATAACCATTCGAACCGCTGATGGGGCCGGTCGCGGAAATGCCGAGGGTCACAAAGCCGGTGTAGGGGCTAAACCAGCCGGTATTGGCTCCGGCTTGGGTCAGGCTCACGTAGCCCGTGTCGGAAACCACTACCATGCGCGTGGTGCCCGAGGTGATGCGATCGGTCGCGTCGGCGGTGATGCCGGTAAGGCCGGAGCCATCGCCCACAAAGTGCGTGGCGCTTACCGTCCCGTAGACGTCAAGCTCGGTGGTGGGAGTGACGTTCGCTGCAATGGTCGTCCAACTGGTGATGCGCGCAGTGCCCGAGACATGCAGGGTGGCCAACGGATTGCTGGGGCTGGTACCAATCCCGACATAACCCGCATTCACGCCATTGCCGCC
>Ga0182736_1003258_pt1 | contig 11135 bp, 14 predicted proteins | sample eDN5th30CKraftBY_FD_128882 | JGI IMG/M metagenome (GOLD analysis project Ga0182736, IMG submission 128882) | Enriched backyard soil microbial communities from Emeryville, California, USA - eDNA 5th pass 30_C Kraft BY (version 2) (version 2) | ecosystem: Environmental > Terrestrial > Soil >...
ATCTGGCGGTCGGCGACGTTGGCGACCGACTCGCCGTGGCGCGTGAAGTAGACGATCACCGGACGCCGCGCAGGAAGAGCTCGTGCACCCGCGGCTCGCCCGCGAGCTCCGGATGGAACGAGATCACGAGCAGGTTGTCCTGCCGGGCGGCGACGGGATGCCCGTCGACCGCGGCGAGGATCTCGACCCGCTCACCGTGCTCGACCAGCCACGGCGCCCGGATGAACACGGCGCGCACCGGCGGCCCGTCGATCCCGGGGATCGACAGATCCTCCTCGAACGAGCGGATCTGGCGCCCGAACGCGTTGCGCTCGCACAGCGTGTCCATGCACCCGAGGTGCGCGCGGTCGAGCATGATCATGCCCGCGCACGTACCCAGCACGGGCCGCCCCGACGCGGCGAACGCCCGCAGCGGGTCGCCCAGGCCCTCGCGCTCGATGCCGAGCGTCATCGTCGTCGACTCGCCGCCGGGAATCACCAGCCCGTCGAGCCCGTCGAGGTCCGCGGGGACGCGGACCTCACGCACGTCGGCGCCCAGCCCCCGCAGGATCTTCCCGTGTGCTTCGAAGTCCCCCTGGAGGGCCAGAACCCCGACGGTCAACGCAGCTCAAGGTCGGATGATCGGGGCGGGGCCGTACTCACCAGCCGCGGTTGGACAGCAGCTGTTGGTCCTCGAGCTTGCGCGTCTCGAGCGACTGCATCGCCTCGCCCAGGCCCTCCGAGGCGCGCGCGACGCGCTCCGGGTCCTGGTAGTGCGTGGTCGCCTCGACGATCGCCGCGGCGCGCGTCGCCGGGTCCGACGACTTGAAGATGCCCGAGCCCACGAACACGCCCTCGGCGCCCAGCTGCATCACCAGCGACGCGTCCGCCGGCGTGGCGATCCCGCCCGCGCAGAACAGCACGACCGGCAGCTTGCCGGTCGACGCGACCTCGCGCACGACGTCCAGCGGCGACTGCAGCTCCTTGGCGGCGGTCGCCAGCTCGGCGTCGTCGAGCGTCTGCAGGCGGCGGATCTCCGACCGGATCGACCGCAGGTGGCGCACGGCCTCCACGATGTCGCCCGTGCCGGCCTCGCCCTTGGAGCGGATCATCGCCGCGCCCTCGCCGATCCGGCGCAGCGCCTCGCCCAGGTTGGTCGCGCCGCAGACGAACGGGACCTTGAAGCCCCACTTGTCGATGTGGTTGGACTCGTCCGCGGGCGTCAGCACCTCGGACTCGTCGATGTAGTCGACCTCGAGCGCCTCGAGCACCTGCGCCTCGGCGAAGTGGCCGATGCGCGCCTTGGCCATGACCGGGATCGACACGGCCTCCTGGATGCCCTTGATGAGCACCGGGTCGGACATGCGCGCGACGCCGCCGTCGCGCCGGATGTCGGCCGGGACGCGCTCGAGCGCCATCACCGCCGACGCACCCGCCTCCTCGGCGATCTTCGCCTGTTCGGCGTTGACCACGTCCATGATCACGCCGCCCTTGAGCATCTCGGCCAGACCGGCCTTCACACGGAACGTCGCCTCGTCTCTCATTGCCTTCCGATGTTAGCCGTCGGTCCCTGTACGATCCGGCGCATGGCGACGGACGATCCTGACCTCATCGGCCCCGGCGACGTCGCGTTCACGCTCGACCTCACCCCGGCCCAGCTGAAGATCATCCACAGCGCGCTGCGCGCGTTCCGGGACGACTTCGGGCACGACCAGCCCGACGTCAACCGCGTGATCCACGAGCTGCTGGAGAAGCTGCCCGACGAGGCGTCGATCCGGTCGATCGACCTCGGCACCGGTCAGTAGCTCCCTCTAGACCGGCGTCAGGAGCCGGTGCGGCCGGCGCAGCGCGACGCTGATCCGGTCCGTTCGCACGACGCGCGGGACGCCCGTGCCCGGCCGCGTCTCGATGTCCACCGGCGGCGGCGCGGTGCCGCACGCCGGGCAGCCGCCGTCGTGCGCGAGCTCGGTCCCGCAGCCGGCGTGCGCGAACAGACGGACGGGCCCGTCGGCGACGAGGTGGCGCTCGCCCCACTGCATCAGCTGGTGCACGATCGGCCAGAGCTCCAGGCCCGCCTCAGTGAGCACGTGCTCGGACCGGCCGGGTGCGTAGGCGCGCCGCTCCGCCACGCCGGCGTCGACGAGCCGCGCCAGCCGGGCGCTGAGGATCGCCCGCGGGACGTCGAGGTGCACCTGCAGGTCGGTGAACCGCGTCACGCCGAAGAACAGGTCGCGCAGGATCAGCAGCGTCCAGCGCTCGCCGACCACCTCCAGCGCGATGGCGAGCGGGCACGCCTGGCCGTCGTAGGAGCGGGGCAGCGTCATCGCTCCCGCACCCTACCACCCTCGGTTCACTCATTGAACCGAGGTGTGCTAGCGTCGCCGGCCATGCCCGCCGCCCGGCCCTGGTGGCGCCGCCCGGCGATCATCGTCGTCGCCGGCTGCCTGATCTCGATCGTCACGTTCGGCGTCCGCTCGACGTTCGGCCTGTTCACCGCCCCGCTGTCGGATCTGCGCGGCTGGGACCGCGAGGCGTTCGCGCTCGCCATCGCCGTCCAGAACCTGGTCTGGGGCCTCGGGCAGCCGTTCGCGGGCGCGATCGCCGACCGCTTCGGCGCCGGCCGCGTGCTCGCGACCGGTGGCCTTCTGTACACGGCCGGCGTCGCGCTGATGGCGGTCAGCGGCTCCCCCACGACGCTGGCGCTGACCGGCGGCGTGCTCGTCGGGCTCGGTGTCGCCGGCGGCTCGTTCACGATCGTCATCGCCGCGTTCGCGCGGCTCGTCGAGCCGGATCGGCGATCGTGGGCGATGGGCCTGGCCACGGCCGCCGGGTCGATGGGCCAGTTCCTCTTCGCGCCGCTCGGCCAGGGCTTCATCGACGCCTACGGCCTGCAGACCGCGCTGCTCCTGCTCTCCGGCACCGTCCTGTTGGTCCCGCTGCTGGCGCGGCCGCTCACCGGCCACGGCGACCAGCCCGGCGACGCCCCGGTCTCCACGCGCAGCGCGCTGCGCGCCGCCGCCGGCCACCCGAGCTACGTGCTGCTGACGTGCGGCTTCTTCGTCTGCGGCTTCCACATCGCGTTCATCACGACGCACCTGCCCGCCTACCTCACCGACCAGGGGCTGAGCAAAGGCCTGGCGGCGTGGTCGCTCTCGCTGATCGGCCTGTTCAACGTGATCGGCGCGTACTCGTCGGGCATCCTCGGCGGGCGCCACCCGCGGCGGCTGCTGCTGAGCGGGATCTACCTCGGCCGCGGCCTGGCGTTCGCGATCTTCCTGCTCGCCCCCACCACGACCACCAGCGTGCTCGTCTTCTCCGCCCTGATCGGCCTGCTGTGGCTGTCGACGGTGCCGCTGACGTCGGGGCTGGTGGCGGTGATGTTCGGCACCCGCCACATCGGCATGCTGTTCGGCGTCGTCTTCCTCTCGCACCAGGTCGGCGCGTTCATCGGCGCGCTGCTGGGCGGGACGATCTACGCGGCGACCGGCGGCTACGACGCGATGTGGGTCCTCTGCATCGCGCTCAGCGTCGCGGCCGCGATCGTGCACCTCCCGATCCGCGAGCGCGCCGCGGCGCTCGCGCCGAGCCCGGCATGACCCGGCGGCGCGTCGTGGAGCTGCTGATCGGCCTGGCGTTGATCGCGGTGAGCCTGCTCGGCGTGCTCTATCAGGTCAACGAAGCGGCCGGGGGCTCGGTCCCGCGGCTGCTGTGCCCACTGCACTAGTGGCGGCGCTCGGGCGCGCGGCCCGCGGGCTGGTGCGGCGGCGGACCCGGATCGGGCACCGACCAGGAACGCTCGACCGCGTCGTCCACGCTGAGCTCCTCGCCCTCGTGCCAGATCTTCAGCACGTCGCCGTGGATCAGCTCGTACCGCGCGCGCGTATGCGTGATGGTGACCTTCAGACCCGAGCCGTGCCAGCGCACCCGGAAGCACAGCCGCGCCAGCGCGGCGGGCAGCCGCGGGTGGAACGCCAGCTCGCCGCGGTGCGCGCGCATCCCGCCGAACCCGGCCACGGCCGCGATCCACGTCCCGGCCAGCGACGCCATGTGCAGCCCGTCGCGCGTGTTGTGCTCGAGGTCGGAGAGGTCCATCAGCGCCGCTTCGCCGAAGTAGTCGTAGGCCAGCTCCAGGTGACCGACCTCGGCGGCGATCGTCGCCTGCACGCACGCCGACAGCGACGAGTCGCGCACGGTCAGCGCCTCGTAGTACGCGAAGTCGCGCGCCTTTTCGGCCGCGCTGAAGCGATCCCCGCGCAGGAACAGCGCGAGCACGAGGTCGGGCTGCTTGAGCACCTGCTTGCGGTAGAGCTGGAAGTACGGGAGGTGCAGCAGCAGCGGGTACTCGAGGCCCTCGAAGTCGAGCGGCTCGTGGTGGGTGAACCCCTGGTGCTGCGGGTGCACGCCGAGCCGCCGGTCGTACGGGACGTGCATGTCGGTGGCGGCGTCGCGCCAGCTCGCGATCTCCTCCTCGGAGACGCCCAGCGCGCGCGCCGGCTCCGGGTGGCGCGCGGCGACGTCGGCGGCCACGCGCAGGTTCTGCTCGGCCATCAGGTTCGTGTAGACGTTGTCGTCGACCACCGCCGAGTACTCGTCCGGCCCGGTGACGCCGTCGATGTGGAACGCGCCCGCGTGGTCGTGGTGGCCGAGCGAGCGCCACAGCCGCGCGGTCTCGACCAGCAGCTCGAGCCCGGTGCCGGCCTCGAACGCCTCGTCGCCCGTGGCCCGCAGGTAGCGGATCGCCGCGTCCGCGATGTCCGCGTTGACGTGGAACGCCGCCGTCCCGGCCGGCCAGTACGCCGAGCACTCCTCGCCGCGGATCGTCCGCCACGGGAACGCCGCGCCCTGCAGGCGCAGCGCTTCCGCCCGCTCGCGCGCCGCCGGCAGCGTCGACTGGCGCCAGCGCAGCGCGTCGCGGACCGCGTCCGGGTGGGTGTGCGTGAGCAGCGGGAGCACGAACGTCTCCGTGTCCCAGAACGCGTGCCCGTCGTAGCCGGGGCCGGTCAGCCCCTTCGCGGGAATCGCGCGGCGTTCGGCGCGCGCGCCCGCCTGCAGCGTGTGAAACAGCGCGAAGCGCACGGCCTGCTGAAGCTCGCCGTCGCCGTCGAGCTCGACGTCCGCGCTCTCCCAGTAGGCGTCCAGGAACTCCCGCTGCGAGCGTGCCAGCTCGTCCCAGCCGGTCCGCCGCGCCGCGGCCACCGACGCGTCGACCTGGTCGCGCACGGCCGGCAGCGACCGCTCGCTCGACCAGCCGTAGGCCAGGAACTTCGTGAACCGCAGCGGGGTGTCCGGCCCGATCTCGCCGGTCAGCCACACGCGGCCGAGGTCCGGCGCCGTCTCGGCCCCGGTCACGAGCCCGTCGACGTCCTCGACCACGTGGTCCATCCCGGCCGCCATCCGCAGCGCGCTCTCGCGCGTGCGGTGGACGAGCACGACACGCAGGCCGTGCAGCTCCTGCTCCTCGGCGATCAGCGGGGCGCGCAGCGCCGCGGCGGCGCGCGGATCGTCGTGGCTGCTCGGGGTCGGCTCGTTGGCGACCAGCTCCGACTGGGCGACGACGCGCAGCGTGCGGCCGTCGACCGGGCGGACCTCGAAGCGGATCGCGGCCACGCTGCGCTGCACGAACGAGACGATCCGCGTGCTGACGACTTCGATCTCGCGCCCGCTCGGGGAGCGCCAGCGCACCTCGCGCCGCAGCTCGCCGGCGCGCAGGTCGAGCGTGCGGCGGTGCGAGAGCAGCTCGCCGTAGCGCACGTCGAACGGCTCGTCGTCCACGAGCAGGCGGATCAGCTTGCCGTTGGTGACGTTGACGACCGTCTGTCCCGCCTCCGGGTAGCCGTAGCCGGCCTCGGCGTACGGCAGCGGGTGCGTCTCGAAGAGCCCGTTGACGTACGTGCCGGGCAGGCCGGCGGGCTCGCCCTCGTCGAGGTTCCCGCGCAGCCCGATGTGCCCGTTGGAGAGCGCGAACACGGACTCCGACTGAGCGAGCAGGTCGAGCTGGAGGCCCTCCTCGGTCACGCCCCAGGGCTCGACCAGGAACGCCGGATGCGTGATCACAGCAGGTCGGCCAGGTCGTTGACCACGACGTCGGCGCCGTGCTCGAGCAGCGCCTGCCGGTGGCCGACGCGGTCGACGCCGATCACGTGGCCGAAGCGGCCGGCGCGGCCGGCCTCGACGCCGGCCAGGGCGTCCTCGAACACCGCCGCCGCGCCCGGGTCCACCCCGAGCCGGCGCGCGCCCTCCAGGAACCCGTCCGGCGCGGGCTTGCCGTGCGCGACGTGGTCCACCAGCACTTCGACGTAGCCCAGCATGCCGGCCGCCTCGAGCACCGTGTGCGCGTTGTGGCTGGAGGACACGACGGCGCGCCGCACGCCGGCGGCCTGCGCCGCCTGCAGGTACTTGACGCTGCCCGGGTAGACCTTGACGCCCTCGTCGCGGATCAGCTTGAGCACGAGCGTGTTCTTGCGCTCGCCGTAGTCGTGGATCTGCTCCGGCGTCGCGGTGATGCCGCGCGCGGCGAGGAAGTCACGCACCCCGTCCTCGCGCGGCTTGCCGTCGACGTAGTCGTTGTAGTCCTCGGCCGTGAAGCCGAAGTCCGCGAACGTCGCCTGCCACGCCCGCTCGTGCACCGCCGCCGTGTCTGTAAGGACCCCGTCGAGGTCGAACAGACACGCGGTGATGCCGGCGGGTAGACCGATCACTTCAGGCGGAAGGCGCGGATCCGGTCGTCATAGGAAGCAGTATCGCGCGCATAGAGCCCGTATGCGAGTGCCTGGATGATTGAGAGCAGGCCGGTGTGCGAGCGCACGAACGCGGGCGAGTTCGACGAGTAGTAGAGCGTGCGCTCGGCGAGCTTGGAGACGTCGGAGAGCGTCGCGTCGACGATCGCCAGCGTCCCGGCGCGGCGGTGGCGGGCGATCTTCATCGCGCGCACGACGAGCGGGTGCGGGCGGCCGGCGCTGAGGCCGATCACCAGCGTGCGCTCGTCGATCCGGCCGAGCCGGCTCAGCGCCTCCTGCGACGGGCTGGCGGCGATCTCCGCGCGCACGTCGAGCAGCATCAGCAGATGCCGCAGGTAGGAGGCGAAGAACGCCATCTGGTCGGTCCCGGCGATCAGGAGCCGCTCGGCGGCGGCGATCGACTCGATCGCGCCGTCGACCTCGGAGCGGCTCACGCGCCGCGCCGTGTCCTCCACGTTGACGTGGTCGGCGGCGATCGCCTGCTCGAACGGCGACTGGTCGAGGCTGAACAGCGGCGCGGCGGGCTCCGGCGCCCGCGCGCTGCGGTGATGGTGGCGGTACTCCTCACGCGCCGCTTCCTGCAGCTCGGGGAAGCCCTCGAACCCGAGCGCCTGACTGAAGCGCACGACGGTCGAAGACGACGTGCTGGCGCGCCGCGCGAGCTCCTCGGCGGTGTGGAAGGCCACCTCGTCGAGGTGGTCTACGACGTACTGGGCAACGTCCTTCTGCGAGCGAGAGAACTCGTCGAAGCGAGCGGAGATGTAAGTCGAAAGCGTCTGATGGCCGCGGGCGGCCGGGGGCATGGTGGCGGTCCTCGGCATGGCGAGGCGATCTTTCGACGGTCGCTCCCTAACCTCCTCCCCGCATATGCGACGGCTTGAGACTCGACTCGACGGATTGGTCCTACTGGCGCCCGTGGTTCACGGCGACGCTCGCGGGTTCTTCGCGGAGACGTTCCGCGCGGACGTGGCGGAGCCGCTCGGCATCCCGACCGCGTTCGTCCAGGACAACCATTCGCGCTCGCGCCAGGGCACGCTGCGCGGCATCCACTTCCAGACGCAGCCCGGGCAGGGCAAGCTCGTCCGGGTCACCCGCGGCCGCGTCTTCGACGTGGTGGTGGACCTGCGCCGCGGCTCCCCCACGTTCGGCGAGTGGGAGGGCGTCGAGCTGACCGACACCGGCGGCGAGACGCTGTGGATCCCGGTCGGGTTCGGACACGGGTTCCTGGTCCTCAGCGAGGACGCGGACTTCGTCTACAAGTGCACGAACTACTACGACCCGGCGACCGAGGCGGGCATCCGGTACGACGATCCCGACGTGGGCGTCGAGTGGCCGTCCGGCGTCGAGCTCCTCTATTCCGAGCGCGACGCCACCGCGCCGCGGCTGTCGGAGGTCGCGGACTCGCTGCCGTTCACGGTGTGAAGGGCCGCTTCGCACCGTCGCCGACCGGCGTCCTGCACCTGGGGAACCTGCGGACGGCGCTGCTGGCGTGGCTGTTCGCGCGGTCGGCCGGCTCGGGGTTCCTGCTGCGGATCGAGGACCTCGACGTGGGCCGGGTCCGGTCGCGCTTCGCCGCCGAGCAGCTGGCGGACCTGGCCGCGATCGGGCTCGAGTGGGACGAGCCGGTGCTCGTGCAGTCCGAGCGGAGCGCCGTCTACGCGGCGGCGCTGGCGGGGCTGGACGTCTACGAGTGCTTCTGCACCCGGGCCGAGATCCGCGAGGCGGCCTCGGCCGCGCACGGGCCGGTCGGCGCGTACCCGGGGACGTGCCGCGACCTGAGCGCCGCGGAGCGGGCGGCCCGGCGCGCCGCCGGGCGGGTCCCGGCGCTGCGCGTGCGCGCGGACGGCGCGACCGTGACGTTCCGCGACCGCCTGCTGGGCGACGTGTCCGGCGCGGTGGACGACTTCGTGGTGCGGCGCAACGACGGCGCCTACGCGTACAACCTCGCGGTCGTGGTCGACGACGCCGCGACGGGGATCGAGGAGGTCGTGCGCGGCGCCGACCTGGTCGACTCGACGCCGCGGCAGATCTGGCTCGCGCGGGCGCTCGGCGTGGCCGTGCCGGCGTACGCGCACGTGCCGCTGGTGCTCGGGCCGGACGGGCGGCGGCTGGCCAAGCGCGACGGCGATGTCACCCTGCGGACCGTCGCACCCGGCGACGCGGTGGCCTGGATGGCGGCCTCGCTCGGGCTGCCGCCGGCCCGGGACGCCGCGGCGCTGCTGGACGCGTTCGATCCTTCCGCGCTGCCACGGGAACCGACGGTGTTCGGGTAGGGACCTTCCCTAGGACCCGCTCCGGTTCAATAGGGCGATGCCCTATCACGCGCCCGGTCGCGTCGCGGCGGCGGAACGCACGCGGCGGTCGATCCTCGCCGCCGCGCTGGCGTCGTTCGAGTCCGCCGGCTGGGCGGGGACCACGATCGCCGCCGTCGCCTCCGACGCGGGCGTCTCGCCCAAGACGGTCGAAGCGCACTTCCGCACCAAGGCCGGGCTGCTGGAGGAGACCGTGACCTACGCGGTCGGCGCCGCCGAGCCGGCCGAGGCGCAGGCGTTCAAGGAGGCGCCGGACGCCCTGGCGGCGATCGCGGCCCACGCCGCGTACGTGACGCCGATCAGCGCGCGCTCGGCGGGGATCGCGTGGGCGGTCGAGGCCGCGGCGCCGCTGGACGCGCGGGTGGCGGAGATCGCCGAGCGGCTGCGCCGCAACCGGGCGTTCGGCGCGCGCTGGGCGGCGCGCGTGCTGATCGCCAAGCGCGGCGTGGTCGCGTCCGCCGAGGAGGCCGAGCGCGTGGTGCGGTTCGCGATCGACCCCGCCGTCTTCCGGACGCTGACGCGGGAGCTGGGGCTCGACCTCGACGGGGTGCGCGCCTGGACCGAGCGCTACGAGCGCGGGATGCTGCTGCTGCGGGCGTGAGTTGCAGGGGTTGCGGCGGTCACGTAAAAGAGGGGCTGTAAGTGCTTGACACGCTCTACATCGAGACCGTCGAGCAGGCCGACGCGCTGCTCAAGCCCAAGCGCGTCGAGGTCCTGCGCCGGCTCGCCGAGCCGGCCACGTGCACGCAGGTCGGCCAGGTGCTGTCCGAGACGCCGCAGGCCGTCTACTACCACGTCAAGCGGCTCCAGTCCGCCGGGCTGGTGACGCTCGTGTCCGAGAACCGCGTGCGCGGGATCATCGAGGGCGTCTACCAGGCGGTGGCGCGGTCGTTCTGGGTGTCACCGGCGATCGTCGGACGGCTCGGCGCGCCGCGGGCCCGCGAGGAGCTGCTGGGGCTCGGCTACCTGCTGGAGCTGTCGGAGTCGCTGCAGCGCGACCTGGCGCGGCTCGCCGCCGGGCCGCCCGCGCTGCCCTCGTTCGGGATCGCCGGGGACATCAACCTGGCGCCGGAGGACGGCGCGGCGTTCGTCGCCGACCTGCAGCGGGCGTTCGGCGACGTGCTCGCCAAGTACGGCGGCGGCGCCGGGCACGGGTTCCGGCTCACGCTCGCGTGCTACCCGGGAGGCTGAGCGGCCCGGTCAACGCCTTGGCCTCCGGCGCGCGGAACGCGGCGACGCGGCTGGTCGCGCGGCCGTAGCCGACCAGCGCCTCCAGCAGCTTGACCGCGGCGGCCACGCCGTCGATCACCGGCACGCCCAGCGCCGCCCCGATGCGCGCGTCCAGCGGGCCCATGCCGGCGCAGCCGAGGCAGATCGCCTCGGCGCCGTCCTCCTGCACCGCCCGCCGTCCGGCGGCGGCGATCGCCGCCTCCGCGCCCTCGGGATCGGCGTCGATCTCCAGCACGCTCAGCCCCGTGGTCCGCACCGACGCACAGCGCGCCTGCAGCCCGTGGCGGCGGACGACGTCGTCCATCAGCGGCCGCGCGCGGTCCAGCGCGGCGACGATCGAGAACCGGTGCGCGAGCGGCAGCGCCAGCAGCATCGCCGCCTCGGCGATGCCGACCACCGGCACCGGCGCCAGCTCGCGCGCGGCCTCCAGCCCGGGGTCGCCGAAGCAGGCGATCGCCACGCCGTCGTACGCGTCCGCCCGCTCGGCCACCACCTCCAGCACCGCGGCCGCCGCCAGCGCCTCCTCGGCGTGGCTCTCGATCGACGGCGTCCCCCAGGGCGCGGTGACCGCGTCGATCTCGGTCCCGGGCGCGGCGTGCGCGCGCGCCGCGGCGCCGATCGCCGCGGTCATCGACGCCGTCGTGTTCGGGTTGACGACCAGCAGCCGCGCGCTCACGCGTCCACGACCGCGCGCGGCACGTAGCGCCCGCGGCCCGGCCGGGACACGACCGTGCCGTCGGCGACCACGACGTCACCGCGCGCCAGCACGGTCCGGGGGGCGCCGCGCACGGTCCAGCCCTCGAACGGGTCGTAGTCGGACGCGCTGTGGTGCGTCGCAGCCGAGATCGTGTGCTCGCGCTCGGGGTCGAAGATCACC